>LNFM01010423.1_pt1 | contig 13087 bp, 15 predicted proteins | sample 596031 | NCBI WGS metagenome assembly LNFM01 (sample SAMN04254537, study PRJNA301005) | activated carbon metagenome | isolation source: dual media filters at the Ann Arbor, Michigan drinking water treatment plant | place: USA: Ann Arbor
ACGCGATGTAGAGCAGCACCAGCGGCATCGCGGTCATGCCGCGCAGCGCGGCGATCTGCAGCACCGGGTAACGCGCGGACAGCGTCTTGAGCACCGCGTCCATGAGCGCGAAGAAGCCCACGGCAACCAGCATGAAGACGATGCTGCGCAGGTTGCCGGCGGCGAGGTGGCGGGAGCTTGACATCGGCCTCAGTCCATCTGGTCCACGGTGTCCGGATCGGGCACGTCACCAATGGCTTCGCGTGTGGCCGCGGCCTGCACCAGCAGCCAGTCGCAAAACGCTTTCACCTCGGGCCGCTGCGCGCTGCGCGGCGCCACCATGAGCCAGTACACCAGCGGCGAGTCCAGCCGCGTGTGGGGCAGCGGCTCCACCAGCGCGCCGCTGGCCAGGCTCTCGGCCACCAGCGGCAAGCGCGCGAGCGCCACGCCCTGGCCGGTGAGCGCGGCCTGCACGATCTGGTTCGCGTAGTTGAAGTACATCCAGCGCTGCGGCGAGAGCTTGGCCGGCGGCGCGCTGGCGCGGGTGCGCTTGCCCGGGGCCGCGACCGGCTGCGCGCCAAACGTGTCGAGCCAGCGCTGCCAGGTGAGCCATTCCAGGTGGCGCGTGCGGTGTGCGTCGCCGGCCTCGATCAGGGCGCATTTGGACAGGTCTTCAATGCTCTTGATCGGCTGCGTCTTTAGCAGCCACGGGCTGGCCACGGGTGTGAGCTGCTCGCCAAAGAGCCGTTGCGCACTGGCGGGGATGCCTTGCGGCACCGCGTAGCGCAGGGCGAGGTCCACGTCGGAGGTGGCGAGGTCGACCGCGTTGTCGGTGGCGTCGATGCGGATGTCGATGTCGGGGTGGTCGCGCTGGAAGGCCTCCAGCCGCGGAATCAACCACATCGAAGCGAACGACGCCCAGGTGGTGATGGCCACGCTTTTGCGCCCGGCGCTCTGGCGTATTTGCCGCACGCTCGCATCAATGCGTTCCAGCGCGGAGGCCGCGGCGCGCAGCAGTTGTGAGCCCGCGCTGGTGAGCTCCACCGCGCGGGTGTGGCGCAGAAACAAGGCGGTGCCGACCTCGTCTTCCAGCGCCTGAATCTGTCGGCTCACCGCGCTCTGTGTCAGCGAAAGTTCTTCGGCGGCCGCGCGGAAGTTGAGGTGGCGCGCCACCGCTTCAAAGGCGCGCAGGTGGCCGGCGGCGATCGGCCGGGTGCGGGGGTGGCTGCTGGTGAGCTGCATGGCGGTGCTCCGGGCATTGATGCGGTTATCGAATCAATAGCTTAGCGCGCTTTCATTGGACTGCGGCCGGCAGAAGCCCGAGCATTGGACCCCAGGATGAGCTTCATCCCTTCTCAGGAGTCCCGCCATGAACACCCTCTCTGCCCACACCGTTCCTGTTTTGAACAGCTGCATGGCCGCCCGTGGCTGGCGGCTGGACGCGCGCCGTGCCATGAGCCTGCGTCCCCAGGTGCCGAGCCGCCTGCACATCACCCAGGGCCGCGCCTGGGTCACGCTGGGCCAGGTGCACAAGGGTGCGGGCAACGAGTCGGGTGATCTGGTGCTGACCGCCGGTGAAAGCCTGGTGGTGCCGGCCGGAGCGCGTCTGGTCATGGAGCCGTGGCAGCCCAGCGCCGGCCCGGTGCGTTTTGACTGGTGCGCCGAGCCCGAGGTCCGCGCCCGGGAACAGGCCAGCCGGTTTGGTCGTGAGGTGGTCACACCGTCGCGTGAACTCGGGGTGGCGCTGGGACAAGCCGGTCTGGCGTTCGCGCGCCTGGTGCGCGGCTTGTTCGGCTACAGCGAATTTCTGGTGGCCGGTCGGGGCCGTGTGCTCACACCGTTCGAGTCCAACCCACCCTGAGCACGGTCAACGGCGCGCAGGCCGCTTCTTCGGCTTGCGCGCGGCCACCGCAGCTTCCAGCGCCAACCTTGCCCAGGGCAGCATGAGCGCCGGCGATTCGAGTGCTTCGTCGGGCGGCGTGAAGTAGTTCAGCTTCATCGCCTTGCCCTTGGCCTCGTACACGAAAGCCCGCCCGCCGGCGGCCAGCCATCGCGGCTCGGTCTCGGCGTTGGTCTTGAGGAACAGCGTGTCCCACGCAATGATCGCGATGTTCATGCCATCGGTGGAGATGCCCCAGCCGCCGAACATGCGCCTGGCCACGCAGGGCCCCACGCCCGAGAGCAGCTCGCAGGCGTGCAGCGCAAAGGGATCGACCGGTTGGACCATGGGCCCATCTTAGAAGCCTCGTCCGGCAGAATGCGCCGATGGCTCGACCCAAATCCGCTTCCCACGATCTCAAACGCGACGAAATCCTCGACGTCGCGGCCAACTGTTTCGCGCGCCAGAGCTTCCCCGCCGCCAGCATGAACGACATCGCCGCGGCCTGCGGCACCAGCAAGGCGAGGCTCTACCACTACTACGAGAGCAAGGAAGCGATCCTGTTCGACCTGCTCGACCGCTACACCCAGCGCCTGCTCGCGCTGATCGGCGAATCGGAGGCGCGTGCGCAGCGCAAGAACCTGAGCGAGCGCGACGCGCTGAGCGAGCTGGTGCGTGCTTTCCTGGCCGAGTACGAAACCTCGGCCACGCGCCACGTGGCCCTGGTGTCCGACACCAAGTTCCTGGGTGAACTGCAGCGCGAGCTCATCCTGAACCGGCAGCGCGACGTGGTGGCCGCCTTCACCCGTTTTCTCAAACGCGCCTACCCCGAGCGCGTGACACCGGCCAACCAGACCGCGCTGACCATGATGCTGTTCGGCATGATCAACTGGACCTTCACCTGGCTGCGCCCCGGCGGCCCCATGAGCTACAGCGCCTTTGCCGACGAGGTGGTCACCATGATGGAACGAGGTCTGGCAGGTCCCGTCCAGGGTTGAAATTCATTCACCTATGCGAAACGGGTTTCGTTTAGGTAAAATCCGCCACTTCCCCACACGGAGACCGCCATGAGCAAAGCATTCGCCTCCCAGGCCGACCTGGACGACAAGAAAACCACCTTCGAACAACTCAGCCCGCACTGCTGGGCCTACACCGCCGAAGGCGACCCGAACTCGGGCGTGATCATTGGCGAGAAGTTCATCATGGTCAGCGACGCCACCGCCACCCCGGCCATGGCGCAGGACCTGATCAAACACATCCGCACCGTCTCCGACAAACCGATCAAGTACGTGCTGTTGACCCACTACCACGCGGTGCGCGTGCTGGGCGCCAGCGCCTATGTGGCCGAAGGGGCCACCGAAGTCATCGCCAGCCGCGGCACGTATGAACTCATCGTGGAGCGCGGCGCACAAGACATGCAAAGCGAAATGGAGCGCTTCCCGCGCCTGTTCCGCGGCGCCGACAGCGTGCCCGGCCTCACCTGGCCCACGCTCGTCATCGGTGACGGCAAGCCCGGCCGCCAGGGCAGCCTGGAAGTGGACCTGGGTGGTGTGAAAGTCAGCATCTGGCACCCGGGCCCGGGCCACACGCGCGGCGACACGATTGCCTGGGTGGAGGAAGAAAAGGTCTTGTTCAGCGGCGACCTCGTGGAATACGAAGCGGGCGTCTACACCGGCGACGCACAACTGGAAGAGTGGCCCGCCACGCTCGAAGCGCTGCGCGCGCTAAAGGCCGAGTACATCGTGCCGGGCCGGGGCGAAGCCATGAAGGGCAACGCCGACGTGAACAAGGCGCTGGACTACACCCACCGCTGGGTGACCACGCTGTTCCAGGCCGGCAAGGAAGCCGCCGCCGCCGGCATGGACCTCAAAACCGCCATGGCCCACACCCGCAAGAGCATGGACCCGGTGTTCGGCCACGTGTTCATCTACGAACACTGCCTGCCGTTCGACGTGAGCCGCGCTTATGACGAAGCCAAGGGCATCAAGAACCCGCGCATCTGGACGGCTGAGCGGGACCAGGAGATGTGGAGCGCGTTGCAGGCCTGAGGCGGCAGCCCACCGCAGAGCAAGCCGCCTTCGGGCGGCTTTTTTCTTTTGCGACAGGCTACGATCCGCTGCGTTCATCCTTGCCGCCCATGCCCACCACCGTTCTGCACCACTCCGCCACCGACTGGGGCATCGTCGCCGTCTTCGCCACCGTCTACCTCGGCATGTTCCTCGGCGGGCTGCCGCGGCTGAAGCTGGACCGCTCGGGTGTGGCGCTGCTGGGTGCCATTGCGGTGATTGCACTGGCCGGGTGGCCGCTGGAAGACGCGGCCCGCGCGATCGACCTGCCCACCATCGTGCTGCTGTTCGCCTTCATGGTGGTGTCGGCGCAGATGCGGCTGGGTGGGTTTTATGGTGCGGTCACGCGCCGCGTGGGCGCCATGCCGCTGTCGCGCAACGGCCTGCTCGCCGCGTTGATCGTGGTGTCGGGCGCGCTGTCGGCGGTGTTTTCCAACGACGTGGTGTGCCTCGCCATGACGCCGGTGGTGGCGCGGCTGTGTCTGCAGCGCGGCATCAACCCGCTGCCGTTTTTGATTGGCCTGGCGTGTGCGGCCAACATCGGGTCGGCCGCCACGCTGATCGGCAATCCGCAGAACATGCTGATTGGCTCGGTGCTGCAGTTGCCGTTTGCGTGGTATGTGCGGCAGGCGCTGGTGCCGGTGTCGATCGGGCTGGTGTTGTTGTGGGGGTGGCTGGCTTTTGGGCCGGGGGCGGGGAGCCCTCACCCCAGCCCTCTCCCAGAGGGAGAGGGGGCGAATCGGGGAGAGGTCGTCGCGGAAGAGCCAGCGTTTGATGCCTGGCAGACCGCCAAAGGCCTCGTGGTCGCTGGTGCGCTCATGCTGATCTTTCTCTTCACCGACTGGCCGCGCGACGTGGCCGCGCTGGTGGGCGCGGGGGTGTTGCTGCTGAGCCGGCGCCTGCACACCTCGCATTTCATGGGGCTGGTCGACTGGCCTTTGCTGATCCTGTTCATGGGCCTGTTTGTGGTCAACCACGCGTTTGAGTCCACCGGCCTGGCCGCGCAGGCCGTGGCCTGGTTGGGCGCGCAAGGTGTGGTGCTCGCCGACCCCGGGCCGCTGCTGGTGGCCAGCGCGGTGTTGTCCAACCTGGTGTCGAACGTGCCGGCCGTGATGCTGTTGCTGCCGCACCTGGGCGGCAGCAGCGAGCAGGCCGGCGTGATGCTCGCGCTGGTGACCACCTTCGCCGGCAACCTGCTGCTGGTGGGCTCGATCGCCAACCTGATCGTGGCCGACCTCGCCCGTCAACAAGGCATCGAGATCGACTGGAAGCGCCACGCCGTCACTGGCATCCCGGTGACCTTGGCCACACTGGCTTTGGTGTGGGGCTGGATGAAATTCGCGGCTTAGTCATGAATTGAAGACAGGAACTGCTGCAATTCGGGTGTTTCCGGAGACCCGAACAGCTTCGCGGGCGGGCCCATCTCGTGCACCCGTCCCTGGTGCATGAAGATCACGCGGTCACTCACCTTGCGCGCAAAACTCATCTCGTGCGTGACCATCAGCAGCGTCATGCCTTCGTCGGCGAGCGACTCCACCACGCGCAGCACCTCGCCGACCAGCTCGGGGTCGAGGGCCGACGTGATCTCGTCGCACAGCAAGACGCTCGGCTGCATGGCCAGCGCGCGTGCAATCGCCACGCGCTGCTGCTGACCACCCGAGAGCTGGTCGGGAAAGGCGTCGAACTTTTCGCCCAGGCCCACGCGCTGGAGCAACTGGCGCGCGATCTCGGCGCCTTCGGCGGTGGCGGTCTTTTTCACCAGGCTGGGCGCGAGCATCACGTTGCGGCCCACGCTCAGGTGCGGGAACAGGTTGAAGTTCTGGAAGATCATGCCCACGTGCTGGCGCAGCTCGCGCATGGCGGCGGCGCTGTTGTGCAGCAGGGGTTTGTCGTCCACGCTCAGCGAGCCGGACTGGAACACCTCCAGCCCGTTGATGCAACGCAGCAGCGTGCTCTTGCCCGAGCCGCTCTTGCCGATGATGGCGATCACCTCGCCAGCTTTCACCTGCAGGTCGATGCCCTTGAGCACCTCGTTGCTGCCGTAGGACTTGCGCAGCTGCCGGATGTCGACGATGGTGCGCACGGCAGCGTTGACGGGGGCTTCAGCGGTTTCCATTGAGTTTCCTTTCCAGGGTGCGCGCGTACAGGCTCACGGGGAAGCACAGCGCGAAATACATCAGGGCCACACAGCTGTAGACCAGGAAGGGCGCAAACGTTGCGTTGGTGATCATGGTGCCGGCCTTGGTGAGCTCGACGAAGCCGATCACCGACGCCAGCGCCGTGCCCTTGACCACCTGCACGAGAAAGCCCACCGTGGGCGCGATCGCGATGCGCGTGGCCTGTGGCAGCACCACGTAACGCAGTTGTTCACCGAAGTTCAGCGCCAGGCTCTGCGCCGCTTCCCACTGCCCCTTGGGCACGGCCGCCACACAACCACGCCAGATCTCGACGAGGAATGCGCTGGTGTAGAGCGTGAGTGCGACCGAGGCAGCGGTCCACGCCGAGGTCTCGAAGCCGAACAAGGCGAGGCCGAAATAGGCGAGGAAGAGCTGCATCAGCAAGGGCGTGCCCTGGAAGAGCTGCACGTAGCCGCTCACGAAAGTCTCGGCGCCGGGCCACCTGGCGGTGCGCGCCACCAGCAGCGCCAGACCCACCAGCCCGCCGCCGATGAAAGCGATCAGCGAGAGCACTACCGTCCAGCGCGCGGCCAGCAGCAGGTTGCGCACGATGTCCCAGAGAGAGAAATCAACCACGGCGGCCCCCGAACAGGTAGCGCGGGCCGACCCAGTTGAGGAGTGAACGAACGCCGATCGACAACACCAGGTAAATGCCGGTGGCGACGATGAAGGCTTCAAACGCGCGGAAGTTGCGGCTCTGGATCAGGTTGGCGGCGTAGCTGAGTTCCTGCGTGGAAATCTGCCCGCACACGGCCGAGCCGAGCATCACGATGATGATCTGGCTGGTGAGCGCGGGCCACACCTTCTTGAGCGCGGGCGGCAGCACCACGTGCAGAAAAGTCTGCACGCGCGAGAGCGCCAGGCTGGCCGCGGCCTCGAACTGGCCCTTGGGCGTGGCCTCGATGCCGGCGCGGATGATCTCGGCCGCATACGCGCCGAGGTTGATCACCATCGCAATGACCGAGGCGGTCTCGGGCGAGAGCTTCACACCCGCGGCCGGCAGGCCGAAGAACACGAAGAACAGCTGCACGATGAAGGGCGTGTTGCGGATCAGCTCCACATAGGTGCCCGCGATCCAGCGCAGCGCCACCGGTCCGTTGCTGCGCGCCCAGGCGCAGGCCGTGCCCACCAGCAGGCCGATCACGGCCGAGATGGCGGTCAGGCCCAGCGTCCAGAGCACGCCTGTGGCCAGCAGCGGCCACTGCGCGAGCACGGCCGGGAAGTCGAGTTCGATGCCCATGTTGGGACCCGATGCGCTGGGGTGAGCTTATTCAGGCAGGGTGCCAGCAGGACGGCCGAGCCACTTCTTCGCCATGGCATCCAGCTCACCGGCCTTTTTCGCCGCCACGATGATCTCGCTGACCTTGGCGCGCAAGGCATCCTCACCCTTGGCCACGCCGATGAAGTTCGGGCTGTCCTTGAGCAGCAGCTTGTATTCGGCGCCCAGGGCCGGGTTGCGCTTGATCATGTTGTCGGCCACCGACACACCGGTGGCGATGAACTGGGTTTGCCCCGAAACAAAGGCCGAGACGGTGGCGTTGTTGTCCTCAAAACGTTTGATGTCGGTGTTGGCCGGCGCCACCTTGGTGAGCTCCTGGTCTTCGATGGCGCCGCGCGTCACCGCCACCGACTTGCCACCCAGGCCATTGAAATCCGCCAGCGCCGCGCCCTTGGGGCCGTACACGGCCTGGAAGAACGGCGAGTAGGCGGCGGTGAAGTCGATCACCTTCTCGCGCTCCGGGTTCTTGCCCAGCGTGGAGATCACGAGGTCGGCCTTTTTGGTTTGCAGGTACGCGATGCGGTTGGCGCTGGTCACGGGCACCAGCTCCACCTTCACGCCCAGCTTGGCGGCAATGAGGTTGGCAGTGTCGACGTCCAGGCCCTGGGGCTTGAGGTCGATGCCGACGAAGCCGTAGGGCGGAAAGTCGGTGGGCACGGCGATCTTGATCAGCTTGGTTTTCATCACGCCGTCGAGCGCGGTCTGCGCGTGGGCGTGGCCCAGGCCCAGCGCGGCGGCAAGGGCGATGGTGGTGGTGAGAAAGGTGCGTTTCGTCGAGGTCATAGCAGGGCTCCTAGGTAGGTATCGCTGGGGGTGGTGGGGGGTTCGGTTTTTGGCTTGCGCTTGCGGCTGGGTGCCACGCCCTCGCTGGCTTCGCGCACCGGCGCGAGCGCCTCGCGCAGGTCGGCCAGCGGGTCGCTGAGCGTGCCCAGGCGCAGGGCGGCCTGCACCTGGCCGATGTGGGCTTCCATCAGGCGCTCGGCGGTGGCGGTGTCGCCGCGCTCCAGCGCCGCGACGATGTCCACGTGGTCCTGGCACGACTGCACCGCGTCGTGGTTGCTCTGGTAGAGCATGGCAATGAGGGTGGTGCGCGCGGTGAAGTCGCGCAGCGTGTCGGCCAGCAGCTGGTTGCCCAGGCACTCGGCCAGGCACACATGAAAGTCGCCCAGCAGATAGCTGCGCTGGCCCACGTCGTCGCCCTTCAGCGCGGCCTGCTCCTGCTTGAGGTGTTGGCGCAAGCGCTTGAAGGCGTTCTTGTCCATGCCTTGCGTGCTGCGGATGAGTCCGGTCTCGATCACGCGGCGTGCCTCGAAGGCCTCACGCGCTTCGTCGTGCGAGGGTTGCACCACATACCAGCCGCGGCGCGAGCTCACCGTGACGATGCCGCGCGCGGCCAGGCGCACGAGCGCTTCGCGCACCAGCGTGCGGCTGCAGTCAAACAGGATCGAGAGACTTTGTTCACCCAGGCGGGTGCCCGGTGCCAGGCGCTGGGCCAGCACGGCTTCAATGATGCGTTGGGCGATGTCGGTGGAGCTGACCATGGGGAACCTTTGGGCTCAACACCATGCGAGATCCGTGCCATGGCCATACCAGGCTTGTATGCAAGATTGATGCACCAGCCGCGTGCGCACAGACGGTCCAATGCCCGGCCTCGCACCAAGAGGTGCGGCGTGCGAAAGAAGATCGGCGTGGTTTTGGTGCGGCCGGGCCGCGCGCGACTCAGCGTTGTGCGCTGAGCACCCGAAGGTCGTTTTCGTAGTCCTTGAGCACGCGCACGGCGTTGGCGCGCTGCTCGGGCGTGGTGCTGTTGTGCAGTTGGGCGAACTGCGCGCAGCCCTGGCGCACCAGCTCGTCCGCATAGGCTTTGTAGCCCGGCGTGGGCGACTGGCCGATGCGTGCGATGTGAGCGCGCACGCGCTCGGCGGCGGTGTCGGGCGCGGCTTGTGCGTCCTTCACGGTCTTCAGCAGATCGGCCTGGCGGCGCAAGCGCTCGGCCTGGGTGCGTTGCGGGTCGAACGGCGAGGCCTTGATGTTGTTGCGCACCAGTTCCTTTTGGGCCGCGCTCAACGAGCCGTAGAGCATTTCGCTGCGGCTCAGCGCGCGGTCAAAGCGCTTCTCGATGCGCGCGTCTGCAGACGCTTGAAGGAAGTCGTCTTCAAACTCCACATTGCTCTTGGCCTGGCGGCTCTTGAGGTGCTCCAGCTGGGCCGCGTCGAGCTGCAGCGCCAGGCGCGCCATGGGCTGCACGCTGGCCTCGGCCGCGCGGTCGATGCGTTGGCGGATCACGTCGAACTCGGCGCACACCTGCGCGCCGGTGAGGTCTTGCACAGCCAGCGTTTGCCAGCGCTGCAGCAGCCCGGCGTACACCGGCAGTTCGTTGGCGCGGTGCCACTGAAAGAAGGCGTTGATGTCGCCCCGCACCGGGGTGGACTGACCGTTGTTGAAGTCGACGTGGCTGTCGAGCCACCAGTAGGTGGCGTTGTGTGCCTGGTTGTAGGCCAGGCGGGTGGCGGTGCAGGCCGAGAGGGTGGCGGCCATGATCACCAGCGCACAGACCTTGCTCACCCTGAGGGCGATAATCCGGCGCACGTGAGGCCCGGCAAGAACGCCGCGCAACGATTCCCCAAAAGAGGTGTTCATGTCGTTCCCAGTGGATGTGGTGGTGATGGCGGCCGGCAAGGGCACGCGCATGAAAAGTCTTCGGCCCAAAGTGTTGCACCGTTTGGGCGGGCGCGCACTGGCCCAGCACGTGATCGACTGTGCCGCGCGGTTATCCGCGCGCTCGGTGGTGGTGATCACCGGCCACGGCGCCGAGCAGGTGGAAGCCGGCCTGCAGACCCCGGCCACCACCGCGCTGCGCTTCGTGCGCCAGGAGCCGCAGCTGGGCACCGGCCACGCGGTGCAGCAGGCGGCACCCGTGCTGCCCGACGACGGCGTGACGCTGGTGCTCTCGGGCGACGTGCCGCTCACCCGGCCCGAGACCCTGCAGGCGCTGCTGGATTTGTGTGGCGGTACCCGGCTGGCCTTGCTCACGCTGGACATGCCCGACCCCACCGGCTATGGACGCATCGTGCGTGCGGCCGATGCGTCGGTGCAGGCCATCGTGGAGCACAAGGACGCGAGCGACGCGCAGCGCGCCATCACCGAGATCTACAGCGGCATCATGGCCGTGCCCACGAAGCTTCTGCGCAGCTGGCTGGTGCGGCTCGACAACCGCAACGCCCAGGGCGAGTACTACCTCACCGACGTGGTGAAGTTCGCCGTGGCCGACGGCCTGAGCGTGGCCGCGCACCGCATTGCCGATGCGGTGCAGGTCGCCGGCGTCAACAGCCCGGTGCAACTGGCCGAGCTGGAGCGTGCCTACCAGCGGCGCGTGGCCGATGTGTTGATGGAGCAGGGCACACGCCTGGCCGACCCGGCGCGGCTGGATGTGCGGGGCGAACTGGTGTGCGGGCAGGACGTGGAGATCGACGTGAACTGCGTGTTCGAAGGCCGCGTGCAGCTGGGCGACAGTGTGCGCATTGGCGCGAACTGCGTGGTGGCCAACGCCGTGATCGAGGCCGGCGCGGTGATCCACCCGTTCACCCACATCGACGGCGAAAAGCTCGGCGTGAAGGTGGGGCCCGGCGCACTGGTGGGCCCGTTCGCGCGCCTGCGCCCCGGTGCCGACCTGGGCGCCGAGGTGCACATCGGCAACTTTGTTGAGGTGAAAAACAGCACCCTGGCCGCGGGCGCCAAGGCCAACCACCTGGCCTACCTGGGCGACGCCACCGTGGGCGAGCGGGTCAACTTTGGTGCCGGCAGCATCACCGCCAACTACGACGGCGCGAACAAGCACCGCACCGTGATCGAGGCCGATGTGCACGTGGGCAGCAACTGCGTGCTGGTGGCACCCGTGACGATTGGTGCGGGCGGCACGGTGGGCGGCGGCTCCACCATCACCAAAGACACGGCGCCCGGCGCGCTGTCGGTGGCGCGGGGCAAACAGGTGGGCATTGCCAACTGGCAGCGGCCGCAGAAAAAGAAACAGGCTCCCTGAGGAGCCTGTCGAATGGGAGGGCGGCCGGTTCAGCGACCGCCGCGCACGTCCATGGAATCAAACCGGCTCTCGCCCGGTGACTTGCTGTTGGGGCCGTTGCTCTTGGCGCGTGGCGCGTTGAAGCCGCTGTTGCTGTAGGCGCTGCTGAAGCCGCCACGGCGGGTTTCCTGGTTCAGGTCCATCAGGCCGCTCAAGCCCATCACCTCGGAATCGCGAAACGCCGTGTTGGTGTTGAGCGAATCAAACTCCGAGAACTGGCTCTCCAGCTGTTGGCGGCGGCTGTCCCGGGAGTCTTCCTTTTCTTGCTCTTTCACGATGGGCTTGGGCAGCTCGGCCAGGTTGAGCTGCTTGCGAAAGTCTGCCGGTGAGGGCATGCGGTGCAGGCCGTTCTTGAGAAAGACAAAGCGGACACCGGCGCTCTTGAGGATGCGGTTCTTCAGCTTCACCATGTGGGCCTTGTGCCGGGCGTTGCTCAGCGGGTGCTGTTCAATGTCGAAGGCGAAGGTCGGCTTGCCGTCGTCGCCGCACACCACAAAGTCCACCTTTTGTTTGTTCAGTCGGTCTTCTGCGCGTTTGCGGTTGCTGGCGCGGCGCACCGAGAGCAGGTCTCGGAGCAGCAGGTTGGGCAGCACCACCTGACCGGGAAAGGTGTCCTGCAAGTAGTCCAGCATCTGCGCTTGCTCGGGCGTCATCAGGCGCTCCGGGCTGTAGCGGTCTTCGCGGCCCGACGATTCGCGGGTGGTGCGAAAGCGCCAGATGGCCAGCGCCACCAGCCCCAGCACGGCCAGCGCCCCCAGCACAGCAATCCACGTTGTGTTCATCAAAACCTCCTGATGTCGGTCAGCCTTTCCAGTTCGGCTGACGGCCAAGGGTGTTACATAAAGTTTGGTTCGTCAACTCATCGAAGTGGCAAGAAGCGCGCCAAGTGTGCGCTATGTATCAGTTTTTGCCGACTGCATGAGTACCAATGTGGTGCATTCGACTCACGGGGACAACTTGACCGGCAAAGCCAGACGCGGGTCGAATTTGGCGCGCTTGAGACTGAAAAACGCCTTGATGTTGCGCACGTTGGCGTCGCTGGTGAACAGGCGTTGGGCCAGCGCCAGGTAGTCCGGCATGTCGTGGCAGTGCACCACCAGCATGAAATCGGGACCGGGGCTGACGCGGTAGCACTGTTGCACCTGCGTCACGGGCAGCACACGCGCTTCGAACGCGTCGAGCCATTCGGCTCCCTGGCGCTCCAGGGTGATCTCAACCAGCGCCGTGAGCCCGTGGCCCAGCACCGGCGCCAGGCGGTCGGCGCTCAGGATGGCCACTTCGCGTTCGATCAGGCCCAGCTGGCGCAACCGTTTGGTGCGCCGCAGGCTGGTGGGTGGCGACAGGTGCGCCAGCTCCGCCAGCGCCTGGTTGCTCTGCGAGGCATCGGTCTGCAGCAGGTCGAGCAGGCGGAGATCGGCTTCGTCGATGGTGATTTCTTCCATGTTCATCATGCAAATGATCGTAATCGACTTGATGATGTAAAGGAGAAATTATTGTTGATGAACCGTGACATTTTGGTCTTTTATTTCGGGCCACAGTCACTAGCATCGGCACTTCACCAATTTTCGGAGAGCAGCATGTGTGGCATCGTCGCAGGGGTTTCGGGGCGCAATGTGGTGCCCGTGCTGG
>LNFM01010424.1_pt1 | contig 13087 bp, 11 predicted proteins | sample 596031 | NCBI WGS metagenome assembly LNFM01 (sample SAMN04254537, study PRJNA301005) | activated carbon metagenome | isolation source: dual media filters at the Ann Arbor, Michigan drinking water treatment plant | place: USA: Ann Arbor
CGAGGGACCGGCCTTCGGCGCGCGGCGGCTCACGGCCTACGCCACGGATGACGGCCAGGAGCTCACCGCCGTCCAGGTCTCCCCCGACGGCAAGTGGGTGGTGTACGTGCGCGGCGGCGATTTCGGCTCCAACTGGGATGATGCGCTGCCGGTGAACCCGGTCGGCACGCCGATGCCGGTGAAGGTGGAGATGTGGGCCGTGCCGTTCGCTGGCGGCACGCCGGTCTCGCTCGGCGAAGGGCTCAACCCGATCATCTCGCCGCGGAGCGACGTGGTCGTCTTCGAGCGCGCACGGCAGCTCTGGTCGGTGCCGATCGATGGCGCCGCGCCAGCGAGGAAGCTCTTCGAGCAGCGCGGCAGCGCGGGCGACGCACAGTTCTCGCCCGACGGTTCGCGCATCGCCTTCGTCAGCGGGCGCGGTGACCACGGATTCATCGCCATCTACACCGACTCCGCCACGCCGCTGCTCTATGTGGCGCCGAGCACCGACCGCGATGGGAGCCCGCGCTGGTCGCGTGACGGCGCACACCTCGTCTTCACGCGACGCCCGGGCGCAGGCGGCGCACCGACCAACTCGCTCGAGATCCAGCCCAATCCGTGGAGCATCTGGATCGCCGACGCGCGCACCGGCGAGGCGAAGCAGCGCTGGGCGAGCGAGAACAGCCTGCGCGGCAGTGTGCCGAGCACGCATGGCGGCACCAATCTCCACTGGGCCGCCGGTGATCGCATCCTCTTCATGAGCATGCAGGACAACTGGTCGCATCTGTACTCGATGACGGCGCGCGGGACCGAGCAGCCCGTGCTGCTCACGCCCGGCGATCACATGGCCGAGTACGTCACGCTCTCGCACGATGGGCGCCACGCGCTCTACACCGGCAACCTCGGCGCCACGCCGGGCGACATCGACCGGCGACACCTGGTGCGCGTGCCGGTGGACCGTGCCGCGCCCGAGGTGCTCACGCCGGGCACCGGACTCGAGTGGACGCCGGTGAGCCTGGCGACCGGCCGCATAGCGGCGATCGGCGGTACGGCGCAGAAGCCGCCGGTGCCGTTCGTGCTCGAGGCCGCGGGCGATGCACGCGCCGCGGCGAACACGCCGCGGCGTTGGATCGGCGAGTCGCAGGTCCCCGCGGATTTCCCCGCGAGCAAGCTCGTCACGCCCAAGCAGGTGATCCTCACGGCCCCCGACGGGATGCGCGTGCACGCGCAGCTCTTCGAGCCCGCCGCCGGCGGCACCAAGCGTCCTGCCATCGTCTACCTGCATGGCGGTCCGTCGCGGCAGATGCTGCTCGGCTGGCACTATGGTGACTACTACTGGAACGCCTATGCGACCAACCAGTACCTGGCGAGTCGCGGGTTCGTGGTGCTCTCCGTGAACTACCGGCTCGGCATCGGCTACGGGCATGACTTCCAGCGCGCGCCGAACGCGGGGATCGCCGGCGCGAGCGAGTACCTCGACGTGAAGGCCGCCGGCGAATGGCTGCGCACGCAGCCGAACGTGGACGCGGCGCGCATCGGCGTGTACGGCGGCAGCTACGGCGGCTATCTCACCGCCCTCGCGCTCGGCCGCGACAGCGACCTCTTCGCGGCCGGCGTGGACATCCACGGGGTGCACGACTTCACGAGCGATGGCGGCAACCGCTTCGGCGCGAGCGGCTGGCGCTTCGAGCGGCCGACGAGCGAGGTCGAGGCGATGGCGAGGACCGCATGGAGCTCGTCGCCGGTGAGCACGGTGGACACCTGGCGCTCCCCGGTGCTGATGATCCACGGCGACGACGATCGCAACGTGCGCTTCGCACAGACGGTGGACCTCGTGCAGCGCCTGCGCGCACGGCGCGTGGAGCTCGAGGAGGTCGTCATCGTGGACGACACGCATCATTTCATGCGGCATGCGAACCAGAAGCGCGTGAATGCGCTCATCGCGGACTACTTCACGCGCAAGTTCAGGCCGGTGATGTGAGACAGCTGACAGCCAACAGCCGGCAGCTGGCGGTCGCTGCGTTCGCGCTGGCGTGCGTGGCCCCGGCGCTGCGTGCGCAAGTACCGCAGACGGCGGTCGTCATGCTCGGGACAGGCACCCCCAATGCGGATCCGGATCGCAGTGGGCCGGCGGTGAGTGTCGTGCGCAACGGGCGCGCGTATCTCGTCGATGCGGGGCCGGGGATCATCAGGCGCGCGGCGGCGGCGGCGCGCACCGGGATCGAGGCACTCGAGGCACCCAATCTCAAGGTGCTCTTCCTCACGCACCTGCACTCCGATCACACGGTCGGGCTCCCGGACGTCATCTTCAGCGCCTGGACGCTCGAGCGCACCGCGCCGCTCGAGGTGTTCGGGCCGCCGGGGACCAAGGCGATGGTGGATCACCTGCTCGCGGCGTACGCGGCCGACATCCGGAACCGCGTGGACGGACTCGAGCCCGCCAACGAGACCGGCTACAAGGTGAATGTCCACGAGATCCGTCCCGGCGTCGTCTTCGATGACGGCAACATCAAGGTGACCGCCTTCGCGGTGCCGCACGGCGACTGGGACGTGAGCTTCGGCTACCGCTTCGACGCGCCCGACCGCTCGATCGTCATCAGCGGCGACACGCGCGCGAGCGACGCCGTGGTGCAGGCCTGCAACGGCTGCGACCTCCTCGTGCACGAGGTCTACTCGGCCGAGCGATTCAAGACGCGCCCCGACGCGTGGCAGCGCTATCATGCCCGCGCGCACACGAGCACCGACGAACTCGCGCTGCTCGCCACGCGCGCGCGACCGAGGCAGCTGGTGCTCTACCATCAGTTGTATTGGGGCACGGACGACCTGGGCCTGCTGGCCGAACTCCGGCGGGCGGGATACACGGGGCCGAGTCTCTCGGCGCGCGATCTCGGCGTGTACTGATGAGCGATCAGTGGGCGGTGAGCGGTTGGCAGTCACTGCCTACTGCCTACTGCCTAGTGCCGACTGCCCACTGCTCACACCCGCACCGCGGATATGATCGCGTAGTCGAGCCGCTCCCGCCGCCGCGCGACCGCGATCGCGCCGGCGGTGGCGAGTGCGCGCCAGCCGCCGCGACGGGGGTCGAATCCCCACGCGCCCGCCCGCGTGAGCGCATGCCGCGCGAAGCCCGTGAGCACTTCGGGACCACAGCGCACCAGGCGCTCCACGCGGAAGCCCGCGTCGGAGAGCACGGGCTCCACGTCGAAGGCGGTCCAGAGGTTCTCCTTCGGGATCCCCGCACCCACCGCCATGGTGCGGATGCGATGGCTGCGCTCACCGCGCGGTGAGACGAGCAGGTCGGCGAGCGCGAGTCGTGTGCCCTTCTTCAGGTCCTTCGCGAGCGCCTTGAGCCAGGAGGCGCGCGTGACGAAGTGGTAGGCCGCGTCGATGCACACCACCGCGCTCACCTGCGGACAGACCAGCGGTACCGCCACGTACTCCGCGCGCTCGCAGCGCAGGGAGATTCGGTCGCTCAAGCCCCACCCCTTCACGCGCGCGGTCGCATCCACCACCACGGCGGGGTCGGCTTCCACCCCCACCGCGCGTGTCACGCCGAACTCGCGCACCCACATGCCGAGCGAATCGCCGTAGCCGCAGGCGAGGTCGAGCACCGTGTCGCCGGGGCCGAGTGCGATGGCACGGCCGACGCGCCGCGCGAGCCCGGCGGCGGCGTCCGGGTAGGTGGTCGCATCGCGCCAGAATCCGAGGTTGGCCCAGCGCGTGACCGAACCCGGGCCGTTGAGCAGTGCCGGGTCCACCACGGGGCGCGTGACGATGCGGGTCATCACTGCCCCGACATGATCACCCAGCCGAAGGTCAGGGTGTGATTGACCTCGTTCGCGCTGCGCGCCGGGAGGGCGTTCCAGAGGTTCTGGTAGCCGATGTCGAGCCGCTGTCTCGCCGTGAGAGGGATGCCCAAGCCAACGAGGAAGCGATTCTGCGCGAAGCGTCCGGCCGCGCCGTCATGTCCGACCGGCATCAGCAGTTCCTCCTGCACGTACCAGGTGAGGGGCCGCGCGTCGTAACGGAACGAGGCGAGTGGCGCCTGCGCACGCACCATGTAGCGCGCGCGCTGCTGATATGCGAAGTCGCCCGTCTCGTCGCCGATCACGGGCGCGAGCCAGCGCTGCTCCCAGCGGTAGCGGTGCGTGATGGCCACCGGTCCCGCCGTGTGCGCGAGGGTGATGTGCTGCCAGCTGCGATGCTCGCGCAGCGGTGTGGCGCTCGGCAGCTCGCCGTACGGCGCCGTCGCGACGTAGGTGTAGCCCGCCCCGAGGCGCACGCCCGGGGCGATGGTGAAGAGCACGCCCGGCCGCAGGAGGAGCTGCTGCGGCTCCGCACCGATGCCCATGCGGCGCCAGCTGCCGTCGAACCAGAGCGAGGTGCGCTCAGTGATCGCGTGGTCGATGCTCGTGGTGACCCAGAGCGCCTGCTGATGCGTCGTGGGCCACGACGAGGTCTGTGCCGCGAGCGCCGGCGCACCGGCGAGCAAGGCGATGAGCGGGAGTGCTGTTCGATCCATGCACACAAGCTAAATGCGAGAGGACCGGCCGTGCGGCCGGGGCCCCGCTTCAGCCGTGCGCCTTCATCCGACTCAGGGCACCCTCGTCCCCGAGAGCGGCTGCGCCGGCATGCTCGGCCCCATCCCGCCTTCGATCTCTCGCCGAACATCCCCGCTGATGGCGTTGCCACTCACGGTGAGCGCCCAGGTGGAGACCATCCACGCGGTCCGCTCCTCGCCGTTGGCATTGAGCCGCGCCTCGGAGCGCTGGCTGAAGGTCACCGCGTTGCCGGCGACCTTCGCGGCGGCGAACCGCGCGGGCGGACGCGGCGGGACGTTCTCGTTGGGCTCGACCGTGAGCGTCGCGACGAGCGAGTCGCCGGTCTCGACGATGGCGAGCGTGGCCTTGGCGCGAATGGGCGTGGGCTCGCCATCCTCGATCCGCATGCCGGCGGTGATCTCGACGGCCCACTTGCCGACGAACGGGGAAGCCTGCGCCTCGGCCCGCAGCGGCACGAGGGCGGCGAGCGTGGCGAAGGAGAGCGAGACGGCGATGAGGCGGTTCATGTGTGGGTCCTGTATGAGGTCGCTGGGTGTGTCACTGCGGTCGGATCGAGGGTTGCCCCCGCTCGCCGGCCCGCACAGGAGCGCCTACGGCACCACGCGCGGCTGCCCGATCCGATACTCCTTGGGCGGCTTGTTCCCCTGCAGGTGCTCGACGAAGTAGTCCCAGCGCCGCCGCATGATGTACGGCCCGTCCGCCCCGAACCCATGCCGCGCCTGCGGCAGCATCAGCATGTCGAAGTCCTTCCCCGCCTTCATGAGCGCGTCCGCCACGAGCGTCGTGTTGGTCGGCGGCACGTTGTCATCCATCATGCCGTGGATCAGGAAGAGCTTCCCCTGCAGCTTCGCCGCATGGGTCTGGTTCGCCTCGGCCGCGTAGTTGTCCGTGTTGCCGTCGCGCACGAGCAGGCCCTGGTAGCGCTCGCCCCAGTCGTCCTCGTAGTTGCGGTTGTCGTGGTTGCCGCTCTCCGCGATGCCCACGTCGAAGAACTCCGGCGCGCGGAACATCGCCGCCGCGGTCGCGAAGCCGCCGCCCGAGTGACCCCAGATGCCGACCTTCTCGATGTCGATGAACGGATGCCGCTGCGCGAGCTCCTTCATCCCGGCCACCTGGTCGGGGATGGTGTTGTCGTTCATCCGCCCGTAGTAGAAGTCGCGGAAGGTCTTCGAGCGCCCGGGCGTCCCCATGCCGTCGAGTTCCACGACGATGAAGCCGAGTTCGGCGAGCGCCTGGTTGTCGCCGCGCGCGGGCACGAAGCTGCGCGGCCCCACGCTCCCGGACTGCGGGCCGGGATAGATGTGGTTGATGATCGGGTACTTCTTCGCCGAGTCGAGCTTCGACGGCAGGTACATCACGCCGTGGAGGTCGGTCACGCCGTCACGCGCCTTCACGGTCACGGGGACCGGCGCACGCCAGCCCGACGCGACGAGCGCCGTGATGTCCGCCTGCTCGAGCTGCTGCACCACGCGGCCGTTCCGGTCGCGCACCACCGTCACCGGCGGCGCGTCCATCGTCGAATAGGTGTCGGTGAAGAAGCGGCCGTCGGGCGAGAGCGACACGGCATGGTTCGCCGCCTCGGGCGTCAGCAGCGTGAGTCCCTTGCCGTCGAAGCCGATGCGATAGAGGTGCTGGAAGTACGGGTCGCGCCCCGGCTCGCGGCCGTTCGCCGTGAACCAGATCTGCCGCGCCTTCTCGTCGACGCGCACGATCCCCGAGACGTTCCCGACGCCGGTGGTGATGCGGTTCTTCAGCTGGCCGGTGGTGAGGTCGTGCAGGTAGAGATGCGTCCAGTCGTCCTTGTCCGACCACCAGATGAACTCGTTGGTGGCCGGCAGCACGCGCCAGAGGTCCTCGGGGTGCGAGGCGTCGCCGATCTGCGTCGCGCTCCGCTCGTGCAGCACGTCACGCACCGCGCCGGTGCTCGCATCGGCGATGCGGAGCCAGGCCTGCTTGTGGTCGCGCGAGCTGGAGATGAACGCGAGGTGCGAACCGTCGGGATACCACTGCACGTCGCAGATCGCGCCGCCGCAATTGATGTGGTCGCTCACCGTGGAGCGATGCTGGTCGGGCGGCATCTGCAGGCGCACCACGCGCGGACCGCCGGGGGCGGCCGCGTCGATGATCACGCGCGAGATGCGGAAGATCACGCTGTCGCCCGGCACCGGGTACTTCCACGACTCGAGCCGCGGCACGCCCACGTTGGTGGAGACGAGATGCATCTCGCGCACGCCGCGCCCGTCGTGCTGGAAGGTCGCGATGCGCCGGCTGTCCGGCGAGAAGGAGAGCACGGCGTTGTTGCTGTGCACCCAGCCCGCGTTGTCGGTGGCGTAGCCGAAGTCCTTGATGCCATCGGTCGTCATCTGCACGTCGCGCCCGGTCGCGAGCTCGCGCGCCCAGAGGTTGAAGTCGCGGATGAACACGGCCCACGTGCCGTCGGGCGAGCGCTGCGAGTTCGGCGGCAGCGGCGCGGGTCGGCCGGCGTCGGTGCAGGCGTACGCCGTGAGATCGCACTGCCAGCGCTGCCCGCGCACCGTCGCGGTGAGCGACTTGCCGTCGGCGGCGAGGTCGAAGGCCGCGAAGGGGAGCCGGTCGCCATCCACCTGCGTGCTCGTCGCACGGCCGAGCGCCGCCGCGAGGCGCGCATGGTCGAAGGCCGGCACGCGGGACTTCCTCGCCGGATCCACGATCCAGAAGCTCGAGGTGCCACCGACGTTGCCGGTGCGGTACCAGAAGCGGCCGGCGTCGCCCACCCAGGTGGGGCGTCCGGCCTGTCCGCTCACGAGCGGCCCGGCCGTGGCGCCGAGAAAGCGCTCGGCGCGCGCGTAGTCCTCGATGGTGAACTGGTAGGGCTGCGGGGCCTGGGCGGGGAGCCAGGTCGGCGCCGCGAGGGCGAGGACGGCGAAGCAACGAGCGAGGCGCATGGGGACGGGGCCGACGGGGGACGGAGGAAGTGGTCGAATCAGTCTACAGATGGGACCACATGGGGCGCCAGCACGTGAAGCGGCGATGACGTCGGGCGTTGGCACACGGTCTGGCATCGAGGAGCATCCGGTGCAGATTCCAGCATCTCGCTGGATCCCACCTGAGGTCACCATGCACACGAGCAATGATCGGAATGTCCGGCCCGCGACGTGGCGGTCCGTTCGCATCCTCCTTCTCGCCGTCGCGCTCGTCGCGGTCAGTGCGCCGGCAGCCCGGGCGCAGACTCGAGCGATCATCGGACTCGCCGCGTCCAGTGCGACGGCTCCCCTCAGCGGTCGTCTGTTGTTCTACGTCTCCGCCGACACGACCGGCACGCCGCGCACACAGGTGAGCGACAATGCCGGCACCGCACAGGTCTTCGGCCTCGACGTCACCGACTGGCGGCCCGGCACCGCGCAGACCATCGACGCCTCCGCCTTCGGCTATCCGCTCGCATCGCTGCGCGAGCTGAAGCCCGGCCGCTATCGCGTGCAGGCGATGCTGAACCGCTACGAGACCTTCAAGCGTTCCGACGGCCACACCGTCCTGCTCCCGCCCGACCGCGGCGAGGGCCAGCAGATGAACTCCAAGCCCGGCAACCTCTACTCGAAGCCGGCCACGATCACGATCACCGCGACGAGCCGCATCCAGCTCGAGCTCACCGAGGAGATCCCCGCCCTCCCGGACCCCGCGACGCTGCAGACCAAGTACGTGAAGTACGTCCGCATCAAGTCGGAGCGCCTCACGAAGTTCTGGGGCACCGACATGTACCTGGCCGCCTGGGTGCTGCTGCCCGAAGGCTTCGACACGCACCCCGAAGCCCGCTATCCGCTCATGATCAACCACGGCCACTTCCCGGCCGCGCTGAGCGGATGGCGCGAGACGCCGCCCGACCCGAACCTCGCGCCGGACTACTCGGCGCGATTCAGCCTCGCTGGCTACAACCGCATCCAGCAGGAGCTCGCGCACGATTTCTACAAGAGCTGGACGGGCCCGGGCTTCCCGCGTGCGCTCCTCATCGAGATCCAGCACCCCACGCCGTACTATGACGACTCCTACGCCGTGAACTCGGCCAACAACGGGCCGTACGGCGACGCCATCATGTACGAACTCATCCCCGAGATCGAGAAGCGCTACCGCGGACTCGGCCAGGGATGGGCGCGCTTCACCTTCGGCGGATCCACCGGCGGATGGGAGGCGATGGCGGTGCAGATGTTCTATCCCGACGAGTTCAACGGCGCCTGGGTCGCGTGCCCCGATCCCATCGACTTCCGTCACTTCACCGTAGTGGACCTCTACAAGGACAGGAACGCCTATTACGCCGAGGGCCCGTTCAAGCGCGTCCCGCGGCCTGGACAACGCAACTACCTCGGCCACGTCTCCACCACGCTCGAGCAGACCAACATGCGCGAGCTCGCGCTCGGCACGCGCTCGCGTTCCGGCGATCAGTGGGATGTATGGGAGAGCGTCTACTCCCCGGTGGGGCCCGACGGCTATCCCAAGCCCATCTGGGACAAGCGCACCGGCGTGATCGACACCACCGTCGCGGCCTATTGGCGCGACAACTTCGACCTCTCGTACATCCTGCGTCGTGACTGGGCGACGCTCGGCCCCAAGCTGCGCGGGAAGCTGCGCATCTACGTCGGCGACATGGACAACTACTACCTGAACAATGCGGTCTACGAGGTGGAGAAGTTCCTGCGCGCGGCGAACCCGCCGTCCGACGCGGTGGTGGACTATGGCGATCGCGACGAGCACTGCTGGAACGGCGACCACACACGCTCCAACGCCTACTCGCGGCTGCGCTATCCGCAGATGGTGATGCCGTGGGCGGTGGAGCGGATGATCATGACGGCGCCGGCTGGGGCGGATATCCGGAGCTGGCGGTACTGACCCGCGTGATGAGATGTCTACGCGCGCCGGTAAACGCTTATCCAGTAACAAGATAGCTATTTTTCATGTTTTATCGTAGTTGCATAATATCAGTAAGATTGCTATCGTTCTGAGCATGGATCCCGTACGCAACCCGTTCGCCCCAGGTGCCGGTGCTCCGCCACCGGAACTTGCCGGACGGGACGAACTCCTCGAGACCGTCCGTGTCGCCCTCGCGCGCATCCGGCTCGGGCGCGCCGCCAAGTCGGTCCTCATGATCGGCCTCCGCGGCGTGGGAAAGACGGTCCTCCTCGACCGCATGTGCGCGGATGCGGAGGCCACCGGGATCCAGACGGTGCGCATCGAGGCGCCGGAGACGCGATCGCTGCCGGGCATCCTCGCCCCCCAACTGCGGATCGCCCTGCTGCGCCTGTCGCGCAACGCGCGCGCGAAGGACCTCGCCACCCGCGCACTGCGCGCGCTCGCGGGCTTCGCCAAGTCGCTCAAGATCAAGTATCAGGACATCGAGGTCGGCCTCGACCACGATCCCGAGGCGGGGCTCGCCGACAACGGCGACCTCGAGCACGACCTGCAGGCGCTGCTCGAGACCGCGGGCATCGCCGCACAGTCGGGCGAGACGGCGCTCGCGCTCTTCGTCGATGAGCTGCAGTACGTGCGCGAGGACGAACTCGCGGCGCTCATCACGGCGCTGCACCGCACGGCGCAGCAGCGACTCCCGGTGGTGCTCGTCGGCGCGGGACTGCCGCAACTGCCGGGACAGATGGGGAATGCGAAGAGCTATGCCGAGCGGCTCTTCGACTTCCCGACCATCGGCCCCCTCCCGCCCAGCGCGGCGCGCGATGCGATCATCAAGCCCATCGAGCACGAGGGCGCGCAGATCACCGACGATGCGGTGGCGCTCATCCTCGAGCGGACGCAGGGCTACGCCTACTTCCTGCAGGAGTGGGGGAAGCACGCGTGGGACGCGGCCGAGAGCTCGCCGATCATGGCACTCGACGTGGAGCGCGCGACCGTGAGCGCGGTCGCGACGCTCGACGAGAGCTTCTTCCGCGTGCGCTTCGATCGCCTCACGCCCACCGAGCGCCGCTACCTGCGTGCCATGGCGGAACTCGGCCCCGGTCCGCATCGCACGGGCGACATCGCCGAGGTCCTTGGCAAGCAGAGCTCGGCGCTCGGCCCCACGCGGGCGTCGCTCATCGCGAAGGGGATGATCTGGAGTCCGTTGCACGGCGACACGGCCTTCTCGGTCCCCCTCTTCGACGCCTTCATGCGCCGCAGCATGCCGGGCGATGCCTGGCGTGCCTGAGCACTATCTTCGAACTGGTCCTCCACCGGAGCCCCGCATGCGCCGTCCTGTCCTCGCCACCACCGTCCTCGTCGTGTCGCTCGCTGCCGCTTGCGGCGAGAAGGCCGCGCCGCCGCCGCCGCGCACCGACGCACAGCAGCGCACGGTGGACTCGACCATCGGCGCCTCGGCCATCCCCGGTGCGGGTGGTGTGCGCGGCGCGCTCGCGGCGCAGGACTCGGCGAAGGCCAAGCAGGCACAGCTGGACTCGATCATGAAGAACCCGCGGTAGCGCTTGAGCGAGCGCGTCTACTCCCGCTACGTCGCCCTCGGGGACAGTTCCACCGAAGGCCTCGACGACCCCGCGGGCGAGGGCCGCTACCGCGGCTGGGCCGATCGCCTTGCCGCGCACGTCGCGTTCGCCCGTGCCGCATCGCTTCCCGGTGCCGAACCGCTGCTCTACGCCAACCTCGCCATCCGCGGCCGCAAGACGCGGCAGGTGCGCGACGAGCAGCTCGCGCCGGCGCTCACCATGCGCCCCGACCTCGCGACGGTCTTCTGCGGCACCAACGACATCATCCGGCGCGGGTTCGCGCTCGAGCAGGTCATCATCGACATCCGCGAGATGCAGCGCGCGCTGCGGGACGCGGGCGCGACGGTGCTCACGATCACCATGCCCGACATCTCCGAGGTCATGCCGCTCGCCAAGCGCGTGCGGCCGCGCCTCGACCGGTTCAACGCGGCGGTGCGCGAGGTGTCGCGCGAGACGGGGACCGTCGTCGTGGATCTCGCGGCGCAGCCCTTCGCCGGCGACCCGCGCTTCTGGAGCGGGGACCGGTTGCATGCCAACAGCGAGGGACACACGCGCATCGCGGCCGCGCTGGCGCGTGCGCTGGCGTTGCCGGGCTCGAGCGATGCATGGGCGGCACCGCTGCCACCGCTGCCCGACCGGTCGGTGGTGCATCGCGTGGGTGCGGAACTCCGCTGGACGCGCGAGCATTTCCTTCCATGGCTCTGGCGCCATGCGCGCGGCCGGTCCTCGGGCGACGGCGTGGTGCCGAAGCGTCCCACGCTGCAACCCATGATGCCGGCCGAGTGAACGCCGGAGCACGCCGAGGATCCCGATGACGCCGCCGAGACCTGCGCAGCCAGCGCTGCCTCCCCACCCGTTCTACGACGCGCCGGTGCGCACGCTCGCCGGTGACCAGACCACCCTCTCCGCGCACCGCGATGAAGTGCTGCTCGTGGTGAACGTGGCGAGCCACTGCGGCTTCACGCCCCAGTACGCGGGGCTCGAGGCGCTGCACCGGCAGTACGCCGCGCGCGGCTTCAGCGTGCTCGGCTTCCCGTGCAACCAGTTCGGGGAGCAGGAGCCGGGGAACGCGGAGGAGATCCAGCGGTTCTGCGCGCTCACCTATGACGTCACCTTCCCGGTGTTCGAGAAGGTGGAGGTGAACGGCGCCGGCACGCACCCGGCGTGGCGCTGGCTGAAACAGGAACGCCCCGGTCTGCTGGGGACCGAGGCGATCAAGTGGAACTTCACGAAGTTCCTCGTGGGGCGGGATGGCACGGTGCTCAAGCGTTACGCGCCCACGGACGAACCCGCGAGCATCGCGACGGACATCGCGGCCGCGCTCTGAGCGCGGCCGCAGTGCGCGCTCACCGTGCCATGAGCGCCTTCTGCACCTCGTCGCGGATCCGTATCTCGAGGTCACCCTTGCTCGCGCATTTCACCTCGGCGGACGAGGACGTCATCGGGTTCTTCCCCGAGCCGGTGAGGGCGGTGGAGATGATCGCGCCGCTCTTGGCGTTCGGAAGCACGGTGGTGATGATGGAGAGCGTGAGTTGGTAGGTCTCCGCGTTCTCGATCGTGCCGGAGGACCCGCAATCGAGATAGTTGCGCGTACTCACCCGGCCGATCTGCCGGCGCGTCTTGAATCCCGTATTCCCGAGCGTCTTGCGGACGTTGTCGTTCATCGAGAGCGGGATGCCCAGTCCCTCGTAGATGGCGGGCAGCACGGCCCACGCCTCGTCGACGGTGCCGGTCACGAAGAGCCTCACGTCGGTGTCGGCGTTCATGGTGTTCATCTGCATCATGTCGCCGCCGAAGGTGACCACGCGGTTGGTCGTGACGGTCTGGGCCGGCGTGCCGGCGGTGGATCCGCCACCGGAGGCGCAGCCGACGGCGAGCAAGGCGGACACGGAGAGCAGGAGGATGCGCATCGGAGTCTCACGGGAGCGAGTGGAGGACAGCAGGGCGCTGCATGGGCGAACGCGCCCGACGGCGAGACGTTAATGCCGGGACCCGGGCGTGGACAGGCCGCTTAAGTTGTTCCATATGAACAGCCCCCAGGTTCCCGAGGGTGTCGCGGCACCAAAGGGAGCCCCTGAAGCGACCGAGCCC
>LNFM01012003.1_pt1 | contig 13086 bp, 5 predicted proteins | sample 596031 | NCBI WGS metagenome assembly LNFM01 (sample SAMN04254537, study PRJNA301005) | activated carbon metagenome | isolation source: dual media filters at the Ann Arbor, Michigan drinking water treatment plant | place: USA: Ann Arbor
GTCGTCACGCTCACGGCCACACCCGGCTCGCGCCAGCAACTCAACGGATGGAGCGGCGCCTGCACCGGCACAGCGCTCACCTGCACGGTGACCATGACCGAAGCGCGCACTGTGCGGGCCAACTTTGGCGCCAGCCCCGCAACACGATTCCCGCTGACCGTATCGACCACCGGCGACGGGCGCGTGACCTCGGTCCCTGCCGGCATCGACTGCGGCAGCACCTGTGGCGCGAGCTACGACGCAGACACGGTGGTGACGCTCACGGCTGCCGCTGGCGCCGGCCAGGTGTTTGACGGCTGGGGCGGCGCCTGCAACGGCACCACGCCCACCTGCAGCGTCGCTGTGAGCGCCGCGCGAAGCGTGAGCGCTGCGTTCCGCGTGAGTGCACCCGTGGCAGGATGGGGCGAACTGGTGCGACTGGCAGGCGCGGGAGCGTCAGCGCCGGTGGTGGTGATCGACAACAACGAGCGTGCCACTGCGGTGTGGCTGCGCCTTCAGGCGGGCACCGCCGAAAACCACGTGTGGGCCAGTCGCTCCAGTGGCGGAGGCACCTGGTCCACGCCCGAGCGGCTGGAAACGAACGTGGGCAATGTCACCCGGTTGCGGCTCTCCATCGACCGCAACAGCGGCTTCGGCATGTTGCTGTGGACCCAGACAGGCAGCACGCAAGACCTGCACGCACGGGCGCTCGACCCGGTGAATGGTTGGGGGCCTGAAGTCCGGGTGGAGAACAGTGCAGGCGTGGTGGGCGAGAGCACCGTGGGTGTTGACGCTGCTGGCAACGCGGTGGCCGTGTGGTCGCAAATCGGACCGGCGACCCGCTTCAGCATCTACGCCAGTCGCTACACGCCGGTTGGCGGCTGGGGCACGCCGGAACTCCTGGAAACCAACGAAGTGGTGGGCAGCGTGGACGGCGACCCCATCGTGGGCGTCACACCCGCCGGCGAAGCCCTGGCGGTGTGGAAGCGCTCCGGCGCAGGCAATGGCAACGGGCTGTGGAGCAACCGGTACTCGGTGGCCACTGGCTGGACAACGCCTTCGCAAGCTGTGGCAGACGCCGGTTCGTTGCAAAGCATCGGAAGACACGACCTCGTCGTGGCCGACAACGCCTACGCGCTTCTGGCGTGGGGACAGCTCGACATCAGCGGTGGCACCGGCAACAACGGCATCCGGTTCAAACGATACGAATCGGGCGCCTGGTCGCAGGGCAGCACTCCCGTCACGATCCCGGTTCCCAACAACCAGGGCTTCATCAGCATTCCTGTGTTGCGCGCCAACGCCAGCGGTGACGCCATGGTGGCCTGGGTTGAATTCGACAACACGCTGCGGGTGGCCAGTGCGCCCGCGAGTGGCGCATTCGCCGGCGTGACTGCGGTGCGAGCGGCCAATGCAGGGACCTGGCTGGGTCTACCGGCGCTCGGTATCGACGATTCGCGCAACGCATTGATTGCCTGGGCCGATCCGGTCAGCAGGGACGCCATGGTCGCCCGCTACACCGTCGCCGCAGGCTGGGCCGCCGCCGTGGCGAACGAGAACTACCCCGACCCCTCGAACCCGCCCGCCTTGGCCATGAACGAACGCGGCAACGCCGTCATGGGCTGGGCCCAGTTTTTCGGCAACGTGGGCGACGAGATCGTGCTGCGGCGCTACACCCGCGACAGGTCATCCGGGCCCATGGGCCTTGAGACAGCCGTTTCATTTCATCAACACTTTGGAGATCTGCATGTTTTTTCGAGCCATCGCACTGTTCGTCGCTCCACTGGCGATTCTCACGGGATGTTCCTCCACCATGAAGCAGGAGGATCTGGAAGCGCGCACGGCCATGGCCGTCGGGCGATCGGTGGGCCAGTTCACCATCACCGACCGCACCGAGGACACAGGTGGCCGGGTCAACTACACGGTGAACGTCAAAAACGGCGGCTCGTACCGTTGTTACCTGTACGGAGCCACGGCCTTCCAGAAGGCCATGAGCTTCGGACAGACACCGCACTCCGATGCCGTTTGCAACGCCGTGGTGGGTGGCCAGAACCGCAGCGGCAGCAAGGCGCCCGCGGCAGCGGGAGACCACAACAGCGCAGGACAATGCAACGCCTTTATGAAGGCGGCCGGGCGGTGTTGAATCGGGCGGGCAAGGGCGCAGCGGCTTGGGGCGCTCCTTGGATGGCTTGGCCCATGAAGGCGCCTTCGATCACACGGATCGTCGCGTGCCTGCTGGCGTTGGGCGCCGCATCGGTCCTGGCGGCAGATGCCGGAGAGCGCAAGTTCATTCGAAAGGGCATGGGCGAGGGCGAGGTGATCCTGAAGATCGGCAAGCCCGACCACGAAGCGTTCAGGCGCTTGGTCCGGGGAGAGCCCGAGGAAAAAACCTGGACCTACTTTCCACACGCCAGAGACCGTCAAACCATGACGGTCCTCACGTTTCATTCGGGTGTGGTGACAGAGATCAGTCGCCGGATCGCCAGGTAAACCTGGCACGGTGGATGGCTCGACGTGGACCCAAGGCTTGGAGGGACCGCGACTCGGCCGCATTGCGATGTGTTCAATGGAACAACGCAAGTTTTTATCAGGCATCACGATTGCCTTTTTTCCATGTACTGGTGTGCCCAGCGCTCGCGCCCTTTTGTTTCAGTGAAATCTCGGCCACGCGCACACAGTCCGGTGGGACGCCTGCAACGGTCAAAATTTTCAACGCTCAGTCCAATCCCGAAATGCGTGGTTTCGGCACGCTCACGTTCGCCGTTCCAGGCATGAACGCCACCCTTGCGGGCATGGGAGAAAAGCAGGACTTCATGGTCAGCATTGAAAGACAGGAAGTTTTCAAAATGAGTTGGAGAGATGGTGCCGCTGCTCGCGACGCATTGCGAAGTTGCATTGGGCAAAACTGAAATGTCTGAAGACTCGTTTGCGCAGCCAGTTGATCGCTTGCAGCGGTTGCAGCGGTTGCAGCAAATGACCGGTTTCGTCTGGTGCGTTCGTTCGTGGTGCCGGGTCTGGCCAACATCAACCTGGCGCGTCAGCGCCTCGTGACATTTCTGTCAACGAGAGGCGCCATGTTCAAAGTCCGCCGAAGATCGAGCCCGGTGCAACGAGCGGCAGGAAGAGAAAGAAGGTGGAGCCCTCACCCAGCGCAGATTCGGCCCACATGCGGCCTCCATGCGCCAGGACAATTCGCTGGCACAGCGCCAGGCCGATACCGTCACCGCTGACGACATCGTCCGGGTTGGCGCGACCGAACATCTGAAAGATGTGCGACTGCATGACGGGATCGAATCCGCAGCCGTTGTCGTTCAAGGACAGCGTCCAGCCACTGTCCGTGCTGGCGCAAGCGAAGGCCAGCTGCATCACTTCCTGAGGACGGCTGTACTTGAAAGCGTTGTCGATCAAGTTTGTCCAGACTTCGCGAAACAGCACGGGATCCACCAGGACTTCGGGCAATGCTTCCACACCAACGGCCTGAAACCGGCGATCCTGAAATGAGGCCGCCACTTCCACGAGACACTCGTTGACCAGATCTGCCATGGCAACCAGAGAAGGGCTGATCCCCAGCCGCCCCAGGCGCGAGAAACGCAGCAGACCGTCAATCTGCGACTGCAGAAGTTTGCCGGCGGAGACGATTTTCCGGCAATAGGACTTGGCGGATGCCGTGTCACCTGCCACCAGGGATTCCTCCAGAATTTCAGCATAGCTGGCCATGTGCCGGACCGGCTTCTTCAAGTCGTGCGACAGGGCGTGTGAAAACGCCTCCAGTGAACGATTGGCCTCCTCAAGGTGATGTGTCCTTTCGCCCACCATGGCCCGCAGCTTCTCGTTCGTCAGGCGCTTTTGCTCAATCAATTCCTTGTACAGGCTCACGTCCTGGACGGTCCACGTCGCCGGAAGCCGGATCCTGTCGCCGTTTTTCACCGGAACTCCACGGCAGCGCACCCACCGGCGTCGCCCCTTGTGGGTCGTTATGGGCAGTTCACGGTCGAATTCCTCCCCGCTCTGCATGACCTCTTCCAGTCCCTTGAGCAGTTCCAGTTGCGTCTGCGGGCAGAGGTAGTCGAGTACGGCTTCAGGGGTCTTGGGCGCTTCGTCCCCGGGAAGCTCAAGGATGGAATACACCTCGCTGGACCATCGCACCAGGCCCGTGGCGGCATTGAATTCGATGCGGCCGAGACGCGCCAGCCGCTGAGCCACCTGCAAATGGTGCTGGAGCTCGGCGTTGGCTTTTTCAAGCGCACGCTTCTCGCTGATGTCGCTCTGAATTGAAAAGTAGGCCACCACCTTGCCCTGATCGTCCCGGATGGGCTCGATATTCAGCAACGCCACGTATGGCTCACCGTTCTTGCGATAGTTGACGATTTCGGCTGCAGGCACCGAACGTCCTTGAAGCAAACGATCGCGCAGGCGTTGCTTGATCAAAGGATCGGTCAAGGGCCCGTGCAACTGCTCTCCTGCCCGCTTGCCTTGTACTTCTTCAAGCTTCCAGCCGGTGATTCTGGTGTAGGTCTGGTTCACCCAGCGGATCCGTTGCGAAGAATCGGTGATCACCACCATGTTGGCGCTTTGCTCCACGATCTTCTCCAGAACAAGCAGCCAGGAGGTCAGGTCGTTGAGCTCGTCGGTGGTGTCCCGCATGGATGGCGTCTCCTCATGAGTGGGTGATGGATCTCGGGCTCCTCAAGTTGCCCTGCAATGATCTGCTTCGGTGTTTGAACACGTCACGTGCATTGATCATCGACAAAAGTGAGGAATTCGCAGGACTATCAGCATGCTTAGTGATTGAGATCACAGACGTTTGTTGCACGTAAGAATTTCACATGGTCTGGGCCACTAGCATCGACTTGCGCTGTTGTTGCCGCAAGAATTGCATGTCGTTTTCTGGGGTGCAGCAAACTTTTGACATACAACATTCCCGCGAATTTTTACGAGCGTGAACAATTCCCTTCAGTTGACGACGGAGCAAAGCCGCAAACCCCGCTGCGATCATTGCTCGACGCAATCACGCTGCCTTTTCGCCACACTGCCCCAGGCAACACACGAACAGCTCTGGTTGCAGGCCCGCGAACGCACATTGGCGGTCGGAGAGCGTTTGGAGACACAGGGAGCTCACGCGCAGACACTCGGGGTGATCAAGGTCGGACTGCTCAATGGCTTGCGACGGGGCCCCGGTGGAGAGGTCAAGCCCATCGTGTTGCTGGGCAAGGGTCGTCTGGTCGGCTTCGCGGCGCCCTTTGGTCAGCCCTCAATGCTGAGCCTGGTGACCATCACCCCGACGCGCGTCTGTGAAGTGGATGTCCAGGCGATCCGGGAGATCGCCATGCACCATCCGCCCTTTCAGCAGGCACTCTACAAGTCCATCACCGACTTCATGGGCTGCATGGGTGACTGGTCTCACCTGCTGCGCCAGGAAAGTTATCTCACCAAGGTGTGTGTTGCGCTGCACCTGATTGCTGCAGAAGAGGGCAACCAGTCCTTCCGCATTCCCAGCCATACCGAGCTGGCCAACGTGCTGGGAGCACGCCGCGAGACCATCGCCAGGCACATCGCCCTTTTGATCGAGACGGGCTTGTTCAGGAAGATCGACCGCTGGCATGGCATTTTGACCACCCCTGATTGCAGCCCACTGTCAGGGCGTGCTGTCGAATAAGGCGTTGCGCCACCAGTCTTGATTGGGTCGGCAAAGGTCCGCTCATGCAGCGCCCATTGAGCCGACGACCACCGATCGCTTGCGTCGCAGGCGAGGGGCTTTTCGACCATCAGATGTCCTCGCACAGGCGCACATCGCGGTGGAGGACGCCGAAGTTTGGCCGGTGCTCGTGCGCGTTTCGTCACTTGGCGTTCAGATTTCCAGCATTCGTCCGGATACCCCCCCCAAATCAAGGCTTCACCTTTTGGCCAGTGTCCCGATGCTTCATGCATCGCATTGCTTGCGAATTCAAACTTCGGTCAACCCAATTGGAGAAACGCATGAACCTCACCCAGAACCTCAAGATCGGCACCCGACTGGGTTTGGGCTTTGGCGTGCTGCTGATGCTCATCGTGGGCATGGCCGCCACGGGCTTCGTGGGCGCAGCCAAACTGTTCGCAGAAGTCAAAACCATCTACGAAGACCGCACAGTGCCTCTGGGCAACCTGGCCACCATCAACCAACTCATGATGACCAACCGCGTGCTGGTGATGGACGCCATCCTCCAGCCGGACGACCTGGAGAAGAACCAGGCGCAGGTCCAGGCCAACGCTGCACGCATCAGCACGATCTGGGAAGGCTTCATGGCCACCCACCTCACGCCGAAAGAGGCTCAGTTGGCTCAGGCCTATGCCCCCGCCCGTGCTGCCTTCCTGAACGACGGTTTGCTGCCTGTCCTCACGGCTGTGCGCAGTGGTGATGTCGAAGGCGCGCGGACGATCTACAGCGACAAGGTCGTGCCTCTGGCCCAAACCGCCATCGGCCTGTCTGAACAACTCATCCAGCTCCAGGTGGATGTGGCCGCTCAGGAGTTCAAGCTGGCCCGCGAACTCGAAGTTCTCGTGGAGACTGCAATGATTTCTGCCGCCGCGTTTTCGCTGCTGCTGGGTGTGGGACTGGCCATCGGGATCACCCGCTCCATCACTCGGCCCATCAATGAGGCGGTGAAAGTCGCCGAGACCGTGGCCGCAGGCGATCTGACCTCACAGATCAACCCCAGCGGCAGGAACGAGGTCGCCGACTTGCTGCGCGCCCTCAAGTCCATGAACGAAAGCCTGGTCAAGGTGGTGGCCGAAGTGAGAGGGAACGCCGAGAGCGTGGCCACAGCCAGCGCCCAGATCGCGCAAGGCAATGCCGACCTGAGCCAGCGCACCGAGGAGCAGGCCTCGGCGCTGGAGGAAACCTCAGCGTCCATGGAGCAGATGGGCTCGAGCGCCAACCAGAATGCTGACAACGCCCGTCAGGCCAACCAGCTGGCGTCCAGCGCAAGCACTGTGGCCAGGCAAGGTGGCTCGGTGGTTGGTCAGGTGGTCCAGACCATGCGCGACATCAACGACAGCAGCAAGAAGATCAGCGACATCATCGGCGTGATCGATGGCATCGCCTTCCAGACCAACATCCTGGCGCTCAACGCTGCAGTGGAAGCCGCCCGCGCTGGCGAGCAGGGGCGCGGCTTTGCGGTCGTGGCCGCCGAGGTGCGCAACCTGGCCCAGCGCAGCGCCGAAGCAGCCAAAGAGATCAAGGGGCTGATTGGTGCGAGCGTCGAGCGCGTCGAACAGGGAACGGCGCTGGTCGATCAAGCCGGCACCACCATGCATGAGATCGTCTCTTCCATCCAGCGGGTCAGTGACATCGTGGGCGAAATCAGCAGCTCCAGCGTCGAGCAAAGCGCCGGGGTCGGTCAGGTCGGGGAGGCGATCAGCCAGATGGACCAGACGACCCAGCAGAACGCCGCGCTGGTCGAGGAGTCTGCAGCGGCTGCGGCGAGCCTGAACACCCAGGCCCAGCTGCTGGTGCAGGCGGTCGAGCATTTCAGACTGTCAGGCAGCAGCGCCCGCACCGACCGCTCGCTCCGCCCTGATGCCGCACATGCTGCCACTCCCGAGACCGCACGTGTGTGACAGGAATGTCTGACAAGAAGTCTGATCCCCCGCGACACGCCCGCTCCAGGAGAACAGGATGCAGCAAGGCTTCATACATTTCCACTCAGCGGGCAATCACCAGAGGCATCTCATGATTGCCGTCGAGTGCCTGTTGCAGCACATGGAAGATCAGAAGAATGGCGAGAGCACCGGGAGCGACAGCCTGCCCGAGGAGATCATGGAGCAGATCGTTCATCTCTCTCAGGCCATGACGGTGGACATGGAAAAATTCACATGGGCACTGTTCCGGCACACGGAGTGCGATCACGCCATCTGGCAGTTCAAGGAGATCGAAGGGCCTTGCCAACAATTGCTCGACGCCAATCTTTGCGTGGTGGAAACCGCGCATGCCGTGGCCAGCAAGCATGGGCACGCGCCATGGATCATCAGGGCTCTGGCGAATCTTTCAGCGCGCACGAAATTGATCCATGGCCAGTTGTGCGAATACACAAGACTGACCTCCTCCCCTGCTGGACTTGGCGCAAACGGAAATCCGGGGGCATCAGGCCATTGACTGCGTTGCCATGCGCATGAAGGAGCAAGCCACAATGGGAACGAGAGGTGCGACGAGGTCAAACGACCGGTTTCGGAGGTACTGCCACCGTTCGGGGCGCAGCTTCGCCAACCGTGGTGATTCAACGTCACGACAGCTCAAGCATGGATGGCCAATGTTGGAGAACTGTCTGAAGCGGCTCCTGCCGCTGGATGCGGTTGCACGATGAGTCAGATCACCCGGGCGCCGTTCGAAGTCAGCGGCCAGTAGCGGTCCCGGCAAAAGAATTCACCGCTTTGCCGGTCTGATTCCGCGCTGCTGGCCGGGGCACACTGCTAGACTGAAACAAAGTGTCAGCCCGAACCCGCAGCGCCCCGCCCCATGCCGCTCCCGTGAACACCACCCCACCCGGCGAACCGGGCGCCCAGACGCCGGTGAACCTGCTGCCCGCCGCCAACGCGCGCGACCCGCAGCGCATCTGGCTCGGCTTGCTGTCGGTGGTCGCCATCGGGCTGTTCCTGCTCCTGGCCATCGGCCTGCTGGTGTCGCAGCACCAAGCGGCGCTGGACATGGCCAAGGCACAGGCGCAGCGCGAAGTCAAACGCCTCGCGGCTGAACTCGAGGAATCGCTGCGGATGGCGCGGGCCGGCATGGACATCGTGCTCCAGTCGCCCGAAGTGGCCCAGGGCGAGCTGCTCGGGGACCACACCCCGCTGGTCAGGTCCTTGAACCTGCCTTTTTCCCTTCGCCAGACCCAGGCTGCAACGCCCGGGCAAGCCGCTGGCCAGTGGCTGCCCGGTCTGGCCCGCGAGGAAGCGGGTCGATGGGTGGTCCCTCTGACCTGGCAACACCCCCCCGAGCAGGGCGGCCAGACTTTTGAGGTCCTGCTGGACCGCCAGGCTTTGTTGGGCCGGTTTGCCTCTGAAGGCATGTCTGCAGGCGGCAGCATGAGCCTGTTCCGCGTCGAAGACGACGGAGCCACGACCATACTGGTGCGGTACCCGGTGGTCGAGCGGGACCAGGGGCGCACGGTACGCGGCCACGTGACCACCGCCCTGCAGCAGGCACCCAGCGGAGTCATGAAGGTGGTGGCCGTCATCGACGGCGTGCCACGCATTGTGGGCTACCAGCGCATGAACGAAGGGGCCGGGCGACTGGTGATGGTCTACGCGCTTCCGCTCGACGGTGTGCTGGCCACCTGGTCGGCGATGCTGCCCCTGGCCATCGCGCTCACCCTGCTGGTGGCCGCCGCCATGGCCTTTGGAGCCTGGCGCCTGGACCGGGCGATGCACCAGCGGCATCGCAGCGAACGGCATTTCCAGACGCTCACCGGGCACCTGCCCGATGTGGTGGTGCGTTACGACCAGAAGCTGCGGGTCCTCTACGCCAACCCGGCTGTTGAAGCGGCCAACGGACTCAAACCCTCTGAAATGCTGGGCAGAACCCTCAGCGAGATCGGTGCGCCACCAGACATCGCAGCGAAGTGGAATGCGTACATCGAGGGTGTCTTCAGGACCGGGCAGAGCGAAACACTGTGTTTTTCCTACCCTGGCCCTGATGGTCAGCGCCACTGGGAAGCGCAGGCCCTGCTCGAACCGGCGCTTCCCGGTGACAAACCCACGGTGCTGGCGGTGAGCCGCGACATCACCGAACGCCACGAGGCTGAAGCCCGTCGCCTGTCCGCCCAGCAGTTGTTCGAGTCGGTGTTTCGCTCGGCCCCGGAGGCCATGTCCCTCACCGAATGGCACACCGGCCGGCTGGTGCTGGTCAACGATGCGTTCTGCGAACTGTTCGGCCGATCTCGCGAGCAGCTGATCGGCCGATCGACCATCGAGCTGAATCTCTGGCAGTCGCCCTCCATCCGGCACGATCTCATCGAACGCCTGGAGCGCGGTGAAGTGGTGCGCCATGCGGCCGGCAGCAGCTCGCGCCCGGACGGGTCCCTCATCCACGTGCGGTACAGCGCCGAGCGGGTGCAACAGAATGGTGCGCAATGCCTGCTGCTGATGTTCCGCGACGTCACCCAGCTCGAAAGCGAACAGCGTGCGCTGGAGCGCAGCGAGCTGCGGTTCAGGCTGGCGGCGGCCCAGGGCCAGGTCTGGGAATGGGATTTCGATGGTGGATTCATTCAACCCAGCGACGCGTTCTTTGTATCGCTCGGACACCCGGCTCCCTCCACGCAGCAGATGGGGCAGATGTTCCTGGACCTGTTGCACCCCGAAGACCTGCCCCGCCTGCGAATGGTGCTGCAGCGCTTCTTCAAGGGAGAGGACAACTACCAGCTTGAGTTCCGCGCACGCGATGCACAGGGCAGGTACCACTGGTTCGACACCCGGGGCAGCGGCCTGCGCGAGGCCAACGGGCGCGTGACCTACCTTGCTGGCACCACCTTCGACATTTCCGACCGCAAGGCACTCGAAGAAGCGCAGCGCCAAACGCTGGTCCAGCTGGAGACGGTGGCCAACGCTTCACCAGCGCTGATCTGGACCAGCGGAAACGACAAGCGGGCCGATTGGTTCAACGGTGCGTGGCTGGCTTTCACTGGTCGAACCTTGAAACAGGAAGTGGACGACGGCTGGCTGAGGGGAATACATCCCGACGACCAGACCCGGTGCATGACGGCATACTTCAACGCCTTCGAAGCCCGCGAGCCGTTCAGCATGGAACACCGCCTGTGGCACCACAGCGGCGGATACCGGTGGCTGCTGGCGCAAGGTCGACCCCGATTCGATGCAGACAACCGCTTCATCGGCTTCATCGGCTCCTGTCTCGACCTGACAGAGCTGCGCGAGGCAGAGGCCACCGCGCGCGAACGCGGCGCCATGCTCGAGCAGGTGTTCGATGTGCTGCAGGACATGCTGTTCGTGGTTGACGAACACGAACGATTCGTCCACTACCAGGCGGGACGGCAAGACATGTTGTACGCCCCGCCCGAACAGTTCCTGGGTCGCGTCATCGACGACGTGATGCCGCCAGAACCAACCGCCCAGTTGCGCGATGCCTTGGCCCGTGCGCGAAGCCAGGGCCTGCAGGAGATCGAATACAGCCTGGCACTGCCCGACGGCATGCACACCTTCAGCGCCCGCCTGGCCTGGTTGCCCGAAAGCAGGCTTGGCATGTTCGTGGTGCGCGATGTCACCGAACGGCGGGCGGCGCAATTGGAGAGCGAGCGCCTGAACCAGTTTGTATTGTTGTTGTTCGGACTGGCCAACCGTTTCATCAACCTGCCGGTGCACCAGGCGGACGCCGCCATCAGCGAGGCGCTGGGCGACATCGGCGAGTTTCTCCGCGCCGACCGCACCTACCTGTTCGAATACGACTTTGCGGCCGAGACCGGCAGCAACACGCACGAATGGTGTGCCGAGGGCGTCAGTCCGGAAATCGGCAACCTCCAGAACCTGCCTTTCGAGCTCATCCCCGACTGGATCGGCAATCACCGCGTGGACAAGGAGATGCGCGTCCCGGACGTTCAGGCGCTGCCTCCGGGCCATCTGCGCGACCTGCTGGAATCCCAGGGCATCCGCAGCCTGATCGCGCTGCCGCTGACGCACGGCGAGCGCTGCATGGGTTTCGTGGGACTGGACACGGTGCGCAGTACCCACGACTACGGGGAAGAAGAAACCACGCTGCTGCTGCTGTTCGCCCAGATGCTGGTGAACATCCGCCTGCGGGTGGAGGCGCAGGAGCAGATCCGGGGCCTGACCGAAGGCCTCGAGCGCAAGGTCATCGAACGCACAACTCAGCTGGAGACCAGCGTGCAGCAACTCCAGGCGGTCAATCGCGAGCTGGAATCCTTCACCTACTCGGCCTCTCATGACCTGCGCACACCCCTGCGCGGCATCGAAGGCTTCAGCTCGCTGCTGCTCGACGAGCACTCGGACCAGCTGGACGACCAGGGGCGGGAGTACCTCAAGCGAATCCAGCGTGCAACCATCCACATGTCGACGCTGGTCAACGACCTGCTGGCCTATTCGCGGCTGCAGCAACTGACCGACCACATCGAGCCCGTGGACCTCGCTGCGGCCGTGCAGGCGGTGGCAGCGCCATTTCACGACGAGATCGAGGCACGCGGGGGCCAGCTGCAGGTGACGATGGGCGACGGCGTGGCGGTGCGAGCCAATCCCCAGGGGCTGGCCATCGTGCTGCGCAATTTGATGGACAACGCCCTGAAGTTCACACCCGCTGGCCAAGCTCCGCAAATTCGCATTGAGGCGCAGACCTTGAACGACCGGGTGCTGTTGAGCGTGAGCGACAACGGCATCGGTTTCGACATGAAGTACCACGACCGGATCTTTGGCATGTTCCAGCGACTGCACCGGCAAGAACAGATTCCCGGCACCGGCATTGGTCTGGCGCTGGTGCTCAAAGCGGTGGAGCGCATGGGCGGGCGTATCCGGGCACAGAGCACAACTGGCCAGGGTGCCCGCTTCGAGATCGATCTTCCCAGCGCCTGAACGAGCTCAACTTCCTCCGCCGGACCGCGGGATATGAGATGGTCCCGATCGGCAGGCATGGCTCGTGCGAATGCGTGCCGCTGCGCAGTCCGGAAGGCAGTGCACTCGATGTGGGCGAGTGACGCTCAGCGCGGTGAGCGCCTCACACCTTTGAAAAATCCGGCTTGCGACGCTCCATGAACGCACCAAACGCTTCCTTGGCAGCCGGCTCGCCCAGCATGCGGCCAAAGCTCACGCCCTCTTCGGCCATCACGGCCATGACCTGTTTGAGCTGACCCTGCTTCATCAGGCGCTTGGTCTCGATGAGTGAGCTGATGGGCTTGGCGGCCATCTTGCGGGCCACGGTCTGCGCGTAGCCGGCGACTTCGAGCGGGGGCAGCACGCGGTTGACCAGGCCCACTTCCAGCGCGGCTTCGGCCATGAAAGGCTCACCCAGCAGCAAGGCTTCGGCGGCGCGGTGGTAGCCCAGCATCTGCGGCACCAGCAGGCTGCTGGCGGCTTCGGGGCACAGGCCGAGGTTGACGAAGGGCATGGAGAAGGCGGCGT
>LNFM01010426.1_pt1 | contig 13085 bp, 13 predicted proteins | sample 596031 | NCBI WGS metagenome assembly LNFM01 (sample SAMN04254537, study PRJNA301005) | activated carbon metagenome | isolation source: dual media filters at the Ann Arbor, Michigan drinking water treatment plant | place: USA: Ann Arbor
CACGCCGCACCGGTGTTCATGTCCTTCAAGCAGGCGCCGAATGCACGACGCATCAAGCGGTGTGTGGACGCAAGACGTCAGGCCATGCTGATGCCTGAAGGGTTCTACCCCGCCAACCCCGCCGCAACCCCCGCCACAGCGCCCCGGGCCGCGCGCGTCACGCCCGCCAGGGTGGCGGAGGCCATGCCCGTCCAGTCCCCATAGCCCAGCAGCCACAGCCGCTTCTCCGCCAGCGCCTGCCCCTCCGCCCCGACGGCGATCTTCCCCTCCGCGTCCACCACGCCCAGCGGCGCCAGATGCTCCAGCGCCGGCCGGAAGCCGGTGCACCAGATGATGGCGTCCGCCGCCACGCGCGCCCCATCCGCCCAGACCGCGCCAGTGGCATCGAGGCGCGCGAAGGGCGGCACGCTGTGCAACACGCCGCGCGCCCGCGCTTCCCGCACCGGCGCGACCATGACGATGTTGCCCAGCCCGCCCAGTTGCTCCGGCGGGGGGCGGCCCTCCCGCTGCGCCTGCCAGCGCGCCGTCGCGCGTTCGAACAGCACGCGGCCATCCACATCATCAGGAAGGAAGACCGGCTCCCGCTCCGTCACCCAGGTTGCGCGGGCGGCGTGGCGGGAGAGTTCGGCCAGGATCTGCGCGCCGGAATTGCCGCCACCCACGACCAGCACTGAATGCCCCGCGAAATCCTCCGGCCGCCGGTACCGCGCGGAATGCACCTGCCGGCCCGCGAAGACATCGCGGCCCGGGATGTCGGGGATGAAGGGCCGGGTCCAGGTGCCGGTGGCACTGATGACGGCGCGCGCCTCCAGGCTCTCCCCACCCGCTGTCTCCAGCACCAGGCCATCCCTGGCCTGCCTTACCGCCACCACGCGAACCGGCCGCCGCACCGGCAGCGCGTAGCGCGCCTCATAGGCCTTGAGATACTCGATGACGGCATCGCGCGGCGGATAGCCGCCATCCGGCGGTACCGGCATCGCCCAGCCCGGCAGCGACGACCATTGCGCCGGGGAGAACAGGGTCAGCGAATCCCACGCCTCCCCCCAGGCACCACCCGGCGCCTCCGCCGCATCCAGGATGGTGAAGGACAGCGCCGTGCGCCGCAGGAAATACCCGGCGGCGAGGCCAGACTGCCCGCCGCCGATGACCAGCACATCCATCACGCCGGCGCGCTGCCCGGAAACCACCGCCGCCCCAGCCGCAGCGCGACGCCGACCAGCATGATCAGCACCGGCACCTCCACCAGCGGCCCGATCACCGTGGCGAAGGCCACCGGCGAGGCCAGCCCGAAGGCCGCGATGGCGACAGCGATCGCCAGCTCGAAATTGTTGGAGGCCGCGGTGAAGGCGATGGCGGTGGTGCGCGGGTAGTCGGCGTCGATCAGCCGGCCCATCCAGAAGCTGACCAGGAACATCACCAGGAAGTAGATCGCCAGCGGCACTGCAATGCGCAGCGCATCGAACGGCAGGCGCAGCACGTCGCCGCCCTTCAGCGTGAACATAGCAACGATGGTGAAGAGCAGCGCAGCCAAGGTGATTGGGGCGATCCGCGGCAGGAATTTCTGCTCGTACCAGGCCTCGCCATGCCGGGCGGTCAGCACCCGCCGGGTCAGGAATCCGGCGGCGAAGGGCAGGCCGAGATAGAGCAGCACGGCGCCAGCGATGGTGCCGAAGGACACCGCGACCACCTGACCCTGCAGCCCCACCAGGGGCGGCAACACCGTCAGGAAGAACCAGGCGTAGACGCCGAAAAACAGCAATTGAAAGATGCTGTTGAAGGCGACGAGACCCGCGACGTACTGGTTGTCGCCCCGCGCGAGCTGGTTCCAGATGATCACCATGGCGATGCAGCGGGCCAAGCCGATCAGGATCAGGCCGGTCATGTATTCCGGCCGGTCGGACAGGAACACGACCGCGAGGGCGAACATCAGCACCGGCCCGATGACCCAGTTCTGGACGAGCGACAGCAGCACCACGCGGCGGTCACGGAACACCGCCGGGAGCGCTTCGTAGCGGACGCGCGCCAGTGGCGGATACATCATCAGGATCAACCCAATGGCGATCGGCAGGTTGGTCCCGTTGACGGAAAGGGCTTCGAGCGCCGCAGGCAGGCCGGGGATCAGGCTGCCGAGCGCGATGCCGAGCGCCATGGCGGCGAAGATCCAGAGTGTCAGGCCGCGGTCGAGGAAGGATAGGCGGCGTGGGATGGCATCGGTCATGCGGCGTCTCCGGCGGCGGTGGAGCAGGCCGCGAGTGGCAGGGCGGCGTCGAGCAACGGCGCGCAGGCGCCCGGGCGGCCGCCACAGCAATCCTCGACCAGGAAGGCGACCAGGGCGCGGATGCCGGTGAGTTCCACGGCGTAGAACACTTGGCGGCTTTCGCGCCGGGCCTGGATCAGCCCGGCCCGGGTCAGGATCGCCAGATGCGTGGACATGGTGTTGGGCGGCGTGCCGAGCTGCCTGGCGATCTCGCCGGCGGGCAGCCCATCGGGCCCCTGCTGCAGCAACAGGCGGAAGGCCCGCAGGCGGGTCTCCTGGGCCAGGGCGGCAAAGGCTTCGACGACGGCATCTTCATCCATAATTCCAGACTGCCCGAAATACAGAAGAATACAAGCGAGGGCTGCCCTGGCCTGTCGCAGCGGGGTTATGGTCACGCCATGCCCGCGACAACCCTTCCGTGACCGCCTCCCGCTTCGTGACAGCCGTCGTGGCGGCGCAGGTGCTGGCGCAGATCGGCGCCTTCACCCTGCCGGCGCTGCTGCCGGGGTATATCGCGCGGTGGTCCCTTTCCGGCGCCGAGGCGGGCTGGCTTGTCGGCGCCTTCTTCGCGGCCTATGTGGCGGCGGTGCCGGTGCTGGTCGCGGCTACCGACCGGATTCCCGCGCGGCGCATCTATCTGCTGGGCACCGGGCTGACGGCGCTGTCGCATCTCGGCTTCGCGCTGTTCGCCGATGGGTTCTGGAGCGCGTTTGTGCTCCGCCTCGTCGCCGGCGCCGGCTGGGCCGGCTGCTACATGCCGGGGCTGAAGGTCCTCGCTGACCGGCTGGAGGGTGCGGAGCAATCACGCGCCGTCGGGCTGCATGCCGCGGGTGTGGGCGTCGCCAGCGCCGCCTCCTTCGCCGTGGCCGGCGCTTTCGATGCGCTGGCCGGCCCGGGCGCGGCCTTTCTGTTCGGCGGTGGGGCCGCTTTGCTGGCGATGGTGATCGGCGCGGCCGCCATGCCGCGCGAGGCGCCGCCGCGAGACCCCGGGCGAAGCCCCACCGCGCTGCTGGATTTTCGCCCGGTGCTGCGCAACCGCGCCGCCATGGCCTGGATCGCCGGCTACACCGTGCACACCTGGGAACTGGCCGCGCTGCGCGCCTGGGGCGTGACCTTCCTCGCCGCCGTCATCGCCTGGCATGGCGCGCCCCCCTGGCTGCCGGGTCCGAGCGCGATCTTCACGGTGGCCGGGTTGCTCGGCATCGCCGTCTCGCTGATCGGCAATGAGGTGGCGCAGCGTTTCGGGCGCCTGCGGGTCGTGACCGTGGCGATGGGGGCGGGTGCCGTCTTCGCCCTGCTGGCCGGCGCGTCGGCCCTGGTCTCGGCGCCGCTTGCCGCACTCTGCGTGCTGACCTGGAACGCGGCGATCTATCTCGACAGCTCGGCCCTGACGGCGGGCACGGTGCAGGCGGCGGAGAGTGAGCGCCGCGGCGCGACCATGGGGCTGCACAGCATGTGCGGCTATGCCGGGGGCTTTCTCGGGCCGGTCATCGTCGGCATCGCGCTCGACCTCGCGGGCCCGGACGACGTCATGGGGTGGGCGCTGGCCTTCGGCCATCTCGCGCCGGTGACGTTGGTGGGGCTTTGGGTGCTGCGGCGCCTCGGCCGCGCCGGCTGAGAATGTTCAGCGGGGCAGGGCGCTGGGGATCAGCGGCAGCACCAGCGCGACATTCACCACCGCCGCGCCGAGCAGCACCCACAGCGTCCCCGCCGGCCCCAGCCCGTCCAGCAGCCAGATTCCCAGCAGCGGCGCCACCGCGGTGGCCAGCAGCGTAGGCAGCGAAAGGCGCCCCATCAGGATTGCATAGCCATCGCGCCCGAACATCGCCAGCGGCACCGTCCCGCGCACGATGGAACGGATGCCGCTGCCCAGACCGTAAAGGATGATGCCCGCCGCCGCGGCATCACTGAAGCCGACCAGCACCAGGACGCCGATGGCCACCAGGGCGGTGGAGGCCAGCAGGCTCCAGATCGGATGCGTCTTGCGGCCGAGCATCATCTCCAGGACGCGGCCGCCAACCTGGCTGGGCCCGAGCAATGCGCCGAGGCCGACGGCGGCGGCCAGCGTCAGCCCCTGGGCCTGCAGCAGGGCAGGAAGCTGCACGGCGATGACGGTCATCGTCGCATAGGCCAGGGTGAAGCCGGCCGCGAGGAGGAGGAAGGGCAGGCGCTGGTCCGGGCGCAATTCACCCGCGGCCGGCACGCCGGCGGTCTTCGCGACCGGCTTGGTATCGGCCTCCCGCGGCAGGCCGAACCAGTAAAGCGGCAGTACGACCGCCAGATGGATGGCGGCATAGGTCAGGCATGTGCCGCGCCAGCCCAGCGTTTCGGCGAGGATGGCCGTAAGCGGCCAGCAGATCGTGCTGGCGAAGCCGCCGAACAGCGTGACCTGGGTGATCGCCGAGCGGGCATCCTCGCCATACATCCGCCCGAGCGTCGAGAAGGCCGGATCATAGAGGCCCGCACCCATGCCGACGCCGATCACCAGCCAGGCCCCGATGAAGAGGGGCAGCGTCGGGGCCAGGCCGACACCCAGGAGGCCAAGGCTCAACAGGATGGCGCTGGCGGCCAGGACGAGCCGGCCGCCTCGGCGCTCGATGATATGCCCGATGCGGGGCGAGACGAGGCCCGAGACCAGCAGGCCGAGGGACAGCGCGCCGAACACCCAGGAGAGTGGCCACCCCGTATCGGCGGCGATCGGGCCCGCCAGGAGCGAAAGCAGGTAGTAGGACGACCCCCAGGCCAGGATCTGGCCGATGCCGATGGCCGAGACGACCGTCCATCGCGAACGGGTCGCGGCGGCTTGGGCCGTGCTCCGCGTTCCAGCGCCGCTGGCGATGCTCACTCGGCCGGCTCGGCCGCAACCCTTGGCTGGATGGCCTTGGGCCCGCAGCATGGGGCCTCGGCCACGAGGTCCGGCTTGGGCGGGCAGCAGACACCCTGCGGCGTCGCGGGCGTGCAGCAATCCGACGCACCGGCCGGGGTGCGGTCGGTCGAGCAGACGCCAGTTTCCGGCAACACCAGTTCCACGCGCCGGGCGGCCGCGACATCGCCCGCCAGGAAGGCCGCAATCGAGCGCACCTGCTCATGGCCGGTGGCCAGCAGGAAGGTGGGCGCGCGGCCGTAGCTCTTCATGCCGGCGATGTAGAAGCCCGTCTCGGGGTGGCGCAGCTCGGCCTCGCCATGCGGCCGGACCGTGCCGCAGGAATGCAGGTTGGGATCGATCAGCGGCGCGAGCGCCGGCGTGGCCTCGACCGCGGGGTCCAGGCCAAGCCGGATTTCGCGCAGGAAGGACAGGTCGGGCCGGAAGCCGGTCGCCACGATCATGCGGTCGGCCTGTACGGTCGTTGCACAGCCGTCCTGCCGACCGGTGATGGCGAGCCTGCCATCCGCCGCCGTGATGCGGTCGATCAGGAAGGGGGCGAGCGCGGTCACCGCGCCGCTTTCCACCAGCGCCTGTGCCCGGGTGCCGAGTTCGCCGCGCTGGGCCAGGCCGTCGCGCGCGCCGCCGCCGAAATTCACAGCGCCGAGCGGGCGGCGGAAGGCCCAGAGGATGCGCGTGCCCGGCGCGCCCTTTGCCATCTCGACGAGATCGAGCACGGCATTCATCGCAGAATGCCCCGCGCCGACGACGAGCGTGGTGCGCCCGGCATAGGTGTCGCGCTCGGCGCCGATCACGTCGGGGATGCCGTAGGCGATGCGCTCGGCCTGGGCGATTTCGCCGGGCGCGGGCATGCCGTGGCTGCCCGCCGGGTTCGGCGCTCGCCAGGTGCCGGAGCAATCGATGACGGAACGCGCGTCGATCGCCTGGATTCCGCAGCAGGTCTCGACATGCAGGACCAGGGGGGTGGCGTCGCGCCCTTCGCCGTCGTGCAGGCGGCCGGAATCGCGGCGGGCGACGCCGATGACACGCGCGCCGGTGCGGATGCGGCGGCGGAAGGTGGCGGTGGCGGCGAGCGGTGCCAGGTAGCGATCCACCAGATCATCACCGGTCGGATAGGTCTCCGGGTCAGGCGCCACCCAGCCCTCGCCCTCCAGCAGGCCCCGGGCGGCAGCATCGATGTTGTATCGCCAGGGGGAGAACATCCGCACATGTCCCCAGGCGCGGGTCGCATGGGCGATCTGGGGACCTGCCTCCAGCACCAGCGGCTCCAGGCCACGGGCGATGAGCTGGGCGGCGGCGGCAAGGCCAATGGGGCCGGCGCCGATGATGACGATCGGAAGGGGAGGTGCGGTCATGGCGATCATCCTTGATGCATGGCGGATTCATGTATGAAGGCAGTCCGACGGGCATGCGACGCGTCGATCAGCAGCAACCCCTGGCGGCCTTGGCGCGGTCGGCGGCGGCAAAGGCGCGGCCGGTATCCTGCAGGGCAGTGGTGGCCTCCATCCAGGCATCCAGCGCCACGCGAAAGGCGGCGCGGCCGGCATCGGTCAGCGCATAGACGCGGCGCTGGCGGCCCTGCACGACCTCCTCGGTCACGCTCAGGAACCCGCCTGCCTCGAACTCCCGCAACACCGGATAGATCGTACCCTCGGTGGGCGAGCAGCACCCGCCGGTGGTGTGTTCCACGGCACGGGCGACCTCGTAGCCATGCATCGGCCCGTCGTGCAGGACGCGCAGAATGAAGAACTTGGACAGGCCCATCTTGATGGTGCCGGCCCAATAGTCGCGAGAGGCGAAATCCACGCGGGGTGGGATGAGGTTTCGAGCCACGGTCATGCCTTGTCCATAAGCATTGATGGTCAATGCATCAAGGGCTGTGATCAGCTCTGCATGAGCCGGCGGCGAAGTGCTGCGGAGCCAGCATCAATGACTGCGACCGTTGCCAGGATCATCAGGATGATGAAGCTCGCCTCATCCCACCGGAGCGCCCGGATGCGGTCGGACAACTGGAAGCCGATGCCGCCTGCGCCGACAATCCCCAGGATGGTCGAGGATCGGACATTGCTCTCGAAGATGTAGAGCGCGTTGGACAACATCAGCGGCAAGGCCTGCGGCAACAGGCCAAAGCGGGCGGTCTGCACGCCGCTGCCTCCGGAGGCGCGCACGCCCTCGACTTGGCGCCGGTCGGCATTCTCCAGAGCCTCGCTGTAGAGCTTGGCCAAGGTGCCGGTGTCGGTGACGATGATGGATAGCACGCCCGCCAGCGGCCCCAGCCCGACAGCGCGCACGAAGATCAGGGCCCAGACCAGCTGATCGACGCCGCGAAGCACATCGAGAAACCGGCGCAGGCCGAAACGGAAGGGCGCCAGCGAGACCACGTTACGGGCGGCCAGGAATCCCAGCGGCACGGCCAGCAGCGCCGCGATGGCCGTGCCGGCGACCGCCATGGCGATCGTCTCGACAAGCGCCCAAACCAGTTCAAGCGGGTGATCGCCCGGGTTGGGCGGCAGCATCAGCAGGGCGACACGGCCCAGCTGGGCCAGCCCGCCAAAAAAGCGCGCCGGTGTCATCTCGAACCAGGCGAAGGCGCCGAGCGTGCCGCCGATGATCGCCAAGGCCAGAGCCCATCGCACCAGCCATCCCAAACCTGTGGGGCCGAAGGCCTGCGGCATGCGCGCGCGCCATGCCAATACGTCTGGCTGCAGGCTCATCGCGCGGCCTCCCCGCCAATCATCCTGTGCCGCAACCGCCCGCAGAGCTGGTCGATCAGGGACACGGTCACCACGAGCAGGATCAGCAAGGCGCTGACATCCTCGTAGTGCAGCAGGCGCACGGCCGTGAAGACCGCCTCGCCGATGCCGCCGGCGCCGACAAATCCGATGATGGCCGAGTTCCTGACATTGATCTCGAAGCGCCACAGCGTGAACGAGGCAAGATTGGGCAGGATCTGCGGCACCACGCCGAAGCGCATCGCCTCGAACCAGTTGCCGCCAGCGCTGCGCACGCCGTCCACCGGGCCCGGCAGCGCCGTCTCCGCCGCCTCGGCGAAGAGCTTGCCCTGTGCGCCGAGGCTGTGCAGCGCCACCGCCATCACGCCCGCCATCGGGCCCAGGCCGAAGGCGTAGATGAACAGCAAGGCAAAAACGAGTTCCGGCACGGCGCGCGCAAATTCGAAGCAGCGCCGCACCAACCACGCCGTTGGTGCGCTTGGCGCCAGGCCACGCGCTGCGAAGAAGCAGCCGAGTAAGGCCAGCAGTGAGCCGGTCAAGGTGGCCAGATAGGCCATCACCACCGTCTCGGCGAGCAGGTAGAGCCAGTGCCCGAGATCCCAGAACCACTCCGCCAGGTCCTCCGGCAGATGTCCCAGCCGAAGAACCGGCAAGGTCTTCTCGGCATATTCGGTGATGCGCGGGAGGCCGGCCCACAGCTTCGCGGGATCCAGCTCCGCCATGACAGCGGAGGCGGCAAAGACCGCGGCCACAGCCGCCCAACCGAGGAAATTTCGCCTGCGCCGTTCACCCCGCAGTGCGATGAAAGCCGCCTCAGCCCGCGCAATTGCCGGTGAGGACGTGGCTGGGGCGTCCACCGGCATCAGTTGCGGCGACGGCGCTGCTCACGTTGAATTTGCGCGACATCGACGATGGGACGGTACATCTCCTCCGTGGCGCGCAGGAAACCGGTGGTGCGCCCCGCGGCGACCGCTTCCGCCATGTCCATGTTGTCCTGCGCCATCGCCAGGAAGAAAGCGGTCAGGTCGGCCTTCATGGCGGCCGGCAGATCCTTGCGGACGCAGATGGGCGGGTTGGGGATCAATGGCGATTGCAGGATGACCCGGATGCGCTCGCGCTGCAGCACGCCGCGGTCGATCATCATGCGGAGCTGGCCGAAGGCATCATCATCGGCGGTCCAGGTGAAGGCGGCATCGAAATTGCCGTTCAGCACGCCGAGCACGCTTTGCTCATGCCCGCCGGAGAACACGGTGCGCGAGAAATACCGGGCCGGGTCGATGTTCTGCGACCGCAGCGCGGCGAGCGGCACGAGGTAGCCAGAAGTGGAATTCGGATCGGCCCAGGCCAGTGTCTTACCGCGCAGATCCTCCAATTTCTGGAACGGGCTGTCGCTGCGGACGATCAGCACTGAATAATAACCGGCCTGGCCGGTGGGCGCGTACCAGGTCACCAGAGGTTCAACCGCGCCGTTGCTGTCGATCCAGGCGGAGGCGTAGGAGGCCGGCCCCAGCCGCGCCATGGGAATCTGCCCGCCCGTCAAGGCCTGCACCACCCCGGCATAATCGGTCGCCTGGAAGATGCGGCAATCCACGCCGAGCTTGGCGCGGAAATAGGCTGGGAATTCGCTGAAGCGTGTCACCGTAGCACCCTGGCTTTCCACGCTGAGAATCCCGAAGCCGACGGTCGGGAAGTTCGCGCGCCAGTTGGACGCGGGCTGTGCCATTGCGGCGCCGGCCGGTGCCAGAAGCGCGGAAGCGGATAGAAGATGACGACGGCGCATGTTGCTCACTTCGACTGTTCCGGGATCGTCTAAGCCGGGCTCGCGACAGTTGCGTGACGGATGTGCGACGGTTCGGTAACGCTGCTGGCCTGGCCTCAGATGACCGCGTGCCGCACCCGGGCGCTGAGCCACTCACTCACCAGCGCCGTGCCCAGGATCAGGACGAAGATCGTCGTCACCTGTGGCCAGGCCAGCACGTTGATCGACGCCTGCAGTTGCATGCCGATGCCCCCCGCACCGACCAGCCCCAAGACCGTCGCCTCGCGGATGTTGATGTCCCAGCGGAAGACGGTGATGCCGGCGAAGGCTGGCATGATCTGCGGCACGATGGCCCAGGCCAGCACCTGCGGGCGGGACGCGCCGGTGGCCGAGACGGCCTCCACCTGCGTCGCATCGATCTCCTCGATCGCCTCGTAGAGCAGCTTGGCGATGAAGCCGACCGAACGCAGCGCAATCGCCAGGATCCCTGCCAGGATGCCCGGCCCCAGCACGATCACCAGGATCAGCGCCCAGATCAGCGAGTTGATCGACCGGCTGGAGACGATGATGAACAGGGCCACCGGCCGCACCAGCCAGGTGCTCGGCGTGGTGTTGTGCGCGGCGAGGAAGGCGAGCGGCACGCCCAGCAGAACCGCCAGCGCCGTGCCGATGGTGGCCATGTTGATGGTGTCCCACAACGGCTTCCACAGCTGCGCCGCATAGGACCAGCGCGGCGGAAACATCCGGCCGATCAGGTCAGCACCTTGTTGCGGCGCATCCAGCACGAAGGCCCAGATCGTGCGCTCGGAAATGAACTGGAAGCAGCCGATTGTCACCGCGACTGCCGCCAGCCACCCGGCCCAGACCGCCAGATCGCCCCGGGTGCTGCGGCGCCGCCATTCCGGCAGGCCGCCGGCGCTTTGGATCACCGGCATCTCACTGCACCTTCCGGCGGATCCAGCCGCTGGTGTATTCGCAGGCCAGCACAATCACGATGATGACCAGCAGCACCGCCGCCGCCGTATCGAACTCATAGCGGTCGAAGGAGGTGTTCAACGTATCGCCGATGCCCCCGGCACCGACCAGCCCCAGGACCGCGCTCTCGCGGAAGTTGATGTCCAGGCGGTAGGCTGAAAGCCCGATTAGCCGAGGCTTGACCTGGGGCAGCACGCCCCAGGCGATCCACTGGAACCAGCCCGATCCGGTGGCGCGCACGGCTTCGGCCTGGGCAGCCTCGATATCCTCGATGTCCTCGGCCAGCAGCTTGGCCATGAAGCCGATCGTGGCAAAGGCCAGGGTGAGCATGCCGGCCAGCGGCCCGAAGCCGACCATGGCGACGAAGACGATGGCGATGATGATTTCCTGGAAGGTCCGGCTGACGGCGATGATGCCGCGGCAGAAGAGGTAGATCGGCAGCGGTGCCAGGTTGCGCGCAGCGCCCAGCGCCACGGGGATCGACAGCGCGATGCCAAGTGCCGTTGCCACCACCGTCATGGTCAGGCTCTCGGCCAGGCCATCCAGGATGTCCTGGCGCTTGGTGGTGAAGTCGGGCGGCAGAAACCCGCTCAGGAAGCGTGCTCCACGGACGAGGCCCTCGGCGGCACGCGTCCAGTTCACCTCGATGGTGCCGCTGGCCAGCACGGCATAGGCCAGCACGCCGAGGTAAATGCCCCAGCGCAGCCAGGCATTCTCGATCAGCGGCAAGGGCCGCCAGCCGCGGGCCGCAGCCACCGCGTCGAAGCTGGCCGTGGTCACGCCGGGACATCCGCTGTCTCGGTGTCATCCTCGGCCCGCCGGACGGTCTGCGACCAGTCCTCTTCGCCATAGATGTCGGTCAGTGTCTCGGTGGTGAGCGCCTCGGGCGGGCCATCGAAGACGATGCGCCCCGCGCGCAGGCCCACGATCCGACGCGCGAATTGCTGCGCCAACGCCACGTCATGGATGTTGACGATGGCGGCGAGGCCCCGCTCCTCACACAGCTCGACCAGCAGGCGCATGATCTGCCGGCTGGTTTTGGGATCGAGGCTCGCGGTTGGCTCATCGACCAGCAGCAGGGCCGGATTCTGCATCAGCGCGCGCAGGATACCGACCCGCTGCCGCTGGCCGCCGGAGAGGGCATCGGCCCGCTTGTCCGCCATCTGCGCGAGGCCCACACGGTCGAGCAGGCGAAACGCCTCGACAACATCGGCGCGGGCGAAGCGGCGGAACCAGGACGCCCAGAACCCCGTGTAGCCCAGCCTGCCGGAGAGGACGTTCTCCATCACGGAAAGCCGCTCGACCAGAGCATATTCCTGAAAGATCATCCCCATGCGCCGACGGGCACGCCGCAAGGCGCCACTGCCCAGCGCGCTGATCTCGGTCCCGTCCAGTTGCACGCGACCGGCGGTCGGCTCGACGAGCCGGTTGACGCAGCGGATGAGCGTGGACTTCCCCGCGCCCGAGGGGCCGATCAGGGCCATGATCTGCCCGGCCGGCACCTGCAGATCGATCGTGTCGAGTGCCAGGTCGCCGGTCGGGTAGCGCTTGGTCAGCCCCGCGATGGTGAGCAGCAACGGATCAGCACCTCACCGGCAGGCGTAGGAGGTCTCGAGCGCCGCGTCGATTTCGCGGATGACCGACCAATGCTGGCGATAGGTGATCGGGATGAACTGCTCCTGCGGCGGCTCCGCGGACGCGAATTCCCGCTGCAGCGCCGAGCCCTCCCAGTTGAAGGAGAAGAAGGCGGCGCGAATGCGTGCTGCAAGCTGGGGGTTCAGGTTGTGGGCATGGCCGTAGCCCGTGGTGGGGAAGGTCTCGCTGCGATAGATCGTGCGGATCCGCGCGCCATCCACGGCATTGCGCGCGACCATCCGGCGCATCACCGAATTGGCGATGGCGGCCGCGTCGTAGTCGCGGTTGGCGACGCCCAGCACGCTGTTGTCGTGGCGGCCGGAGAAGGCAGTGCGGAAATCGCGCCCTGCCACCATGCCGAACTGGCGCTGCAGCAACGCCGAGGGCGCCTTGAAGCCCGAATTCGACGTCTCCGAGGTGAAGGCGATGGTGCGGCCGCGGAGGTCCTCGATGCGCCGCGCCGGGCTGTCGGCCGGCACGATGATTTCCATCTCATAGCCGAACTGGTTGGTGCGGCTCGCCATCATCGCGAAGGGCACGAAGCCGGCGCAATTCACCGCCAAAGGGTTGGAGCCTGTGTTGAAGCCGGTGATATGCAGGCGGCCGGCGCGCATCGCCTCGATCTGCGCGGCATTGGACTGCACCGCGAAGAACTGGATACGCTTGCCGGTTTCGCGCGCCAGATGGTCCATGAAGCCCTGCCAGACCGTGCGGTAGACCGAGGGGTCTTCGACGGGGGTGTAGGCAAAGACGAGGACCGCCGGATCAACCAACTGGCGTGGATCGGTGGGTGCGTCGGCGACCATGTCACCGTCGCGGTCGCAGTACCGAGCATCCAGTGCG
>LNFM01010427.1_pt1 | contig 13084 bp, 13 predicted proteins | sample 596031 | NCBI WGS metagenome assembly LNFM01 (sample SAMN04254537, study PRJNA301005) | activated carbon metagenome | isolation source: dual media filters at the Ann Arbor, Michigan drinking water treatment plant | place: USA: Ann Arbor
GTGATTCTGATGATGACATCGTTCCTCCTTATAAAAGGTTTGAGGATAGCGATGATGTATCAGGGTGTTAATGTGGATGGATTGGAGGCTTACGGTTCAACAGGCTTGACAGCGTTTATGCTGCGCCTGAGATTGGCAGTGGATGTGTAAACCACTTTGCGGATTCGATTGACCCCGCCGAGCGGACGATGTTCGATTACTGAGTGCCAGGGCGTGTACGAAAGATTCTCACAGAATTTGTGCTGCTCCGGCTTATCAAAGTCCTGTTTGGGGATCGTGATCGTGGCGACTTTGAAAAAAGGCGCTGCGCTCTCTTCCCATTCGTTTGTAGCCATCTCGACGCTGAGTGCTGTGCTTGCCGCTGTGCGAGTATCTCGCGTCTGAATCAGGAAATCGAAACAAGCGGCATCTGTGTCGAGATGATTCTTCATTGCTGTGCGCAGGTAATTGGGATCCTCGAGTTGATCTGATTGGGGAGTGTTGTCCAATTGCCTGCAAGGTTTTGCAGAAAATTTCATTGCACGGCGGTTTGAGCCGGTGCCGAGCTGATAAGGCACCATCGACCAGTAGCGTGTGTAAAGCGGGTTTCTGATTTTCTTACCATTGATTTTTGCCGCGATGATTGAGCCTTCGATCCCGAGTGAAAGAGGTGCGGACAATCGAGCCAGCAGATTGGAACTGCTGAGCGACTCGATTAGACTCAGATATTTCTGTGGATCGTTGATGAAGAATACAGGGTGATTGATCATCACGAAATCCTGAGTATGGCTCTCGTCGGGCAAGAGTTTTTCCCCGGGAACACCCATCAGTTTGATTGCCATGCCGCGCCCGTCACCTTCTTTATCTTCGCGTGTTGCATCACTGTCGCCGTTTGAAAAGCGAATCCAAGCCTTATAGCTCGCACCGGACTGGAAGATGCCGTGCTGATGCTCATCCTGCAGTGTCTGATTAACCTGAAAATCTGCCAGTACACAGCCATGTGCTTTAGAGTGAACATGGCGAAGCGCGGGAAGATCGTTCGCATAGCGTGACTTGATCGTTTGCTGAATACTTTCCGCGATGGCCAACGTTGTTGCTCCCTCTTCCGGCCACGGTGATTCGCCGAGTTCTGCGTCAAATTCGATGTTACTCGCTGGCACCGATTGACTGTCAGATAGCTTTGTATTCGCGATCGTGCTGTCTTGCGGGGTACTGCAAGAGGTTACAAGCACTAAGCTTGACAAAAGTATTGCAAGAATCGGCAAAGTTGGGTAGGTGACTAATGGGTGCATGATAGTGGTCTCATAGCAACAGGAATGGGACTCAAGCCGGGCTAATAATGGTAATGTAGCCCGAGGCCGATGTATTCGACTTTCTCCCTAAAAAACTGACCAGTAGGAGAATTGCCATTGAAATATTCAGCCAACACTTGAAATTTTCTGTTGAAGGTCTGAAAATTATCGAATTGCACGCCAGCTCGGGCGGATATATCGGCGTTCCAATTGTTTTGTTCATGATTCTTGACATCAACTGCCATAATTGGACGCATTGCTGCGCTTTCTATGCGCCATGGACTTCTAAATTCCATGCCATATTGCACGGACCAAGGCTTGATAGTCGATGGTTCTTTGTGAAAAATACCGCCACCTCCGCCGTAGACTCTTACCCCATAGGGAAGCTCATAAGAAAGTTTGAGATCGATGCCTTCGTAGCTAAGATTGATGCGCTCCAAGTCCGTCAGTTTTCTCAGTAAAAATTCATCGCCAAGATGAGAACTTTGATGATAGATACGGGCAAACGCCGATGCGTTTTTCGCGCGCATACTGGAATAGGCCGATGCAATAAAATCCGTGTTGATGAGATCGGATGAAGAAGCACCCAGATTAAAGTCACTAAAGACGGCGGCCTGAATACCTGTTTCCCATTGCACATTGGATCGCCCGATATTAGCGCGATAAAACGGTATCGTTTCACCAAAGCTAACCGAGCCATTGTTATTTCCATCAATCTCGTTGCCTACATAATTGCGATAAGCGGCTGAGAAATGAGCCCATCGCGGATCGGCGAGTAACGGCTTAAACAAATGGCCTTCGGGTAGCAAGCCCGTGGCTAGCATTGTTGAGTCTATTGCAGGCGTGCTTCTTTTTGGGGTGATTTCTTTATCCGGCACGGAAGCGGTCGCGACAGATCGCTGAACGGCGTGTTCTCCCACTTCCACTCTCGCAACACCTGGAATTTCGGAAAGTATCTGCACAACTTTGGCGCGATCTCCTGCAGATACTTTATCGGCTGGTATCGTAATAGTACCGTTACGTACAATTAATGCAGGCACATCAATTAGGAACTGATGTTTGAGAATTCCTGCAGCGTAACCAGCGATATAGGAATCATCAGGCATTGCAGCATTCACAGCGGATGACCCAAATAGCATGAATGCGATGATTGGCAGAAGGTGCATAGTATTCCTTATTTTTTAAAAATTTAACTTGAATAACGTTTAACCACGAGGGCATTTTTTTGTCATCCATCTATTCCCCAACTGACTATTTCTTATAGGAACAGGAATTATTAATTTGCGATCATCCGGTCTAGCAGACGGTTATCAGGAAGCGGAGAAAAAAACATTTACCCAATCAAATTATTGCAGGGATCGTATATTGAGTATGTGCGACAACGCACAGATGCTCATGGGTATTGAGGATAATATTAAAAATATAAAAATTTCCTTATATCTATATGGTTAATAAAGAGGTGCCCAATGAAAACAATACGAAGATTTTCAATCACTACGTTAGTTATCGCTATGATACTCAGCTTAAATGGTTGTGCCGGAATGTCAGCGCGGGATAGGAACACTGCGATCGGCGCTGGCGTTGGTGCTGTCGGTGGTGCTGCTCTTACCGGTGGAAGCGCGCTTGGAACGGTCGGCGGCGCAGCGGTTGGTGGCGTCGTCGGACACGAAGTCGGCAAAGGTAAAAAGTAGCGCCGATGGTTACGCGAATCTCCACTTGGCGATTAAATTTTGCTTACCTTTCAATAGCGTGCCGTTGCAGTGGATACGGACGGATTGACGTAATTTAGCTTAACCAAGCCTATGAGTCACTCTACCCTTCTTTCTAGAAAAGATTGCATGGTGCATCGAGTTTTGATTATCACGAGCGATGCCACCGATGCGAAATCGCTGGAGAATGTGCTCAGCCAATCAGAAGATGGCGCATTCGACATTGAGTGGGCCACGTGTCTCTCCGATGGTCTTGAGCGGCTGCGCGCAGGCGATATCGATGCCATTCTGGTGGATCTGTTTTTGTCCGACAGTCGAGGCATTGCTACATTTGATCAGTTGTTCGCAGTTGTGCCTCAAACCCCGATCTTAACACTTCATGCGACAGATAATCATATGCTTGCGAAGGAAGCAATACAGCGCGGCGCGCAAGGGCATCTGTCAAAAGATTACTTTAGCAACAGTCTGGTACCGTACTCGCTCCGCAATATCATTCAGCGCAAGGCCATCGAGGAATCGCTCTTCATAGAAAGAACCCGTGCTGAAATCACGCTCAACTCCATCAGTGATGCAGTCATCAGCACGGATATGGCGGGCAATGTCGATTATTTGAATACTGCAGCGGAGAATATGACCGGATGGTTGAAAGAAGAGGCGCGCGGATATCCAATTTGTGAGGTGATGCGAATTATCAATAGCAAGACTTACAACCCGGTATCCAATCCGGTCGTGTCGGTGTTGCAGCAAGACAAACCGATGATATTGGCTACGGATTCGATTTTGATCCGGCGCGACGGAAACGAAGTGGCGATTGAAGATTCCGCCGCACCGATCCACGATTCAAACGGGCGGATACGTGGCGCAGTGATTGTGTTCCACGATGTCACGCCAGCGCGGGCGATAGTCGCGAAAATGGCCTATCTGGCGCAGCACGATTCGCTGACTAATTTGCCGAACCGCGCATTGCTGCATGATCGTATCACTCAAGCCATCGAGTTGGCAAAACGGCGTAGTACTTGCCTTGCCCTGCTATTTCTAGATCTGGATAACTTCAAGCACATTAATGATTCACTCGGACATTCAACCGGCGATAAGCTCCTACAGTCAATAGCACAAGACCTGAGCACCTGTGTGCGTAGTTCCGATACGGTTAGCCGGTTGGGCGGGGACGAATTCGTGATTCTGCTGACACAAGACAAGCACGCACAAGATGCTGCCTTGACTGCTGACAAGATACTGGCTGTGTTGGCAAAGCCACACACTATTGCTGAACATGTCTTGTATATAACGACCAGCATCGGAATCAGTGTTTATCCCGCAGATGGTCAGGATCCGGAAATATTGATCAAGAATGCGGATATCGCGATGTATCACGCCAAGGAAAGAGGCCGGAACAATTACCAGTTTTTCAAGAATGACATGAACCTCCGTGCGTTTGAGCGATTAGCCATTGAGACTCATCTCCGGTATGCGCTGACGCGCCAGGAATTCGTCTTGTATTACCAGCCCAAGGTCAACCTGGATAGCGGGAAGATCACCGGTGCCGAGGCATTGTTGCGTTGGCAGCATCCGGAATGGGGTTTAGTGCTGCCGGATCGCTTTGTGCAGATCGCAGAAGATTGCGGCTTGATCGTGCCGATTGGCCGCTGGGTGTTACGCGAAGCCTGCGCGCAGGCCATGCGCTGGGAAGCAGCGGGACTGAAACTGGGATCAATCGCCGTGAATATCTCGGCGCTGGAATTTCGCTTCAAAGATTTCGTTGCGGGCGTGCAATTAATTTTGAACGAAACCGGGTTTGATCCCTGTCGCCTGCAACTGGAAATTACCGAAAGCGTGTTGATGCGTGATGTCGAATCCAGCAACCTGATACTTCAGCAACTTAAGTATATGGGGATACAGCTGGCGGTGGATGATTTTGGCACAGGCTACTCCAGTTTGAGTTATCTGCATCAATTTTCGATCGATATCCTCAAAATCGACCAGTCGTTTGTGCGGGATATCAGTTGTGAGAACGGGATCATCGCGAGCGCTGTGATCGCCATGGGCGCCAGCCTAAAGCAACTGGTAATCGCTGAAGGTGTAGAGAAACAGGATCAGTTAGCTTTTCTGAAAACACAACATTGCGAAGAAGGGCAGGGTTATTTTTTTAGCCGGCCAATTATCGCGGAGCAATTTGCTCAACTGCTGGAAACGGGGCCACTGGGGCAATTCGGTAAGCAAGAAAATCAGGGAAGTAATGATGAGTACCGTAGTGCAACCATTGAGTAAAATACAACAACTGGCCGCTAAATCTGTTCAATGACGCTGATTTTATCTACCGATGAGCTTTTATTGCTGGCATCCCCTGCTTCCCGATTGCCCATCTATTTTTTCCCATCGTCTCTGCCGAATGCGGCTTGCCGCAGGCGGGAAGTGCAATGATCTGTGAGGAAAATAATGAAAAATATTAATGTTATAAATGTCTTTAAAAAAACCATTTGTATTTCTCCTTTAATTTGGCAAGCAGTCAAAAGTTCGTCACATTTAGAGTAAATCGGCAATTCCAGCTTTAATAGGCTACAGCACTATGTGACTATAGACTGTGCGTTGCCGTACAAAGTATAAACGCAGCACAAACTAGACGCGGATGAGGAATGGTTCTGCCATCGTAGTTATTCTTACTGGATGCTCAATAGTAGTTTAGTCGCCCGGATCATCATACACCGCATTACCCTTCTCGCACTCTGCTCATCACAAAATGCATCGAATTGCTGTTTTGTCAGGCTGGTTGACCGATCGGTTACTACATAAGTTCAGAAAAATTTCAGCAGAAGCGATTGGTTATTTCTTTCATCAATGTGTGTCAGCGCACAGAGTAGACATGATTAAACCGGGATGATTGCCACTGTGGAGACTGCTATGGAACAGCGCAGTTCCAGCGTTACACCATTAGTAGTTTTCATTTATTCCAAATCTGGAGAGCAATATGAATGTTAATAATAAATTAAGCGTGCTAACACTGATGCTAATCGGTATTTTGTTAATCACGGGTTGCGACATGATCGAAGGCAAAGCATCCCAATCTAATACCAAAACGACGGTAGGAATGGATGCGGAAGATAGTGTCGCGACCACTGCAGTAAAGTTTGCGCTGCTTAAAGACACCGGTCTGAACAGTTTAGATATCAAAGTTGAAACACACAAAGGCGAAGTTCAGCTCAGCGGTTTTGTCGATAGCCAAACGCAACTTGACCGTGCTATCGAAATTACTAAGGGTGTTGATGGTGTAAAGGGTGTTCTGAATAAAATGAGCATCAAGTAGAAATGCAATATTAAATTATAAAAGGAGATACAAAATGAATTGGGATCAAATAGAAGGTAACTGGAAGCAACTCAAAGGTAATGTCAAGGAACAGTGGGGAAAACTCACCGACGATCATATCGATACGATTGCCGGGAAACGGGATCAGTTGGCTGGCAAGATCCAGGAATCATACGGAATTAGCAAAGAAGAGGCAGAGAAGCAAATTTCCGAATGGGAAAAGAACCAAAAAAACTAAGTCATTCCTACTCTAGCAAGGCAACATGCTGTGCAATAGATAATTGATTGCTTAATCAAAGCGAATGCAAAGAAATCGTGAATCAATTAGGTATCGTCGTGATAGCAATCGGCTCTGCTTTTCAATCAATTAAATACCAGATTCTCTGGGCACAGTAACATTCTATTCATTCAATTAGTGAGGAGAAATATCATGTCTAAAAGTAAATCAATCATTTCTGTCGCAGTCGGTTCTGCTTTTGCTGCAACGCTTGGTTTTGCACCAACTGTTTCAGCTGCTGAAAATCCGTTTGCGATACAAACTTTAGAAAAAGGCTATATGGTAGCTCAGGCCCATACCTATGATGAAGATAAGAAAGCAGGTGAAGGTAAAGCAGGTGAAGGCAAATGTGGTGAAGGTAAGTGCGGTGAGGGTAAATGTGGTGCTGCCATGGCGGACGCCAATAAGGACGGCAAGATCACCAAGGAAGAATGGACTAAGCACCACGATCTCATGTTTGAGAAAATGGATAGCAACAAAGATGGCGCTATCGACAAAGATGAGGTAGGAAAAAGTAAAATGAAAGGTGGTAAGAGCGGTGGCGATACATCGCATGGTGACAAAAAAGGCTATTAGGCTATTCGGTATCGGCTAAATTAAATCATCATGTATCTCGCAAGTGCAAATAAGCTCTTGGCATGAATTAACTTTCATGCCAAGAGCTTATTTTTTTAATTTTGATCAAGAAATAATTGTGTATTTTTCATGAACGCTAAACATCTTACCGGTGCGGGATTAGGCTTCAGGCGAGAACTGATTCCTGAGCTTAAGAGCGCTGTTCCGGCAGCTATTTCGTTCTTTGAAATTGCCCCAGAGAACTGGATTGACATTGGCGGGCTTCCGGGGCGTGAATTGCGCAGCTTTACCGAACGCTATCCTTTTGTATGCCACGGCTTGTCTCTTTCCATAGGCAGTCCATTACCACTTGATGAAGTGCTATTACACAAAATTCGTCAATTCCTGGATCAGCATCAAGCGGTGCTTTATACCGAGCATCTTTCATACTGTTCCGATGGGGGGCATCTATATGATCTGCTTCCGATACCTTTTACCGGCGATGCCGTGAAATATGTCGCTGCACGGATCCGGCGTGTACAAGATATCCTGGAGCGCCGTATCGCCATAGAAAATGCTTCATTTTATTTGTGCGCGCCAATCAACGAAATGAATGAGATCGATTTTATCCGCGCTGTGTTAACGGAAGCTGATTGTGACCTACATCTCGATGTCAATAATGTGTACGTGAATAGCGTTAACCACGCTTATGACCCCGTCAATTTTATTCGCGCCATGCCGACCGAACGTATTGTCTATATGCACATGGCCGGACACTATCACGCAGCGGAAGATCTGATTATCGACTCTCATGGTGCGGATGTCATTGATCCGGTGTGGTCACTACTGGATGAAACTTATCATATTCATGGTGTAACACCTACATTATTGGAGCGCGATTTTAATATTCCATCGCTGAGTAAACTGACGCAAGAAGTCGAGCGTATTGCACAGATGCAAACTCAGTCTATTTATACAGGTTATTCCCATGCTCATTACAATTCCTGAATTTCAACGCTTTCAACACGTTTTTACTGCGCATATTCGCAATCCAAAGATAGACGCTCGACCGAATGGCATTGAAGCGCGGCGGATGAGGATTTACAACGAACTTGTTTACAACAATATCGAAAGCGCGCTCCTAATCTGTTTTCCAGTATTGAAAAAAGTATTAGGGAGACGGCTCTGGGCACGGTTGTTACGCGCCTTTATTGCTAAACATCGCTGTTATGCACCATTTTTTCGCCAGATACCCGACGAATTCATTCAATTCCTGCAGACAGAGTGGTCATCAACCTCAGATTACCCCAAATTCATACTGGAGCTTTCACACTATGAATGGACAGAGCTGGCGCTATCCATTTCAACGGGTGCGCCTGATTGGGATAAGATTGATCGTGCCGGTGATTTATTCCAGAAACACCCGATTCTGAATCCAGTACTCGAGAGTCTGCACTATAGCTGGCCGGTGCACCGGATCGGCCCGCGTATTCGGGTAGCACCCAAAGAAACCTTTTTATTGGTATTTCGAGAGAGTAATGACCAGATTCAATTTGCTGAAATCAATGCCTTTACTTCACGCTTGCTGAGTCTGCTGAAAACCACGAATTATACAGGTCAAGCTGCACTCGAGCAGATCAGTAAAGAAAGTTGCCATCCCGTACCAGAAGTCGTGATGCAGAGCGGATTAGCTATCCTGCATGACCTGCGCGCACGCGGCGTGTTGCTGGGTGTTAAATGTGACTATGAAAAAGGAACGATTTAACTGCCTTTTGTCAGTCAAATAGTTAGAGCCGCTTTCGATCGCGTAATTATTGAATCGCACTTCTATTACTTTCTAGAATCAATTCATCGGCAAGGAGTCAGTATGTTTTTCTGCAAACGCTCGCTGCAAGCTACATTGTTCTTGTGCGTACTATTCAGTCAACTGTTATTGGCACAAAACGTGCCCAACTCGCAACAGTTCCTGGAAAACTTCGGCATCAGCAGCGAACAGATCAGCCAAATTGATCGCGGTGAAATTGTCACCTACGAAGTCAGTGAAACCAGCCAGAAAGAGCTGGCTATTGGTGTCGCCATGTATATGCCGGTGCAGTTAGCGCAAGTTCTCGAGTATCTGAAACGCGGAAACCTGATAGAACAGGACAGCAACCTCACTGCTTCAGGGTTGATTCCGGACAATGCTGATATCAACACTTTCAGGAAATTTGCGTTTGGCGAAAAACAATTTGATGAAGCTACAGCCTTTTTGAAAGCAAAAGCCGGCAATAAATTTAACTTATCGAAACAGGAAATTGAAACGCTGCAGGCGTTACTGCCCAAACCGGATGATATCGATAAGAAAATACTGCTTAAAACCGCTTCGCAAAAGTATCGGGAGATCCTGTTGCAGCGCTGGAAAGACTATCGCAAAAGCGGCTTGGCAGGGATCTCTGCCTATAGTCGCGACGGCAGCAATGCCGACCCGGCTAAAGAGTTGCGCACAGACGCGGTTAATAGCAAAACCTGGGCACATTATTTTCCGCAACTGCAACAGGGCTGGCTGAATTACCCTGTGGGTTTACCCAAATCTGCAACCGAGCAGTTTTTTTGGATGAATCGCATCGTCGAGGACCGGCCCACCGCGATCTTAAGTCATCGGGTCATCACCGCGGACGCTGAAGGCGGCATCATTCTGCACAGACAGTTTTACGTGGGTCATTCCTATAACTCCAGTCATGTTGTGGCAGGTGGCATACCCTATAAAAACGGCACGCTGATATTTTATTCCACCCGTAGCTCTACCGACCAGGTTGACGGCATTGGCAGCAGTTTGAAACATGCAATCGGTCGTGAGCAAATGAAAAAGGTAATGATCAATAACTTGCGGCAGTTGAACAAAAGTTTGCAGAAAAAATCGGGTAAGTGAGTAGGGGAATCAAATACGCTTCGCTTCCCAAGCCAATGTTTTATTCCCTGATGAAGGAGCGGCCAGAGTTCTGGATGGGAGAATTACTCGGATTCTTTGTTGTAGCAGGAGATTATCTTGTAGCAAAAAAAGCCTGCTCAGTATAACTGAGCAGGCTTTTTAACACATACCTATGCTATGACGCTATTGTGCCTATTGTCTAGCGGCTGTGTTTGCGATGATGATTTCAACGCGACGGTTTTGCTGACGTCCGGAAGCGGATTCATTGTCGCTAATGGCAAAGTTTTCACCTTTCCCGTATGCCGCAAGCCGGTTAGAAGCGACACCCTGGCTGACCAGATAGGTCATTACCGAATTGGCGCGCCGTTGCGACAAGCCTAAATTATAGTCTTCGCTGCCAACATTATCAGTATGACCTTCTATCATCACCGTGCGATCCGGATACTGGTTCAGAAACGCCGCGAGTTTGCCAAGATGACCGGCCGCACCACCCTTGAGAGTCGCTTTGTCGGTATCAAACAGCAGATCGCCGAGCGTTACGACCAGACCGCGATCGGTGGCTTTGGCATTCAACTCTGCAATCTGTCTTTGCAGATCTGCAGCCTGTTGCAGCGCTATCTCAGTATCCATGTTGGCTAAATTCGCTTCTCTTCGCGCAGCAGTTGCATCGCTGTGCGCTCTGTCGGCTTCGCGTGTGCGCGAATCAAGGCGCGCGTTATCGCGTTGTTCGCTCAACATTTTACGTTGATCTTCAGACAAACGGCTATGTGCCTGGTACGTGGCAATATCGATCTTGCGATCAGCCATAAACACCAGATGCTTGCCGAGTCCTACATCTTCTTGCGGTACTTCTGCAGCACGCACGGCAAGTTCAGCTTCCTGAATCGCAACCGGTGCGCGGCTGGCCAGTTGCGGATCAGATTGTAGTTGTATCAGCTTGCTCCGAGCCATGTCGGCACCTTCCGGTTTTATGGGCGTCGAGCATGCAGCAAAAATAACGGGAGTGAGCGTGATGGCGATCAATTTTTTAAATCGATAGATTGGTGTGTTCATTGTTTATCTCCCGTATTGCGTTGCATTTCCTGCTTCATGACGTCGGTACTTTTCAGCATTTCATCGTTGATTGCCTTGGCCTTAGTTGCTTCAGCCTTGGCTAAAGCTAATTCGGCATCAACACGGGATTGTTCGGCGAGTTGCTGGGCCAATATCATTTTCTCCTGCTGAACGGCAGCGCGAGCCGCAGCAAGTTTTGTCCGCGCTTCATGCAGTTCAGCGGATGCATAGTCCACGGCGCGTGCTTGATCGGCACTGTTAATGGCCATTTCTGCAGCTGCTAGTTCTTGGTTTGGGGGCTGCGGAACTGTCGCACAAGCAACGAGCGAGAACAGAATCGCAACGGCGGTTATAAGCTGCAACGGTGATCTGTGCGCGCCCATTACTTTCATTATTGTAAGTCTATGAGTCATGTTTGATTCTCCTAAATGGAATTTTCGGCGTAGCGTTCAACCTTGTGATCATTATCATCAGACTCAGTGAGCAATTCTGTGCGTTATCGTACATAGCCCTTATTTCCTAGTCAGATTATTCCAGAGATCAAACAAAGAAGATGCAAAATTGGAGGCTGAGAGGAAAATAGAATTAAGGAAACAATCTGGCGTAGTGATCGTTCAGTAAGCTGTAACACTCGCAAGACACCGCCTCGAGTTTCTTTCGATCAAGGATATTGATGTCACCACGGATATAACTGATAAGTTTTTGCTGTTGCAGCTTGCCCGCAGCGATGGTGATGCTACTTCTGCGTACCCCGAGCATGTCGGCGAGGTATTCTTGCGTGAGATGGAAATGATCAACATGTGCGCGGTCGTGCGTCATCAGCAACCAACGTGCCAGCCGTGGTTCAATCTCATGAAAATGGGTACAGGCAGCGGTTTGCGACAACTGCATCACCAATACATACAGATAACGGTTGAGTGTGGATAGTATGCTGGGACTGTTGCGCAATTCGTGCTGAAATTGTGCGGCTGTCATCCGTAGCGCACTACCGGAACCTTGCACCACTGCCTTCAGTGGCGCATCAGCGATTCCCAGCGCGAGTGTTGCGCCGAGCATGCCTTCATTGCCGATCAGTCCTACTTCCAGCGGTTGATGATCTTCCATTGATATCACCAGGGAGATGAAGCCGACAAGAGGAAAGTATACATGCTGGATGGGCTGATCCAGTTCACACAGGATCTCGCCGAAAACCAGATTTACGGATTCGCAATGCTGTAGAAACCGGTTTCGTTCCTCACGTGACAAACATCTAATCAGGTGATTGGTCACTTGTACTGGTATTACAACTGACATTTTTAATTATCCTTTACCACGAAAAACCCGCAGAGTAGTACGAGAAAGGTACAAAACCATCCAAAGGATGTAACTTAAACGATAGTCACACAACTTTCTGTGCGCTACGACACATAAAAATGTGCAGAAATACTTGTATTTATCTGATTGATATAATGTGTTCCGTAATTATGGTGATTTTGTCCGTAAGTTATTGAGTCTAGCGCGGGGAAGAATCGGGCAACAAGCGATCAGTTTCTCGTTTGACTACGGCGTAACATTCGCAACTCAGCTGCTCCAGTCTGGGCCGATCCAATACTGTGATATGCCCGCGGTTGTATTCGATCACGCCGAGTTTTTGCAACTTGCCGGCCGCATCGGTGACGCCCTCGCGGCGCACGCCCAGCATGTTGGCGATCAGCTCCTGGGTCATCGTCAATTGATTGTCCGGTAAACGATCCAGCGAAAGCAGCAGCCAGCGGCACAGCTGTTGCTCAATGGAATGGTGACGATTGCACACCGCTGTCTGGGCCATTTGTGTAATCAAGGCCTGTGTATAGCGCAGCATGAGGAGTAAAAAACCAGTGTGGAGATTGAATTCTTCCTTGAGCCGCGATCCCAGCAGCCGGTAGGCATGACCAGCGCTTTGTACGACTCCCCGGCTCGGTGTGCTTTCACCCCCCATAAATAAAGCAATGCCGATAAGGCCATCGTTACCTACCACAGAAATTTCCGCTG
>LNFM01010428.1_pt1 | contig 13084 bp, 11 predicted proteins | sample 596031 | NCBI WGS metagenome assembly LNFM01 (sample SAMN04254537, study PRJNA301005) | activated carbon metagenome | isolation source: dual media filters at the Ann Arbor, Michigan drinking water treatment plant | place: USA: Ann Arbor
GAGCCGGTGCCGGCTGCAACCTGTATCCACATACGCCGCAGAAGTGCGCATTCGCCTCGAGCTGCGATCTGCACTGCGGACATTGCATCGGACCCTCGGAATTTTCGCAGAGTTTTCCAGCGTTCGCACCAGCTATCGGGGTGAAATGCCGCTGGTCATCCAGCCAGGACGACCCGGTCTCGGGGTAGCGACGGGGCGCCCGCCCTCCGGCTGGCTAGCAGCGGACCAGCATGATCGCGACCGCGATGACCGCGATCCCCCCTGCCACTGACGGCCAGAGCCAGGTGCGCTTGGTGACCTCCACGGGAGCGGGCGGGAGGGCAGCGATCTCGGCGTCGTCTCCGATGAAGAGGCGGACCCGCGGTCCCCCCGAGCCGAACTCGATGATCACGGGGACGTTCTGCGCGACCGGCGACTCCGTGGCGCGGTGACCATCGACATAGGTACCGTTCGAGCTGCCCAGATCGACGAGGACCCACCCGCTCTCCTCGTGGCGCAGCTCGGCGTGGCGCGAGCTCGCGTCGATGTCGCGGTGGGCGTCGAACGACACCTCGCACTCGGGATGCCGACCGAAGCGCACGCGCGTGTCCTCGGGGAGCTCCTGGCGGTGACCGCGGCGAACTCCGCCGAGGTGGTCGATCACGATGCGGCACGCCGCCACGGGCCCAGCTTATCGCTATGCACCCCGGCCCGAAGCACCGCGATGTGAAGTTTCGTTAGCGGCCGCCGAGGATCCAGGCGAGCAGGCCCGCCACGACCGCCACCACGACGTAGAGCATCCACGTGAGCCGCGGCTTCTCGAGGCGCTCGCGCGCGGGCCCCGGCAGGTTGTTCTGGGAGTCGGCCGCCTCCGCGCTCGGCACGTTCGTGGGGGGCAACGGGATGCCGACGCGCGAGCGCACCACCGCGTGCTGGCCGGTGACGGGCAGCGACGGAGGGATCGATGGCGTCGGCAGGCCGATGCGGGCGGCGAGCCGGCGCGCGACGTACGACGTCGACGTGAGCGCGGGGTCGCCTTCCTGCTGCGGGTCGAACTCGCGAAAGCGCGGCAGGTCATCGTCGTCGACGGGCGCCTCGAGCCCGCCCCCCGACACCTCGCACACGATCGCGGTGATGTTGTCGGTACCGCCCGCGGCCCGCGCGGCCGCGATCAGGTTCTTCACGCCCTGCACCACGGTGGCGGGCTCTGACATGAGGACGGCGAGCGCCGGATCGCCGACGAGCCCGTGAAGTCCATCGCTGCACAGGAGGATCCGGTCCTTCGCGCGCAGCTCGATCACCGAGAGGGATGGCTCGACATCGGGGGCGACGCCGAGCGCCTGGAGGATCGCACCACCGGCACTGGCCGCTTCGCCTTCGCTGTGGCCGGCCGCGAGCAAGGCCGACTGCAGCGACTGATCGCGCGTGACCTGCACGAGCGCCCCCGCCCGGAGGATGTACGCACGCGAATCACCGACGGTGGCGATCACCAACCGATCACCCGCGATGCCGGCGGCGGACAGGGTCGTGCCCATGCCGCGCAGTCCTGGCTCGCGCCGGGCTGTCGCGAAGACATCATGATTCGCGACGCGGGCTGCTCGGCGCAGGAGCCGCGCGAACACCTCGGCATCGCGGGGCAGCGGCGTCGACTTCATCTCGCGCCACATCACCTTCGCGGCGAGCTCGCTCGCGACCTCGCCCCCCTCGACACCGCCCATCCCATCACATACGACCATGAACGGTCCGCGCTGCCCCTGCCCGCTCCAGCCGTCCGTGACCTCGAGGAGCGTCCCCGCGTCCAGATCACCGACGAGGACGTGATCCTCGTTGTGCTCGCGCACCGTCCCGATGTCGGTGGCCGCGGCCATCGTGACGGCGAGAGCCGGGCGCTCGGTGCTCACGTACGAAGTTACCGACCGAGCTCGATGCGGAGGAGCTGATCGCCCATGCGAACGTGGTCATTGGACTTCAGCGTCTGGGGCTCGCGGAGGCGGATGAATGTGCCGTTCGAGCTACCGAGATCGGTAAGCTGGGCCCGCTGACCATTCCAGGTGAGGGCGGCGTGCCGCCGCGACATGAACGCGTCATCACGGAACACGATGTCGCCGTCCTCGCGGCCGAGCACGACCTCTTCACCGGCGAGATGGCGCACGTCGCGGTAGCCCCCGGAGGGCACGAGCTGCACGAGTCGCCCCCAGGGCTCGCGCGGGGGCGAACCGAACAGAGCGACACCGTGGCGCACGAGCGGATGGAGCTTCGACTCCTCGGCGTCGAGCTTCTCGAAGCGCAGCACCTCGCGCCCGACGAGGATGACGCTGCCGTCGATGAGGTCGACGGGCGCATCGGTCTTTCGGTAGACGCCGTTTAACGTGTCGAGCGGGATGACCTTCACCGTCCCGTCGCTGCTGCGCTCGAGGCGCGCATGCTGCCGCGCGAGGAAGCGATCGTCGTCGAACGCGACGTCGGCGCCCTGACGACCGACCACGAGGTACTCGCCGGACAGCGGGAACCGCTGGCCATCACTGCCGTCGCGGTTCACGAGGACCGCGGTGCCCCAGGGCGGCGCGGTGAACGCCGCGCCCGCCGGAGACGGGACACCACTGACGGGCGGACGCACGGGGGCAGCGGCGCCGTATGGCGACGCGGATGGATCGCCGGGGTGCTGTGCCGGTGGCAGGATGGAGCCGGCACGCAAGCCCTCGGGCGCGGCGAGGGTTTGCGCCTGCACGTCCACGGGCGGAAGCGGCGGCGGCGGCGGCGGTGGCGGCGGCGCCATCATCGGCGACATCTGGGCCGGATCGGTGGGCTGCATCCCCTGCATGTGCAGGCCACAGTGCTGGCAGAACGCGAAGCCGATCGGCGTGGCGGTGCTGCAGCGCGGGCACGTGATCGTCGGTCCGCCGGGCGGACGAGCCGTGGGGCCCCCGGCGCCCGGATTCGTCGACGGAATCGGGTACGCGGGCTGCGATCCCATCGTCGGCGGTAGCGCGTGCGGGGTCGGCGCCGCGGCGAGCGCGCCCCCCATCGGGCCGCTAGCCATGTACGGCACGCCCGCCACCGGTGTCCCGCCCGGGGGCGGCGGCGGCGGCGGCGGCATCTGCATCGCGGGCGCCGATTGCATGTACGGGGGCGGTCCCGGTGGCGCACCGAGGGGTCCCGGCGGAGGCATGGGGATGCCCGGTCCCGACCCCATGTATGGAGCCGGCGGCCCGCCCATCGGTGGCGGTGGCGGCGGTGGCGATGCAGCGGCGGTCGCGGGTAGTGCGCTGCCACACGCGCGGCAGAACTTCATGCCGGCCGGGTTCTCGCCGTGACAGACCTGGCAGTGGACGGACACGGGCAACCCCGCCGGCGGTTGCTGAGTCTGCGCGAACGCAGGAGCGAGCGCGCTGCCGCAGTTCAGACAGAACGACGACCCCGGTGGGCTTTCGTGTCCACAGATCGAACAGCGCATCTAGCCCTGATTATTATGCTAAGACCGGCCGCCTTGAGACGCCTGGCGCTCTTTGTTTTCGCCGCGATGCTGGTGGCGTGCACCCCGACGGGCGTGCGAACCGCACCGTTCCGCGCTCGTCCCGATGCGGCCGAAGCGGGGCTCCTGGCCGGTCCCTTCACGGGCCGGGTGGTCGACACCACCACGAAGTCGCCAGTCGCCGGTGCGCTGGTCTACGCCGCGTGGACCCTCGAGCGTGGCACAGGCCTCATCGAACCAGCGGGCTCGCGAGAATTCGTCGGCTCCACCGATGCCGCCGGCTACTACAAGGTGCCGACCCTCGCCGCCCTGCCCCGCGGCGTCCGCGTCACCGAGTTCACGCTCCTCGTCTACAAGCGCGGCTTCGTCGCGTACCGCAGCGACCGCCGGTTCACCGACCTCGGCGCGCGCATGGACTTCGCGCAGTTCGAAAACCAGGTGCTCCTCGAGCGCTGGCGCACCGATCTCTCGCACTCGCGGCACCTCCGCTTCGTCGGTGGCGGTACCGCCGTCGCCGCGCTGACGAGCTGGGAGCTTGCCGATGCCAGCGCCGAGCTCGAAGGAGCGCGCAACCAGGATCCGGACCAGCTCCGCCCCGGTCGCATCGAGGGGACGTATGTCGTGGCCGCGCAGCTCATCAGCGAGGCCGACATCAAGGCGCGCACCAAGTTCGATGGCGGTTTCGAGACGGGCCCGCTCTCCGACGAGCCCGATACGGCGAGCTACTCGTCGCAGCACTTCAAGGCCAACGGCCGCCCCGAGACGTGGGACGTCGCCGTGCGCATGTGGCGCCTCGATCCCGGCGCCGCCCAGGAGCAGTACGAGGAGCTCCTCGGCACGCTCGAGACCGCCCAGGAACGCGACGACGTCGGCAGCCGTTCGTTCGTCGTCACCGAAGGTGCCATCCGCGGCGTCGGCTTCCTCGATGCTCCGCGCGGCGTGGTCGTGCTGTTCACGTGCGGGACGAACCAGTGCAACTCGCTCGACGATGCCGTCGCTCTCACGAAGTCGATGTACGAGCGCCTGAAGTCGCTGCTGCCGATGCGCCTCGGAGGTGGATCGTGAAGAAGGCTCTCGCCGCGTTCCTCGTGATGGCCCTCGCGACTCCCGCCGCCGCGTGGGAGCCGCAAACGACGCAGGCCGGGCTCGCGGAGCAAGCGGCGCTCGCCTCGCGCCTGCACGATCGCCTCGTCGAGCTGGGCTTCTCCGGTGGCCTCTTCGAGGCGCTCACGATTCCGCCCGCCGACGCGCCCGCGCTCATGCAGGCCCTCAAGCTCCTGTCGCCGACGCACGGCACCGTGCCCGACGCCCGAGGCCGCCAGAGCGCCCTGTCGTGGATCGCCGCCGGCGCCGCGCTCGCCGACATCCCCGCCACGTCGGGGGCCAACCACTTCTACGATCCGTCGACGGGCGCCGGCTGGACCAAGCCCGACCGCGACCTCGTCGAGTCGGTGAGCGACAAGGTCCGTCAGGCCATCGGTCGCGCCGCGCTCCCCGACCGGGGCGTCCCGGCGCCCGACTGGGTGGTCGCGAAGGACAATCCGTTCAACGTCGAGGCGTTCTACGCGCAGTACGCGAAGGCCGTCACCGCCGGCACACCCGGCGAACGCTCGCGCCACATGGCGGCGGCCCTCGTCGCTGCCGGCGCGATCCTGCACACGCTCGGCGACCTCGGAGCGCCGGCCCGCGTCCGCGGTGACCTCGCCGCGCAGCTCGATCCCCTCGGCGGCGGCCCCGACGACCTGGGATCGCGCTTCGAACGCATCGCTGCGCTCGCCTATGGGCGCCTCGGCGTACCGGCGCCCGCGCGCGTGATCACGCGGACCAAGCTCCGCGAGTATTTCACCGCCCCTGGTACCGCCGTCGCTGCGCCGGCCCCCGCGCCCATCTCCCCCACCGCCGCGCCGGCCGATGGCAAGGCCGCCCCCAAGGCGCCCAGCCTCCCCGCGCTCGGCCCCGTCGTCGCGCCGCCCGTCGAGCCGATGCCCGGCGAAGGCCTCGCGAACTTCATCGCGCGCTCGTACTTCTCGCCGAACACACTCCCCGCGCCGACACGCATGTCCGACGACGCCGCCCCCGTGCTCGCGCGCCCCGCACCGAGCCTGCCCACGCGGCTGAACTTGATGAGCGCCACGCGTGATGCCGGGACCACGCTCCGCAACAGCTCGAGCACGTGTCTCGCGCGCTACGGCGTCGAGTCGAACGTCATCACCTTCACGCTCGACGACGACTGCATGCTCGAGCAGGTCACCGCGATCCTCCCCGAGGTTGCCGCGTACGAGACCGGCCTCCTGCAGTTCCTCCTGCGCGGCGATCTCACCGTCGACGTGGACAGCTCCGTGACCATCTCCGGCACCAACCTCGCCGCCGGCACCCTGACCATCGTCGCGGAAGACCTGTCCGGCGTCCGGACAATCGTCGCGAACGTCAACACCACCGCTACCACCGGCGAGGCCCCCGTCGCCCTCGCCAAGATCGGCAAGCCGGCGAACGCCGAGCGCATCTACGCCATGTACCGCGGCACCGACGCCGCGGGCGAACCCATCGTCGCCGTTGGCGCCCAGACGCGCCCCGCCGCCGCCCCCGAGAAGTAGGTCATGGGCAAGAAGCGCCAGGCCGACGAGCAGCCGTCAGGCCTCGATCGCATCTTCACCCTTCTCGACACCGCGCCCCTCGGCTTGCACGACCTCGACCCGCCGGCCGCCGTGTTGCCGGAAGGCCTCCCCGGTCCGCTCATCGAGCTCTACGCGCACTGCGATGGCGGCCGCCTCTTCCTCGATACGCTCGAGCTCGTCTCGTCGACGGCCGTCGAATCGCCCATGCCCGGCCGCTGGCAGTTCGCCACCCTCGAGGGCGCCGCCGTCACGCTCGATGTCCGCGGCCGCGTCCTCATCGCCGACGAATCGCTCGACGACGAGATCGTCGAGGGCACGCGCCTCGATCGGTTCCTCGCCGGCTTCATCGATGCGACGGCCATGCTCTACGACGGCGATGGCGAGTTCAACGAGGGCGTCTTCGACGACGACGGTGACATCGAGCCCGCCATCCGTACGCGGCAGCTGAAGGCGCAGCTCAAGCGCGACCCGGCGGCCCCCGCCCCGCGCTGGCGCCTCGCCGGGCTCCTCACCGACACCGGCGCGATCGAAGATGCCCGCAACGAGCTCGAGCAGGTCGTCTCCGACGACCCCGCCTTCGCGTGGGCGTGGCTCGACCTCGCCCGCCTCTCCGAACGCCATGGCGAGCTCCCCGGCGCGCTCGACGAAGCCCGGATGGCCGCGGAGACGGCCGAGGCGGCCCAGCATCCGCAAGCCGGCTACTTCTACGCGCAGCTCGCCCGGATCGCCGCGCGCGCCAACGACGAGATCACGCGCGCCTCTGCTGCCACGAAGACGTCGCTCCTCGCGCCCACGCTCAAGCGCGCCCAGCTCGACGGCGCCCGCGAGTCCATCGCAGCCGGCGACCCCGACTCCGCGAAGGGCCTTGTCGAGCTGCTCAAGGCCGTCTGGCCTCGCGACCTCGAGGTCCTCGAGCTCGCACGCCTCGTGAACCCGAGCTAGGTAGTCCCTGCCGCGACCCCGGTTGCGAGGCGCGTCAGTTCACGCAGCACTGCGCGCCCGTCCACACGCCGCCACCCTGCGCGCACGCCGCCTCGGTGCCGTCGGTGCACGTCTTCGCGCCGTCGAAGCAGCACTGAGCACCGGTCCACCGGCCGCTGGCCCGCGCGCACGAGGCTTCCTGCCCGGCCACGCACGTGCCGCCCGCGGCGAGGCAGCACTTCGCGCCTGTCCATTTGCCGGTCGCCCGCGTACAGGACGCCTCGTCTCCCTCCGTACACATCGTGCCGGTCGTGCAGCACAGCTCGCCGGTCCACTTGCCGCTCGCGCGCGCGCACGACGCTTCCGTGCCCGCGACACACACCGAGCCCTCCGGCTGGCAACACTGCTTCCCCGTCCACTGCCCGTTGGCGCGAGCGCAGGACGCCTCGGTGCCCGCGACGCACACCGCACCGGCAGAGGGGGCAGAGCCCTTCTCCGCCTCGCGGGGCGGCTCCCGCTTGGAACATCCGACTCCGACGACGAATGCGAGAGCCACCAGCGTCCGTTGCATGCCCGACAGTAGCCGATCGTGCGCGCGCCGACGCCACGTGGCGTCCGTCACGTCGTGAGCCGCGCCTGGCGTCGAGGTCAGGCTAGCGGAAGACGGCCTGGTCGGCCGGGATGCCCCGAGCCTCGAGCTCGGCGTAGAAGCGCGGCACCGTGCCTGTCGGGCCGAACGCGGAGTCCTTCCACTGGAAGAGCGTCTGCGTGTCGAACGTCGCGTCGGTGCAGCCCACGACTTCCTCGATCGAGGCGATCCGGATGGAGCCGTCGGACCAGCGGACAACGTGCACGATGATCTCGAAGGCCTGGGCCACGAGCTCGCGGAGCGCGCCGTCGCCGGCGGATGCCCCGGCAACCTTCGCGAGGGTCACGAGTCGCGGCAGCGCCCCCGAGGCGCCTTCGCCGGACATCGCCACGATGGCGCCGTCGACGGAGGAGCAGAGCGCGGACACGAGCGGGAGCGCTTCGCGGCCGCGGACGTCACCAACCACGAGGCGATCGGCGCCGAGGCGGAGCGCGGTCTCGAGGAGGTTCGCGAGGTCGACGCCCACACTTCCGTTGGAGGCGGGGCGCGTCTCGAGCTGGATCCACTCATCGCGGGCGATGGCGAGCTCGGCGACATCTTCGATGGACACGACGCGTTCACCGGGTGGCGACGAGGCGGCCAGTGCAGCGGCGACGGTGGTCTTGCCCGATCCGGGGGCACCGCAGACGAGGATGTTGCGGCGCGCGGTGACGCACGTCGCGAGGAAGTCGGCCATGCCGGCCGAGAGCGCGTTCTTGGTGACGAGATCCGCGAGCTGCGGCATCTGCGTCGGCGTCTTCTTGAGGACGAGACACGCCCCGCGGGCGGCCACCGGCGACACCGCCGCGGTGAGGCGCGTACCGTCGCGCATCCGGAGGTCGACGATGGGGTTCGAATCGTCGAGCTTCGTGCCGGCCTGGGCAACGAGGCGCTTCACGACGCGCTCGAACACGTCGTCGGAGGAGAAAGCCTTGCCAGAGCCGCGGAGCTCACCGTCCTTGCCGACGACGACGCGGTCACGGCGATCGATCACGATCTCGTCGATCTTCTCGTCCGCGAGGAGGTCCTCGAGCGGGCCGAGCGCCAGGGCTTCGTTGAGGGTCTCCTTGATGAGCGTGTCTTGATCGATGTACTTGGGCAGCTCTCCGGAGGTCTCGAGGGTCTCGACGAGATCGATCGTCGCGCGCTCGGCGCGCTGCCAGAGATCCTCCTCGTGGAGGCGCTCGAGCGGGACCTTGTCGAGATCGAGCTTGGCGCGGAGACGCTCGAGGATGGACGACTGGAGGTCGAGCATCTTCACGACCTTCGGATCGAGCGGGTCGAGCTTCACGCCACGGCGCGACGGGATCGAGACCGAGCGTCCGATGACGCGCTTCATGCCCTGACCGACGAGCTTGGGCTTCTTGTCGGCCTGGAGCGGGACAACGGCCGCCGCGGAGCCGTTCACACCGTTGCCGCCGATAGGCGCGATCGGCGCGATCGGCGCGATGGGCGCGATCGGCGCGACGGGTGCGATCGGAGCGGGGGCGATGGGCGAACCACCGAGGCCCTGCGCGGTGGACGCAATGTCGCCCCCACCGGGGACATTGCGCGGCGCGAGGGCGGGCGCCATGGCCGGCGGCGAGATCGGGCCCGGCGGTTGCGGGGCGATGCTGCCGTAGTTCGGCGGCAGGGGCGCCGGCGGCGGCGGTTCGATCGACGACGGTCCGAGCGGCGGCAGCGAGGGCGCAGGGGTCGGCGCCGGCAGCGGGGCCACCATCGGCGCGAGCGGTGGAGGAGCCACCGGGCCCGGCGGCGGAAGGGTCGCCGGGCCAGGGCCGCCGCCACTCATCGGCGGCGGCATCGTGCCGCCGGGACGACCGACGGGCGGACGGGTACGAACGTCAGAGGGCGGAGGCGCGAGCGGCGGCATGTCCGCGCCGGGACGCGGCTCACGCGCGCCGGGCGGCCCCATCGACGGCGCCGGTGCGGGACGCGGCGGACCGGGACGGGGCGCGGGCGGCCCCGGCGGCGGGCCGGGCGGCGGCGCATCGAGGTTGCCCATGCCCGAGCCACCCATGCCGAGCGAGCCCATGGCTCCCGGCATCGGTGACGCCTCGGTCGGACGCGGCGGACGCATGTCGCCGCCGGGCGGATTCGCGCGGAGCTCGGGACCGGGCGGTGCGGTGGTCGTCTCGCTCGGCTGAGCGTCGTCCCCCGCTCCCGCTTCATCGACACCAACGATGAAGTCGCCGATGTAGATCTTGTCGGAGTCTTTGACCACGAGCGGGCTCGTGATCTTCCGGCCGTTCACATACGTGCCGTTTGTGCTCTTCAGGTCGACGATGATGAACTTGCCGTCCTTGAGCACGATCCGCGCGTGCCGCTTCGACACGTTTCCCTTCGGGAGCACGATGTCGTTGCCCTGCACGCGTCCGATGGTGACCTCGGCCTTGTTGAACACCATGCGGCGCTGCTCGCCGCCCTTCTCTTGAATGATGATGGTGAACATGTTCGGCCGTCTCCCCGACGACAGCGATAACGGTACTAAGTAGGGGGAATCGCGGTCAAGTTCGTAGGGCGCCGCGTGTTAGGCGACAGGCCGTACCGTCGGCTTCGACGGGGGCGGGTCCAGCCCGAGGAACCCCCGCACATCGTCCCACCATAGCGCCCACACCCCCGCTCCGAGGAGGCCCACGATCGCGGCGATGATCAGCGCATCATGCCAGCGCGGCCTCACCATGAATGCGACGGTAGCACGCCCCGTCTGAGCATTCCTGAATACTATGCCGCCCATGCGCCACCTCCTCCTCGCCCTCGTCGCCCTCTGTGGGCTCGTCGTCTCCGTCGAGGCTGCGCCGAAGAAGAAGTACCACTTCGAGCTCGCGGGCGTGCTCCCCAAGCCGGAGGTCCCGGCGGAGTTCTCGAAGACGGCGACCCCGCTGGTGGAGGCCAAGATCAAGGAGACCTTCGAGACGAACCCACAGATCGTGGCGACCCTCGAAGGCGCGCCCGCGAAGGAGGACACGGTCAAGTACCGCAAGTACCTCACCAAGAAGAAGATCGCCGGCGCCTACCTCGTCACCGTCGAGATCACGGAGGCCGAGGAGGAGATCGAGCCGATGGACAAGCCGAAGACGCAGCGCATGACCGTGCGGCTCGCCATCCACGTCCTCGGCGAGACGATCCCCGGTCGCACGATGGGCTTCACCGGCGACGGCAAGGCGACCATCAAGCAGGAGATCGGCACCAAGGTTCGCGACCGCGATCGCGAGTACGCGTGGGGCCAGGCGGTGGACCTCGCCATCGCAGACGCCATGACGACCGTCTTCAAGCAGCTCGCCGCCCCGAAGAAGAAGCAGTAGGCAACTCGCGCCACGGCGGCACCGCGGGTACGCCAAGACCCGACCACCGCACCTTCCAGCAAACTGCGGTTCACATCGGCCAGCCGGGTAAGCCCGCGTACGGCCTACCCTCCTCGAGTGGTGCTCCGCCTGCACGGACCCGCCGGCATGAAAGCAATGCACGGCGTGATGCTGGCGGGGGCGATCCTGGCTGCTTGCAGCAAGCAGGAACCCGCGGTGGAGAAGCTCGGGGACTATGGCAAGGACGAGCTGGCAGTCTCGAACCAGAAGGAGGCCGCGACCAAGCCGGCCTATCGCTCCGAGCAGGGACGCTACTCCGTCGGGACGGTCGAAGGCACGCTCGAGGAGAAGGACATCCCAGATCCGCAGGGCGTCGTGTGGGCGAGTGCGTCGTGGAGCACGAAGAAGACGATGTACTCGACGCAGTACGCCGACTTCGCCTCGCCGGAGGCCGCGCTCGCGGAGATGCGCGCCTTCAGGATGACGAACAACCCGTCCGAGATGGCACGCGACGAGGAGAAGCAGTTCCAGGGACGCCCCGGCCGCGAGATGGTGATGAAGACGTCGTCGGGTATGGAGGTGACGATGCGCTTCATCGTCGACGGTTCCCGCGTGTACAAGGCGATGGGCGGCACCAAGGTCGAGCAGGACAACGTCGCGGCGTTCATCGACAGCATGAAGATCGATGGTGCGGCTCCAGCGGCGGCAGCGGTGGAGCCCGCGGCCGCGCCGAGCGGTGAGTCCGAGGCCTTGACGATCGGGCGTGAAGTCGTCGCGATCTACAAGGAGGTCTCGGCGCTTGGCGCGAGCACGAAGGGCGACTGCGCGACCTTCAATACGAAGATCGATCCCATCCGCGATCGACTCTGGGATCTGGGGAAGCGCCACCCGGGTGTGTTGAAGGAGCTCTCCAACGCCGAGTTGAAGATGATCGGGGCGGCCGACGCGCAGGAGGAGGCCGGCACCTACCTGCTCGCGTGCAAGGACAGTCCGCATGCCATGGAGTTCGCCTTCGCGATGGGCAAGGTGCTCAAGGCGACGCCCGAGGAGCGCGCCGCCGCCCAGGCCCCGCCCGCAACCACGACCGCAGCTGCACCGGCGACGAAAGCAGTGAAGCGGCCCGCATCGGCCAAGGCGTCAGGCCCCAGCGCGTTCGAGAAGGAACGCGCGAAGGTGCTGCAGGACTACAACGCGAAGCAGAAGGCCCGGCAGGCGGAGAACAGCTACTAGTGCACGAAGTTGCCGATGCGATTCCAGCGCATGCCGGACCAATCGAACGGCGACCAGTGCTGATACGAGAGCCACAGGAAGAGCGCCTTGCCCTTGATGTTCTCGATGGGCACGGAGCCCCAGGCGCGCGAATCGTTTGAGTTAAAACGATTGTCGCCCATCGCGAAGATGTGGCCGGCCGGGACGACGTAGTGGTAGCGCTGCTTGCAGGAGTGCGGCCCGCCCTGCGGACCGGTCTGCGGCGAGTCCTCGATGCGGCCGAGGGTCTGCGGGATGTTCGGGATGCTCTCGCCCTGCCCTTCGCAGGTCGGCATCGTCACGCGTGACTCGGGGAAGTCGTGGTCGAAGGCATTCACGAGGTCGCCGCCACTCGCGACCGGGTTCGCGTAGAGCGAGTCCCACGCCGGCTGTTCGGGGTCCTGGTAGACGACGTAGCTGCCTTCGGGGACAGACTCGCGGTACGCGCTGACCTGCGTCTCGCCGACATGCGGGTGGTCGGGGTCGCGGATCGCCTTCGTGCCCGTGTCGTTGTCGAGGTAGTAGAGCTCGCTGTTCGCGAGCGTGCGCGGGATGGCCTTGCCGTTCACGTAGACCACGCTGCAGCGCACCTCGACGGTGTCGCCGGGCAGCGCAACGATGCGCTTGATGTAGTCGCGGTCCGGGTTGCACGGCCACTGGAAGACGATGACCTCGCCCCGCCGCGGCGCCCGGAACTGGAACAGCTTCGTCTGCGTCCACGGGATGCGGACGCCGTAGATGAACTTGTTGACGAAGATGTGGTCCCCGATCTCGAGGGTCGGGTACATCGAGCTCGACGGGATCTTGAACGCCTCGATCACGAACGCGCGGAGCGCGAACGCGATGAGCACCGCGGCGGCGATCGACTCGACGAAGTCGCGAGTGGTGGACTTTGCCGGACGCTTCACCAGGTCGT
>LNFM01010429.1_pt1 | contig 13084 bp, 7 predicted proteins | sample 596031 | NCBI WGS metagenome assembly LNFM01 (sample SAMN04254537, study PRJNA301005) | activated carbon metagenome | isolation source: dual media filters at the Ann Arbor, Michigan drinking water treatment plant | place: USA: Ann Arbor
TGGGCACTTCCTCACTCGCGTTGATCCAAGACGAGCGTGGAAGACTCAATCAGTGGCCCAGCCCCGACAAGGCGGTGCTCACCGGAGGAAGACCAAGCTCCCGCCAACGCTGATCTCAAACGCGGGTAGCAAATCGGCCCCTGGCAGGCTGGGGCCCTTCTGGACGCATCGGACAAACCCTTGCTCGATCGGCGGCCGAGACAGTCTCTCAGAGCGGGAGAGCGGGTCACGCGGTAGGACTTCTTCCTCGCCCGCAGTTTCCGCAACCTCGACGAACCTCAATGGGCAGATCGACGATTGGCTCGCCACGATCGCCAACGTGCGCGTGCACGGCAAGAAAAAGAAGGTCGTCGCCGAAGCGTTCGCAGCCGAAAAGCCGGAGCTGCAGGCGCTGCCCGCAACGCCGTTTGACGCCCTGATGAAGCTGGAGCGCCGCGTTAGCCACGACGGCCTGGTGTCGATCGGTGGCAACTACTACTCCGTACCCGACCGGACACACCGCGTCGTCGAGGTGCAGCAGCTGCCTGCATCCCGTTGGAAGGGCGTCGCCGGACCAGAGTTGGCCCCCGAGCACCGACAAGACTCATTCGTCCGCTCCATCACGGTCGTTGGCCTAGATGTCAGCTCTTAAGCGCGGCCGCACGGATGGGCAAGTGCGAGACGATTAGAATTTGCCCGATGTGCCGTCGCGATTTTTGTCGATGATAGCCAGCACGATGAGGCTGAAGCTCAAGAGCCGGCCAAGATAGAAAAATGGCTCTGTTTCGTCGGCGAGGATAGCTACTGCCAGGACTACGCGCATGAACACGTCGACCATAAAGGCAATGGCAAATATCAGGAACAGCCGGTCTTTGGTTTGGCGCCAGAAGCGAACAAAGAACAGCGCTGCGATCGCACTGCCCATCGCCGCTGCGCCAAGCAGGACTTCATTGATACCGTTCATTCTGCGTCCCAAATCAGGCCGAACAATAGGACCGACACCGACGCCAGGGCGACACTTGATCGAGCGATGGACAAATCGACGGCGAACGGGAAGACGATCTTGTCGAGCACCAGAAGAAGATTGTTCATGGTCAGGCCGGCGAAACACAATCCGCTCCACAGCAACAACCGATAGCCGCTTCGGCTGAATGCTCGCAGCAGCAGCGTTGCGCAGGCCAGAGCCGCTGCGGCGCAAAGGCTGTAAATGAGGGCACCCATCACTTAGGCTCCTTCCTGAGCTTGAAGGCGTCAGCAAATTCCTGGATGCGGACAGGCTTGTTGTGAATGAAGTTTGTCACAGGGATTAGCTGGCGGCCATACACATCCGCGACGTGACCAATCAACGAATCCAGTTCCCGGGGACATTGATAATGGTATGTCTGTTCGTTAAACTTCAGGAAGCCGTGAGCAAAGAGTCTTTTGAGCACGTCCGAAGCGTCGCCGTGGGATATGTAAAGCCGCTTTGCGACCATCGCGACATCCCAGGGCGCCGATGTCTCACGACGCAGCAACAGCAGGGCTTCGAGCTGGGCAATCGAGTCGATGTACTTATGGAGAAACTCGCGCACGTCGTCAGGAATTGTTTCATTCGCCATGTGCGCTAGCCCTTCCGCCCGCGCGTGGGTTGATGGCGGGAGAGCATCACGCCTCGCCCATGCATTTCCGCAGCAGTGCGATTAGATCCTTCGGGTGGGCGGGCTTGGACAGCATCGGCGCGCCGTGGAAGCCCGGCGGGTGCTGATCGCTTGAATAGCCCGACAAGACGAGGAACGGCATGCCGCGCGCCCGTAATTCGAGAGCGACCGGCTCAGCCGTCTCATTGCCGAGATTGACGTCCAGCACGGCCACGTCACAACCGGTCTGTCCCAGCAGTCTAAACGCTTTGGTCACCGAGGTCGCGGGGCCGATAACCTCCAGGCCGGCCTCTGCCAGTTGCTGGGCAATATCTAGACCAAGCATGGCGTCATCCTCGACCACTAGCACGCGTTTGGACATGTATGCTCCTTGGCCGTCAGGGCGAAGTTCGCGGGTCGTCAGCTGATTTTACTCCTGCGTCGTCCAATATCCTTTGTGCTGAACACATTAGGCGCCATGACAGCCCGGAAGGGGCGTAGTCAAGCTGAACCTCTCCGTCGAGGCTCAACTCGACCATGTCCTTTATTACTGTCGAACCGTAGCCGCGACGAGAGGGCGTTACGACGACGGGGCCGCCGCGTTCGATCCAGCTGAGCGCAAAAGGATCGTCCGCGCTTTTGAGGTCCCACGCAATCTCGACACGGCCCATCTCGTTGGACAGCGCACCGTGTTTGGCGGCATTCGTCGCCAGCTCGTGGATAACCATGCCTAGGCATTGTGCGCCGGCAACCGACAGGTCCACGGCTGGTCCGCTCAGAATAATCCTTTGTCCTATAAGCCCACCAAAATGGGCAAGCTGAGCGCGCAATAGCTCGGAGACGGCAATGCTCCGCCATTCGCTTTTTGCGAGCAGGTCGTGGCTCGCTGCTAGAGCGTGGACCCGGTCCGAGAAGCGCCTTATAAACTCCTCTGTGCTGGGGGCCTTTGTCTGCCGCGCGATCGCCGTGACGACGCTCAGCATGTTCTTCGAGCGGTGATTCACCTCCCTCAAGAGCAGGTGGATGTGCTCCTCCGAGCGCTTCCGATCTGTAATGTCGAATACAACCATGACAACGCCCACAATTCGCCCGTCCATATCGCGCTCAGGTTCGCACACAATCGAATAGTGACTGGATTTTCCGGCCACGCCGCTGGCTGGCTGGCTCAGCTCGCCGGCCGCGCGCTCGCCAGCCAGGGCCTTATCCAATAAGGGAGCAATCAGTTTCGATTCAACAGCCTTCAGGAGTTCATGCGCCTGCCCGCCTACGGGGCCAAGCGGGAGACCGAAAATCCTACTATAAGCGGGATTCACGAAGGTGAACCGCAGATTTCTGTCCAGCGTTCCGAGCCCCACACTGGCATTGTCGGTTGCTGCCTGCAGCATCGCAGCGCTGGTTCGCAGCGCGACCGTGCGCTCTATCACCCGCTGCTCCAGCGTATCGTTGAGTTCGAGCAGTTGAGCCTGAGCCTGGCGGCGCTCGGTCACCTCGGCAAGGAGCGCGTGGTTGTAGGAGTTAATTTCGCGCTGCATGCGATAGAGCTGAGCGAACACAGCGACCTTAGAGCGGAGGATCTCCGGGTTGACGGGCTTGTGCAGGTAATCGACCGCTCCTGCGCCGTACCCCTCGAGGACGTGCTGGTCTTCGTTGTAGTAAGCGGTGAGAAAGATGATAGGGATCTGTGCGGTCTTTTTGCGTTCTTTGATCATGCGGGCAAGTTCGATCCCGGTGACGCCCGGCATCCGAATATCGAGGATGAGAACCGCGAATTGATTGGCGAGCAAGGCAAGCAGCGCCTGGTCGGCGGACACGGCTCTGATCAACCGGTACTCCGGGTTGTTCAGGACGGTCTCTAGGACCGTGAGGTTCTTGGGCTCATCGTCCACGATCAAGATGTTGATAGCGCCGTCGCCCGCGACGCTTCGCTGGGATGTCTTTGCGTCGTCGGGGCGTGTACCCCCGGCTTGTCCCTTGCGGGGCGCGGGAGAACTGGCAATGGTGTCGTTTGTCGAAGCCGCTCTTCTCATCGGCATGCTTTCTGTTCAATAGGCGGCGGTTCAACGGAATAGCCAAAGGCGCATCAGGGACAGCAGCTGGTCGGTGTTGACCGGCTTGGCGATATAGTCGCTGGCGCCGGCGTTCAGACACTTTTCGCGATCGCCTTTCATGGCCTTTGCGGTAAGCGCCAAAATGGGCAATGTGGTGAAGGCGGTGTTGTCCCGGATCTTCCTTATCGTCTCGTAGCCATCCATGTCCGGCATCATAATGTCCATGAGCACGATGCTGAGGTCGGGTGTCCGCTCGATGATCTCGATCGCGCTTCGGCCATTGGTCGTGCTTACCACCTCCATCTCGTGGTTCTCGAGCAGTGATGTCAGCGCGAAGATATTGCGTGCGTCATCGTCAACCACCAGGACTTTGCGGGCGCGCAGCACCTCATCCGACCCATGCAGCCGCTCGAGCATTGCCTGCTTCTCGGGAGGAAGATCGGTCACCACGCGGTGCAGAAAGAGCGCCGTCTCATCGAGCAGCCGTTCGGGAGATTGAACGTCCTTGAGGACGATGCTCTTGGCCATGAACCTGAGCTGGGCTTGATCGGCGGGGGTCAGCTCCTTGCCGGTGAACACGACGACGGGGATCGCAGCCAGTTCAGGTTCCAAGTGCATTTTTTCCAGCAGCTGGAAGCCGGTCATATCCGGCAGCCGAAGATCAAGCACGACGCAATCAAATGGCCGATCGCGCATCGTCCGCAACGCTTCGTCGCCGGTGGCGGCCGTGAGGACCTCAATATCGTCGTGCCCTAGCAATTCGGAGACGGCCTGCCGTTCGATTTCATCGTCCTCGACAATCAGCAGCCGCTTGGTACGCGCCGCGGTGAAGCGCCTGAGGCGGTCGAGGGCGACGACAAGCCCCTCGGTAGTCGGCTCCTTGACGAGATAGGCAAAGGCGCCGTGCGCAAGCCCGTGCTGGCGCTCTTCTTCGAGAGTAACGATCTGGACCGGAATATGGCGCGTCGCCGGATCGAGCTTTAGCTGGTTCAGCACCGTCCAACCAAGCATGTCCGGGAGGAAAATATCGAGGGAGATGGCAGAGGGTTTGTATTGCCGCGCAAGCGACAGCCCCATTGCTCCCTTATTGGCGACCACGCCCTTAAATCCCTTATCGCGGGCGAGGCCAAGCAGGATGCGTGCGTAGTGCACATCGTCCTCGACGATCAGAAGAACAGGGTCGCCTTCCACGATATCATTGCGATCGTCCGGAACGTGTTCTTCGCGGGTGTCGGCAAGGATCGTTCGGTCGCGAGCCAAGGAAGGGTGAGCGGTCGGGGCATCGGCGCGCGTGGCCGTAACATTGCCGGGCCCCGAGTAATAGAGAGGCAGGTAGAGAGTAAAGATGCTGCCCTGCTCGTGGACGCTGGAAAGCCGGATCTCGCCGCCGAGTAGGACGGCGAGCTCGCGGCTGATGGCGAGGCCGAGCCCCGTGCCGCCGTATTTGCGGGAGGTGCCGGCGTCGGCCTGCTGAAAGGCCTCGAAAATAATCTTCTGCTTCTCCGGCACTATACCTATGCCAGTATCCTCAACTACGAAGGCAACCACCTGTGACGCCTTACTCAGCACAGGGTGGCCAGCGCTGTACCCTTGCGTCGCGAGATCGACTCGAACGTCGACGTGGCCGCGTGCCGTGAATTTGATGGCATTGGATATGAGATTCTTGAGGATCTGCTGGAGCCGCTTGGGATCGCTCTCCATGGATTGAGGCAACCCGTCGGCAAACTGTACATTGAACGGCAAGTGCTTGGCGTCAGCAACATGGCGGAAGCTGCGATCGATGGCGTCGCGCAGGGACGCAAAGGGAATCTCTTCGACCTCCACGGTGACCGTGCCGGATTCGATTTTCGAGAGATCGAGAATGTCGTTGATCAGATTGAGGAGATCTGTGCCGGACGAATTGATGTTGCGTGAGAATTCGACCTGCTTTTCGGTGAGGGTGCTGGACTCGGCGAGCTGCTGACTGAGAATGAGGATGGAATTTAGCGGCGTGCGCAATTCGTGTGACATGTTGGCCAGAAATTCGGACTTGTACTTCGAGGTGAGCGCAAGTTCGGCGGCCTTTTCCTCGAGCGCGTAGCGCGCCTGCTCGACCTCAGCGTTCTTGCGCTCCACCTCAGCATTCTGCTCCGCAAGCAGCTTGGCTTTGGTACCCAGTTCCTCGTTTGTCTGCTGAAGCTCACTCTGGCGCGACTGCAACTGGACCGTGAGCTGTTGCGATTGAGTCAGCAGGCCCTCGGTACGCATCGTCGCTTCAATGGTATTAAACACCGCGCCGATGCTCAAGGTGAGTTGATCGAGAAACGCCAGATTCACCTCGGTGAAAGGTTGCAGCGTGGCAAGCTCGATGACTGCTTTGGTCTCACCTTCGAAAAGAACCGGCAGCACGACGATGCTGATGTGAGGCGCCTCGCCAAGGGTGGAAGAAATGCTAATGAATTCGGGCGGCACGTTGGTGAGCAAAATCCGCTTCTTTTCCATGGCGCATTGGCCGACCAAGCCCTGGCCGAGGTCAATGGTTTCGACTAGTTGCTTGCCTTTGTGCGCGTAGCTCGAGAGCAACTTAAGATGAGGACCCTCATCGGTGCCATCGAGATGGTAGATGGTCCCCTGATATGCCTTGACCAGCGGGCTCAGCTCGCTGAGCAGCATCTGGCCCACGTTATTCAATTCACGCTGCCCCTGAAGCATGCCGGTGAACCTAGCAAGATTCGTCTTCAGCCAGTCCTGCTCGCGGTTGCGCTCCGTGGTTTCGCGCAGGTTCGAAATCATCGTGTTGATGTTGTCTTTCAGCTCCGCGACCTCTCCCCGGGTCTCGACCTGGATGGATCTCGTAAGGTCGCCCTTCGTCACGGCTGTGGCGACTTCGGCAATGGCGCGCACCTGACTAGTGAGGTTTGCCGCGAGCAGGTTCACGTTGCCGGTGAGATCTTTCCAGGTACCAGCGGCGCCCGGCACGTTCGCCTGGCCACCGAGCCGCCCCTCGACACCCACTTCGCGTGCCACGTTGGTCACCTGATCGGCGAAGGTAGCGAGCGTATCGGTCATGTTGTTAATCGTGTCCGCGAGGGCGGCGACCTCGCCCTTGGCCTGCACCGTCAAGCGCTGATTGAGGTTTCCGTTGGCGACCGCCGTCACGACCTTCACGATGCCGCGCACCTGCTCGGTTAGGTTGGAGGCCATAAAGTTGACGTTGTCGGTCAGGTCCTTCCATGTGCCGGCCACACCGGACACCTGCGCCTGGCCGCCGAGCTTGCCCTCGGTGCCAACGTCTCGAGCGACGCGTGTTACCTCGCCGGCAAAAGCATTGAGCTGGTCCACCATTGTGTTGATCGTATTCTTGAGCTCGAGTATTTCGCCCTTCACGTCGACGGTAATCTTGCGGTTGAGGTCGCCGCGCGCAACGGCCGTGGTCACTTCGGCTATATTACGGACCTGAGCGGTGAGGTTGCCGCCCATCGTGTTGACTGAGTCTGTGAGGTCCTTCCACGTACCGGCCACGCCCGGCACGACTGCCTGCACGCCGAGCCGTCCTTCCGTGCCGACCTCGCGTGCAACGCGCGTGACTTCCGAGGCGAAGGAGCGCAGCTGCTCCACCATGGTGTTGATGGTTTCCTTGAGCTGAAGAATCTCGCCGCGCACGTCGACCGTGATCTTCTTGGAAAGGTCGCCGTTGGCTACTGCAATGGTCACGTCCGCGATGTTGCGCACCTGACCGGTCAGGTTCGAGGCCATCGAGTTGACGTTGTCCGTGAGATCTTTCCACGTGCCGGCCACACCCGGAACCGTCGCCTGACCACCCAGCTTGCCGTCGGTACCGACCTCACGCGCAACGCGCGTCACCTCGGACGCGAAGGCTGACAATTGGTCAACCATCGTGTTGACGGTTTCTTTTAGCTGCAGTATCTCGCCCTCGGCATCGACGGTGATCTTGCGGCTCAGATCCCCGCGCGCGATAGCCGTAGCCACGTCCGCGATATTGCGGACCTGGCCCGTAAGGTTCGAAGCCATGGAATTGACGTTGTCTGTGAGGTCCTTCCACGTGCCAGCCACGCCTGGCACGGCCGCTTGGCCACCGAGTTTGCCTTCTGTGCCGACTTCACGCGCCACACGGCTAACCTCGGCAGCAAACGATCGCAGCTGATCCACCATCGTATTGATGGTCTCCTTCACCTCCAAGATTTCACCGCGAACGTCGGCGGTAATTTTCTTGGAGAGGTCGCCGTTGGCTACGGCAATCGTCACCTCGGCGATGTTTCGGACCTGACCGGTCAGGTTGTTGGCCATCGAGTTGACGTTGTCAGTGAGGTCCTTCCATGTGCCGGCGACACCCTCGACCGCAGCCTGTCCGCCGAGCTTACCTTCCGTGCCGACCTCGCGCGCCACGCGGCTAACCTCGCCGGCGAAGGCGTTTAGCTGGTCGACCATGGTGTTGATGGTGTTCTTTACCTCCAGGATTTCGCCGCGCACGTCGGCGGTGATCTTCTTGGAGAGATCTCCGCGCGCCACGGCTGTCGTGACTTCAGCGATATTGCGCACCTGGCCGGTGAGGTTCGAGGCCATGAAATTGACGCTGTCCGTGAGGTCTTTCCACGTTCCGGCCACACCCGGCACCTGCGCCTGACCGCCGAGCTTGCCTTCCGTACCGACCTCGCGGGCCACGCGCGTCACTTCGGCCGCGAAGCCGTTGAGCTGATCGACCATCGTGTTCATGGTGTTCTTCAGCGCAAGGATTTCGCCCTTCACCTCGACGGTGATTTTCGAGGATAGATCGCCTTGTGCGATGGCCGTCGCCACCTCAGCGATGTTGCGAACCTGCCCCGTTAAGTTGTTCGCCATTGAGTTAACGTTGTCGGTGAGGTCCTTCCAGGTGCCGGCGACACCCTCAACCGCTGCCTGTCCGCCGAGCTTGCCTTCCGTGCCGACCTCGCGTGCCACGCGACTGACTTCGGACGCAAAGCCGTTCAACTGATCCACCATAGTATTGAGCGTGTTCTTCAGCTCGAGAATTTCGCCCTTCACGTCGACGGTGATCTTCCTGGACAGGTCGCCATTGGCCACTGCGGTCGCAACGTCGGCGATATTGCGGACCTGGCCCGTGAGATTGGAGGCCATGAAGTTGACGTTGTCAGTCAGGTCTTTCCAGGTACCGGCGACACCTGGGACCACCGCCTGCCCACCGAGTTTACCCTCCGTGCCGACCTCGCGGGCGACGCGCGTTACTTCCGAGGCGAAGCCGTTCAGCTGATCGACCATCGTATTGATCGTGTTCTTCAGCTCCAGAATTTCTCCACGGACATCGACTGTGATCTTCTTGGAAAGATCGCCAGTCGCAACGGCTGTGGTCACTTCCGCGATGTTGCGCACCTGACCCGTGAGGTTCGAGGCCATGGAGTTGACGTTGTCGGTGAGATCTTTCCAGGTGCCGGCGACGCCGCCGACCTGCGCCTGCCCGCCGAGTTTGCCCTCGGTGCCGACCTCGCGCGCGACGCGAGTCACTTCAGAAGCGAAACCATTGAGCTGATCGACCATCGTGTTGATAGTGTTTTTGAGCGCGAGGATTTCGCCCTTCACATCGACGGTGATCTTGCGCGAGAGATCGCCCTTGGCAACCGCGGTTGTCACCTCGGCGATATTGCGGACCTGGCCCGTAAGGTTCGAGGCCATCGAGTTGACCGAGTCGGTGAGGTCCTTCCAGGTTCCGGCCACGCCAGGAACCTGCGCTTGTCCCCCGAGCTTGCCCTCCGTGCCGACTTCGCGCGCCACGCGCGTCACTTCCGATGAGAAGCCGTTGAGCTGATCGACCATCGTGTTGATGGTCTCCTTCAGCTCGAGAATCTCGCCCTTCACGTCGACGGTAATTTTGCGGGAGAGGTCGCCGCGCGCCACGGCCGTGGTCACGGTTGCGATATTGCGCACCTGCGCCGTGAGGTTGGTCGCCATCGCGTTCACGGAGTCGGTGAGGTCCTTCCATGTGCCGGCCACGCCGGGCACCACCGCCTGTCCACCGAGCCGGCCATCTGTGCCGACCTCGCGCGCGACGCGAGTCACTTCCGAAGCAAAGGAACGCAACTGATCCACCATCGTGTTGATGGCTTCCTTGAGCTGCAGAATCTCACCCCGTACGTCGACGGTTATCTTCTTCGACAGGTCGCCGTTGGCGACGGCAATGGTTACGTCGGCAATGTTGCGAACTTGGGCCGTCAAATTGCCGGCCATCTGGTTCACGGACTCGGTGAGTTCTTTCCAAACCCCGGAAACGCCCTTCACCTGAGCCTGTCCGCCGAGCTTACCCTCGGTGCCGACCTCCCGGGCCACGCGCGTAACTTCGGAGGTGAAAATCGAAAGCTGCTGGATCATCGAGTTGACGAGTCTTGCCGAGCGCAGGAACTCACCTTTCAGCTCGCGGCCATCGACCTCAAGCTCCATCGACTGCCCCAGATCGCCCTTGGCGACAGCACCAATGGTGCGCGCTACGTCTGTGGTCGGCCGCACAAGGTCATCGAGCAGTGTATTCAATGAGTCCACATTGGCGGCCCACCCACCGAGGGCTCCTGGAACCGACATGCGCTGCTTGAGCCGTCCCTCCTTTCCGACCACCGTGCTCAGTCGTGCAACCTCTCGCGTGATGCGATCCTGGTGCGCCAACGCTTGGTTGAATGCCTCGGCAATCTGCCCATCCGTCCCTGCCCAGCCCACCGGCAACCGCACCGAGAAATCACCATCGCGAAGCGCCCGTACAGCCTCCAGAAGCTGGACCGAATGCGCGTGCTGTTCTTCGTAGGCCCCCACCTCCAACTGCGACTTACCGCGGGGCAAATGGGCAGATGACTTCTTGCGCGGGCGCGCGATCGTCGTGTCGGTCATGGTTCACCCGGAATGATTCAATACAGTCGGCGGGGACAGCAGTCGACGGGAAGCCCTGCGGAAATCGCAGCGCGAGGGTAGGGGATCCGAAGGAAGCAAAGATTGACCGCGCGTGGATCGGCGGCCGCCATGCTCAGATAGACGCCTCGGCACATGGACGAGATGACGCCTGGAGGGCGCTGCAGTGGAGCGCACAAACGCAACTAGAAGCACGGATTCCCCTCACCACCGTTCACCCGAGTACAATTAACCGTATCTGGAGCCCCTCCGGGGGTGTGCCCCGGCACCTCCCTTACCGTGAACCAAAACACGCAACGCACGACTAGAGCGGTGGTTCCGCCCGGCTCCAAAAATATTGTGCGTTTGAAGGAGGACCGACTAGCGGCGGCGCACATCACCGGCTCCTCGGTACCCCTAAGGGCGTTGCGTGTCGGCCTCGGAGATTCGGCGCCGCCCGCCTGGCGCTCGACATACAACCCTGAACTGGGCGCTGCGATCTGCGCCCATATCGCCGGCGGCAAATCCCTCTGAAACCAACGTATGGCTCAGCCTAGTTTCCGCTTTGAAAGCGGCCCTTTTCCGAACAATACGCGCGCGCGCGAGGGCAATTTTGACAGGCACCCTAAGCCAATGCTCAGGATATAAAAAAGCCGCACGTTACGAGACCAGCGGACCCAGGCGCTCTGGAAATTAAGCCATTGTGCAGTTCCTGATCAGAGGGGCAGCGGGAGCAGTTTTGTCAGTTTTGCAAGCCCGGATGAGGTCGAAACGCGTAGCGTAAAACCCCTATTGGGGGCCTGCGTGCAGGTGTGACCGGCCCCAAAGTCATGATGGCGTCGCCGAAGATGTCGATCACCTTGACGGCAACCTGATAGCGCCCGGGGTCGCCCTAGGTGTGCGCGGCGGTCTGCAGTTCGAGAGTGCGGTCCTGGCGAACGCGACTCCGCCGCGCGAGCGGGGATAGCCCGTTGGTCATAGCCGTGCTGTTCTGCGCCCCCGTGTTTCCCCCGCGCGAGCGGGGATAGCCCATCGTACCCGGCTCCATTCCGCTTCAGAGAAGGGTCTCCCCCGCGCAAGGTGAGGAGGAGCGTACAGAGCTGGAGGTCTGAAGTCACAGCGCGGGAGGCGCGAAATGCTGGGGCGGAAGGAACGGGATCAGCTAAAGCTTTTCATCACTGGCTCGCTCCGCCAGCTCATCCCCGATGATCACGTGCTGGCGCGGGTCGATCGCGTGCTCGATCTAACCTGGCTGAGGCAGGAAGTCGCCGACTGCTATTGCCTTGGTGATGGCCGGCCAGGGATCGATCCGGAGGTGGCGGTGCGACTGATGCTCGCCGGACTGCTGCTCGGCATCATCCATGATCGCAAGCTGATGCGCGAGGCTCACGTCAATATCGCCATCCGATGGTTCGTCGGCTACGGCCTGCATGAGGCACTTCCCGACCACTCCAGCCTGACACGGATCCGCCAGCGGTGGGGCGCAGAGCGCTTCCGCAGGATCTTCAAGCGGACGGTTGAGGCCTGCCTCAAAGCGAAGATCGCCACAGCAGAGGTCGTCCACATCGATGCGTCGCTCATCCGCGCCAACGTGAGTTGGGACAGCCTCGTTGAGCGGCATATGGACGAGGTGCTGGAAGAGGATGCAGCAGTCTCCGATGCCGAGAACGAGAAGAAGGGGCGGCAAAGCGGCAAGTACAAGAAGGTCTCCGTGACCGATCCGGATGCGACGATGGCGACGAACGCCCGCAATCGGCGGCTAGAGCCGGCCTACAAGCAGCACACGGCAGTCGACGACAAGGTCGGCGTCATCCTCGATGTCGAAGTCACGACCGGACAGACCAACGAGGGCGACCTCATCGAGCCGCAGGTCGACGAGGTCATTCGGACTGCCGGAGCCCGCCCGAAAGCCGTGACTGCCGATGCCGGCTACGCCTACGCCAAGGTCTACGCTGCGCTCGAAAAGCGCGGCATCGATGCGGTCATCCCTGCTAAGGCCGAGCCGATCCGCTCGCGCGTTCCATTGCGGCGGTTCCGCTACGACTCCAAGAACGACATCCTGAAATGCCCGAAGGGACGCATCCTGCGTCCAAAACGGCCGCTGAAGTACGGGCGCTTCTTCTACTCCAGAGCCAAGGACTGTGCGCGCTGCCCACTCAGGGCGGATTGCCTCTCGAAAGGACGCGCGAACAAGGCTGTCGTTGTCGGGGACGACTACCCGGCTCTGCTGCGCGCCCGACGTCGCCGCGAGCGCTGGAGCGCTGAGGATCGGCGTCTCTATCAACGTCACCGCTGGCGGTCCGAGGGCTTCCACGGCGAGGCTAAGTCCTGGCACGGCTTGGCGCGTGCCATCAGGCGCGGCCTCTCGAACATGAAGATTCAGGCCTACCTGACCGCCGCAGCCGTCAACCTCAAGCGGCTGGCGGCGGCTCTTCACGCGCTTTTCCTGGCCAGAATCGCATTCAGAGGCCCCGTGCTGACCAACAAGGCGCATCCGGGCTCGAAAATACTCGGCATTCAGCATCTGCGCTCCATCGCAGTGTAGCGGTCATCGCTGCGAGGTTCTTCAACGACCCC
>LNFM01010430.1_pt1 | contig 13083 bp, 11 predicted proteins | sample 596031 | NCBI WGS metagenome assembly LNFM01 (sample SAMN04254537, study PRJNA301005) | activated carbon metagenome | isolation source: dual media filters at the Ann Arbor, Michigan drinking water treatment plant | place: USA: Ann Arbor
CCGCGCGATCGGCATGCTGAACATGGAAGACGAGGCCGGCATGGATGCCAAGCTGCTGGCCGTGCCCATCGACAAGCTGCTGCCGATTTATGCCAGCTGGCAGAAGCCGGAAGACCTGCACGAGTTGCAGCTGCGCACGATCCAGCACTTTTTTGAGCACTACAAGGATCTGGAGCCGAACAAGTGGGTCAAGGTCAAGGGTTGGTCAGGGCCTCAGGCGGCGCACGAGGAAATCAGCTCAGGCATCGCCAACTACAAGAAATCGCTGGCCTCCTGACACCGCATACAGCGCCCTGCAGGTGCTGTTCTTCTGGCGGTTCCGGTCGGTATCCCTCGGAACCGACCGCGTGGATTCGCGCTCTACACTGCCCGCCCACCTGGCTTGCAGAGCATTCCCGTGAATCCAATCCTGCGCGCGTTTCCCCTCGTCCTGTCCATGTGGCTGGCCGTGCTGCTGCTCGTCTCGCCGTCGGCCCAGGCGCAAGCCTTGCCATCTGGCGTGACTCGCGTGCAGTCGGTCGAAGGCATCGATGAGTACCGGCTGACCAATGGCTTGCAGGTGCTGCTGATCCCTGACAGCTCGAAGCCGACCACCACCGTCAACCTGACGTATCGCGTCGGTTCACGGCAGGAAAACTACGGCGAGACCGGCATGGCGCATCTGCTGGAGCACCTGCTGTTCAAGGGCTCGCCGAAGCACCCCAACGTCTGGGCTGACTTCACCAAGCGGGGCCTGGCCGCCAACGGCAGTACCTGGTTTGACCGCACCAACTACACCGCCAGCTTCTCAGCCAACGATGACAACCTTCGCTGGTACCTGGGCTGGCAGGCCGATGCGATGGTCAACAGCTACATCGCCCGCAAGTCGCTCGACACCGAGATGACGGTGGTACGAAACGAGATGGAGTCGGGCGAGAACAACCCCGACCGCATCCTCTTCTCGAAGACGCTGGCCACGATGTACCAGTGGCACAACTACGGCAAGGACGCCATCGGCGCGCGTAGCGACGTGGAAAACGTCGACATTCCGCGCCTGCAGGCGTTCTATCGCCTTTATTACCAGCCGGACAACGCCACGCTGATCGTTTCCGGCAAATTTCAGCCCGCGCAGACGTTGTCGTGGATTGCACAGTCTTTCGGCGTCATCAAGAAACCGACCCGCGTGCTGCCGAAGCAGTACACGCTCGATCCAGTTCAGGACGGCGAACGCAGCATCACCTTGCGCCGCAATGGTGGCGTCCCCGTGCTTTATGCGGCGTACCACGTGCCGCCCGGGGCGCACCCGGACTTTGCCGCTGTCGATCTGCTCAGCTCCATCATGGGCGATACGCCTGGGGGGCGTCTGCACAAGCGGCTGACCGAGAAGGGCCTGGCAGCGACCACCTATGCGTTCTCGCCGGGTCTGGCCGAGCCCGGTTTTGCGCTGTTCGGTACGCAACTCGGGCCGCAGCAGGATGTGGACGTGGCGCGCAACGAACTGCTGGCCGCCATCGAATCGGTGGCCAAGCAGCCGATCACGCAGGAGGAGCTCGATCGGGCCAAGACCAAGTGGCTCAAAGGGTGGGATCAGGCCTTCACCAACCCGGAAACGGTGGGCATTGCGCTCAGTGAAACCGTTGCGATGGGCGACTGGCGTCTGTTCTTCCTGAGTCGCGATCGGGTGCGTGATGCGACCTTGGCGGATGTTCAACGCGTGGCCGAACAGCGCCTGCTGCCGTCAAACCGCACCCTGGGCATCTACCTGCCCACCGACCAGCCTCAGCGCGCACCGGTGCCCGCGAAGGTCGATGTTGTGGCGCAGTTGAAAACCTTCAAGCCACAAGCCGCGGCCGCTGCGGTGGAAGCCTTTGAAGCAACGCCCGTCAACATCGATCGACGCACGCAACGCTTCGACATCGGCGGCCTGCGCGTCGGCTTGCTGCCCAAAGGCAGCCGCGGCAACGCGGTGCAGGCGATGCTGTCGCTGCGTTTCGGCGACGAAAAATCGCTGTTCGGTCAGGGTGAAGTGGCTGACATGGTCGCTGCGCTGCTCGACAAGGGCACGGCGACGATGACACGCCAGCAGATCCAGGATCGCCTCGATGCATTGCACACCGAGATCAGTGTCAGCGCTGGCGCTGGCGTGGTGACGGTGGGCATGAGCTCGCGCCGCGAGTACCTGCCTGACGCGATCGCGCTGGTGGGCGACTTGTTGCGCCATCCCGTGCTACCGGCTGACGCGCTGGAAGAAGTACGGCGACAAGCACTGGCCAGCATCGAGCAGGACCGCAAGGAACCAGTGGCGGTGGTGAGCAACACGCTGGCCCGGCTCGGCAACCCTTATCCGCGCGGTGATCTGCGCCACGCCCGCACCTTCGACGAGATCGTGCAGGACATCAACAGCGTGACGCTGGAACAGGTGCGCGAGCACCATCGAAAGTTCTATGGCGCCAAGGCTGGCGAGTTCTCCGCCGTGGGCGACTTCGACGTGGCGGCGGTACGCCAGGCGCTGCAGACTGCCTTTGGCGACTGGCAGGTCGGCGCACCGTACACCCGCGTGCCGGAGCCCCTGATTTCGGTGCCACCCGCGCGCCTGCTCGTGATCACGCCCGACAAGCAGAACGCGACGATGCGGGTGGAGTACCCCGTGCCCTTGTCGGACAACGATGCCGACTACGCTGCACTGTCGATGGCGAACTACCTGCTTGGCTCTGGCGGCAATTCCCGACTCTGGCGAAGAATTCGCGAGACCGAAGGCTTGTCGTACGACGTGCGCAGTTCGATCGAATGGAACGATTCCGAACCGCATTCCGCGTGGTCGGCCACGGCGATCTTCGCGCCGCAGAACCAGCCCAAGGTGGAAGCGGCGTTCCGCGAAGAACTGGCGCGGGCGCTGAAAGACGGCTTCACCGCCAAGGAGCTGGCCGAAGGCCAGCGCGGCCTGTTGAACTTCCGCCGGCTGACGCGTGCCCGTGATGCAGCCGTGGCCGCCGGCATCGCCAACAACCTGCACATCGGCCGCACCTTCGCGCGTTCGGCGCAGGTCGATGCGCAACTGGAGGCGCTGACGCTGGACCAGGTCAACGCGGCACTGCGCAAGTACCTGGCACCAGACCGCTTCGTCTACGGCTTTGCGGGGGACTTCAAGACGAAGCCTTGAACGGCAGGCGATCGTTCAGTTCGTCGACGTACTGAGCGACGCCCGTGCCTTCCTGTTGCAGAAAGTTCGCCACCGCTTCGGCGAATTGCGGATGCGCCAGCCAGTGCGCTGATTGGGTCTGTACGGGCAGCAGGCCGCGGGCCATCTTGTGTTCGCCCTGCGCTCCGCCCTCGAAGCGCTGGTAGCCCCTGGCAATGCACCATGACAGGGGTTGGTAGTAGCAAGCGTCGAAGTGCAGGCAACTGACGGCTTCGGTGGCACCCCAGTAACGGCCGAAGGCATGCCCTTTGGCGGGATCAATGCCGATGAGTGATGCGGCGATGCGCTCACCGCCACGGCGGGCGATGAACAGCAGCCAGTTCTCGGACATCGTCTGAGCCATCCGTGCGAAAAAGTCGCGCGTCAGGTACGGCGTCGAGCGGTGCATCTGGTAGGTCAGGGTGTAGCAGCGGTAGAAGAAGTCCCAGTCCGCCTCGGTGATCTCCGCGCCTTCGAGCGTGTCGAAGGTCACCCCTGCGTCGGTCACGCGGCGTCGCTCCTGCTGAATTTTCTTGCGCTTTTCCCGCTGCAGGCCGGCCAGGAAATCGGCGAAGTCGGCGTACGGCTGTGGCTCGCGATTGGTCCAGTGAAACTGAACGGTGGTGCGCATCATCCAGCCGGCTTCGCGCGCTGCAGCGCTGTCTGCGTCGTCGAGGAAGAGCAGGTGTGCCGACGACAGGTCAGCCTGCGTCACCAGTTTTTGCATGCCTTTGAGCAGCGCCACGCGTGACGCCGCATCCCGGGCGAGCAGGCGCGGCCCGGGCACCGGCGTGAACGGCACCGCGTCCAGCAACTTCGGGTAGTAGTCCAGGCCATGGCGGCGATAAGCATCCGCCCATGCCCAGTCGAACACGTACTCGCCGTAGGAGTGGGTCTTCATGTACAGCGGACAGGCTGCCAGCAGTGCGTCGTCCTCGTGCACCGAAAGGAACTGCGGCTGCCAGCCTGTCTTGGCCACCGCGCTGCCTGACTCGTGCAACGCCAGCAGGTATTCATGACGCATGAACGGCGTCGCGCTGGGCTGATCAGAGAGAAGGGCGTTCCAGTCCTCCGCTGAGATGCCCGCAGGATGGTCATGGACCCGAATGACAGTATTCTTCAACGTCGCCGTGCCTTCTGATTCCTGCCCCGTGATTCCGCCTTGAACATGAGCTCTCTTCCTGTGGTCAAAGTTGCGCTGGCGCAGATCAATGCGACAGTCGGCGACATGGCCGGCAACGCCGCCAAGATTGTCGAGTTCGCGCGACGTGCGCATTCTCAGGGCGCACGGCTGGTGGTGACGCCGGAGTTGAGTCTGTGTGGTTATCCGCCAGAGGACCTGTTGTTGCGTCCGGCCTTCATGCAAGCCTGTCGAGATGCGCTGGCCGAGTGCGCCAGCGCACTGGCTGATTTGCCAGGCCTGCATGTGGTGGTCGGACATCCGCATCAGTTTGCGGACCAGGTTGATGTGCGCACGAAATCGCACGCGGTGCCGCGCCGGCACAACGCAGCGTCGGTGCTGAGCGAAGGCCGCGTGATTGCGACCTACTGCAAACGTGAACTGCCCAACTACCAGGTCTTCGATGAGCGCCGCTACTTCGCGTCGGGGCGCGATGCGGGGCTGGGGCCCGTGGTGTTCGAGGTGGATGGCTTGCGCTTTGGTCTTGCGATCTGCGAGGACGCCTGGTTCGACGAACCGGCCCGCAGCGCCAAGGCTGGGGGCGCGCAGGTGCTTTGCGTGTTGAATGCCTCGCCGTACCACCTGGGAAAGATCGAAGAGCGTGAACTGCGCATGGGCGAGCGCGCACGCGATGTTGGCCTGCCGCTGCTCTATGCGCACCTGACCGGCGGGCAGGACGAGGTCGTGTTCGATGGCGCGTCGTTTGCGGTCGATGCGACAGGCAAGGTGATGGCGCGTGCCTCGATGTTCGAGGAGTCACTGCTGATGCTCGAGGTGTCAGCCGACACCGCGACAGGCGCAGTCGCTGCGGTACCGTGCATCGAGGCCCAGGCCTGGGCGGCGCTGGTTGCCGGCGTGCGCGACTACATCGGCAAAAACGGCTTCCCAGGCGCGCTGATCGGGTTGAGCGGCGGTGTCGATTCGGCGCTGGTGCTGGCGCTTGCGGTCGATGCGCTGGGGGCCGACAAGGTGCGCGCAGTGATGATGCCGTCGCCTTACACCGCCGACATCTCCTGGATCGATGCGCGCGACATGGCCAAGCGCCTCGGCGTGCGCTACGACGAGATCTCGATCAAGCCCATGTTCGACGCCTTCAAGCAGAGCCTGGCAGTCGAGTTTGCCGGTCGGCCTGAGGACACCACCGAAGAGAACATCCAGGCGCGCATCCGCGGAACGCTGCTGATGGCGTTGTCGAACAAGTTCGGCGCGATCGTGCTGACTACGGGAAACAAGAGCGAGATGGCCACTGGCTACTGCACGCTTTATGGCGACATGGCCGGCGGATTTGCGGTGATCAAGGACGTCGCGAAAACACTGGTCTATCGACTCTGTGCCTGGAAGAACGCGCAGCCCAATGGCGGCCGCGGAGAAGTGATCCCGACGCGCATCCTGACCCGTGCACCTTCGGCCGAACTGCGGCCGGACCAGAAAGACCAAGACAGCCTGCCGGAGTACGCTGTTCTCGATGAGGTCGTCGAGCGCTACATGGAAGACGACCAGAGCATCGAAGACATCGTGGCAGCGGGCTTCGACCGCGCCGATGTCGAGCGAGTGACGCGGCTCATCAAGATCAACGAATACAAGCGTCGGCAGGCGCCGGTCGGCATCCGCATCACGCATCGCGCGTTCGGGCGGGACTGGCGCTATCCGATCACATCGAAATTTCGCGCATGATCAGCGCTTAAACTTAACTCAAACCAACGTCAGGGGCCGTATGAAGCAGATCACCGCCATCCTCAAACCGTTCAAGCTAGAAGAAGTCCGCGAGGCGCTGGCCGAGGTCGGCGTGACGGGTCTGACGGTGACCGAAGTCAAGGGTTTCGGACGGCAGAAGGGCCACACCGAGCTCTATCGCGGTGCGGAGTACGTGGTCGATTTCCTGCCCAAGGTAAAGATCGAGGTCATGGTGAAGACCGCCGACCTCGACCGCTGTATCGAAGCCATCGTCAAGGCAGCCAAGACGGGCAAGATCGGCGACGGCAAGATTTTCGTCACCTCGATCGATCAGGTGGTGCGTATCCGTACCGGCGAGACTGGCGAAGCGGCTATTTAACCCGTCCTCGGCCGTTGAAGATATCCCGCTGACCGCGGGCACCTCGGCCATTGATGGATCTGCTGCTTTCTGCCCTTCAGGCGAGAAATCGGTGCCACAGGGCTGCGAGCCAGATGCTGCCGCACAGCAGTAGCGACAGAAACACCGCTGCACTGCCAAGGTCCTTCGCACGCTTGGACAACTCATGCAGTTCGAATGACACGCGATCGATGGCCGCCTCGATACCCGAATTGAGCAGTTCGACGATCAGCACCAAGATCACCGACCCCGCCAGCAATGCCACCTCGACCCAGGACTGGCCCAGCCAGAACGCGGTCGGCAGCATCAGCACCGCGAGCCAGAACTCCTGCCGGAAAGCGCTTTCGCCTCGATAGGCTGCCCTCAGCCCTTCGATCGAGTAGCCGGTGGCTCGCACCACGCGGTCGAGGCCGGTTCGGCCTTTGTAGCGGTTGGTTGTCATGCGCGGCGATTGTGCATGCGGGACTGCATGCGCCAGCGGGCCAGTGTCTGTGATCGGCTCAGCGTTGGCGTCGAGGCGTGGGTTTGGCATCCACCAGCTGTGTGCCACAGAGTACGTCATGCCAGAACTGGCGTTGCGGTTGAAGCAGTGCGAGCAGCGCGTAGCCGACCACGCCGACAGCGACGGCTGCCAGCGCATCCCACCGCGTCCAGTGGTTGATTGACGCGATCACCGCGGCCGGTGCGAACCAGACGCAACTGAGCAGGTAACGAGCCAGTGCGCGAGGCTGGCTCAGCTTGTCACCGGAGATCGTGATCACGCGGATGTGCCAAGTCTGCATCGGCAGCGTCTGCCCGCGCCGGGACCAGAAGTACGTGAAGTAGACACCGTAGATCACAAAAGCGAAGAGTCGCAGTGCGGTCTCGCTTTGAAGCGGATGAGTCTGGCCTGTCAGGGCGACAAACAGGGCGCCAACGGCCCCGGGAATCAGGCCGATGCCGAACAGGATCATCCCCTCGTACATGAAGCAGGCCATGCGCCGCCGCAGACTGGGTGCTGGCAACGCCGTCGATGGGATCGGATTCAGCAGACTGGTCGACATGCCAGGGTCATCGAGGGCTCATCGCTGGCACCGATGCGCCGGCTGCGACCACTGCTGCGCCTTGCGGGCCGCGCTTCGGCAGCAAGGTCGATGGGTTGACGAAACTGGGCGATGCGGTGATTTTCGGCAACCCTGCCTGCTGATGGGCAGGCGGCGATGGGTGCTTCGAGATCAGCGTTGTCGTGGCTCCCGTCGGCGCCTGCACCAGGGTGGGCGCCACCGAACGGGCCTGTCGGCTCACATCGGGTGGGACCACCACGTTGGACTTCGTTTGAACATGGCCGGAATCAGCGCCTCCCGCATCCACCACTTGGGCGCGTTGCTTCGATGAAACGGCCGTGGCGGCGACCGGGGCGGCGCGCGCTGCCAACTCTTTCTTTTCGGCCTCGGGCAGCGCCTGATACGCCTCCCAGCGAGCCTGCCGGTTCGACGGCGCAAGCTGCTGCGCCTGCTTGAACTGCATGCGGGCGGCGCCCCGTTGTTCTGGTGTCAGCGAGGCCCAGTTGGTCATGCGCGCCTGGATGCGTTGACGCTCATCGGCCGATTTGACCGGGAACTGGGCGACGACCTCAATCCATTTCTGCTTGTGATCGGCGCCGATGGTTCGCCACTCGTGCTCAAGCGGTTGCAGAGCCGTGCGCTGGCTGGGCGACAGGCTGTTCCAGGTCGGTGAGCTCTCCGTCTTCACAACCGGCTTTGATCCGTTCGGAAGCGCCTGGCCCTGCGCGACGGCGTCCGCCGCCAGTGTCGGGCCCATCAGGCAAATGGCGGCCAGCACGGACACCGGTGCAAGCGCACGCAGACGATCGGCGAGCAGGCGTTTGCTCAGCGGTTCGACGGTACGCGGCATGCTGGCATCGGTCACTCGCGTGACGTCTTCAGAAACTCGACAAATCCAGGGTCGCTGTAGGCCGCTGGCGGCAGGTCGTCCGACAACAAGGCCGCATCGACCTCGGCCGCTGCTGCAATCTGGTCTTGCACATGGAAATGCTCGATCAGGCCGAGCCCGAGCAACAGGGCCGCCAGCGGAACCAGCGCCGTCAGCGAAGTCCACCAGGATCTGCCCTTTCCTACCTCGCCGAACGACAACGTGGCCGCCGACGAGAGACCGCTTGCAACTGCATTGACCTGCATCGACGACGCGGTTTGACGGTGAGACAGCGCCACCTGCCGGGCATGACGCAGGCGCTCGGTGACGTCGTGCGGCAACTCCCGCGTGCCTTCGCTCAGGCGCGCGGATACCTGCATCCCGAAGCGGGCTTCCAATGTGGTCACCCGATGGTCGGCAGAGTATTCAGTGGCATTCACAGGGTAATTCCTTTCGCCTTCAGAGCCTTTGCCAGCGCGTGCACTGCACGAGAACAGTGCGTCTTGACGCTTCCCTCCGAGCAACCCATCGCCAAGGCTGTTTCCGACACATCGAGCTCCTCCCAGTAACGCAGCAGAAACGCTTCTCGTTGACGAGCGGGCAGATCCGCGATCTGACTCTCTATCAAAGCAAAAACCTGGCCGCGCGAGACCACGTCCGAGGCACTTTCGGCAGACGCCTCGCCAGCGAACGCTTCCAGCACCTCCAGAATATCGAAATCCTCATCGCCGCCGGCGGGCTCGAAGTCCGAAAAGTTACGGAAAAGTGCACCTCGCACCTTTTGTCGCCGGAACCAGTCCATCGTCGCGTTCGACAGGATGCGCTGGAAGAGCGGCGGCAATTCGGCTGCTGGCCGGTCGGCATAGTTCTCGGCCAGCTTGATCATGGCGTCCTGCACCACATCCAGGGCGGCATCTTCGTCACGCACGGCAAAGACCGCCCGCTTGAAGGCGCGTTTCTCGACGCTCTTGAGAAAAGCAGACAGTTCTTGTTCGGAAGCCAAGGCGAGGGCGCCTCTTCACGGGGCGGGGAAATGGGTGCGGAGTATCTCATCGCACCACCTTGGCATGCAGCAGAAGGTGCGCTCGGTGGGTGAGGGTGTCATAATGCTGGGTTGCACCACAGAGGGATCGCCGCTGAGGCTCTCGAACTGAGAGCCCCGTTAAGGTGATTCACCAGGCGCCACACCCGCTTCACAAGAGTGAGGAGAGGCGCACCGATGGTTTTTCGTTAGAGAAATTCACAGAGGTTCGAAATGGACATGTCAGACGCTGAAGTCAAGCGCGCCGCATCGGCGCCCGCTGTGGGGAGCACCCCTGCGGCTCCCGCTCCTACCCCCGAACCCAACGGGGCCGAAATCCTGGTTCGCTGCTTGCAAGCCGAGAACGTTCAGTTCTTGTGGGGATACCCAGGGGGCGCCGTTCTCTACATTTACGACGCTCTGTACAAGCAGAACACCATCGAGCATGTGCTGGTACGGCACGAGCAGGCGGCCATCCATGCGGCGGACGGTTATGCCCGGGCCTCAGGTGAGGTAGGCGTGGCGTTGGTCACCTCCGGCCCGGGGGTGACGAATGCGATCACCGGCATTGCCACGGCCTACATGGACAGCATTCCGATGGTGATCATCACCGGGCAGGTTCCGACGCAGGCTATCGGCCTCGATGCCTTCCAGGAGTGCGACACGGTGGGTATCACCCGACCGATCGTGAAGCACAACTTCCTGGTGAAGGACGTGCGGGATCTGGCGCTGACGTTGAAGAAGGCCTTCCATATCGCTCGCACGGGTCGCCCTGGTCCAGTCGTGGTCGATATCCCCAAGGACGTGTCGGTAAACACAGCGCCGTTCTCCTACCCTGCGACGCTCGAAATGCGTTCGTACAGCCCGGTGCGCAAGGGGCATGCTGGGCAGATTCGTAAGGCGGTGCAGTTGTTGCTCGCGTCCAAGCGTCCATACATCTACAGCGGCGGTGGCGTGATTCTTGGCAACGCCTCTGCGGAGTTGCGGGAACTCGTGAACCTTCTGGGTTTCCCCTGCACCAACACGTTGATGGGCTTGGGCGCCTACCCGGCCAGCGATCCGAAATTCCTGGGCATGCTCGGCATGCACGGCACGTACGAAGCCAACATGACGATGCAGAACTGCGACGTCCTGCTGGCCGTTGGTGCCCGCTTCGATGACCGTGTGATCGGCAATCCTACGCACTTTGCATCGGTCCAGCGCAAGATCATCCATGTCGACATTGATCCGTCGTCAATCTCGAAGCGGGTGAAGGTCGACATTCCGATCGTCGGCGACGTGAAGGAAGTGCTGCAAGAGCTGATCGCGCAGATCAAGGAAGCCCAGGCCCGACCTGACGCGAATGCACTTGGGGCTTGGTGGTCGCAGATTGCAGATTGGCGCAAGCAGGAATGCTTGAATTACACCCACAGCGATGTCGTCATCAAGCCGCAGTGCGTGATTGAAAAACTGTGGGAGCTGACCAAGGACACCGACGCGTATATCACCTCGGACGTCGGCCAGCACCAGATGTGGGCCGCGCAGTACTACCGCTTCGACGAGCCGCGCCGCTGGATCAATTCGGGTGGCCTCGGCACGATGGGTGTCGGCCTGCCGTATGCGATGGGCATCAAGCTCGCCAAGCCGAATGCGGATGTTTTCTGCGTCACCGGCGAGGGCTCGATCCAGATGTGCATCCAGGAGTTGTCGACCTGCAAGCAGTACAACACTCCGGTCAAGGTGATCTCGCTGAACAACCGCTACCTCGGCATGGTGCGGCAGTGGCAGCAACTCGACTATGGCGGCCGCTATTCGCACAGCTACATGGACGCGTTGCCTGACTTCGTCAAGTTGGCCGAGGCCTATGGCCATGTGGGTCTGAAGGTCGAGAACCCCTCCGATGTGGAAGGCGCTTTGCGTGAAGCCATCCGATTGAAGGATCGGACAGTGTTCCTCGACATTCGCACCGACCAGGAAGAAAACGTCTGGCCGATGGTCAAGGCCGGCAAGGGCATCACCGAGATGTTGCTGGGCTCCGAAGACCTGTGAGGCGCTGAACGCCGGTGCCACCCCCGCGTTACCGCGCGGGTCAACCCGCCGGCGAACCGTTGCCCTCACACGGAGACCATCAACCACCCGTATCGAATCCGGACCCACTCACATTTTCAGGCCGCACTCAGGGAGTCGGCGGTTACCGCCGCCGTCTACCCGATAGTGGGCCGACACTGCACATGAAACACATCATCGCCTTGTTGCTGGAGAACGAAGCCGGCGCGCTGTCGCGCGTGGTCGGGCTGTTCTCGGCTCGCGCCTACAACATTGAAAGCCTGACGGTTGCGCCCACGGAGGACCCATCGCTGTCGCGCATGACCATCGTCACCACCGGCTCCAGCGACGTGATCGAGCAGATCACCAAGCACTTGAATCGACTGATCGAAGTGGTCAAGGTCGTTGATCTGACCGAAGGCGCCTACACCGAACGCGAACTCATGCTGATCAAGGTGCGCGCGGTCGGCAAGGAACGCGACGAAATGATGCGCATGGCCGATATCTTCCGTGGCCGCATCATCGACGTGACTGAGAAAAGCTACACCATCGAGCTGACGGGCGATTCGTCCAAGCTCGATGCATTCATCGAGGCCATCGACCGTGCCGCGATTCTCGAGACCGTGCGCACCGGTACCAGCGGGATCGGGCGCGGAGAGCGCATCCTGCGCGTTTGAGCCCCCGCATCTTTTTCCGACCACCAAGCATCTGATACCAGGAGATCACCATGAAGGTTTACTACGACAAAGACGCTGACCTCAGCCTCGTCAAGGGCAAGAACGTCACCATCATCGGCTACGGTTCACAAGGCCATGCGCACGCGCAGAACCTGAACGACAGCGGTGTCAAGGTCACCGTCGGCGTGCGAAAGGGCGGCCCGTCATGGACCAAGGTCGAGAAGGCTGGGCTCAAGGTCGCCGAGGTGGCCGAGGCGGTGAAGTCGGCCGACATCGTGATGGTGTTGTTGCCCGACGAGCAGATCGCTGAGGTCTACAAGAACGACATCGAGCCGAACCTCAAGCAAGGCGCTTCGCTGGCCTTCGCGCACGGCTTCAATGTGCACTATGGCCAGGTGATTCCGCGTGCCGATCTCGATGTGTGGATGGTCGCGCCGAAGGCGCCCGGCCATACCGTGCGCGCGACCTACACCCAGGGTGGCGGCGTGCCGCACTTGATCGCCGTGCACGCTGACAAGAGCGGCAAGGCGCGTGATCTGGCACTGAGCTATGCGGCGGCTAACGGCGGCGGCAAGGCGGGTGTGATCGAGACCAACTTCCGCGAAGAAACCGAGACCGATTTGTTCGGCGAGCAAGCCGTGCTCTGCGGTGGTGCGGTCGAGTTGATCAAGGCTGGCTTCGAAACGCTGACCGAAGCCGGTTACGCGCCAGAGATGGCCTACTTCGAATGCCTGCATGAGCTGAAGCTGATCGTCGACCTGATCTATGAAGGCGGCATCGCGAACATGAATTATTCGATCTCGAACAACGCCGAGTACGGCGAGTACGTGTCGGGTCCGCGTGTCGTCACCGCTGAGTCGAAGAAGGCCATGAAGCAGATCCTGACCGACATCCAGACCGGTGAGTACGCGAAGAGCTTCATCATCGAGAACCGCGCTGGTGCGCCGACCCTGTTGTCGCGTCGCCGCTTGATGGCCGAGCATCAGATCGAGGTCGTCGGCGAGCAGTTGCGCGCCATGATGCCGTGGATCAAGAAGAACC
>LNFM01010431.1_pt1 | contig 13082 bp, 11 predicted proteins | sample 596031 | NCBI WGS metagenome assembly LNFM01 (sample SAMN04254537, study PRJNA301005) | activated carbon metagenome | isolation source: dual media filters at the Ann Arbor, Michigan drinking water treatment plant | place: USA: Ann Arbor
GCAGATGCCGGTGCTGTCCTTCTTCTTGGCGTTGGGCAGGCCGATCTCCGTGGCGATGCGGCGCACCTCGGTCTTGTGCAGCTCGCCCACGGGGAATAGCGTCTTGCTCAGCTGGGCTTGGTTGAGGCGGTGCAGGAAGTAGCTTTGGTCCTTGCTCGGGTCCAGGCCCTTGAGCAGTTCGTGTTTGCCGGTCTGCTCGTTGAGGCGCACCCTTGCATAGTGACCCGTCGCGATCTTCTCGGCGCCCAGGCGCATGGCGTGGTCCAGGAAGGCCTTGAACTTGATCTCGGCGTTGCACAGGATGTCGGGGTTGGGCGTGCGGCCCGCCTGGTATTCGCGCAGGAATTCGGCGAAGACGCGGTCTTTGTACTCGGCGGCGAAGTTGACGTGTTCGATCTCGATACCGATCACGTCGGCCACGGCGGCGGCGTCCACGAAGTCGATGTTGGACGAGCAGTATTCGCTGTTGTCGTCGTCTTCCCAGTTTTTCATGAAGATGCCGATGACGTCAAAACCCTGCTGCTTGAGCAGGTGCGCGCTGACGGCAGAGTCCACGCCACCGCTCAACCCCACCACCACCCGCTGTTTGCCTGCTTTGCTCATAGGTGTGCGATTATCCCAGCCGTAGGCAATACGGTCGGAAAACAGGTCATTCATGGAACTCAGGCAGATCCGCTATTTCGTGCGCGTGGTGGAGCTCGGCAGCATGAGCCGCGCCGCGCAGGAACTGGGCATGGTGCAGTCGGCGCTGAGCCAGCAGGTCAGCCGGCTCGAAGGCGAACTCTCCACCCGGCTGCTGCAGCGCACCAGCAAGGGCGTGCTGCCCACCGAGGCGGGCCTGGCCTTTTTCCGTGAGGCCCAGCTGACCCTGCGCCACGCCGAGCAGGCGGCGCGCGCGGCCCAGCAGGCCCGCCTGTCGGGCACGGTCAGCGTGGGCCTGGCGCCCACCACGGCCGCCGTGCTGGGCCTGCCCCTGCTGCGGGCCATGCGCGAACGCTACCCCGATGTGCGCCTGCACTTGGTGGAAAGCATGTCGGGCCATGTCACCACCATGCTCAATGCGCGCCAGCTGGACCTGGCGGTGCTGTTCAACACCGACCCGGGGCGGCGCTGGAGCGTGATGCCGCTGCTCGAAGAGCGGCTCTATTACATCCGCGCGCGCAGCAGTGTGCAGGGCGAGCCGCCGGCCAAGGTGCGCGCCGCCGCCCTCAAGGGCGAGCCGCTGATCATGCCCACCGGCGGCCACGGCCTGCGCAGCGCGCTGGACGCGGTGTTCAGCCGCGCGCGGATCCAGCCCACGGTGGTGGCCGAGATCGATTCCCTGACCATGCTGATGGCTGCGGTCGAAGACGGCCTGGGCGGCTCGCTGCAGCCCTGGTCGGCGGTGAGCCGCTACAGCGATGTGGCAACGCGTTTTGCCCTGTCGGAACTGGCCGACACCCTGGCCCGCCGTCGCAACATGCTGTGCAGCCTGTCGGACGACGAGCTCTCGCCGGCCGCACTGGCCACACGGGTGGTACTGGCCGACTGCGCGCGCGAGCTCGTTCGATCAGGCCGGTGGGTCGGCGCCAGCCTGCTGGAGCCCTGAGCCGGCGGGCCCGGCCCACGGTGGCGAGGGCCATCACAACTTGTGATACCCCTGTGCCGGGTGGCCTCTGGCTTAGAACCGGCCCCGGGGTTAAAGTCCACACCCTCAGCTTTGTGGACACCCGGATCATGGATTTGCAACTCAAGAACAAGACGGCGCTGGTCACCGGCGCCAGCGCGGGCATCGGCCGTGGCATCGCCAAGACCCTGGCCGCCGAAGGCGTGCGCCTGGCCATCACGGCGCGGCGTGTGGACAGGCTCAAGGAAGTCGCCGCCGAGATCGTGGCTGCTGGCGGCCACGCCCCGGTGCTGATCGAGCAGGACATGTATGCCGAGGACGCCGCGAAAAACCTGGCGCAGGCCGCCATCCAGGGCCTGGGGCACGTGGACATCCTGGTCAACAACGCTGGCGGCTCGCGCAGCTTCAAGGACCTGCACGTGAGCGAGGAGCAGTGGCAGGAAGCGATCACGCTGAACTTCCACCGCCCACGCCAATTGGGTGACGCCCTGATCGACCAGATGATCGAGCGCAAGTGGGGCCGCATTGTCTGCATCACCGGCAAGAGCGAACCCGAGCACATCAACGGCGCCTTCTGCGCCAAGGCCGGCATCCACAGCTGGGCCAAGGGCCTGTCGCGCATGGTGGGCCAGCACGGCATCACCGTGAACTGCGTGCCGCCCGGGCGCATCATCTCCGAGCAGATCATGCGCAACTACTCGCCCGAGTTCCAGAAATGGCAGTGCGAGAACGAGATTCCCGTGGGCCGCTACGGTGAGCCCGAAGAGCTGGCCAATCTGGTCACCTTCCTGGCCTCACCGCGCGCCAGCTACATCACGGGCGCCGTGATCCCGGTCGACGGCGGCCTGCGCAAGTACCAGTTTTGAAGCACCCCTGTGGCGGCCCGAAGGCCGCCTTCCCCCTCAAGGGGGCAACGCCATTGGCCCGGCCAAGCCGGTTCCACGGCGTTTCCCGCGAGGGCCTGTTTCACGCGTTGCGGGTCGTGTACGACGCCATGGAGCAACTGATATGAATCTCGATGTTTTGGTTATTGGGGGCGGCAACGCCGCCCTCTGTGCCGCGCTGATGGCCCGCGAGGCGGGCGCCAGCGTGATGCTGCTGGAGTCTGCGCCCAAGGAGTGGCGCGGTGGCAATTCCATCCACACGCGCAACCTGCGCTGCATGCACGATGCGCCGCAGGACGTGCTGGTGGACGCCTACCCGGAAGAAGAGTTCTGGCAGGACCTGCTCAAGGTCACCGGCGGCATCACCAACGAACACCTGGCGCGCCTGACCATCCGCGATTCCTCCACCTGCCGGCCCTGGATGGTCAAGCACGGTGTGCGTTTCCAGCCCTCGCTGTCGGGCACGCTGAGCCTGTCGCGCACCAATGCCTTTTTCATGGGGGGCGGCAAGGCCCTGGTGAATGCCTATTACCGCAGCGCCGAGAAACTCGGCGTGAAGATCCGCTACGAGTCGCCGGTGGACCGCCTGGACATCCGTGACGGCAAGTTCCTCGCGGCCTATGTGGGGGACGAGCGCATCGAGGCCAAGGCCTGCGTGCTGGCCGCCGGCGGTTTCGAATCCAACCGCGAGTGGCTGCGCGAGGCCTGGGGCCAGAACGAGCGCGGCGAATGGCCGGCCGACAACTTCCTGATCCGCGGCACGCGTTTCAACCAGGGTGTGCTGATCAAGGACATGATGAGCCATGGTGCCGACATGATCGGCGACCCTTCGCAGTCGCATTGCGTGGCGATCGACGCGCGCGCCCCGGCCTACGACGGCGGCATCTGCACCCGCATCGACTGCGTCTCGCTGGGGGTGGTGGTGAACCAGAACGCCCAGCGTTTCTACGACGAGGGCGAGGACTTCTGGCCCAAGCGTTACGCGATCTGGGGCCGCCTGGTGGCGCAGCAGCCGGGGCAGATCGGCTACTCCATCATCGACAGCAAGGCCATCGGCCGTTTCATGCCGCCGGTGTTCCCGGGGGTCAAGGCCGACAGCCTGCCCGAGCTGGCGCGCAAGCTCGGCCTGGACGAAGCCGCTTTCATGCAGACCATGAACGCCTACAACGCGGCCTGCCGGGTGGGCACTTTTGACCACACGGCGCTCGATGACTGCCACACCGAAGGCATCGCACCGGCCAAGACCCACTGGGCCTTGCCGCTGGACACCGGGCCCTACTACGGCTATGCGGTGCGCCCGGGCATCACCTTCACCTACCTGGGCCTCAAGGTCAATGACCGCGCCGCCGTACATTTCGGCGGCCAGCCCAGCGACAACCTGTATGTGGCCGGCGAGATGATGGCCGGCAATGTGCTGGGCAAGGGCTACACCGCGGGCGTGGGCATGTCCATCGGCACGGCCTTCGGCCGCATCGCCGGCACCGAGGCGGCCCGCGCCGCCCTGAACACCAAGACGGAGCAAGAACGTGTTGCAGCTTGAGACTTTGACCCGCGAAGCGCGGGCCCTGGCCAACGGCGAGGTGCTGCCCGGCAGCCCCGAGGCCGAAGTGGCACGCCAGCTGCAGATCTGCAACGGCTGCCGTTATTGCGAAGGGTTCTGCGCCGTGTTCCCGGCCATGACACGCCGGCTGGAATTCAACGCCGCCGACGTGCATTACCTGGCCAACCTGTGCCACAACTGCGGGGCCTGTCTGCACGCCTGCCAGTACGCGCCGCCGCACGAGTTCGCCATCAACGTGCCCCAGGCCATGGCCAAGGTGCGCCTGCAGACCTACACGGACTTCGCCTGGCCGCCCTCCTTCGGCCGCCTCTACCAGCGCAACGGTCTCACGCTGTCCATGGCCACGGCGGGTGCGCTGGCCTTTTTCATGCTGCTCACGCTCTGGCTCAAGGACACGCTGTGGCGTGTGCCGCCGCAGGCGGATTTCTACAGCATCTTCCCGCACAACCTGCTGGTGGGTCTGTTCGCACCGGTTTTCCTCTACGCCGTGCTGGCTCTGGGCCTGGGGGTGCGCCGCTTCTGGCGCGACGTCACGCCGGGCCGCGACTACGACGCTCCCGCGATGGCAGCCGTGCAGGGCAGTGCGGCGCTGGAAGCCACGCACGATGCGCTGCGCCTGAAGTACCTGGACGGCGGCCACGGCGAGGGTTGCCACAACGAGGACGACGCCTGGACCAAGCAGCGCCGCCTGTTCCACCATGCCACCTTCTACGGTTTCATGCTCTGTTTTGCCGCCACCAGCGTGGCCACGCTTTACCACTACCTCTTCGGCTGGGTCGCGCCCTACGACCTGCCCAGCCTGCCGAAGGTGCTGGGTGCGGTGGGCGGGGTGCTGCTGCTGATCGGCACGGCAGGGCTGTTCCGCCTGAACCTGCGCCGCCATCCCCAGCATGGGGACGCCGCGCAGAAACCCATGGACCGTGGTTTCATCGGCCTGCTGTTTTTCACCAGCCTGACCGGCTTGGCCCTGTGGTGGGCGCGCGGCACGGCGGTGATGCCGGCCACGCTGGCCCTGCACCTGGGTTTCGTGATGGCTTTTTTCCTGACCCTGCCCTACGGCAAGTTCGCGCACGGCATCTTCCGCGGCGCGGCCCTGCTGAAGTGGTCCATCGAGAAGCGCCTGCCGAGCAAGCTGCAGTTGAGCGACGACTAAGCCGGGGCGAACGATTTGTGGTGCACCGCCGTGGCGGGCACCGGTTTTAATTCTTAGACGAGAGAGTGTTGCCATGGTGCAAGAAACTGCCGGCCAAGCTGGCGAAAGCTGGGACGAGACCCTGGTCCGTGTCTTCAAGGCGAACGAGATCAGGCTCATCACCTATGTGCCGGACAAGGTGCTGGCTCCGCTGATCAAGCGCCTGCACGCCGACGACTACTTCACCGTGGTCTGCCCGGCGCGCGAGGAAGAGGCCGTGGGCATCGTGACCGGCGCCTATATGGGCGGCCTGCGCGGCATCGTGCTGATGCAGACCAGCGGTTTTGCCACCCTGCCCAATGCCCTGGCCTCGCTGACCGTGCCCTACCAGATCCCGCTGCTGATGCTGATCTCCGAGCGCGGTACCCTGGGCGACTTCCAGCTCGGCCAGGTCATCGTCTGCCGTACCATGCGTCCCATCCTGAACTCGCTCAACATCGAGAACTACGCCATCGAGCGCCAGGACGATGTCGAGTTCATCGCCGACCGCATGATCAAGCAGGCCTACGCCACCCAGGCCGCCGCCGCCATGATCCTGTCGCCGCTGCTGACGGCACGCGTGAAGAAGTGAGGAACACCATGAACGCACAACTGCTCGAATCCGTCGGCCGCGAAACGGCCAAGGTGATGAACCGCTCCGACCTGACGCGTCGCCTCGTGGCCAAACTCAAGCACGAGGAAGCCGTGGTCGGTGGCATCGGCCACACCCACTTCGACCTCTGGGCTGCCGGCCAGCGCCCGCAGAACTTCTACATGCTGGGCACCATGGGCCTGGCCGCACCCATCGCCGTGGGCGTGGCGCTGGCCCAGCCGCAGCGCAAGGTGTTTGCGCTCGAAGGCGACGGCTCGCTGCTGATGCAGCTCGGCGCCCTGGGCACCATCGCCAACCTCAAGCTCAAGAACCTGGTGCTCATCGTCTGGGACAACGGCTCCTACCAGATCACCGGCGGCCAGCCCACGATGACTTCCACCAATGTGGACCTGGTGGCGATCGGCAAGGGTTCGGGCCTGGCCCAGAGTGTCTGGGCCAGGGACGAGGCCCACTTCGAGGCCCTGGTCGAAGCTTCGCTCACGAGCGAGGGCCCGCTTTTCATCTGTGCGCGCACCGACAACGCGCCGCCGGCCGGCGTGACCGAGCGTGATGCGGCCAAGATCCGCCACAAGTTCATGGAAGGCCTCAAGGTCAACACGCGCGGCAACCAGCAGACCTACGCCGGAGCCGCGTGATGGGCGCGCCCGTGGGTCAGCTGCTGATCGCAGGCCAGTGGGTCGCTGGCGCCTCGCGCCAGGCCCTGCACGACAAGTACGACGGCCAGGTCTACGGCGAGATGGCCGTGGCCTCGCCTGAGCAGGTGAGCGCCGCCGTGGCCGGCGCCGTGCTGGGCCAGCAGCAGTCCACACTCACGCCTTACCAGCGCTACAAGATCCTGCTGGCCGCAGCGCGCATCGTCGAGAGCCGCCTGGAGCCGCTGATCGAGCTCATGCGCCACGAGGCCGGTTTCACCCGCGCCGACGGCGACAACGAAGTGCGCCGCTGCGTGCAGACCTTCGAGCTCTGCGCCGAGGAGGCCAAACGGCTCAACGGCGAGATGGTGCCCATGCAGGCGGCGGACGGCGTGAAGAGCCGCGTCGGTTTCACCATGCGCTCGCCGCGCGGTGTGGTGTGCGTGATCACCCCTTTCAATTCACCGCTCAATGTGCTGGTGCACAAGGTGGGCCCGGCCCTGGCCGGCGGCAACGCCGTGGTCATCAAGCCCTCGGATTTCACGCCGCTGACCGCGGTGCTGCTGTGCGAGATCCTGATCGAGGCCGGCCTGCCCCCGCAGCTGCTGGCCCTGGTGCACGGTGATGGCGCGGTGGTCGGCCCGCAGCTGTGCGCCGATCCGCGCATCGCCTTCTACGCCTTCACCGGCAGCACGCGCGTGGGCCGCGAGATCCAGCGCGCTGCCGGCTTGCGTCGCACGCAGATGGAGCTGGGCAGCATCGCCAGCACCATCGTCTGCCACGACGCGGACCAGGCCCTGGCCATCCCCAAGATCCTGAACGCCGGTTTCCGCAAGGCCGGCCAGGTCTGCACCTCGGTGCAGCGCCTGTATGTCGACCGTCGTATCGCCGGCGAGTTTGTGCCCCGGCTCGTGGCCGCCGCGCAGAAGATGAAGGCTGGTGACCCGGCCGACCCGGCCACCATCATCGGCCCCATGATCAGCGAACATCACGCGAAACGTGCCCAGTCCTGGGTGGACGAGGCCGTGGCCGGCGGTGCGCGCCTGCTGACCGGCGGTCAGCGTACGGGCAACGTGATCCCCCCCACCATCCTGACCGACGTGAAGCCCGAGATGAAGGTGGTCTGCGAGGAGATCTTCGCGCCCGTGATGTCGGTGATCGAGTTCGACGGGATTGATGAGGCCGTGGCCCAGGCCAATGCCCAGCCCTTCGGGCTATCGGTGGGCCTGTTCACGGCCGATCTGCACACGGCCTTCACGGCGGCCAAGGCCCTGCGTTTCGGCGGCATCCACATCAACGAGGCCTCCAGTGCGCGTATCGACGCCATGCCTTTTGGCGGCGTCAAGGATTCCGGCTTTGGCTGGGAAGGCCCGGCCTACGCGATCCGCGAGATGACCGAAGAGCGGCTGATGACCATCAGCTACTGAAGCAGAAACAAGAAGCCAGCACCATGATCATCGACCAGCTCGCCGACTATGCCCAGCGCGAATCGGCCCGCCCCCTGCCGGCCGACGTCACGCACCATGCCAAGCGCGCCTTGATCGACTGGTTCGCGGCTTTGTTTCCGGGCATTGCCCTGGCGCCGGGCCCGCAGCTCATGCGCACCCACGCCGACGAGCTGGGGCATGGCAAGTCCAGCCTGCCCGGCCAGCGCACAACGGCGCATGCCGCCACGGCGGCCTGGATCAACGGCAGCATCTCGCACGCGGCCGAGTTCGACGACATCTTCCGCGACGCGGTCTACCACCCGGGTTGCCCCACCATCGGCGCAGCCCTGGCCGTGGCCGAGGAGCGGGCTTGCAGTGGTGCGGACCTGCTCAAGGCCATCACCATAGGCTACGAGATCTCCACCCGCATCGGCGTGGCCGTGCAGCCCTCGCACTATCGCTATTTCCACACCACCGGCACCATCGGCTGCTTCGGCAGCGCGGCGGCTACCGCCGCCTTGGTGGATGGCAGCAATTACGAGGTCATGCGCCATGCGCTGGCTACGGCGGCGACCTTCGCCTCGGGCCTGCAGCAGGCCTTCCGCTCGGATGCCATGACCAAGTGCCTGCACGCCGGCCACGCGGCCTGGGTGGGCGTGAACGCGGGCAAGGGCGCGGCCCAGGGCATCACGGGCGCGCTGGACATCCTCGAAGGCGCGGCCGGTTTCGGCGCCGCGCTGTCAGTCAACCCGAACTGGGCCGAAGCCACACGGGACCTGGGCACGCGCTACAACATCCAGGTCATCACGCAGAAGAACCACGGCTGCTGTGGCCACACCTTCGCGGCCATCGACGCCATGCTGGACATCCGCCAGGGACAGGCCCTGGACCCGGCGCAGATCGCGTCCATCCGCATCGACACCTACCAGACCGCGCTGGACGTGACCGGCAATTTCGCGCCGCGCACGGCCTTCGAGGCCAAGTTCAGCCTGCCTTATGTGGTGGCCCATGCGTTGCTCTACGGCGCGGTACGCCTGAACGCCTTCGAGCCGCAGCGCCTGGCCGATACGGCCATCCGCGACCTGATGGCCAAGACGACACTCGTGGCCGACCCGCGCTTAAGCGCCGGTTTCCCGGCCCTGCGCGCCGCGCGCATCGTCATCACCCTGATGGATGGCCGTGTGGTCGAGCAGTACGCACCCTGCCGCAAGGGCGATCCGGAAGCGCCGCTCTCCGACGCGGACATCAACGACAAGTTCACCGAACTGGCTTCACCGGTGATCGGCGCGGAAGCGGCGGCCCGGCTGCTGGCCCAGCTCTGGCAGATGGAGCGGCTGCAGGTCGCAGACCTGCGCCTCACCAGCCTCTGAGAGTCCTGGTATGAGCGCCAGCCTCCTGATCTCCCGGCAGATGGCCGTCGAATACCAGGCGGCCCTGGCGCAGATCCTGGCAGCGGCGCCACGCCGTCTCGAATTGCTGCACTTCGACCCGGAGCTCGCCTACAGCAGCGCGCAGATCGCCAGCATCGAGGTGGCCTTTTATTCGCGCGATATCTGGGAGGGCACCCAGGCCAAGCACCGCAGCCCGCAGGGGCAGGCCTTCTGGTCCCTGATCGACGCGGCGACTAACCTCCAGTGGCTCCAGCTGGTCTCGGCCGGCCTGGACCATCCGGTCTACCAACCCTCAATGCAGCGCGGGGTGCGCATCAGCACCGCGGCGGGGACCAATGCCGAACCGGTCGCCCTGAACGCCCTGACCGGTCTGCTGATGCTCTCACGTGATTTTCCGCACTGGCTGCAGGCCCAGCAGCAGAAGGTGTGGGCGCCGATCCAGGACACGCAACTGCCCCGGGACCTTCAGGGCCAGACGGCAGTGATCGTGGGCGTGGGCCACATCGGCACGCGGATCGCGCGTGGCCTGCAGGCCCTGGGGATGCGCACCATCGGTCTGCGCCGGCAGGCGCAGCCGGCGGAGTGTTTCGACGAGGTGCGGGGCCTGGAGGCCATCGACACGGTGCTGCCGCGCTGCGACTGGCTGGTGCTGGCCTGCCCGCTCACCGAGCAGACGCGCCGCCTGGTCGACGCACGCCGCCTGGCTCTGCTGCCGCAAGGTGCGGGGCTGGTGAACATCGCACGTGGTGAGATCGTCGACGAGGCCGCCCTGATCGAGTCGCTGGCCAGCGGCCACCTGCTGGGGGCCTACCTGGACGTGTTTGCGAAAGAGCCGCTGCCGCCGGAGTCCCCGCTGTGGACGCTGCCCCATGTGCTGATGACGCCGCACAGCGCCTCGGCCTCGCTGGGCACGCGCCAGCGCGGGGCCGAACTGTTCCTGCGCAATCTGCAGGCCTATCTGCAGGGCGCAGCCCTGGAAAGCGAAGCCCCGCGCAGCTGAGGGCAGCGGCGCGTCAGCGCTGCAGCAACTGCACCGTGGTGTCGGTGTAGACCGCCTCCAGCGGGTAGCGTTGCCCGCGCAGGTGGTCTTCCATGCAGTGCACGAGCAGGGAGCTACGATGGCGTGCGGCGCTGGCGCGGATCTCGTCCGGTGTCATCCAGACCGTGCGCAGGATGCCGGTGTCGAGTTGGCGACCCGGCACCACGTCACCCAGCTCGCCGGTGTAGGCAAAACGCAGGTAGGTGATGTCTTCCACGCCGCCTTCGGGCTGCGGGCGCTGGAAACGCGAGAGGTAGATGCCCAGCAGGTGCGTGGGCCTGAAGGCGTGGGTGGTTTCCTCCAGCGCCTCGCGCGCGCAGCCTTCGGCGGGCGATTCGCCCGGGTCCAGATGCCCGGCCGGGTTGTTGAGTTTCAGGCCTTCGGGGGTCTCTTCCTCGACCAGCAGAAAACGGCCGTCACGCTCGATGATGGCGGCGACGGTGACGCTGGGTTTCCATCGGGTATTCATATGCATGCATTATGAATCGCCCCCCAAATCGTTATACAGCTTATTCCTGGACGGAATGGATTTCTCAGTTAAGCTTTCGTGATGTGCGGACAGCGCCCTGGGTCAGGGCCTGCGTGACCGTCATGTCTATCATGTTCAGGAGTTGATTTATGCAAGCTGGCACAGCTAAACCGGCGCAGCGCATCGGCGTGCCGCGGGAGATCTTCCCGGGCGAAAAGCGCGTGGCGACGGTGCCCGAGGTGGTGGAAAAGCTCATCAAGCTCGGTTTCACGGTGAGCGTCGAGTCCGGTGCCGGTGACGCCGCCAATTTCAGCGACGACACCTACCGCGCAGCCGGCGCCGAGATCGTCAACGGCGCCGCGGCGCTGTGGGCGGCCGCCGACATCGTGTTCAAGGTACGCGCCCCGAGCAAGGACGAAGTGGCGCTGATGCGCGAGGGCAGCGCCCTGGTCGGTTTCATCTGGCCGGCGCAGAACCCCGAGCTGATGCAGCAGCTGGCCGCCAAGAAGGTGACAGTGCTGGCCATCGACGCGCTGCCGCGCACGCTCTCCCGCGCCCAGAAGATGGACGCCCTGACCTCCATGGCCGGCGTCAGCGGCTACCGTGCCGTCATCGAGGCGGCCAATGCCTTCGGCCGTTTCTTCAACGGCCAGATCACGGCCGCGGGCAAGGTGCCGCCGGCCAAGGTCTTCATCGCCGGTGCCGGCGTGGCCGGTCTGGCCGCCATAGGTACCGCTGCCAGCCTGGGCGCCATCGTGCGCGCCAATGACACCCGCGCGGAAGTGGCAGACCAGGTCGTGTCCCTGGGCGGCGAGTTCGTCAAGGTCGACTACGAGGAAGAAGGCTCGGGCGGCGGCGGTTACGCCAAGGTCATGAGCGAAGGCTTCCAGCAGGCGCAGCGCGAGATGTATGCCAAGCAGGCCAAGGAGGTGGACATCATCATCACCACAGCCCTGATCCCCGGAAAGCCAGCGCCCAAGCTGATCACGGCCGAGATGGTGCGCTCCATGAAACCGGGCAGCGTGATCGTCGACATGGCGGGCGAGCAGGGCGGCAACTGCGAGCTGACCGAACCCGGCCAGGCCGTGGTGAAACACGGTGTGACCATCGTCGGCTACACGGACCTGGCCTCCCGCCTGGCCAAGCAGTCCTCGACCCTGTACGCGACCAACCTGTTCCGCCTCGCCGAGGAGCTGTGCAAGGCCAAGGACGGTGTCGCCAACGTGAACATGGAAGACGACGCCATCCGCGGCCTGACGGTCATCAAGGACGGCAATATCACCTGGCCGGCCCCGCCCCTGAAGCCGGCGGCGGTGCCTGCCCCGAAGCCGGCCGCAGCGCCGGTGGCCGAGAAGAAGGGTGGCCACGGCCACGGCAGCAGTGGGCCTTTGCCGGCCAAGACGCTGGCCATCATCTTCGCCGTGGCGGCGCTGGCCTTCTGGTTCATCGGTGCCTACGCGCCGGCCGCCTTCCTGGGCCACTTCACGGTCTTTGTGCTGGCCTGTTTTATCGGCTACATGGTGGTGTGGAACGTGACACCCGCGCTGCACACGCCGCTGATGAGCGTGACCAATGCCATTTCCAGCATCATCGCCATCGGCGCGCTGGTGCAGATCCTGCCGCCGGAAGCCGGCACGGGCGATCGCCCGGATGCGCTGATCCGCTGGCTGGCCTTTGCCGGCATCGTGCTGACGGCCGTCAACATGTTCGGCGGTTTCTCCGTGACCCGCCGCATGCTCGCCATGTTCCGCAAATAAAAAGAGAAGAAAGACAACCATGTCCCAAAGTCTCGCTACGGTGGCCTACCTCGGTGCCGCCATTCTTTTCATCCTGAGCCTGGGTGGCCTGTCCAACCCGGAAACCTCGCGCCGCGGCAACCTGTTCGGCATGGTCGGCATGGCCCTGGCCGTGCTCGCCACGGTGTTCGGCCCGCGTGTCAGTGCGGCCGGCATCCCCTGGATCATCGCTGCGCTGGTGCTCGGCGGCAGCATCGGTCTCTACGCCGCGAAAGTGGTGAAGATGACGCAGATGCCCGAGCTGGTGGCGCTGATGCACAGCCTGGTCGGCCTGGCGGCCTGCCTGGTCGGTTTTGCCAGCTACGTCGACACCTCGATCCAGCTCGCCGGCGCCGAAAAGGTCATCCATGAAGTGGAGATCTACGTCGGCATCCTGATCGGTGCGGTCACCTTCTCCGGCTCGCTGATCGCCTTCGGCAAGCTCAACGGCAAGATCGGCGGCAAGCCGCTGCTGCTGCCGTCCCGCCATTGGCTCAACCTGGCCGGCCTGCTG
>LNFM01001054.1_pt1 | contig 13079 bp, 11 predicted proteins | sample 596031 | NCBI WGS metagenome assembly LNFM01 (sample SAMN04254537, study PRJNA301005) | activated carbon metagenome | isolation source: dual media filters at the Ann Arbor, Michigan drinking water treatment plant | place: USA: Ann Arbor
ATGTTGCGGTCCTTGATGAGCTTGCGCCAGCGCTCGATGTCCGATTTGACCAGATCGGCGAGTTGCGAGGGCGGGCCGCCCAGTGCTGTCGAGCCGTCGGCTTCGAGCACGGCGGCGAAGTCCTTGTCCTTGAGCAGGGCACCGATTTCGGTATTCAGGCGGGTCACGATCTCCTTCGGCATGTTTTTCGGACCGAAGATCGCCTTCCAGTCGTAGGGGTCGAAGCCCTTCAGTCCGGCCTCGTCGAATGTCGGGACGTCCGGCATCGATTGCATTCGGGTCGATCCGCCCACGGCCAGTGCGCGGATGCGCTTGGCCTTCACCATCGGTGCTGCTACGGTGGGGTTGGCGGTGGTGGTGGCGATGTTGCCGCCGAGCATGTCCGTCAACGCCTGCGAAGAGCCCTTGTACGGAATGTGCGTCATGCGTACGCCCGCGACGGCAGCCATGTGTTCCATGTTCATGTGCGCGATCGCACCGATGCCGGCGGTGCCGAACGTGACTTCGCCGGGATAGCGCTTGGCTGCAGCGATCAGATCCTTCAGTGTCTTGAAGGGGGAGTTGGGTGCCACGATCACGACGGCCGGTGCACGGGCGAGGCCGACGATCGGCGTGACGTCGTTGATCGGGTCGAACGGCGTCTTGTTCAGTGCGGCCTGGATGCCGTAGGTGCTCGACGTCGACATGAGCGTATGGCCATCGGGCGCGGCTCGCACGACGGCCTCCGCACCGATGTTGCCGCTCGCACCGGCCCGGTTCTCGACGACGACAGAACCGTTGAGTCGCTCCGCGAGCTTGACCGCCACCTTGCGGGCCATGACGTCGCCCCCGCCGCCGGGCGAGAAGGGCACGACGATGCGGATCGGGCGGGACGGGTAGGGTTGCTGGGCCCAGGCCGACCCGGCGGAAACGGCAAGCGTTCCGAGCACCGCAAGGGCCAACAGGCTACGTGGGATTGGGGCAGGATTCATCGTTTGACCTCCGTTCTATTCTCATTCGTTTTTTGCATCCTGGTGGATGGCGGCCGCAAAGGTAGCACAAGGCTGGCCATTGTCGAGTATGCCGTCTGAGGTGTTCGATTTCGATCGATAAGCCCGCGATGCGTGGCCGGTGTCGCGAAGCCTATTCGACCTTGATGTTCGCCGCCTTTACGACTTTCGCGTATTTGTCCTTGTCCGAGCGTATCAACGCGGAGAATTCGTCGGTGGTCATGACATACGGGCTGAACCCCTGTGCGTCGAATTTCTCTTTCATGTCGGGAAGGGCCAACATGCGGTTGATCTCGGCGGCGAGCCGGTCGATGATGTCCCGGGGGGTGGCCGCCGGGACGACCACGCCGTACCAGGCTGTCGCGTTGTAGCCCGGCAGGCCGCTTTCGTCGAAGGTCGGCACGTCCGGCAGGCTCGTCAGTCGACTCTTTCCCGTAATCGCAATCGGCTTCAATCGGTTGCTCTTCACGTGCCCGATCACGTTCGTCGGAATCGCGAACATCATGTGCACCTGGCCGCCGATCAGATCGACGACTGCGGGCCCGCCGCCCTTGTACGGAACCTGCTGGATCCGGGTCGATGCGAGCACGTTGAAGAGTTCGCTCACGACGTGCATCAAGGGGCCGGTCGAGGCGTAGTTGAGTTGGCCGGGCCGGGCCTTCGCCAGTGCGACCAATTGCTTCACGTTCGACACCGGCACCGAAGGATGCGTGACCAGCAGATACTCGATGCGGGTGACCGCGGCGACGGCGGCGAAATCCTTGATGGGATCGTACGGCAGCTTGGCATAGAGGCTGGCGTTGATGACGAGCGATGGCGCCGCGAGCAGCAGCGTGTAGCCGTCGGGCGGTGACTTGGCGACGATGTCCGACCCGATGATCGTGTTGGCCCCGCCGCGGCTTTCCACCACGACCTGATGGCCCCAGGTCTCGGTCATCTTCTGCCCCAGCATTCGAGCGAGTACGCTGGTGCTGCCGCCCGCGGCGTAAGGGGTAATGAAGCGTATCGGTTTGCTGGGGTAAGTCGATTGTGCCGGGCAGGTCGCCGAAGCGCCCAGCAAAACAACGGCAACGAGCACGCCGCCCGTCAGGCTGCCAGTTCGCATGTCCTCTCTCCTGAGTTCGCGCCGGGTTGATTGTATGGGTGCCGGGGGCGCGTATAGCGAGTAGATGCCGCTTCGGACGCGTCCGTCAAGGCGATCACCCGATCCGGTGCCGGGCGCATCGACATTCCAAGGCGCGTGTATAGTCTCGAGATTCAAGAAGGAGGAGATGCATCTTGGCTGAATCCTGCGTGTCTGTGCTTGCGCGTGAGGCCCATCGTCCAGCCGTTTCGAACATGGGCGCATGGTTGACGGGCATTGCAGCGCTCTTGGCGAGCGCGGCAGGCTGGGCACAGGGCTTTCCGTCGAAGCCGATGCGCATCGTGGTGCCGTACCCCGCAAGCGGCCCGACGGACGTCACGGCGCGCGTTCTCGGCCAGAAGCTGAGCGAGACGTTAGGCAAACCCGTCGTCATCGACAATCGGCCGGGAGCAGGCGGCATCATCGGCTGCGATATCGTCGCAAAGGCAACGCCCGATGGACACACGCTGCTGGTCATGCCGGTCCAGGTCGCGATCAACCCGTCCCTCTATGCCAGGATGCCGTTCGATACGCTGAAGGATCTGCGGGCGGTTTCGCAACTGACGACCCAGCCGTATCTGCTCGTGGTCCCTGCAACGGCACCGTTCAGGACGGTGAAGGAGTTGATCGCAACGGCGAAGTCCCGGCCGGGCGAACTGCGCTGTGCCTCGTCGGGCATAGGCGGAGGCAATCATCTGGCATGCGAGTTGTTCAACAAGCTCGCAGGTACGAAGATCACCCACATTCCCTACAAGGGCGCCGCGCCGGCGCTGATCGATACGATGGCGGGGCGGGTGGAGATGTACATGCCCAACCCGATCACTGCGCTCAAACAGGTCGAAGCGGGCAAACTGCGCGCGCTGGCCTTCACGGGCACGAAGCGCGTAGACGTCCTGCCGGATCTGCCCACGGTCGCCGAGGTGCTGCCGGGATTCGATGCCGGCGTATGGATGGGATTGTTCGCGCCGGGCGCAACGTCGACTGCGCTCGTGACTCGCCTCCAGGAGGAAACGGCGCGCATCCTTCAGGAGCCCGATGTGCGCCGCATGCTCACCTCGCAGGGCGGCGAGATCGTCGCGAGCACGCCGTCGCAGTTCGCGTCCTTCATGCAGGCGGAAGTACGTAAATGGGCCGAGATGGTCAGGATCTCGGGGGCGAAGGCGGAGTAGCCTGGGATAAGTGATTCCCCGCAATTGGGCACGCTGCACCTAGATTGTGCCGCGATTGTGCGGCGCAGCGAATGTCTGTTAATTGTCGGATCTCGTTTTCCCGGAGAGATCCCATGGCAAAGCCCGATGTGTGTCGAATCGCCTTACTCGTTCCGATGTTTGCAGCGTGCTTCTATGCGCATGCCCAATCGGACCTGAACTATCCACAGCGCAACGTGCGCCTCATCGTGCCTGTGCCCCCGGGCGGAAGTAGCGACGGCATGGCGCGCATCCTGAGTCAGCGTCTCGGCGAGGTGTGGCCGCAGCAGGTGATCGTGGACAATCGCGCCGGGGGCGGCGGTGTGATCGGCAGCGAAATCGTGGCGCGGTCCAATCCGGACGGGTATACGCTGATAATGCAGAGCCTGCGCTTCTCGGTGAATCCCAGCCTGATGAAGCTCCCCTACGACACGCTGCGTGATTTTCAGCCGATCACGATGACGGCTGCGGTGGGCAATGTGCTGGTCGTGAACGCGAAGTCGCCGATCACGTCGGTCAAGGATCTGATCGCGGCGGCGAAGGCGAAGCCCCAGGTGCTGACCTTTGCGTCGTCCGGAATCGGGGGCGCGCCGCATCTGATCGGCGAATTCTTCAGCATGACGACGGGGGTGAAGATGACGCATGTGCCGTACAAGGGCGGCGGTCCGGCCATGGCGGATCTCGTCGGCGGCAACGTGTCGCTCAGCTTCGCATCGACGACGTCCGCCATCGGTTTCGTCAAGGCGGGCCGGTTGCGAGCACTCGCGGTATCGTCGAAAGAGCGCTCGAAACAGTTGCCCGACGTACCCACGATGGCGGAGGCGGGGGTGCCCAACCTGATCGTGCGCGATTGGCAGGGCATCATGACGGCGCGCAACACACCGCAGCCGATCGTCGACAAGCTTCATCGCGATATGGTGAAGGTCTTGCGCGATCCGGCCAATCAGGATCGATTCGCGAGCCTTGGATTGGACGTCATTGCAAGCACGCCGGCGGAGTTCGGCGCCGACGTGGCGAATGAAGTGGCGCGATGGGCGAAGGTCGTGAAAGCGGCCAACATCAAGGTCGAATAGCAGCCGGCCTAGCCGGAAATCGGCGGGACGCCTTCGCGAACCGCCTGCTCGGCGTACCGCATGTCGACGCACTCCTCGAACGGGATGCGACGCGAGATGTCGCCGCTTGCCTGCATGGCATCTCGCAACCAGTCGAAGCCGGTTTGCTGCATGACGGGTGTGGCGTTCCAGAGGTCGAGCGACTGGTAGGTACTGCAGCAGTCCGCGAGCGTGTCGTGCGGCAGATCGGGAAACCATTGCGCGAGGCGGCTCGCGATCGTCGGTGCGTCTTGGGCTCGCAGCCATTGCAGGGTGCGGTAGATGGCGCGGGTCATGCCAAGCACGGTGTCGGGGTGTCGTTCGATGAAGCCGCGCGTCGTGTTGAGCGTCGTGTAGGTTGATAGGCCTCGCGTGGCCGCCGCATACCAACGGTGGCCGCGGCCTTCTTCCAGGAGTTGCTGTGCGAACGGTTGAAACACCTGGATCACGTCGAGTTCGCCGTTGCGCAACAGCGCAGCGTTCTCGGTCATCGTGCGCGGCGGAGCGATCTGAAGCGACTTCGGATCGACTCCGGCGAGCCGAAGATCCTGCTGCAGGCAAATCCAGGGCGTCGGTACTTCGCTGACGACGGCGATGCGCTTGCCCTGCAGATCCACCGGGCGGTAGTTGGCATTCGGCGAGGTGCCGATGAGAAAGAAGGGGTCGCGGCCGATCGCCTCGCAGAAGGCGACGTTCTGGCTCGCCGGATCCCGATCGTGGTTGAAGAGCAGCCGCATCGGTCCTCCCCAGGACACCGTATCCGCGCCGAGCTGCTGCAGGGTCTTCGATGGATCGGGCGATGTGCGCAGCTCGACATCGATGCCTTCTGCAGCGAATGCGCGCAGCGTCAGGGCTGCGTAGAACGGGGTGTAGAAGACGGCGCGAAAGTTCTCGATCAGGGCGATGCGCACGGCGGCAGTCTTTCCAGGTCAGGGGGAAGACGGCATGGTATCACCGGCACGTGCTATCGAGGCTGCGGACCCTGGTGTGCACGGCGAAGTCCTCGTTGTGTGCGTTGCAGGCAGCGTGGCACATGGCCTATCCTGATGCCACAACGAAACGTCGGCTTGTCCGATCGCAAGGAGGAGAGGCATGAGTCATTGTGGCAAAGTCATGACAGCAGCCGGTATCGGCAGCCTGCTGTTTTTGAACGCAGTCGATGTACAAGCGCAGGCGAGCTATCCCACACGCCCGATTCGCATTGTCGTCGCACTCGCGCCGGGAGGCGGCGTCGATACTACGGCGCGCCTCATGGGGGCGAAGTACACGGAGGCCTGGGGGCAGCAGGTCGTCGCGGAGAACCGGCCCGGCGCTGGCGGCACGATTGCCGCGGATCTCGTTGCCAAGGCTGCACCGGACGGCTACACCATCCTCGTGACATCGGTCGGACACGCGATCAGTCCCGTGTTCCACAAACAGTTGTCATACGATGTCGAAAAGAGCTTCGTGGCGCTCGCCCGATATGTCGTGGCCGGAAACGCGTTCGTCGTGCATCCGTCGGTGCCGGTGAAATCGATCAAGGAACTGATCGCCTTCGCCAAGGCGCGGCCCGGAGAACTGCTGTTCAGCACCTCGGGCGTAGGCGGGCCGCAGCACCTGTCCCTGGAACTTTTCAATTCGCTGGCGGGTACTCGCATCGTGCACGTACCCTACAAGGGAACGGCGCCCAGCATGCTCGATCTCGTGGGCGGCCGTGTGTCGCTCAGTTCCGCCAGCCTCACTTCGGCGACGCCGCTCGAGAAGCAGGGCAAATTGCGCATGCTGGCGGTCGTCGGTGCCAAGCGTTCCGCGGCACGCCCCGATCTGCCCACCGTCGCGGAGGCCGGCGTTGCGGGTTACGAGAACGATGTTTGGTACGGCGTTTTCGCGCCGGCCGGCACGCCGCGCGAAGTCGTTGCCAAGTTGAGCGGCGAGAGCGTTCGCATCCTCAATCAGAAGGATATCCGCGACAAGCTGCTGTCGGTGGGCCTCGAAGCCGCACCGATGGCGACCGAGGAGTTCACTGCGTTTTTCCGTGCCGACGTGGCGAAGATCGCGAAGATCGCCAAGACGGCCGGCATCAAACCCGAATAGTCGATAGCGAACGAGAGAAAGGAAGGCAGACGCACATGAGCACGAAATGGTGTCGTTTTCAGGTAGGGGACAAGGTGTCCTACGGCAGGATCGAGGGCGACGGCGTTATCGCGATCGACGGCGCGCCTTGGGAGCAGCACACGCTGGGGGGCGCGCGGCATGCTTTGACGTCGGTGAAGCTCCTGATACCGACGGTGCCGTCGACGTTCTATTGCGTCGGCATCAACTATCGCGAGCACATCATCGCGTCGGCGAAGCGGCGCGGCGTTGAGCCCGTGTTTCCCGAGCGGCCCGATGTCGGTTATCGCGCGAACAATGCGCTGTGCGCGCACGAAGATCCCATCGTGAAGCCGAAGGATTCGGGCGAGACGTTTCAATACGAAGGGGAGCTGGTCGCAGTCATCGGCAAGCAGGGCAAGAAGATTCCGCAGGATAAGGCGCTCGAGCATGTGTTCGGCTGGACGATCGGCAACGACGTCAGCGAACGCGCGTGGCAGCGGGGCGACCGCACGATGTGGCGGGCGAAGAATGCGGATAGCTTCAAGCCGATGGGGCCATGGATCGTGACGGGGCTCGACTATCGCGACATGACCACGGTCATCCGTCTCAACGGCGAGGAAGTGGATCGCTTCGCAACTGCGAACATGATCCACGATGTCGAGCTGTATATCAGCGAGATCAGCAAGTACTGCACGCTGTATCCCGGCGATGTGCTGTGGATGGGCACCGACGGCTCGCCGCGAAACATGAAGCCCGGCGATGTGTGCGAAATCGACATTACCGGTATCGGTACGCTGCGCAACAAGGTCGTGGCCGAGGCGTGATTGCCATCGGAATCGCGCGGAGCAGCAATGCTTCGCGTCCTTCGAGAGCGCGATAAGCCGGGTTTCAGTCGGCCTTGGCGCCGACTTCCTTGGCGGGCTCCCGCCAGGGAGATCTCGTGACTCGAATGCTTCGCGAGCGTCGAAGGTTCTCCTGCCACGACTCGACGCGCGCGCCTGCCGGATGACGGCGAGTCGGCATGCGGCCCGGACCGTTCCAATCAAAGTTGATGCGGGTCAATGGGCATCTCTGCCATCGGCATAGCATGCTCATGACGAGCCTGTTTTATCGGAAACGAGATGGTTCGGAGTCGGTGCTGGCCGAGACGCGAGCATGTGCCACGCAGGGTCGACACATCAACAAGCTTGGAGACACACGTGCGGAAATTCTTTTCAGCAGGGGTAGGTTTGCTGTTCTTCTCTTTGGCTGGGTCCGCAGGGAGCACGATGGCGGCCGCGCCTGCGCCCGCTTGGATCCAGGACGGGACGACGTACGCCAAGGTCTTCTGGAACGCAGATGGTTCGATCACCGAAGACAACCAGACCTATTCGTCGCCGCAAACGAAGTCCGACGCTGTCGTTGCGTTTGCCGATGCCCATGCCTCGTCTTCCGAGGACGCAGCCTGGGCCGACATGATCGCCGTGGGTACGATCGGCAGCCATGCCGCCTGGGCAAGTGCACGCGCCAATACCACGCTTTACGGTCTCACCCCCGGGGATTACCGCGTAAGTTTCCTATATATGGTCGGTCCGAGCGCCTCCGGGCTGACGCAGATGGAGGCCGAGGCCGGTTATGAAACGCCGGCCGGCCGATATCGCATCACGGGACAATCCGGCGACGCCTACTCGGCAGTTTTGCGATTGGAGGCGTGGATCGGCTTCTACGCCATCGCCGCGGGCAACTCGCCGCTGGGAACCGCCCAGACGAATGCCAGCATATTCAACATCTCGGTCACTCCCGTGCCGGAACCGGAAGCATACTGGCTGATCAGCGCCGGTTTCGCGCTGATTGCACTGGCCCGGCGCCGTGCCGCGACTCGGGTGTAGCGGCGGTTGACCTCACACAAGCGCTCGTGCTGCGGTAATCGGACGTCGCGAGTACGATTAGCCGCAGATTCGCTCAGTCAGGCTTGGCGCCGGCTTCCCTCACTGCCGTGCCCCAGATCGCAATCTCGTTCTTCAGGTGCTCGGCCAGAGTCGGGGGGGCGCCCGCCACAAGTTCGACGCCTTGGGTGGTCAAGCGGTCGTTCAGGTCGGGGAGTTTGAGCGTGCGTATGATGTCCGCGCTGGCGCGTTCGACGACGTCCTTCGGTGTGGCGCCCGGCGCAAGAATTCCGTACCACGCCAGCGCGCGATAACCGGGTAGCCCGGATTCTGCAATCGTCGGCAATTCGCGTACGGTGCGCGCCCGTTGAGGGGACGTGACGGCAACCGGTCGCAATCGTCCCGATTTAACGTGTGGTGCGCTCGTCAGCGGGCTCGCGAACGAGAATTGAACCTGACCGGCGATCAGGTCGGTGATGGCAGGCGCAATCCCCTTGTACGGGACGTGAACGAGCTTGATTCCGGTGCCCGAGCCGAGCATCGCACCCATCAGATGGACCGACGTTCCCGTGCCGGATGAACTGAAGGCGACCTGATCAGGCCGGGCCTTCGCCAGTGCGACGAGTTCCTTCACGCTGCGCACGGGCAAAGAGGGATGTATGACCAGCACGAACGGCGACCAGCCGATGTATGTGACCGGCGCGAAATCGCGCACCGAGTCGTAAGGCAGCTTGCGCTGCAGGGTGACGTTGATCGCATGAGCGGCCGATATGAGCAGCAGGGTATGCCCGTCAGGGGCGCTCTTCGCGACCACCTCCGTGCCGATCACACTGCCCGCGCCACCGCGGTTGTCGATGATCACCGAGTGTCCCCACTGTTCGGAGAGACGCTGGCCGATGCCGCGGGCGATGACGTCGTTGATGCCACCCGGCGGAAAGGGGACGACCAGTCGTACGGGCTTGTTGGGCCAGGACTGTGCGCTCGCCGAAGCCGCAATAACGGCAGCGACCAGCACGGTTACCGACAGGAAACGGTGCGGACGGATGCTCATGGTCTTCTTCTCACTCCTCCGGAGGCCAGAGAAGAGAGTCTAACCGCAACCGGCATCGAAGGCTCGACCCTGCGCCGACCTCAGAGTCAGTAGTGGGGGCTACGAACTGGCGCCATTCCGTGGAAGCAGTACGGGACGGACGCGGATTGCGATGGCGCGCGCCGCATCGAGGGTCCAACGCGGACCCTGTCGCCGGCGATTTCCCAGCCCTACTTGCGAATGCGCAGCCTGCCTGCCAACGGCACCAGACCTAACGCAAGGAGAGCCAGCGTACCGGGGACGGGGACTCGGGAACTGCTGATCTCGATGCTCGACGCTGCGACTTCGCCGTTGTTGCCGACTTCACCGATGTATAGAAAGAGCCCTGCAGTGGAGGTGGCAGCGGTCAGGTTGAAGGTGATGGTGCCGTTGTCGCCGAGACTCAGGAATCCGTCAGGGACGGTGACGCTCGAATCGGCATCGAACAATCCCAGCGTGGCAATGGCATCGTCGACGGTATTGCCGCCAGGGCCCGTGCCGAAGAGTTTCGGATCTGCGATAGGCCGTTGCGCCCCTGGAGCGAAAAGCGCGCCGCTCGAGAAGTCGAACACCGCGAGTCCGGCTAATCCGGTGGCACATGCCGCGTCTGCGCATTCGGTGTAAGAGAGCTTGATGCCGTCGAGGTCGAAACCACTGAATTGACCAGGAGACCCGCCGAGTCCACCGCTGTTGTCTGCGATGCGAATCGAAAGAATCGAGCCGAGGCCGGCCGTGGAAAGGTCAGCCCTGAATACGGCTGTTTCAGCGGGCGAACCACCTGTCGTGCCGGTGAGTTCTGTAAGGGTCAGCGGAACCGCTGCTGCCGTAGATGCCGCCGCGGCCAGTGCGGTGGCAACGATGGCGTTTCGTACGTTCGTCTTCATGGATGTCCCGCTCCTGGATGCTTTTCGAAATCGATCGATTGTTGCCGGTCCAAGCCAGTGTCTACGCCTGGTATTTCGAATATCACGCTGATCGATGTGAATCCGGAGGAACTTTGGCACGGTGTGCGAACAAGTGCTGACGGCGTGGTGTTTCTGACGCTGAGTCGACCCCTGGGTCGACTCAGCGTAAATGTTTTGCGAGGTTGAGTAGCGTTCGACCGGCGGGGCGGTTCGTGAAATACTTCGGAGTCGGACGCGTGCCGGACGCAATTCCACCCAAACTTCAGGGTCGTTTTCGGGCCCGTATTGCAGGATGCTTGTGATGGCAGCAACGAGGAGCCCGCGACAGGCTCGCAAGATTTCCGCCGAGGAGGCCGCCCGACTGGTCAAGTCGGGCGATTGGATCGACTACGGCATGACGGTATTGCAGCCGGACGTGTTCGACCAGGCGCTTGCCGCCCGGCGCGACGAACTGCGGCAGGTGAAGTTCCGCTCCTGCATCTCCGTCAAGCCGCGCGCCGTGCTCGAATGCGATCCGAACGGCGAGCACTTCCACTGGTTCAGTTGGCACTTCTCCGGCTACGACCGCGCCAAGCACGATGCGGGGATCGGACACTACATCCCGATGAATCTCGGCGAGATCCCCGATTACTACCGCCGTTTCATCGATCCGGTGGATGTCGTGGCGCTGAAGGTGTGTCCGATGGACGAGGACGGCAATTTCAATCTGAGCGTCTCGAACGTCTGGATTCGCGCCATCGTCGAGCGCGCAAAGACCGTGATCGTCGAAGTGACGAAGGGGCTGCCGTATTGCTACGGCGATAAGAATGCGATCCACGCGAGCGAAGTCGACTTCGTGATCGACGGTGACGACGAAGCACCTCCGGAATTGCCCTCAGCAGCGCTGACGGAGATCGATCGTGCCGTCGGGCGGCGCATCGTGGAGCAGATCGACGATGGTGCATGCCTGCAGATCGGCATCGGCGGCATGCCGAATGCCGTCTGCGCGGTGTTGCGCGAAAGCGGCGTTCGGCACCTCGGCATGCACACCGAGATGCTGACGGACGGCCTGGTCGAGTTGTACCGTTCCGGGCAGCTCGACGGATCGATGAAGACCATCGATCGCGGCAAGCACGTCTACGGCTTCGCTCTGGGATCGAAAGTCTTGTACGAAACGGTGCATCGCAATCGCGACTTCCACTGCTGCCCGGCCGAGCATACGAATCCGCCGCATGTGATCATGCAGAACGAGCGCGTGGTCTCGATCAACAACACGACCCAGATCGATCTGCAGGGGCAGGCCGCCTCCGAAACCGACGGCCATCGACATCTGAGCGGCACCGGCGGGCAACTGCAGTTCGTACGTGGTTCGTATGCGTCGAAGGGTGGCAAGTCGTTCATGTGTCTGGCATCGACGTACGAACGCCGCGGCGTGCGCAAGAGTCGCATCGTACTCGCGCTCACGCACGGCAACATCGTCACCACGCCCCGCACCGACATCATGTACGTCGTCACCGAGCACGGCATCGCGAACATGAAGGGCAAGTCGGTCGCGGAGCGTGCCCGTGCGCTGATCTCGATCGCGCATCCCGATTTCCGCGACGAGCTGGAGAAACAGGCGCGCGAGCACCGCCTCATTCCGAAGCATCTGTTCTGATTTCGACGCCCGCGTCCGGGGCGCTCTCGATCTCGATCCGCCACCACGCGGGCAGCAGTTTGCGTACCTCGGTTCGCCCGTAGCGGTCGTCGATGAGATGGACGCAGCCGCGATCCGACGGGGTGCGTATCACCCGTCCGGCCGCCTGCACGATCTTGCGCAGTCCTGGATAGAGGTAGGTGTAGTCGTATCCGTTGCCGAAATGTCGATCCATGCGACGGCGCATCGCTTCGTTGATCGCGTTGACCTGCGGCAACCCCAAGGTGGCGATGAAAGCGCCGACGAGCCGCGTGCCGACCAGATCCACGCCCTCGGCAAAAACGCCCCCCAGCACCGCGAATCCCACGCCGGCGCCGTCCGGGGCGAACTCGCGCAGGAAGGCCTCCCGGTCGCGATCGCTCATCTGCCTCGATTGACGCCACGTCCGTACCGAGGGGCACGTGGCGGCGAAACGCTCGGCGACGCGCTCCAGGTAGTCGTGACTGCTCAGAAACACCAGATAGTTGCCGGGTTCGCGTTCGATCTGACGCCGAACGATTCGCACGATCGGTTCGATCGAGGCATCGCGGTCGCGCCAGCGAGTCGATAGCCGGTCTACCACCCGGATGGCTAGCTGTGTTGGGTCGAACGGGGTCGGGACGTCGAAGCAATGCGTGGACGCGGGGAGGCCCAGCAGCTGGGTATAGAAGGACGCGGGCGTCAGGGTGGCAGAAAAGAGGACGCAGGAGGTCGCGCCGGCAAAGCGTGGCGCGAGCAAAGGCGCAGGCACCACATTGCGTAGGGTGATGACGGAATCGACCCGTCGCATCGTCTTCCCGGGATCCTGCACAAGATCGATCATCGAATGATCGTCGTACGCGGCCAGGGCACGTTCGAACGCGAGCGCATCGAAGTAGAAGTCCAGGAGCTCCCCGCCGCCTTGCAGGGGGAATTGCGCGAAATGCTCGGAGAGTGCCGCGTTCAGGTCCTGGATCGAGGTCACCATCGTCCGTGGTAAGGCGGGCAATTCCGAATATGCGCTCGTTGCATCGCGTACGAGTCGGTGCCAGGACCGTCTTACGCGAGTAAACGCAGCGGCAAGATGCGAAGGCGCCGTGCGAGCGCTGCGGCGCAGACGCGACGACGACAGGGATGCCGTATA
>LNFM01010434.1_pt1 | contig 13079 bp, 10 predicted proteins | sample 596031 | NCBI WGS metagenome assembly LNFM01 (sample SAMN04254537, study PRJNA301005) | activated carbon metagenome | isolation source: dual media filters at the Ann Arbor, Michigan drinking water treatment plant | place: USA: Ann Arbor
GATGTCCTGAAGGTACCGGGACAGGTTGCCTTCGGGGGCCATCGGAATGGACAAAGTGGAAGCCATGGTGAGAACTGCCTCCTCGGTCGCCTGGAACCCCCCGTGACGGCGGGGCCATGGCGTCTGTGCTGTTCTGCCAACGTCGACCGGGCCCTCCCTTTCCATCTCCACCCCGGTCACGACGGGGTGATGAATGGAAGGGGCGCTCCCGGACCGGGGTTTTGACCCTGGGACCGGGGGGGCGCGAAGCGGCACCCGTCCGTAGCTGGCCCTGGATTCTTAGAGCGGATCCGGACGGGGATCAAGAAAAACCGACCTGCAAGGTAGGTTTACGTTTGGTTACCTGCCGGTAACATATCCCTCCAGGCTGGACAGCAACCCGGCCATATCCGGGGGCAAGGGCGCGGTGAACCTTAGCAGGGCACCTGTTACCGGATGGTTAAATCCAAGCGTCGCAGCATGCAGCGCCTGGCGGGGGAAGCCTGTCAACGCTTCGCGCGCCGCGGCGCCGAGGTTACGCGCCGCGGCGGGGATTCGCCGCAGATAGACGGGGTCGCCCACCAGCGGGTGGCCGATATGCGCCAGGTGGACGCGGATCTGGTGCGTCCGCCCGGTGGCCAGGCGGCAGCGCAGCAGGGCGCAGGATGTGCCGAAAGCGCGTTCCGTGCGGTAGCGCGTCAGCGCATGCTTGCCGTTGCGCGTGACCACCGCCATCCGCTTGCGGTCCATCGGATGCCGGCCGATGTCGCCCGTGATCTCGCCCTCCACCGGGTTGGGCAGGCCCCAGACCAGCGCCAGGTATTCCCGGTCCAGGTCCCGGTTGGCGAAGGCGGCGGACAGGGCCGTATGCGCCACCTGGGACTTCGCCACGACCATGACGCCGGAGGTCTCCTTGTCCAGCCGGTGCACGATCCCGGGCCGCGCCTCCCCGCCGATGCCGGTCAGATCCTCCGCCGCATGGGCCAGAACGGCGTTCACCAGCGTGCCGTCGCGGTTGCCGGGGGCGGGGTGGACCACCAGGCCGGCGGGTTTGTCGAGGACGATCAGGTGCCGGTCCTCGAACAGGATATCCAGCGGAATATCCTGCGGTTGCGGCACCGCATCCTCCGGCGGCGGCAGGTGCAGGGCGTAGCGGGCGCCTGGGCGGACGGGCTCCGCCGGGTCATGCACCCGCACGCCATCACGCATCGCCTGGCCCGACTCGATCAGGGCCTTGACCCGGGACCGCGACAGACCGCCTATCTCGCCGCCCAGCGCATCGGTCAGGAACCGATCGGCGCGCAGGCCTGCTGCCTCCGGTGGCGCCAGGATTTCAAGGGTTTGCCCCGCATCGGGGCCGGAGAGGGGGGTTTGCGTGGCGGCGCTCAAATGGCTGGTCGGGGTAATGGGGGTCATGATCGTCCTCGGCACCGTGGCCCTGGTTCTCGTTCTCGTCCAGCGCATGAGCGCGGCCAATGTGCAGGTGACCCTGCCGCCGGCCTCACTCGGCCAGCCCGCCGGCACGCGGATGCTGTCCGTGGCCGCGGCCGAAGGGCGGATTGCCGTGCTGGTGGCCCGCCCGGATGGGACGGAACGCCTGCTGCTGCTGGATGCCGGCCGTGGCCGCGTGGTTGGGGAATTGCGGGCGGCGGAGTGATGGCACATCGCAAGCCCAACCTGCCGGAGAAAATCTGCGCCGCCTGCGCCCGCCCCTTCGCCTGGCGGCGCAAATGGGCGCGGGACTGGGACGCCGTGCGCTTCTGTTCCGACGCCTGCCGCAGCGGGCGCCGGGAGGCGGCGCGCGCGGCAGGTGAAAAAACTGCTGCACCCCGGGTTGATCACTCGGCGTCGGACAGCTAATCAGCGCGCCTCGCGATGCTTCGGCGAAGCGAGTTGTCTGGGTCCCCTTCGTCTAGAGGCCTAGGACACCGCCCTCTCACGGCGGTAACAGGGGTTCGAATCCCCTAGGGGACGCCACTTCCAGTTGCACCAACCTGTCTCTCTGACTGATTGCTACGCCGTGAGGCGCAGGTGTTCCGCAGATTTTGCGCGCGGGCTGGCTTTAGCGCGGGGGGAACGAGGGCCGAAACAGCCTCTCTCAGGCCCCGTATTCTCCAGACCTGGCGACCCGGCCGATTATCGAGCCACGCACAACCTACTCAAAACCATGGATTTTCTGGACCAGAGACGCGGCGGAGTTCGCTAAGCGGATGCTGCGGCAATGGAGCCTGCCACCGAATCGTTGATCGGTAGCCACCGCATCAAACCACCTTTCAGGTCGCCCACGCCGCCGACAGCGCCTCGGCCTGCTGCAGAACCGTCTGGACGGCCGCGTCCTGCAGGTCCGGCGGATAGCCGTACTTCCGAAGGATCCGCTTCACGAGCACACGGATTCGCGCCCTGGCCGCCTCCCGGTGGACCCAGTCCACGGAGACGCTGCCGCGGATGCTTGCCACCAGCTCGTGGGCGATCACCCGCAGCGCAGGCTCTCCCATTGCCTGGCGCGCGCTCTCGTTCTCAGCCAGCGCATCGTAGAAGGCGATCTCCTCATCGGTGAGGCCGGTCTCCTCGCCTCGCGCCCGCGCCGCCCGAATGTCCTTTGCGATGTGAATGAGTTCTTCCAGCACCTGCGCCGTGGTCAGCGCATTGGAGTGGTAGCGAGCGATGGCCGCCTCCAGCCGCTCGGTGAAGGCCTTCGACTGGGTCACATTGCGCTGCGCTTGTGACCGGACCTCCCCATTGATCAACTTCTTCAGCGCCTCAATGGCCAGGTTGCGCTTATCCATCTGCCGGACCTCGGCCAGGAACTCGTCCGACAGGATGGAAATGTCGGGGCTCTCCAGCCCGGCGGCACGCATGATGTCGACGATCTCGGTCGAGATGACGGCGCGGCTCACGATCTGCTGAATCGCCAGTTCGCGGTCGGCAGCACTCCGGCCACCGCCCGCGACGCTCTTCACCAGCGCCGCCCTGATGGCCTGGAAGAACCCAACCTCCTCTCGGATCGTGCGAGCCAGGTCGCTGGCTGCCGCAAGGGCGAATGCCTTGGAGAGCGCCAGGACGGCATCAGCATAGCGCCGGTGCGCCCGCTTCTTGCCTTCCTCCGAGGTTTCACGCGCCGCATCCTCCTGCTGGAGGGTCAGGATCCAGTCGATCGCCCCGGCCATGATGGTGAGACGCTGTCCCGGTGGAGTCTCGGCGTTCAGCGCGGGTCGGTAGTCAAAGCCGCCCGCCATATCGGGGCGGAACATGGCCCGCACGATCTCATGACGCTCCTGCAGGACGCGGACCGCTTCGGCCTCGTCTATGCCTGTCTGTTCCTGGTCCTGCCCCGAGTATTGGCCGAGCGCGCTCTTCAGGTTCTGCGCGATGCCGATGTAGTCCACGACCAAGCCGGCTGGCTTGTCGCGGAACACGCGGTTCACTCGGGCGATGGCCTGCATCAGCCCGTGGCCCTTCATCGGCTTGTCTACATACATCGTGTGCATGCAGGGGGCGTCGAAGCCCGTGAGCCACATGTCGCGCACGATCACCAGCTTGAGCGCGTCCTTCGGGTCCTTCGCCCGCTTGGCCAGCAACTCGCGCCGCGGCTTTGGCCGCTTCCCGATATGCGGCTGCCAGGCCGGCGGATCGGAGGCCGCGCCCGTCATGACCACCTTGATGGCGCCTGCTTCGTCCTCGTCGCTGTGCCAGTCCGGTCGGAGCTTGATGATCGCGTCATAGAGCGCCGCGCAGATGCGTCGGCTCATGCAGACGATCATCGCCTTGCCATCCAGCCCCGCCACCCTGTCCTCGAAGTGCCGGACCAGATCCTCGGCGACCAGGCCAAGGCGCTTCTCTGAGCCGACCAGCGCCTCGACGCTGGCCCAGCGACGCTTCAGCCGCTCCTGCTCGCTCTCTGCCTCGTCCTCGGTGAGCTCGGCGATCTCCGCGTCGATCTTCGGTTTCTCGTCCTCGTCCAGTTCGATCCGCGCGAGCCGGCTCTCATAGTAGATCGGCACCGTGGCGCCGTCCTCGACCGCGCGACTGATGTCGTAAACGTCGATGTAGCTGCCGAACACGGCCGGGGTGTTCACGTCCTCCTTCTCGATCGGCGTCCCGGTAAAGCCAATGAAGGAGGCGTTCGGCAGCGCGTCCCGCAGGTACTTCGCGAAGCCGTAGGAGATCTCGCCGCTGGCACGGGCCACCTTCGCGCGGAAGCCGTACTGGCTGCGATGCGCCTCGTCGGCGATCACCACCACGTTCCTGCGGTCCGTCAGCACCGGATAGTCGGAGGCGCCGGCCTCGGGGGCGAATTTTTGCAGCGTGGTGAAGATCACCCCGCCAGAGGGCCGAGCTAGAAGCCGCCGCAACTCATCCCGGTCGCCGGCCTGCTGCGGCGTCTGACGGAGCAGGTCGCGACACATGCTGAAGGTGTTGAACAGCTGGTCGTCGAGGTCGTTGCGATCCGTCAGCACAACCAGCGTCGGGTTTTCCATCGCCGGGTGCTTGATGATCTGCCCGGCATAGAATGCCATCAACAGGCTCTTGCCCGAGCCCTGGGTGTGCCAGATCACCCCAACCTTCCGGTCCCCATCCCGGCTCGTGGCGGACAAGGTGCGCGTGACTGCATGGCGCACCGCGTGGAACTGGTGGTAGCCGGCGAGGATCTTCGACACCTTCCCATCGCCGTCGCCGAAGACGAGAAAGTCCTTCACCAGATCCAGGAATCGCCGCTTCTCGAACACGCCCTTCAGCACGGTTTCAAGCTCAGGGCTGCCCTTCGGGGCCAGGTCCTCGCCGGTCACGGTCCGCCAGGGCATGAAGCGCTCGCGATCGGCCGTGAGCGAACCGACGCGGGCGAGCAGGCCGTCCGAAATGACCAGGACAGCATTAGTGCGGAACAGGGACGGGATCTGCGCCTTGTAGGTCTGCAGCTGGTTGAAGGCGCCATCCAGCGTGGCGTTTTCGTCTCCTGGTCTTTTCAACTCCACGACCGCGAGCGCCAGGCCGTTCACGTAGATCGCCACGTCAGCCCTGCGATTGGCCTTGTTTTCAATGACGGTGACCTGGTTCACCGCCAGCCAGTCATTGGTGTCCGGCTCGTCGAAGTCGAGCAGGCGCGCCTGCTCGCCGCCGATCGTGCCGTCCGGCCGGCGCACCTCGACCGGCACGCCTTCCACCAGGTAGCGATGCAGGCGGCGGTTTTCGTGAATCAGCGAGGGCGTCTCGGCTTGCAGCAGCCTTGCCAGGACCGCCGCGCGCGCATCTTCGGGGAGATCGGGATTGAGCCGGGCGATGGCGGCGCGCAGCCGGCCGAGCAGCACCACATCGCCATAAGATGCGCGCTCGGCCTTGGCGCCATCGGGACCGATGTCCATGCCGGACACGGCCGTGTAGCCAAGCTCAGCCAGCCAGGCGAGCGCGGCCTCCTCGACATGGCTTTCGGCGAATTTGCTCATCCGGGCTTGCGCGGCGGCTTCAGGCGCTTCGCTTCCTGTTCCAGCGTCGAGAGCTCATCCTCCGCCTCGCGTGCGGCGAGTGCAGCCTCCTGAGCTCGGCGCTCGGCGTCGAATGTCTCGAAGCGTTGGTGAACAATCTCCTCCATCCGGTCATGCGACACGCTGCCGGCATGGCGCAGGACATTGCGTTCGTTGAAATCGAGGAAGCGGTCGGCCTGGACCAGCCAATCCGCCATGCGGGTTTCCTGGCGGCGCTGGGCACGCAACTCCGCGAAGTCGAGGAACATGGTGGTCAGCCGATTGAGCTGTTCGATCTCCTCGCCCGTCAGGTAGTTTTTGGAGACGGTGACGTCGGCCTTTCGCACCCTTGCGCCCTTCCAGGTGGTCAGGGCCATGTTGGGCTTGGTGGCATCGGCGCGTTCGATGATCAGTTCCGCCGCGGTGCGCCCCGTGACCGCGAAGACCAGCTTGTTCTGGATGGTGGCAAAGAAGGTTTTCGCGGCCTCGACGCCGGCGTCGTAATCCACGCTGGTGGCCTTAAACAGATCACGCACCTTCTGGTAGAAGCGCTTTTCCGAGGCGCGGATGTCCCGGATGCGCGCCAGCAACTCGTCGAAATAGTCGAGGCCGCCCGGCTCCTTGAGGCGCTCGTCATGCAGCGCGAAGCCCTTCACCAGGTAGTCGCGCAGGACCGTCGTGGCCCAGCGGCGGAACTGGCTGCCGCGGGGCGAGCGGACCCGGTAGCCCACCGCGAGGATGGCATCCAGGTTGTAGTGCTGTGTCGGATAGGCCTTGCCGTCGGCGGCAGTTGTCAAGGATTCCTTGACAACTGAGGTGGCGGTCAGTTCGCCGTCGCCGAAGATGTTTTTCAGATGCAGGCTAACATTCTGCTTCGTTGTGTCGAACAGGGCGGCGATTTCCGCCTGGGTCAGCCAGACAGTACCGTCCACGGCGCGAAGTTGGATGGCGGCGCGACCATCCTCCGTGCGGTAGAGGATCAACTCACCCTTGCCTGCGGATATCATGCTGCGGCCTCGGTGCAGCTGGGCAGCACGTCATCCCGCGGGGCGCCGGTCATGGCGCTCCCCCTCCTGCCGCGCCGGTGAGCCGCAGCCGGTCGAGCGCGTCGAACAGCGAGGCCGCGCAGGCCTTCAGGTGGTGGAAGTCCACCCAGAGCTCAGGGGCACGACTGGCAGGGACAGCGTCGGCGTAGCGGAAGGCGGTCGAGCGCGGGTCCACTTGCTCGAACTCCGCGATGCGGTCGTTGAGCCACGCCAACTGACCCGCGGGGTATTGGCCAGCGAGGCGCGGTTGCAGCGTTGCCCAGAGATCCGCGAGGCCATGCTGCCGCGGTGCGCCTGGCACCAGGGATTTGAGGCTGACTTCGAGCCCATGCCGATAGCAGAACAGGATGGGATAGGCGGCTTCCCAGGTCTCGTTGTTGGCCAGCGCGGCATCGAGCAGGCGTTCGGCTGCGACGCGGAAGGCGCTGCTGACTTCCGGGGCCGCGACGCCGGCGTTGCCATTCCAGTTGACGAGGAGCGCGCCGGCGCGCAGCGCCATGTCATCGGGCGGCTCTTCGAAGTTCGGGCGGGTCATGCCGCCTCCTCGACGGCGCGCTCGGCGTCCTTCACGCGGAGTTCGCCGGACATCAGGCGGGGGAGGAGGAGGTCACGAGTGGCGGCGAGCGTAGCGGACTCGCTCTGATTCGCTTCCACCAGATTTCGAAGAGCAGCTAGCTGGTCCGCTAAGCCGGGATTTTGGCTGGGATCGGGCAATCGGATAGGGAAGTCACCCATGTCTTTCAGCGGTATGCGTTCAACGGTCGCACCGTGGATCGTATGCTTGCGGATGACCTCCTGAAAGTCGGCGGAAAGGTAGGCGCGTAGGAGAACAACAGGGGCGACCCGGTCGTGGTGAGGACGCAGCAACCCCATGCGGCGACCGAGGCAACAACGCAAACCTTGCGGGATAAGCGCGGCCTGGCCGAGTCGTGTTTCGTAAGAGAAGACGACATCACCGCGCGTGGGGGTGACACGACGAGTCCACGTTTGAAAATCTGCCTCCGAAAGATGGTTAGTGTCCGAGAGGTCGAGCATGCCGCTCTTGAGGTTCGAAATGCCAAGGAAGATCGGGCCTTTTGGCGTCAGGCTTGGTGTCGCATGTGGCCCGTCGAATATAGCTGCGTATTCATTCAATGGGCGAGGCTGCCAGCCACTCGCTCGGCCGGCTTCTTCGAAGATCGTCCGCGCCATCGCCTCCAGCGTCTCGTTCATCCGCCGGTTCAACTCGATCTTGTCGTCGAGCGAGCCGAGGATGGAGGCGATGCGGCGCTGATCGCCCCTACCTGGCCAGTTGACCTCAACCTCCCTGAGCAAGCCGAGGTTGATATGAGGCACACCGGTTTGGATGGTGGCGATTTCGATGAACTGAGTGAAGATCGGCGAAGTCAGGAAGTAATAGACAAAATCACGGTCGGCCAAACGGCTGTCCACGTTAACAGCCATTTGGCTTTGAGATACAACGTATGTCGGGTACGGCGTATCGTCAGCGATGATCGCGACTTGTCCCAGCGTGCCCCGCTGTGTGACGATGATGTCGCCAGGCCTCGCCGCATTGGGCGCTAGATCAAGCCGGAATTTCTCTTCCGACACATACGCAAACGGACCTTCAATCCAGCGCCCTTTGGCGCCCATGTTGCCGCCGCGAATCACGGGCACGCCCCGCTCGCAGTAGTCCCTTTGGGTCAAGTTGGACCCGAACGGCCCACCGATAATGCGTTCCTTGCCCCCGATAGCTTCGGCCAGCGTCACCATCGCAGCGCAACCAACTTGAACCTGACAAGCGTCATTGCGGGATCACCGCCGCAAGTCTTTCCCGTATGCGGACTGTCAGCGCCTCGGCATCCGTGAACTGCCGATCCAATGTCTCGCGCAGAGCAGCGAACCGCTCGTCGAACGGCGCCTCCTCATCCTCCGCGCCCGCTGCACCGACATACCGCCCTGGCGTCAGCACGTGGTTGTGCTCGCGGATCTCTACCAGCGTCGTTGCTTTGCAAAACCCCGGCACATCCGTATAGGCGCCTGCGTCCTTCTCGCCGCGCCACGCATGGTAGGTGTCGGCGATGCGCGCGATATCCTCGTCGGACAATTCGCGCCGCGTCCGGTCCACCAGCGCGCCCAGCTTCCGCGCATCGATGAACAGCACCTCGCCGCGCCGGTCGCGCCAGCCGCCACCCGGGTTCTTGCCGCGCGCCAGGAACCACAGGCATGCCGGAATTTGCGTCGAATAGAAAAGCTGCCCGGGCAGCGCCACCATGCAGTCCACCGCGTCCGCCTCCACCATCGCGCGGCGGATCACATCCTCCCCACTCTGGCCTGAGGACATGGAGCCGTTGGCCAGCACCACGCCCGCCGTGCCGCCCGGCGCCAGGTGCCACCAGATGTGCTGCAGCCAGGCGTAGTTGGCGTTGGCCGCGGGCGGCGCGCCGAACACCCAGCGCGCATCCTCCCGCAGCCGGTCCCCGCCCCAGTCGGAGATGTTGAAGGGCGGATTGGCCAGGATGTGGTCGAAGCGCAGGTCCTTCAGCTCATCCTTCTGGAAGCTGCCTTCGTTGTTCCAGCGGATGTCGGCGTCGATGCCGCGCACCGCCAGGTTCATCTTCGCCAGGCGCCAAGTGGTGTAGTTGCTCTCCTGCCCATAGATCGCGATGTCGCCGATGCGGCCGCCATGCTCCGTGACGAATTTCTCCGACTGTACGAACATGCCGCCCGACCCGCAGCAGGGGTCGTAGACGCGGCCCTTGTAGGGCTCCAGCATCTCGACCAGCACGCGCACGACGGAGCGCGGCGTGTAGAACTCACCGCCGCGCTTGCCTTCCGATCCGGCGAAGCCGCCGAGGAAGTACTCGTACACCCGGCCGAGCAGGTCCTTTGCGGCGCCGCCCGGCTCCCCGGTGGCGATGCCGGAGATCAGGTCGATCAGCTCGCCCAGCATGACCTTGTCGAGGGCGGGACGGTTGTAGTCCTTCGGCAGAACGCCCTTGAGGCCCGGGTTATGCGCCTCGATCGCTCCCATGGCGTCGTCGATGATCTTGCCGATGGCGGTCTGGCGCGCGCTGGCCTGGAGGTGCGACCAACGCGCTTCCTTCGGTACCCAGAAGACGTTCTCGGCTAGGTACTCGTCCGGGTCCTCGGCCGAGGTGGGGTCCTCGGCGAGAAGGGCGGCGCGCTTCGCCTCAAAGGCCAGCGAGATGTGCTTGAGGAATATCAGGCCCAGGGCGACGTGCTTGTAGTCGGAGGGCTCGAGATTCTTCCGCAGCTTATCGGCAGCTTGGAAGAGCTGCGCCTCGAAGCCGAGGATGGCGCCGTTGTTGGACGCCCGTTTCGGGGCGGGCTTCGTCGCGGCGGCTGGCACGGCGGTTGGAGTGAGCAGGTCTGGCTGGGGTGCCGGCTTGGCCGGGGGCGGGGTGGCCGTTTTGGGTCGCGCAGCAAGTGCAACGGACCCGCCGCGTCCGCGACCGGCAATAATGGTGCCGTCCTCGATCAGTGCGGCGTGCACCGACCAGTAAGTATCGTCCTGCCAGCCGATCGTCTCCCGCAGGCGGCCATTGCCGGCACTCCCGCCGAGTTCGGTCAAGGTCTTAATGAAACGCTCGCGCAGGACTTCGCGGACCATGGGTTCCCGATATCATATTGGCGCAAGACCCCGACGATTCGGACTGCAGCAGCATATGATTATCCATAGGCGGAATGGATTCAATCGTCTGGCGTGTTTGACCCGTCCAGGTAGCGCAGATTCGTCATGCCGGCCGCCTCACCGTGAGGCGCGGCGCTGTTCCGGCCAAATGTCCGGGCTTGAGGTGCTTCGCCAGATGAGGCTTGTGGCGTCGGTCTGCCGTCCATCCAGGATGGCCTCCACCATGTCCGGCGCCAGCAGAGTGAGGTTCAGCAGCCGACCGATATAGGCGCGGTTCACGCCTTCGGCCTTTGCCAGCTCCCGGACTGAAGCGTAGCGCCCCTCCTCTAGCAGGCGCCGCCACCTGAAGGCTCGCGCCAGAGCCTTCACCAGGGCGGGATCTCCGCGGGTGGAGACGCCGCCTGCGGGGTCTCCACCCACCCGCACCGGCGACCCATCCGGTCCGACGATTTGCTTTCGCCCGCCGCGACGCCGGATCGCCATGGGCACCACGACGGTGACGCTGGTCATGCTGCCATCGCCCCCTGCTTCGCCGCCATGTCCCGCGCGAGCCCGGCCAGGCCTTCCAGGTTCAACCTGATCTCCGCCCCGGCTTCGCCGACCGTCACGCGCTCGACCAGCAGCCGCACGATTCGTTCCTGTTCGCCTGGGAACAACTCGTCCCACAGGGGATCCAGCCGCCCGAGAGCCTCGCGGACCTCTGCCTCAGTCAACTCCGGCGCTTCGGCGCGCGCCGCGCGCCACGTGCCGACGATGATCTCCGGCTGGAGCAGCAGGGCGCGGACCTGGGCCATTACCAGCCCCTCGATCTCGCCGGCCGGGAGGCGGCGGTGTGGCGCGTCGTTCGTCCCGCCCTTCAGCACGGCCTGGCTGACGTAGTAGCGGTAGAGCCTCCCCTTCTTCCGGGTGTGAGTGGGCGACATCGCCCGACCGTCCGGCCCGAACAGAAGGCCGCGGAGCAGGGACGGCGCGTTAACGCGGTTCTTCGCACCGCGAACGCGCGGGCTCTCGGCCAGGACCGCGTGCACGCGGTCCCACAGTTCACGCGGGACGATGCCGGCGTGCTCGCCGGGATACGACGTGCCCTTGTGCACCGCCTCACCGAGGAAGGTGCGGTTGACCAGCAGCTTGTAGACGGCGCCCTTGTCAAAGGGGCGTCCCGTCTTCGTCAGGAGCCCCTCGGCGTGCAGCACCGGCAGCAGCTTCGTGGCGGAGCCGATCTCGGCGAAGCCCTCGAACACGCGGCGCACCGTCGCCGCGCCCGCTTCGTCCACCAGCAGCTTGCGGTTTTCGACGCGGTAGCCGAGCGGCACCGGCCCGCCCATCCACATGCCCCGCGCACGCGATGCGGCGACCTTGTCGCGCACCCGCTCGCCGATCAACTCGCGCTCATACTGTGCAAAGCTGAGCAGAATGTTCAGCGTCAGCCGGCCCATGCTGGTGGTGGTGTTAAAGCTCTGAGTCACAGAAACAAACGTGACTTCGTGCTCGTCGAAGGTCTGCACGAGCTTCGCGAAATCCATGAGCGAGCGCGATAGGCGATCAATTTTATAGCAGACGATGACATCCACGAGGCCAGCCTCGATGTCGGCCAGCAGGCGCCGCAGGGCGGGGCGTTCGAGGGTGCCGCCACTGACCCCGCCATCATCATAGCGATCGTGCACCAGCACCCAGCCCTCGGAGCGCTGCGACGTGATGAAGGCCTCGCACGCGGCGCGCTGCGCGTCGAGCGAGTTGAACTCCTTCTCCAGCCCCTCGTCGGTGGATTTTCGGGTGTAGACGGCGCAACGGAGCTTGCGCGTCTTCGCTGGCATGGGGGCGTCACGACGGCTCATGCGCCTGCTCTCCGGATACCGAAGAACACCCAGCCATTCCAGCGGGTCCCCGTGATGGCTCGCGCGATGGCCGACAGCGACTGATACGGGCGCCCCTGCCAGTCGTAGCCCCCGCGCGTCACGGTCACGACGTGCTCGACGCCCTGGTATTCGCGCAGCAGCCGCGTACCGGCGATCGGGCGCTGGTCGTGGCGAATCCGGCGGAGCGTGATGCTGCGGCCGTCGAACTGCTCGCCAAGCGCCTCGAGGCGTTCCAGCGTCTCGCGCTTCAAGCCGCCATAGGCCAATTCCTGGATGCGGTAAGAAAGGCGGCTCTCCAAGAAGCGCCGGTTGTAGGGCGGCGGCTCGGTGCCGAAGAGCCGACGCCACTCCGCCTTCAACTCGCCGATTGGCATGCTGGGCAGCGCCGCCAGGCGCGCGGGTACGTCCGGCTTTGGGATGGCAGGAATGGTCGGCGCCGGCGGGGTGCCGGGTTTGGATTTGATGGCGCGTGTCATGCGGATCTCCGGTTGGTCCGGGTTGCATGGAGGCGCTGGGGTGCCGGGAAGTGGAGGCAACTCTCTCCCTGGTTCGCCTCCTCGCGCGCAGCTTCCTCGGCAGCGCGGCTGCGGAGCCGCACCAGGCCACGCGCCAGGATGCCGCAGACCTCGCGGAGGTGCGGCGGGAGGTGAGCGTTCAGTCCCGCGGGCGATGGCTTCATACTTAGCCCTACCCGCCGCGGTGGCAATCCGTCCCAATCAGGCGCGGCGGCGTTCCAACTGAGGCGCGATCCGCCGCCAGGGCTGACTCAACTTCTTCTTGATCGTGCTGGAGTCCGGATGTTCGCCACGATCAGCGAACCAAGCCTCCATGCGGCGAACGTATTCCGCCAGCGTCGCCGGCGGCCCGTCCTGGAACATGCTGACCAGTGCCTCGGCCCAGAAGGCATCCCAGTCATAGCGCGGTGCTGCGCCACGCGCGGCCGGTGGCGGCGCTACGACAGCGGCTCCGCTGCTGGCCGTCGCCACACCCACCTCCTGCTCCGCCTCGAATCGCAAACGCTCGGCATGCCGGACGACCAGCCGTTCGCGCGAAACCACGATCGTGCCCGCGTCATCGCCGCGCGCTTCAATACTGATGTAGCGAC
>LNFM01010435.1_pt1 | contig 13076 bp, 8 predicted proteins | sample 596031 | NCBI WGS metagenome assembly LNFM01 (sample SAMN04254537, study PRJNA301005) | activated carbon metagenome | isolation source: dual media filters at the Ann Arbor, Michigan drinking water treatment plant | place: USA: Ann Arbor
AGGTGGAGAGCGGGCAGCGCGGCCAGCGCTGGGACCAGGACCAGGACCTGATCGGCCAGGGCCTGGCCAAGCTGGCCTCGGGTTTCAGCGGCGCTTTTCCCACCAGCTCGTCGTTCTCGCGCTCCGCGCTCAACCTGTACGCGGGCGCCCGCACCGGCTGGGCCACGGTGTTTTCGGTGGTGGTGGTGCTGGTGGCGCTGCTGGTGCTCACGCCGCTGCTGCACCACGTGCCCCTGGCGGTGCTCGCGGCCATCGTGCTGGTGGCCATTCTGGGTCTGATCAAACCGCGCGCCTTCGTGCAGTTTTGGCGCATTTCACGCGTGGAGGCGGGCATTGCCGGTGCCACGTTTGCCGTGACGTTGCTGGCCGCGCCCCGGCTGTACTGGGGCGTGCTGGCCGGTGTGCTGATGGCGCTCTCGCACTTTCTCTACCTGCGGCTGCACCCGCGCATCATCGAGGTGGGCCTGCACCCCGACGGCAGCCTGCGCGACCGCCACCTCTGGCTGCTGCCGCCGCTGGCGCCCCACGTGTATGCGCTGCGCATGGACGCCGCCCTCGATTTCGCCACCGCCAACGGCTTCGAGCACGCGGTGGCCGAACACATCACCGCCCACCCGGACACGCGCCACGTGATGCTGATCGCGCACCCGATCAACTGGATCGATGCCACCGGTGTGGAAGCCTTTGGTCGCCTGCGCGAGCAGTTGGACGATCAGGGCATCGAACTGCACCTCGTGGGCATCAAACTGCCGGTGGAAGCGGTGCTGCAGCGCGCCGGTCACCTGACCGAGAGCCCCCGGCTGCACCTGTACCGCACCGAAGCAGAGGGCTTGCGGGCCGCAGCGCTGCTGGCGGAGCCCGCCGACTGAAACCGCCGGTCGCGCGGTGGGAAAACGTGGATCAAGAATCGGGCACTGCCGGCCGATAACCACTGAACCCCGTGCTGTTTTTCCACCCAGGGTTGAACAAAAAGTGCTTTCTGGAGCCCCGATGAGTTGCCGCGTGCTGATGGTTGACGACAACGAGAACGACCTGCTGTTCACCCGCATCGCCTTGCAGCGCAGCGGGGTGGACTACGAGGTCCAGGCGTTCGAGCGCGCGCGCGAAGCGCTGGACCTGCTGAGCACCCGCCCTGACCACGGCATCGATCTCATCCTGCTCGACATCAACATGCCCGTCATGGACGGCTTTGCTTTCCTGCAGGCCTTCGAGGCACTGCCGGCCCGCCAGCGCGGCCACGCGGTGGTGGTGATGCTGTCCTCGTCGTCCGACCCGGTCGACCGCAGCCGCGCCGCAGGCCACGCCTGCGTGCGGGGCTTCATGAGCAAACCCCTGGACAAGGACGCCGCCGCAGGACTGATTCGCCTGATCGGCACACGATGACACCCGGTCCGTCGCAGCGCCGGCGTCCCCTGGCGCTGAGGGGGATCGACGCGCTCCTGGGTCGTGGGCAAGGTGTGGATGAGTCCGAGCCGTCACCGATCTGGCGCTCCAGCCACCAGCCGGTGAACCTGGTCACGTTTCTGCGCAGCCGGCTGGCCTGGCGCGCCGGGCTGGGCTTTGCCCTGGTGCTGCTGCTGCTGGTGGTCAACAACCACGTCCAGCACCTGCGCAACCAGCACAGCCAGGCCGAGCTCGCCCTGCTGTCAGCGGTGGACACGGTGGCCCGCACCGCCGAGGGCAAGTACGCCGAGCGGCGGCGCAGCGTTCTGTTCCTGGCCAACACACCACCGGTCAATGGCCTGGTGCGAGCCCTTCAAAGCGCCGGTGTGGATGCGCAGGAATCGTCCACCACGGCGCTGTGGCAGCGCCGCCTGGAACAGATCTTCACCGCCTACCTCACCGCCACGCCCGAGGCTTACCAGGTGCGCTTCATCGGTGTGGCCAACGGCGGGCTGGAGCTGGTTCGCGCGGAACGGCTGGACGGCCAGGTGGCCGTGGCGCCGCCCGATCGTTTGCAGCGACGCGGCGACGCGGTGTACCTGCGCGAGGCGCTGCGCCTGCCGGACGGCCAGGTCTTCGTGTCGGACATCAGCCTCAACCGCAACCACGGTCAGGTCGACTGGCCGCACCGCCCCACCCTCCGCTACGCCACCCCGGTTCACGACGACCAGGGCCGGGTGTTCGGCGCCGTTGTGATCAGCGTCGACCTGTCCGGGCGGCTCGGCGTTTTGCCCCCGGGTAGCGGCCCGCGGCCCATGGTGTATGCGACCAATGCGCTGGGGGACTTTCTCGCGCACCCCGATCCAACGCTTGCCTTCGGCTTTGACCTGGGCCAGCGCCACCGGTGGGTCGACCGTTTCACGCCGGCACCCGCAGCCGACAGGGCCACGGGCGAGCGCATCAGCTGGTGGACTGGCGCCGAGGGCCGCATCATGGCCGCGCAGGCCACCGTGGTCGGCAACCCGGGCTCGTCCATCGGGGTGATCAACTACACGGCCGCACGACCGGAGACCGATCTGCAGGCCGCAGCCTTCGCCAACACACTCGCCAGCGTGCCACCGTTGCTGGCCGCGGGTCTGCTGGGTGCGCTCATGCTCTACCTGTACTGGGTGGGTGTGCAGCGCACGCTGCAGACGCGCAGCGAGCGGCTTCAGATCGCGGCCATCGTCGATCAGTCGCCCGATGCCATCGTGGGCCTGGACAACGCGGGCTGCGTGACCTCGTGGAACCGGGGCGCGCAGCGGCTGTTTGGTCACACGCGGCTGGAAGCGCTGGGGCGCTCGCTGGATGCACTCATCGCACCGCACGGGCAAGCCTGCAAGGAAGTGCAGGCCCTGCGCCACCTGCCCCCGTCGGGCGATGCGCCGCCAATGGAGTTGTGGTGCCAGCGGCAAGACGGCGAGGCGGTGCTGGTGGCCGTGACGCTCTCGCGGGTAAACGACGAAGCGGGCTCGCCGGTGGGCGCATCGGTCATCGCGCGCGACATCACCACGGAGCGCGCCGCGCAGCGCAAGGTGGTGGAACTCAAGGACGGCCTCGAGCAGGAGGTGGTGGACCGCACCGCCGCGCTGGCCGAGGAGCGCGAACGGCTTGACCACATCTTGCGTGGCACCGACGCGGGCACCTGGGAATGGAACGTTCAGACCGGTGAACTGCGCGTCAACGAGCGCTGGGGCACCATGATCGGTTACCGCGTGGAGGAGCTCGGCGACATCCTGGTGGACTTCTGGCTGCAGCGACTGCACCCGGACGATCTGGCGCTCACCAACGGCATGTTGCAGGGCCATTTCAGCGGCGCCTTCGACCGTTACGAATGTGAAGTGCGTGTCCGCCACCGGGAGGGCCACTGGATCTGGGTGCTCGACCGGGGCGCGGTGCGCAGCTGGACCGCCGATGGGCAACCGGAGTGGATGTACGGCACGCACCAGGACGTGTCGGCGCGCAAACAGGCACAGGACATCGTGGCCCACAGCGAAGCCCTGCTGCGCGGCGCCATCGACGCGGTGGACGAGGCCTTCGTGCTGTACGACCCGCAGGACCGCCTCGTCTTCTGCAACGAGAAATACCGCCAGATCGCCCCCGGCGTGGCCCACCTCATGGTGCCGGGTGCGCTGTTCGAGGACATCCTGCGCGCCAGTGCTGCGCTGGGCGACCACAAGGACAGCGGCGGCAACGAAGAAGCCTGGGTGGCCGAGCGCATGGCGGCCCACCGCTCGGGCGACACCGAGATGCTGCAGCAGCTCACCAACGGCCGCACGTTGCGCCTGGTGGAGCGCCGCATGCCCGACGGCCACACGGTGGGTTTTCGCATCGACATCACCGACCTCGTGCGCGCCAAGGAGCAGGCGCAGGAAGCTTCGCGCATCAAGGGCGAATTTCTGGCCAACATGAGCCACGAAATCCGCACGCCGCTCAACGCCATGATCGGCATGACCCACCTGCTGGGCGACACGCCACTGACCAGTTACCAGGCCCAGCTGTTGTTCAAGTCGCGCGTGGCCAGCCGTTCGCTGCTGGGTCTGGTCAACGACGTGCTCGATCTGGCCAAGATCGAGGCCGGCGGGCTGGAGCTGGACATCCGGCCCTTCAGCCCGCAAGACATGCTGGGCGAGATGGACGCCCTGTTCCGCGCGCAGACCGAAGCCAGCGGCATCCGCTACACGATCACCGTGGCGCGCGAGGTGCCGCCCGTGTTGCTGGGCGACGCCCAGCGCGTGCGCCAGATCTTCACCAACCTGATTGGCAACGCCTGCAAGTTCACCAAGGCCGGCAGCGTGGCGGTGTCGCTCGGCCTGGTGGCACCGCTGGGCACCGACAGCCCGGAGCAGGTGCGCCTGCGCGGCGTGGTGCGCGACACCGGCAGCGGCATCGACAGCGACACCCAGGCCCGCCTGTTCACTCCCTTCACCCAGGCCGACACCTCGTCCACCCGCCGCTTCAGCGGCACCGGACTGGGCCTGTCCATCGTGCGCAAGCTCGCCCACATGATGGGTGGGCAGGTGGGCTTGAGGAGCGCGCCGGGCGAGGGCAGCGAGTTCTGGTTCGATCTGGTGCTGCGGCGCCCTTCGGTGCACGAGCTGCGGGCCCTGACCCAGCTCCCGCACGACACGCAAGCCCGCATCACCGCACAGGGCCAGGCGCTGCGCCACCTCAACCTGCTGCTGGTGGACGACAGCGAGATCAACCTGGAAGTGGCCGCCGGCCTGCTGCAGCGCGAGGGTGCGCGTGTGTGCCTGGCGCGCACCGGGCGCGAAGCCCTGGAGGCCCTGCGCACCACGCCACACGCCTTCGACGCGGTGCTGATGGACCTGCAGATGCCCGAGATGGATGGCCTGGAGGCCACCCGGCGTGTGCGCAGCGAACTGGACCTGAACGATCTGCCCATCATCGCGCTCACCGCGGGCGCGCTGGCCGAAGAGCGCCAGTCGGCGTTTGCAGCGGGCATGAACGCCTTCCTCACCAAACCGCTGGACCCCGAACGGCTGGTGCGCACGGTGCACGACTGTGTTCACAAAACCGCGGACGCCCCCGGCCTGCGGCAAGCAACCGCGCCGACCCAGGAGGCGCCCGCGCCCTGGCCGCAGATCCCGGGTGTCGACACCGCGCAGGCGTCGCAGCGCCTGGGGGGCGACCTGGGCCTGTGGCTCAAATCGCTGCAGCGGTTGTTGACGGAGTACGCCGACTGGGTGGGTGGTGATTCGGACCCGCCCGACGACGAAGGCGCGCGGCACAGCATGGCGGCGCGCCTGCACAAGCTGCGCGGCATTGCCGGCACGCTGGGCATCACCGGTGTGATGGAGCGGGCGCATGCGCTGGAGGTCGGGCTGCTGCAGCCGACACCCCCACCCGCGCTGGCCGCCGAGTGGCGGGCACTGCAAGCTGCGCTGGCCGCGCTGCAGCGCCACAGCGAGCCGGTGTTGAAAGCGGCGCAAGTGCCCGGCGCTTTGGAGGGCGGCGTGCCAACCAGCGAGGCCGATCTGCCCCAGCTGCTCGACCTGCTGCACCGTCAAGACCTGGACGCATTGACCTGGTGGCGCGAGCGGACGCACTGGCTGCGAGCCCGGTTTGGCGTCACACTCGTCGAACGCGTGGGCCACCTGCTCGACGATCTGGATTTCGCAGGCGCCAGCGCGGCCCTGACCGAGGAACCGCTGCCATGACTCCCCCCGTCACGGGGCACCCCGCCCCGAACGACACCGCACCGCACACCGCGCCGGCCCCCGACATCCTGATCGTCGACGACGACCCCGGCATGGTGCAGACGCTGGCCCGCGTCATCCGCCCGCTGGGCCGGCTGCGCTTTGCCACCCAGGGCGTGGACGCCCTGCGCCTGATGGCCGAGGCGCCGCCCGACCTCGTGCTGCTCGACGCCCAGATGCCCGGCATGTCGGGCTTCGAGGTGCTGGAAGCCATCAAGCGCGATCCCCGGCTGAGCGACATCCCGGTGATCTTCGTCACCAGCCAGGCCGAGGCCCAGTTCGAGCAGACCGGGCTGGAAAAAGGCGCGGCCGACTTCATTGCCAAACCGATCCGCCCCGCCATCGTGCAGGCGCGCGTGCGCACACAACTGCGGCTCAAGCAGGCCAACGACGCGCTCAAGCAAGTGGCCGCAACCGACCGCCTGAACCTGGCCGACGCGCTGACCGAGTTGCGCGCGAGCCACGCCCAGTTGCAGAAAACAGCCGCAGAACTCCAACTGGCCAACGAAGGCCTGCTGCAGTTCGTGCGCATCAGCTCGCACGACTTGCGCGAGCCCTTGAACACGGTGGTGCAGTTCGTCGGCCTGGTGGAAGACGACCACGCAGGCGCTCTGCCGGACGATGCGCGCCACTACCTCAAACTGGTGCGCAGCGCCGGCGAACGCATGCGCACGCTGCTCGACGACGTGGTGCGCTACGCGCGTCTGCAGCGCGGCGAAACCGAGCCCCGCACCCCGGTGGCTTTGGAGCCGCTGCTGGCCGAACTCTGTGAGGCCCTGGCCGCACAGCTCGCGGCCAGCGGTGCCGAGCTGCACATCGGACAACTGCCGGTGGTCCAGGGCCACGCCAGCCTGCTCTCCTTGCTGTTCCAGAACCTGGTGTCCAACGCGCTCAAGTTCGTGCCCGAAGGCCGCGAGCCGCGCATCAAGATCACGGCACACAGCGGGGATGGCATGACCACCGTGACGCTGGAAGACAACGGCATCGGCATCACACCCGAAGGCATGGACCAGCTGTTCCAGCCCTTCGCCCGCCTGAACCTGCGGCGTGAGTTCGAAGGCTCGGGCCTGGGTCTGGCGATCTGCCGCCAGATCACGGAAGCCCACGGCGGCAAGATCAGCGTGCGTTCACGGCAGGGTCAGGGTTCGGCGTTCGCGGTCAGCTTGCCCCTGGCCTGAGCGCCCCACACCCGGGCACCGGGCCTCGGACACGATGCCGTCCAGGATGTCCGGGATCTCGAACAGGGCCCGGTTGTTCATGGCGCGCACGCGGGCGCGGAACTCGTCCAGGCGCGAGAGCAGTTCGTCCACCGCGCGGTCGATGGTGCGAAAGCTGCGGTGCACGATGCCGAGGTGGTGCTCGGTGATCCACTGCGCGTTGTAGCGCTCCTGCGGCATGGTCCAGGCGTTGTCCACCACGATCACCGGCAGGCCTTGCTGCACGGCCTCGCTGATGCTGCCCGGCCCGGGTTTGCCGATGAAAAAGTCGGCCAGGCGCATGTAGCGCGGGATGTCGGACGCAAACCCGACCACCAGGCGGGGTGCACCGGGTGGCAGGGCACGCAGCTGCGAAGCCAGAAGCTTGTTGTGACCACACACCAGGATGAGCTGGGTGCTCGCCCCCAGGCGTTTGGCAATGCCGAGCATGGCCTTGGAGCCGTGGCCGCCGAACAGCACCAGCGCGGTGGGCCGGGTCGGGTCCAGGCCGAGGCGGCGCATTTCGCAGGCGCGGTCCAGCGCGGGTGTTTCGTAAAACTCGGGGCGGATGATCATGCCGCTGGTGGCGTGCACGCGCCCGGGGGCGTGGCCCAGCTCCAATGCCTGCGTCACAGCCCGTGCGCTGCCGCAGATGAAGTGCTGCGGCTGGCGTTCGATCCAGAAGTGCGGCGGGATGTCGGCCAGGTCGGTGAGCACGGTGGCATAGGGCACGCCCGGCAGCGTGCTGGCCAGGCTCTCGAACAGGGCGCGGTTGAAGTTGGGCACCAGCGACACGACCAGATCGGGCTCGGTCTGCAGCCAGTGCTGCTGCAACGCTTTGACCAGCGTGGTGTGGCCCAGCCGGATCAGTCCTTGCAGGATCTTGAGCTCCTGCGCCATGCCGATGGTCCAGCCGCGCGCCAGGCGCTTGTTGTACCAATCCTCGGGCGCGCTGCCGGTCATCTTGCGAAAACGGTCCTGCGGGTCCAGCACCTCGAACAGGTTGACCAGCCGCACGCGCAAGGGGCGGTGGTGCCGCGCCAGCGCCGATTGCAGTGCCAAGGCGGAGGCCCGGTGGCCGCCACCGGCGTTGAAATAGACCAAGTCGATGGTGGTGACAGGGGGCATGGCGTGCTCGCTGGATGAACCGGGCACAGCGGCAGGGGCTGCACCAGCGGCCCCCAGTAGAGCGCCCTTGTGTGACACCCAGGTTTCAACCCGCCCGGCCGGCCGATGCGGAAGTTGTCAAGAAATGCACACCGGCTGCCGATACCCCTGACAGCAAGCCGCCCAGCAGCAAGCACGAACCGCCGAATTCCTTTACAAAACAAGACCGCCCGAGGTGATCGTCTGCTGGAGACCGCCATTGTTGACTAGCCCACCCACCGCCATTGATGACCACCGTCAGCTCGACGAGTTGACCGAGCTGGTGCCGGGCGCCTTGCTGCGTTACCGGGTGCACGCCGACGAGCGGGCCGAGCTGCTCTACATCAGCCGGTACGCCAGGGACATCTGGGGCGTGACGGCCGAGGCGGCCATGGCCGACGAATCCCTGCTGTGGGCCACCGGCGAGCGCCAGGCGCAGGTCGAGCTGCGCGAGTCCTTCATGCTGGCGGTGCGCCAGCGCCGCATCTGGTGGCACGAGTGGCAGATCAAGGACACGCTGGGCCGCTCGAAGTGGCTGCGCGGCACGGCCAAACCACTGGAACAGGACGACGGCACCGTGCTGTGCACCGCGTTCATCATGGACGTGACCGAGAGCATCCGCGCCCGCGCGCTGGAGTACGCCGGCGATCTGCGCCACCGCCAGATCTTTGACAACGTGCCCGGCCTGGCCGTGCAGGGTTATGGGCCCGACCTGATCGTGACCTACTGGAACGCGGGCTCCGAGCGGCTGTACGGCTTCAGCGAAGAGGAAGCGCTGGGGCGCAGCATGCTCGAGCTGGTGGTGCCGACCCACATGCACGCGGCGTTCAAGGCCACGATTGCGCACATGGTGCTGACCCGAACGCCGGTGCTCTCGGGCGTGCAGTGGCTGCGGCGCAAGGACGGCTCCAGCGTTGAAGTGCACTGCAACGAGGTGTTCATGGAGCACCCCGAGCGCGGCACCGAATGTTTCTGCATCGACTTCGACCTGACCGAACGCCGCGCCGCCGAAGACCAGCGCCTCGCGCTGGAAATGCAGTTGCGCGAATCTCAAAAACTCGAAGCCCTGGGCACGCTGGCCGGGGGCGTGGCGCACGACTTCAACAACATCATGGCGGCGATCCTGGGCAATGCGCGGCTGGCGCTGGAAGATGTACAAGCCCACGACCCGGCGGCCATCAGCTTGCAGGAGATCCTCAAGGCCGGTGGCCGTGCGCGCGATCTGGTGCAGCGCATCCTGTCGTTCAGCCGGCGTCAGGTGCTGGAGCGGCGCGTGATTGCGCTCAGCGCGGTGGTGGACGAGTCGGTGCGGTTGCTGCGCGCCACCCTGCCCCGCACGCTGGAGCTGCGTGTGGCGTGCGATCCTCAAACGCCACCGGTGCTGGCGGACGCCACGCAGATGCAGCAGGTGCTGCTCAACCTGTGCACCAACGCGTGGCAGGCCATGCCCGACCTGGCCAGCGGCAAGCTGCACATCGAACTGCGGCCGCACCGTGGCGCACCGCCGCACAGGCATGGGGTGGTCTCGGCGCCGGGCACGGTCACCGACTGGCCCGAAGTCAATGTGTGCCTCGCTGTGAGCGACAACGGCGCGGGCATGGACGCAGCGACGATGGAGCGGCTGTTCGAGCCCTTCTTCACCACCAAGCCCCCGGGCGAGGGCACGGGCCTGGGCCTGGCGGTGGTGCACGGCATCCTGCGCGACCACCAGGCGGCGATCGAGGTGGACAGCGCGCCCGGCCGGGGCGCCACCTTCTCGCTGTATTTCCGCGCGGCCGGGCAACTGGCGCTGTCGCCCGAACCGTTGGACGAGCCGCGCAACAGCACAGCCCGGGTGGCCAACAGCCTGGCGGGCACACGCATCCTGTACGTGGACGACGACGAGATGATCAACCACCTGATCGGGCGCATGCTGCAGCGCGGCGGCTTTCAGGCCAGCGTGTACCGCAACCCGCGCCAGGCCCTGAGCGATGTGCGCGATGGCAAGGCGGTGTACGACCTGGCCATCACCGACTTCGCCATGCCCGGCCTCTCGGGCCTGGAGCTGGCGCGGGAACTGCGCGCCCTGCACCCCGACCGCCCGGTGGCCATCACCTCGGGCTACATCGGCGAAGATCTGCGGCGTCTGGCGCCCTCGGCCGGCATCGCCGACCTGATCCCCAAGCCCAACACCTGCGAAGAGCTGTTCGACGCCATCGAGCGGTTGGCCAGCCGGGTCTGCCGACCGCCGCCTCCCTGAACCTTGGCGTCAGACACAGCGGGGATTGCCGAAGACAATGGCGGCCCGATTCACCCCCCGCAGGAGACCCACCCCATGAAAGCCGCCTGGTACCGCCGCAATGGCCTGGCCCAAGACGTTCTGGAGGTCGGCGAGCTGCCCACACCGCAACCCGCAGCGGGTGAGGTGCGGGTGCGCATGCACACCTCGGGCGTCAACCCGTCGGACGTGAAGTCGCGCCTGAAGCGACCGCTGAACGCGGCGCTGGTGGTGCCGCACAGCGACGGCGCCGGCGTGATCGACGCGGTGGGCGCGGGCGTGCCGCCCGAGCGCATCGGCCAGCGCGTCTGGCTGTGGAACGCGCAGTGGCAGCGGCCCCTGGGCACGGCCTGCGAACACGTGGCGCTGCCCGCTGCACAAGCCGTACCGCTGCCCGACGGGGTGGGTTTTGACGAAGCCGCCTGCTTCGGCATCCCCGCGCTCACCGCGCTGCAGGCCGTGCACCTGGCCGGCCCACTGGCGGGCCAGACGGTGCTGGTCACTGGCGCGGGCAACGCAGTGGGCCACTGCGTGACCCAGCTCGCGGTGCTGCAGGGCGCGCGCGTGATCGGCACGGCCGGCTCCGCCGAGCGGCAGCGGCACGCACGCGACGCGGGCGCGGCGCACGTGATCGACTACAAGACCGAAGCGGTGGCCGCCCGTGTGGCCGAATTCACGCAGGGTCAAGGCGTGGACGTGGTGATCGACATGGACTTCAGCAGCACGGCCGCGCTGCTGCCACACGGCATCTTGAAGCCCCACGGCCAGGTGGTGTGCTACGGCTCCAACCTGCCGGGCGAGGTGGCGGTGGATTTCCGCACGCTGCTGTTCAACTCCTTGCGGCTGACGTTTTTCATCGTCTACGAACTGCTGCCCGCCGACCGCATACGGGCCATCGCCGACCTCGACGCGCTGCTGCGCGCGGGGCAGCTGCGGCACACGGTGGCGCAGACCTTTGCGCTGGACGACATCGCTGCCGCGCACGAAGCGGTGGAGACCGGCCAAGCGGTGGGCAATGTCGTGATCCGTTTGCGCGATTGAACGGCGTCACGGAACCTCCGACATGACCCCCGAGTTGACCGCCGTATCCCTGCCCTACGCCGCACTGGCCCGCGAGATCGAAGCCCTGCTGCGCGACCCCGGGGTGGTGGTGCCGCCGCGCACCGTGCAGGCGCTGGCCGGTGGCGGCAGTCTGTTCGTGATGCCCGCGGCCGACGCGCGCGTGGCCATCACCAAGCTCATCACCTTCATCCCCGACAACGCCACGCGCGGCTTGAGCGCGATCCAGGGCGACATCGTGGTGTTCGACGCGGTCACCGGCCAGCGCACCGCCCTGCTCGACGGCCCGACGGTGACCGCGCGGCGCACCGCCGCGGTGTCGCTGCTGGCCGCAAAGCTGCTCGCGCCGCGCACCGACGGGCCCTTGTTGATCGTGGGTGCTGGCGTGCAGGGCCGCGCGCACCTGGAAGCGTTTCACCAAGGCCTGGGGGTGCAAGAGGTGGGGGTGGCTTCACGCAGCGCCTCAAGTGCCGACGCGCTGGTGCTTCATGCACGCAGTCTCGGCATGCGCGCGCAGCGTGTGGACGATGCCGACGCCGCGCTGGCCGATTGCCCGCTGGTGGTGAGCTGCACCTCGGCACAAGGCATCGCCCTGCGCGCCCACCCGCGCAGCGACGCCTTCGTGGCCGCGGTGGGTGCATTCACACCGCGCATGGTGGAGTGGGCGCCCGAGGTCTGCCGCTGGATGGCCGCGCATGGCTTGCTGGTGGTGGACACGCGCGATGCCGACCATGAAGCGGGCGACCTGCTGCAAGCCGGCATCAACGTGTCTGCCCTGCCCACATTGGCCGACGTGGTGTGCGACCCCGCCGCGCACCGGCGCAGCGGGCCGGTGTTTTTCAAGAGCTGTGGTTGGGCCGGCTGGGACCTGGCGGCGGCGCGCCTGGCCCTTCAGCGGTGAACATTACGCCGATGCGTCAGCGGTAAGTGGCCAGGTGGATGCTGGTTTCGGTGCCCTGGATGCCCTTGATGAGCCGGATGCGCTCCAGCACTTGCGAGAGCTCGGTCATGGAGCCGGCGCTGAGCTCGGCCAGCAGGTCCCATCGGCCGTTGGTGTCGTGCAGCGCGGCCACGCCGGGCTCGCCCAGCAGGCTGGCGATCACCGCGCGCGTCTGGTTGCCGTCCACCAGCACCGCCATCCAGGCGCGGATACGCTCGGGCTCGGCCTCGGGCCGCAGGCGCACCGTGTAGCCCACGATCAGCTGCTGGTCTTCGAGCTTGCGGATGCGGTTGGTCACGGTGCCGCGCGACACCTTGAGGCGGTGCGCCAGCTCGGCCACGGTGGCGCGCGCGTTCTGGCGCAGTTGGGCAATGAGGGCCTGGTCAATGTCGTCCATGTGCGCATTTTGGCATTCAAGGCTGCCGTTTTGCTGCATTTTCTCTGCATATGGCAAGTTTTTGCCGATTCACATTGCCGCGCGGCCGCGAGACACTGGACTTCATGACTTCGAGCACCACCATGAACCCCGCACACACCCTCTTTCTGAGCGCGCCCGCCGCCGCCGACCTCATCAACCGCCACGGCATCCCGCAGACCCTGCGCGGCATGACGGAGGCCATCGCCGAGGACTTCGCGCGCTGGGCCGATTTCGACAAATCGGCCCGCGTGGCCAACCACAGCACCCATGGCGTGATCGAGCTCATGCCGATCGCCGACGACACGCTCTACAGCTTCAAATACGTCAACGGCCACCCGAAAAACACCCGCCTGGGCCTGTCCACCGTGATGGCCTTCGGCGTGCTCGCCGACGTGGCCACCGGCACGCCGCTGCTGCT
>LNFM01013059.1_pt1 | contig 13074 bp, 11 predicted proteins | sample 596031 | NCBI WGS metagenome assembly LNFM01 (sample SAMN04254537, study PRJNA301005) | activated carbon metagenome | isolation source: dual media filters at the Ann Arbor, Michigan drinking water treatment plant | place: USA: Ann Arbor
AGGATTCTGTGTCATCCAGCTTTGTAAAGAGCAGCCGCAACAACGGCAGATCCTTGACCCGATCAATGACTCTGCGCAAATCCCTTTCCTGAGAGGATGCCGGAAGGACCACATGCGTCGTGACGACAGATTCCTCGCCGATGAGCCGATGCAGCTCCGCCGCAGACGACACGTCCTCCGGTCCGACGCCAGGCATATCGATGAGGACCACCTCCGCCCGCCCATGACGCCGCAGCCCCTGGTGTAGCTGCTGCGGCGACTGCGCAGCAGCAAAGGGCACACCAAGCGTACGGGCATACTGCCGCAATTGATCGACCGACGCTTTGCGATAGGTATCAAAGGTCACCACGGCTACAGACTGCCCCAGTTCAATTCGGTGATGCGCGGCCAACTTGGTGACAATCGAGGTCTTGCCGGCTCCGCTTGGACCGAGGATCACGCCGATGGCACGGCCGCCTTCCCTGCCAAGAATCGGCCCACTGATTCCGATCCGGCAGGCGATGGCCTCTTGAAGGGCCGTCGTGACTGCTCCCTCATGACGGCACGCATCAGGCCCCAACCTCTCCAGCAAATCATCACCCAATACCTCCGCCGTCGATGGACGCATGCCCTGCCTTACGAATGATCGGCACAGCCGAGCGATCATCGGCGATCTCCCCGCTTCTATCGACTGGGTTTCCGGCGGCAACGATTCCGCCAACAAGCGGCTCACGTCTCGCAGCTCGGCGCGAAGCTGCTGCAGACGATTCCGCCTCCACTTCATGCCGGCGGCCGGCCTCGGCAGCGCGGCCGGCTCTGGAACAGCCGTCTCGATCGGCGCGTGATTCGACTCCAGCACAGATTGGAGTGCCGCCTGGAAACTCTTCGCCACCGGGGCCGGTGCCGGAGATTCGACGGACGGCAGCTCCGCCACGGATCTCGGCGCCTCATCACGACGCAAGGGATCCTGTTCGCAGGCTGCCATGACTTCCAGCACGGGACGGTTGAATACGCGAAGCATGCGGCCGCCTTGATGCACTTCTTTCGAAGAGAGGATGATCGCCTCAGGCCCCAGCTCTTCTTTGATCGCACGCATGGCATCCTGCATGGTGAGGGCATGAAATGTTTTGACTTTCATCAGTTACCTCATGACAGCTGAGCCAGGTCGCCATCGATTCGAACGGTATCCAGCGAACTTCGTTGAGACCCATGACCGGCACCGAATGGAGCAGGCGGTCGCTTAACCGCCGCAAGTGGCGCCGAACCGCCGGCGAGCACAGCACGATGGGCTGCTGCCCGCGAGCGGCCACCCGTTCAGCAGCCTGTTTGAGACCGCTCAAGAGCTTGTGTGACATCGCAGGGTCGAGATTGAGGGACGCGCCCTGCGGGAGCACCGCCGCTTGTTCCGCCAGGGACCGGTCCAGCTGCGGATCCAGCGTGATGACTTGGAGCGTACCGTCGGGCAATTGATATTGTTTCGTAATTGTCCTCGCCAGCGCCTGGCGCGCAAACTCCGTGAGCACATCGGGATCTTTGATCGTGGCGGCATGATCGGAGACGGCTTCCAGAATGGAGCGAAGATCCCGGATCGGGATACCTTCCTTGAGCAGATTGCCGAGAATGCGCACAACAGTGCCGAGCGGCAGCAACGTCGGAATCAACTCCTCGACCAGTTTTGGATGGGCTTTCCCGACGTCATCCAGGAGCGCTTGCACTTCCTGCCGCCCGACCAATTCATGGCCATGGCGCTTGATCAGTTCGGAGACATGCGTCGTCATCGCCGAACTTGCATCGACCACCGTGTAACCTGCCATCTGAGCCTGTTCGCGGGCCTCTTCCGACACCCACAGGGCCGGGAGTCCGAACGCCGGCTCCTTCGTCGCGATACCCTGCACCAGGCCTCGCTGGCCGGTGCCTGGATCGATAGCCAGCAAGTGGCCGGGCAGGACATCGGCCTTGGCGATTTGCACCCCCTTGAGGATGACGGCATACTCATTGGGCCGTAGCTGGAGATTGTCGCGAATATGGATCGGCGGAACGACAAAGCCCATGGACTCCGCAAACTGACGCCGCAATCCTTTGATCCGGTCCAGCAGCGCAGTCCCCTGCGTGCCTTCGACAAGACCGATAAGCCCGTAGCCGACCTGCACTTCCATCAGGTCGAGCGGGGTGACTTTCGTCGGGCCCTCGTCGGCCTTCGGTGCGGCAGGCGCCTGATCGACTGCTTCCGGCGTCTGCTCTTGTTGATGCAGACGATACGCCATCCAGGCGACGCCTGCCCCCAACGCTAAAAAGGCCAGGTGCGGCAGCCCGGGAATCAGTCCAAGCACGAGCAGGATACCGGCGGCCGTGCCGACCGCTTTCGATGAGATCAACAACTGCCGGGCCATTTCGCCGCCAAGATCGGTGTCTGAAGCCGCGCGTGTCACCACGATGCCGGCCGCCGTCGACACGATCAAAGCGGGGATCTGCGCGACCAGCCCCTCTCCCACCGTCAGCAGCGTGTACGTTTGCGCCGCCAACGCCGGACTCATCCCTTGCTGCAGAATGCCGATCGCTAGCCCTCCCACAATGTTGACCAGAATGATGATGATGGCCGCGATTGCGTCTCCACGCACAAATTTGCTGGCGCCGTCCATGGCGCCGTAGAAATCGGCCTCTTCGGTAATCTCGCGGCGGCGGCGGCGCGCATCGGCTTCATTGATCAATCCGGCGTTGAGATCGGCGTCGATGCTCATTTGCTTACCGGGCATCGCATCCAAGGTAAATCGCGCGGCGACTTCCGCCACACGGCCGGCGCCTTTGGTGACCACCACAAAGTTGATGATGACGAGAATGGCAAACACCACCAGTCCGACGGTATAGTTCCCGCCCACGACGAAATTGCCGAATGCACGGATCACCTCCCCCGCCGCGCCGGGCCCTTCATTGCCGTGAAGCAGGATCAGCCGGGTCGACGCGATGTTGAGCGACAACCGTAAGAGCGTGATCATCAAGAGAATGGAAGGGAACACGGAGAATTCAATCGGCCGCCGCACTTGCAGCCCGACCAGCAGAATGATCACGGACAACGTGATGTCGAAACTCAGCAGCAGATCGAGGAGAAATCGAGGCAACGGCAGGAGCATGACCATTAAAATAGCCACGACTCCCACGGACATGACGATGTCGGGGTGCTTAATGAAGGACGCGTGCCGAATCGGTTCAATTTTAGTCGACATACTGACGCCTGTTTTTCCGTGAGTGACTCATATCGTCATCCGCGCATTTCAGTTCGTATCGGGCGAACGCCGGCACAGGTGCAAGTCTTCACCTTGCACGTCACACTTCATCGTTCGCACCCAACCCGTTCGGCGCCGCCCCTCGAGCCCGGTACACAAATGCAAGGATTTCAGCCACGGCGCGATAGAGATCCGCGGGAATCTCTTTCCCGATCTCGACCAGCTTGAAGAGTGTCCGAGCCACAAACTTGTTTTCCACAACCGGCACGCCATGGTGCCGGGCCAGTTCCCTGATGCGCTCGGCCACCAACCCCGCGCCCTTGGCCACCACGAACGGAGCCGCCATCTTTGTCGAGTCGTACTTAAGCGCCACCGCGAGGTGCGTGGGGTTCGTGACCACGACATCCGCCGTCTTCACATCCGCCATCATGCGTTTCCTGGACATGTCGCGCTGCGCGGCACGAACTCGACCCTTCACCAACGGGTCGCCTTCCGCGGACTTGTGTTCCTCTTTGACTTCCTGTACGGACATACGAAGACTGCGTTCCCACTCATACCGCTGATAGAAATAATCCAGCCCGGCGAGGACTCCGATGGCGCCGGCCACCGCCAAGGCTGTTTTGAGCGAGAGTTGCCCGGCCAGATGCAGCACTGTCCCCATATCGTATTCCATCAGCGCAGGTAGCTGGAGCACGTCATGCCGCATCACGAACAGCCCTACACCCGTGACGATCGCAATTTTGAGCAACCCCTTGATCAATTCGACCACCGATCGCAGGGAGGCCAGACGAGCGAACCCTTTCAGCGGATTGATGCGGGCAAAATCCAATTGCAGCCCATCCGCCCGCCAGAGCAATCCGGTCTGCGCCAGAGACGCACCGCACCCGATCAAAAGAATGGCCCCCAGAATCGGTAGACTGATCGTAAGAATCGTGACACCGGTGCTCACGACGACGGTATAGATTTCTTCGATCGTGAAGCCGTTCCGGAAGGCCTCTGGAAATGAAATGGTGAGTCCCCCCCGCGTCATCTCGATCATCTGTTGCATACCTGCCGGAATCATCGCCGCCAAGAATCCGATCCCGCCGAGCAGGATAACCGCAGTAGACAGGTCGTGGCTTCTGGCAACCTGGCCTTTCTGCCGCGCGTCTTCCTTTCGCTTCGGCGTCGCTTTCTCTGTCTTATTATCGTTCTCGTCAGCCATGGCCCAAAATTTTCAGAATCCCCTCAATGACAAACTGGAGCCGTTCGATCTCACGGGTGAATAGCCCTATCGTAAACGGCATGGATAAGCTCAATACCGCCAGACCTGCAGCGATGGTCACGGGAAAGCTGAGCACAAAGACATTGATCTGGCTGACCGCCCGTCCAAGGATGGCAAGCAGAATATTAATGACGAGGATCGTGACCAGCACCGGCGCGGACAGTTTCAACCCGATCGTGAACATCTCCTGGGAAAGCCGCAGTACCTCCTCACCCAATGCCGACGGAAGAGCAGCGCCGAACGCCGGGATCGCTTCATAGCTGGAGACAATAGCGGCGACGATCAGCATATGGGCGTTGAGCGAAAGAAATACCAACGACGCCAGCAACGTGAAAAATTGACCGACAATCGGCGTATGATGCGCCGTAGACGGATCGACGATCTGCAGCACACCGAATCCCATCTGCACACCGATCAGATCACCGGCCAATTCCAATGCGCCGAAAAACATCCGCACGGCCAGGCCGATCGTGAGGCCGATCGCCATTTCGCCCATCAACCCGCCGGCCAGCGCAATAGGATCGTACGGAACGGCAGGAAGACGGATAACCGGAGCCAGCACAGCTCCCAACACCAGCACCAGCGCCACCTTTACTTTCATCGGAACAGTCCGTCCGCTCAGAATCGGCAAAGCGGCAAGCAATCCACCGATCCGTGTCACCAGCGCCAGGAATGACTGGAACTCCGGGAGGAGAAGCTGAATTGTCTGCGTCAACGCCATTGCAATTCCCTTAGGCTCCGCGCGTATCTCGTGATGCGTGATGCGTGATGCGCAGGACAGGACATGAGCCCGTCTCATCTTTGCTTGCGAAATACGAGATACGCTTCACGAGATACATCTCATAGACCGCTACTGCACGTAGTTCGGGATACTGATCAGCAGATTAGCCGTATAGGTAGCCAACAGGTTCAGCATCCACGGTAAAAACACCAGGAGCGCCCCGAACAGGGTCAACACCTTTGGCACAAAGGACAGCGTCGGCTCATTCAACTGTGTCATCGCCTGGAACGCACTCACGGCCAGCCCCACTAGGAGACTGAGCCCGAGAATCGGCGTAGAGACCATCAACGTGGTTTCCAGCGCGTGCCGGCCTATTTCGGTGACCATTTCAGGCGTCATCTCATTCTCCTTCGCTTTTTGTATCTCGTATCTCGTCGTTCGTCCTTCGATTACGCCCAGGGCGGTACGCCGGTCGAATCGTATCTCACACACAAGGATGCGTCCCGGGCTTCACGCTTCACGAGCCGGCCCTTCATTGGAAACTTCTCACCATCGAGCCCACAACCAGGTACCAGCCATCGGCCAGAACAAACAGCACCAGTTTGAACGGGAGAGAAATCACCGCCGGTGGAAGCAGCATCATGCCCATCGACATAAGCACGCTGGCCACCACCATATCGACGATCAAAAATGGAATGTAGATCAAGAAGCCGATTTGAAAGGCCACCCGCAGCTCGCTCAGAATAAATGCCGGAATGATGACATGCGTCGGGATCTCTTCGGCCTTGTCCGGTTTCGGCAGCCGGCCAAGATCGATGAACAACTCCAAGTCCTTCTCTCTCACTTGACGCAGCATGAAACCGCGGACCGGTTCACTGCCTTTCTTCCAGGCCTCTTCGTAGGAGATCTGATCGTCCATGAGCGGCTTGAGCGCACCGGCATACACCGCCTGCCCGACCGGCGCCATGATGAACATGGTCAGAAACATCGCAAGCGATAACAGCACCTGGTTGGGGGGAACCGCCTGAGTGCCCAGCGCCTGCCGGAGAAAGGACAGCACGATCACGATCCTCGTAAACGAGGTGACCATGATGAACAACGCCGGCGCCAGCGACAGCACCGTCAGCAGAATCAGGATCTGGACGACGACGGCTGTCTGTTTGGGCGCATCCGATCCGAGGTCGATGCTGACCGAAGGGCCGGCAGCCGCCGCATTGGAAACCGACAGCCCGAGGGCGGTTGCCAGAAGGATGATGGAGCATCCAACGCTGATCCAGCCGCGCGAGTTACAGCCCGCCATGATGCTCCTTATCACGCGGTGAAACGTTGGCCGACAGGCTATGAAGCCAGGATGTGAATGCCGATTGCGGGAGTGAGGCCGTGGAAGAGAACGCACCAGGGGCGGCAGAAGCCAGCAGTTCCTCCACGCGCGCAGAGTCGCTGACACGACCCAGGGGAACGAGATCTGTCGCGGTGGCGCCGACGATAAGGTACTCTCCCGCAACAGACACCAGTGCGATCGACTTGCGCGGCGCGATGTGCCCGCTGGCCACCACCCGAATCAGCTGATGCCTCCCCCCCTGTCCCAGGCGATGGCTCATCAGCCGTCTGGCTGCCATGGCCACCACTCCCATCAGAACCAGCACGATGGCCAGGGCGGAAAGGGTACGAAAAAGGCTCTCCCAGAAGTCGATCACCTGCGCTCCTCGTTTCGATTCAACCGAGTTGCTGAACACGCTCGGCAGCACTGACCACATCGGTCAGCCGAATGCCGAACTTTTCATTGACGACGACCACCTCGCCCCGCGCCACCAGTTTGTTATTCACCACCACTTCCATCGGTTCGCCTGCGAGCTTATCCAGCTCGATGACCGAACCTTGTGCCAGTTGCAGCAAATCTCGAATGGCCATCTTGGCGGACCCGACATACACCGCGACGTTCATGGGGATATCGAGGAGAAAGTCGATATTCTTCGGCGCCTCACCTGTCTGCGCATTTTGGACGGAAGGAAATGACGCTGGCTGAGGCGACGATGCACCGGCTTGTGTCGAGGAACCTGTCTCGGCCATGGAAACGCCTCCCTATCGGTCCGCGGTCAGTTGACGATCTTTGTCACGCGGCATGCATGGTTGCCCTTGTAGACGCCGGGACTTCCTTGAAATTTGAGATAGCCTTCGACATAACAGTCCAGCGGGTCGCCCGGACGCTGATCCAGCACGATCACATCTCCGGGAGCGAAGTTGAGGACATCCCGCACCGTCACAGTTGTGGTGCCCAGGCGAACGGTGATAGGAAGGCTGCACTCTTGCAACTTGCCTCGAAACTTCACCGCCCAACTGCTGTCCTGCTCGATTTGGTCTGAGACGAGGCCCGAGTACAGTTTGTCTTTGATTGGCTCGAGCATCCCGTAGGGATACACGAGGAACAGATCTCTGGTGGTATCGCCCATGATCACCTGAAGCGTCACCACCACTACGATCTCCGAAGCAGTGACGACCATGGCGAACTGCGGGTTGCTTTCAGATCGCACATATTCCACCTTGACCGGCACCACTGCCTGCCACGCCTTTTCAAGATCGGCCAGCAATTGAGCCAGCAGTTTTTTGATGATTCGGAGTTGAACAGGTGTGAAGTCGCGCCCTTCCGGCTTCACATGCGTCTGGCCCTTTCCACCGAACAGGTAATCCACGATCAGATAGACAAGAAACGCATCCATGACGACCAGCGCGTTTCCTCGGAGCGGGTGCATATGGAAGACGTTGAGCGATGACGGCATCGGAACCTTTTTCAGAAATTCTCCGAATTTAATCACCTGTGTACTGACGACGAGGAAATCGACCGCTTCGTGCAACATGCCGGTCCATGAGACAGATTGCCGCCTGATGAAGCGATCGTTGATCATCTCCAGAGTCGGCATCCGGCCACGAATGATCCGCTCCTGATTGAGCAAATCATATTGCGTGACACCTTCCTCAGGAGGCGCCGCAGCTTTCGGGGACGTATCTACGTCGCCCGATGCCACGCCTTTCAGGAGCGCGTCGATTTCTTCTTGCGAAAGAACTTTTTCCATACCAGCAATCGTTATTGAACGACAAACTCAGTGAAGTATGCGGAACGGATGCCCGGCCTCGGCAACAAACCGTTGACCCGCTGCGTAATCTCATCGCGCAGTTGAAATTTCCCCTGCGACGTTCTCACAGTCGTCACATCCTTGCTGCTGAGCAGCACCAACACGGTGTCGCGCACCTGCGCGACGCGGGCAGTCAGATCGGCTTTGACGGCCTCGCTCTCGACTTCCAATTTGACGGTGAGCTTGAGATATCGGATCTCGGGCTGGTCAGCCAGATTCACGATGAAGGGATCCAGATCGAACATGACGCCCGGCGTCGTAGACGGTCCGTGCTTTGCGACCTCATGACGAGGTTCAGCCTTCGCCGTGGCTTCCGGCTTCTGCTCCTCTGCGATCTCCGCCGCCTTTCCTGAACCACCGAGTAACTTCACAGCAAGCACCGCACCACCGACGCCGACGACAAGCGCCAAAGACACCACGATAATGATCAGTTTGACCGGCAACACCGGAACTGCTGCGCGCGCCGGCTCTTTTTCTTCTGCTGTCGCTGCATCCGCCATATGATCCTCCTGGCCTCCTGACATGACACACGAACCTCGCTGCACAAATTGCAATGCCTATGCCATTGGCCGGAACACCGTGTGATTCAGGCATCCATCGCAAATCACGATGCCAGACGCGGCTCCGCATATATTCAGTGTGGTGAATGAGCTCTCAGTATCGGGACAGCGTCAAGCGATCGCTTGACGCTGTCAGAAAACTGACGAACGGCGCTCTCGACCTGAGGTCATGTGTGACGGAACAAGAGGGCGAGTGGAGTTCAATACGGCGAGACCGGACTGAGAGCGTTCTCTGCTCTCAGTCCGGTCCTACGGAAGCTTACCGTTTGAGGTTCACCAGCTCCTGGAGGATTTCATCTGATGTTGTAATCACCCGGGAATTCGCCTGGAATCCTCGCTGGGCGGCGATCATGTCGATGAAACTTTCGCCAAGGTCCACATTCGAGAGTTCGAGTGAATTGGACAGCACACGGCCAAGCCCGGCGCTGTCGGGTGTCCCGGTCACGGGCTGGCCGGAATTTCCCGATTGCGCAAACGTGTTCTTGCCCGTTCTTGTCAGACCGATAGGGTCGGGAAAGCGCGCGAGCACCACCTGGGCCAAGGCACGAAGTTGTCCATTGGAAAATCGCCCGCTGATAGTCCCGTTGGAATCGACAGAAAAGGCTTGCAACGATCCCGCAGCGAATCCATCCTGCGTTTGCTGCACCAAGGCCGAGGTTGAGCCGAACTGCGTCGTCCCGTCCAACCCTGATCCGCCGTCGGTCGTCACGCTGGTTCCATAGTTCATGACGATCAACTGGTCTTGCGTGGCGCCGTTAAAGTCGATTTGGAGCTCCCCCGGCGTGGTCCCGGTAGTGCCCGCTGCGGTACCGGTATCGTAACGGGTAACCGGACTTTCCCGATCCAGTGTTCCGTTGGTGCCGAAGGTCAAGGTACCGGATCCCACTTTGACGATGCCCAAGCTCGCATCGATGTTGCTCGAATCATAGTTCGCCGTTACGACATCGGCTGCGTTCGCCACCACATTGTAGTTCCAGGTGTTTTGACCGGTTCTGGTAAAGTACGTGGTCAGCAGATGGCTGTTGCCGAGTGAGTCGAAGACCGTCATCGAAGTGGAAAAGTTTGAACTGGCCGACGGGTCGGACAACAGAAAATCCGTCCCCGTCGTCGATGTGCCTGTGGTCATATTCAAATCGGCGGCCAGCGTGTCGCCGCCGTTTGCGGCCACAACGACAGTCCCAGTCCCGGTCGTCGAGTTGTACGTCGTGCCGGTGATGCCCGACGTGAAGGTAAAAATATTCGAGGGATTGACTGAGGCCGTAAAACCGGAATAGGCCGCCGCTTTGAACGGATCATTCGGCACCAGGGCACGGACGGCGTTCTGAATGGCCGTGGCCAACGCCGCTCCGGTCAGGCCGTTGGCCACGGTGACCGTCTGCACCCCGTCCCCGTTCAGATTGATGGTGAACGAATTGGCGCCGGCCGCGGTGGTCGTCACCGAAGCTGCAGAGGCCACCACATTCCCTCGCACTCCGGTCTGAGTCGTTGCGGAATTCAAGTTGGCCGCCACCAGCGCAATGGTCGTTGCCCGTGGAGAGGCGGTCGTCGACGGCAGGGCGATATCTCCGATCGTCCCGGTAATGGTGCCGGTGGTATCAGCCAAGAACCCTTGTAATTTAAAACCAGACGGATCGACGACATTGTTGTTCCGGTCCAATCGGAACAACCCTGCGCGCGAATAGAACGTCCCGCCTTGCGCGTCTTCCACCACGAAGAAACCGTTCCCGTCGATGGCCAAATCCAACACGTTGGATGACGTCGCCAGAGACCCCTGGGAAAAATTCCCTTGCACGGAAGTCAGGGCAACGCCGATGCCCGTTTGAACAGCGCCCGATCCGCCCGAGATCGACGAGCTGATCAGATCCGCAAACGTCGCTTTACTCCCCTTGAAACCGACCGTACTCATATTGGCGATGTTGTTTCCGATCACCGAGAGCGCTGTCCCGTTCGCATTGAGTCCGCTCACTCCGGCGAATAACGACGATAGAATTCCCATGGGCCCAATCCTCCTTCTTGCGTATCGTTTCCTGTCCTTACCGTAGTTCCACTACCGCTGATGGATCGATACTGAGATCGCCTGCAACCAGCTTGGCCTTGCCCTCTTCCATGCGAATGCCGGACACGGTCAATTGTCCCGCAGTCCGCGCGCTCACCGACGTGCCCAACGCATCCGTTGCCGTAAGGACATACTGATAGATTCCTGCCGGCATGAGCGCCCCATTCTGATTCCGTCCATCCCACTCGGTGAGATTTTGTCCTGCCGGGCGATCCCGATAGTCGAGGGTACGGATGACCTGACCCTGTGGATCTAAAATGTTGACGCGCACGGCCGCAGCATTCTTGTCCAGGGCGTAGCTGATGGGGGCCGGCCCATTGCCCAGCTGAATGAGCGCATGATCGACCGTCACGGTCCGTCCGACCATCGGAAGCAGCGTAAACTGGAGCGACGCAGCCTGGGCATCGAGGCTCCGCTGGAGAAGCTGTGCCTGCTTTGCGCTCTGCTCCAACTGACTGAATTGGGCCAGTTGGGCAACGAACTCGGTATTGTTTGTTGGATTCAGCGGGTCCTGGTTTTTCAGCTGCGTGACCAGCAAGGTGAGAAAGTCTCCCTGTCCCAATTCACGGGGGCCCGTAGCCTTCGGCGCCCGTGCAGTCGGAGTGGATGAGAGTGCGGATAGATCAATCATGTGATGTACTCCTCATCTGTTCAGGCCACAAGATTCAGCCTACCCTGGGACCATGACCGCCGGCTGTCACGCGCCTCGAAGACTTGAACCTCATCACCCTGGGGCGAGCCCTGATGCCAGCCGCGGCCCTGATCCTGAGACGGTCCCTGCTGGAACGACCGCCCTGCATTTTGACGATCGATATCGACACGGAACTGTCCCATTTCCAATCCATTCGCGTTGATGAGGAATTGGCCCACCTCCGCCCTGTCCGACGACAAGTAGGTATGGACCACCTCGTTCGCCAGCGCCACACGAACATTGATGCGGCCAAGCTCCGTCTCCGCCACTTCAAACACGACCGACCGTGCGGTCGCAGACAGAGGTGAGTCCCCAGCATCGCGAGAAGCCGGAACCGGCGGTGCCGGTGCGGGACTCGACACAGGGGAGGACTCGACGGGTCGAGACATGGAGAGTGCGGCTGTTCCGGCAATCCCACCTTCGCCGGCCATCACACTTGCAAATCCGGTAGAAGTAGGTGCTGCAGCCATGTGGTACGCTGATGGCGATTCCTTACCAGTGTGCTCTCGGCCGCCCTGCTCAGACCAATCCAAACCCGATTGAAATGCGCCATCGGCAATCGTCTGATGATCGGACGGCATGCCAGATAGCGGCTTCGTCTCGTACCCATCTGTCTGCAACAACGCCGGCGCATTGGCCTGAACGACCGCCGAGGCTGGCCGCTCCGGCTGTATTGCCTGAACCGAGTGGACGGAATCGGAGGTGCGAGACGATGGCACACTTTCCAGCCCGGGCCATGCGGAGGAGCCCAGGCGCGTACGATCAAGATCAGCTTGCTGTGACAATAGCGGCGGCCCGTTCGGCGAAGCAGCCGATCGAGATCCTCCGTGGGAATCAGGTGCCTTCTGTTCCACATCGCCAAGGGCCGATTGGACTCCAGAACCGGGATTCTCATGTGCTTGAAGAACCGTTGCGGCGACAATACTCCGCATATCCTCGGACGATCCCTGGTGCTTTATCTCGGTGTTGAGTCGGCTATCCTGCGCGAGAAGATCGCGACTCGCCGCATGACCCGGTAACGAACCAGTTGCGGCAACCAAGGCCAGACCGAACGGTGTCGGATTCGGTGCAGACCCTTCATGATGTTCCGTACCTAACAGACCGCTGTCCTCTCCACTGCCTGCCCCTACTGCATCCGATTGCATGATCAATGACACCGGGGCGCGAGGCTCGATGAGTGAGGACGACTCGATATGAGAAGCAGGATGGGCATAGTCCCCGAGCAACCATGATTCAGGGTTTCCATTGAGGGCATCGGCTGCTTCCGGCACATCCAACTCTGGGTGGCTACCTTCTTCTGCCATATTCTTCCAGGTTTCAGACTCTTGATGATCCTGGGAGGACTGGCTCTCCGCATTCCTGGTAGGGCCCTTCTGAGATTCGTGGTCAGCCCTTGGAGCGTCGGATCCTTTCAAGGCATCCACGCCTGGATGTCTGCGTTCCGCCATCTT
>LNFM01010436.1_pt1 | contig 13073 bp, 7 predicted proteins | sample 596031 | NCBI WGS metagenome assembly LNFM01 (sample SAMN04254537, study PRJNA301005) | activated carbon metagenome | isolation source: dual media filters at the Ann Arbor, Michigan drinking water treatment plant | place: USA: Ann Arbor
AAGCAGTCGCTGGAGTCGTTCCTGCCGAAGCTGGACAGCGTGGTGTTCCACGCGAAGCTGGGGACGCAGGGGCAGCGGGTGGCGCGGCTGGAACGGTTGGCGCGGGTGATCGCGGAGACCCTGTGGCCGGACGATGCTGGCGTAGCGGACGACGCGGCCCGGGCGGCGCGGCTGGCGAAGGCGGATTTGGCGTCGGGCATGGTCGGCGAGTTTCCAGAATTGCAGGGCGTGATGGGGCGGTACTACGCGCAGGCGCAAGGCGAGACGCCGCGCGTCGCGGAGGCGATCGCGGCGCATTACCGGCCGATGGGGCCGGGGGATGAGGTGCCGGGGGAGCCGGTGGCGATTGCCGTGGCGCTGGCCGACAAGATCGACCAGCTCGCTGGGTTCTTCGCTGTGGGGGAGAAGCCGACGGGGTCGGGGGATCCGTTCGCGCTAAGGCGGGCGGCGTTGGGGGTGATCCGGATTGTGCGGGAGAAAGGGCTGCGGCTCGGACTGATCGATCTACTCGAGTATGCGCTGCCATTGATCGACGACTCGGTCGACGCTTCCCATCGAGAGCGTCGGCGGACACTTGCCGCCCAGATGGCCGACCAGGGGCTGAGCGAAGGCGTTACGCTTGATGCTCGAGGCGACGTGCACCGGATGGTGCCCGGCACGAAACGTCGCGTGCATCCGCAGACGTTAGACCTCCTCGACTTCCTCACGGACCGCCTCCGCGTCCAGCTCCGCGCCGAGGGCACCCGCCACGACGTCGTCACCGCCGTCCTCGGCGCCACCCCGGACGACGACCTCGTCCGCCTCCTCGCCCGCGCCGATGCCGTCCGCGCCTTCGTCGAATCCGACGCCGGCGCCAATCTGCTGGCCGCCTACAAGCGCGCCGCGAACATCCTGCGCATCGAGGAAAAGCGCGACGGCCACGCTTACGACACCGGCTACGAGCACCACCTGCTCAAGGCGCATGAGGAACAAGCCCTCGCCGCCGCGCTGGAGGAAGCCGCCGCGCGCATCGACCTCGACCTGTCCGCCGAGGATTTCGAACGCGCCATGGACGCCATGGCCACCCTGCGCGCGCCAGTCGACGCCTTCTTCGACAAGGTCATCGTCAATGACCAGGCGCCGGAACTCCGCCGCAATCGCCTGAAACTACTTGCCCGCCTCCGCGCTACGATGGATGCGGTCGCCGACTTCTCGAAGATCGAAGCCTGAGCGGGAGCCGCCGATGACACAGTGGGTCTATTCATTCGGTGCCGGCCGCAACGAGGGGCGCGCCGAGATGCGCAACCTGCTCGGCGGCAAGGGCGCGAACCTGGCCGAGATGGCTTCGATCGGCCTGCCGGTCCCGCCCGGCTTCACCATCACGACCGAGGTCTGCACCGCCTACTACCAGAACGGCGAACGCTACCCCGACGACCTGGAAGCGCAGGTGAAGGAAGGTCTGGCCCGCGTTGAATCCGTGGTCGGCAACACCTTCGGCGACCACCACAAGCCGCTGCTGGTCTCGGTGCGCTCCGGCGCGCGCGTGTCCATGCCGGGCATGATGGACACGGTGCTGAACCTCGGCCTGAACGACGCGACGGTGGAAGGCCTGGTCACCGCATCGGGCGATGCGCGCTTCGCCTGGGATTCCTACCGCCGCTTCATCCAGATGTACGGCTCGGTGGTGCTCAACGTCGACCACCACCGCTTCGAGGAAATCATCGAGCACATCAAGCTCGACACCGGCAAGAACGAGGACACCGACCTCACCGCCGCCGAATGGCACCGCGTGGTGCACGGCTACAAGGAAATGGTGCAGGAAGTCACCGGCAGGCCCTTCCCCCAGGACCCCTGGGAACAACTCTGGGGCGCGGTCACCGCGGTGTTCGGGTCCTGGCAGAACCAGCGCGCCGTCACCTATCGCCGGCTCAACGACATCCCGGCCGAATGGGGCACGGCGGTGAATGTGCAGGCGATGGTCTTCGGCAACATGGGCGAGGATTGCGCGACCGGCGTGTGCTTCACGCGTGATCCGTCGACGGGCGAGAACATCTTCTACGGCGAATACCTGATCAACGCGCAGGGCGAGGACGTGGTGGCGGGCATCCGCACCCCGCAGCCCATGGCGCAGCTCAAGGCCAAGCCGGACGAACGCAGCATGGAAGTCGCCATGCCCAAGGCCTATGCCGAGCTGGTGGAGGTGCGCGCCACACTCGAACGCCACTACCGCGACATGCAGGACATCGAGTTCACCGTGCAGTCGAACAAGCTGTACATGCTGCAGACGCGCAACGGGAAGCGCACCGCCGCAGCGTCGCTCAAGATCGCCGTCGACATGGCGCGCGAGGGGCTGATCGACACCACCGAGGCGGTGAAGCGCGTGAACCCCGGCGCGCTGGACCAGCTGCTGCACCCGACGCTGGACCCCAAGGCGGCGCGCAAGGTTCTCGCAAAGGGCCTGCCCGCTTCACCAGGGGCCGCGTCGGGCGTCGTGGTGTTCAGCGCGGATGAAGCCGAAGCCCGCGCGCAGAAGGGCGAATCCGTCATCCTGGTGCGTATCGAGACATCGCCCGAAGACATCCACGGCATGCATGCCGCCAAGGGCATCCTGACCACGCGCGGCGGCATGACCAGCCACGCCGCGGTGGTCGCGCGCGGCATGGGCCGGCCCTGCGTGGCCGGCTGCGGCGGCGTGTCGGTGGACTACAACAACCAGGTGCTGTCTTCCGGCGGCGTGCAGGTGCGCGGCGGCGAGATCCTGACCATCGATGGCGCCACCGGCGAGGTCTTCGTCGGCCCCGTCGCGATGATCGAACCGCAATTGTCCGGTGACTTCGCGACGCTGATGGAATGGGCCGACAAGGTCCGGCGCATGAAGGTGCGCGCCAATGCCGAGACCCCGCTGGATGCCGAAACGGCGCGCAAATTCGGCGCCGAGGGCATCGGCCTGTGCCGCACCGAGCACATGTTCTTCGACCCCGCGCGCATCGGCGTGGTGCGCCAGATGATCCTGGCCGAGACCGAGCAGGGCCGCCGCACCGCGCTGGCGCGCCTGCTGCCCTTCCAGCGGCAGGACTTCATCGACCTGTTCCGCATCATGGCGGGGCTGCCGGTCACCATCCGCCTGCTCGACCCGCCGCTGCACGAATTCCTGCCGCATAGCGAGTTCGAGATCGCCGACGTCGCGGCATCGCTCGGCGCGAATGTCGACGAGATGCGCCGGCGCGCGCAGGATTTGTCGGAAGCCAACCCGATGCTGGGCCATCGCGGCTGCCGCCTCGGCATCTCCTACCCCGAGATCTACGAGATGCAGGCCCGTGCGATCTTCGAGGCCGCCTGCCAGATCGGCAAGGAGACCCGCAAGGCGCCGCATCCCGAGATCATGATCCCGCTGATAGCCACGCGTCGCGAACTGGAAATCACGCGCGCGCAGATCGACCGCGTCGCGCAGGAGGTCTTCGCCGAAATCGGCTACCACGTGGAATACAGCGTCGGCACCATGATCGAATTGCCGCGCGCCTGCCTCACGGCCGATGCCATCGCCGAAGCCGCCGACTTCTTCTCATTCGGCACCAACGACCTGACGCAGACGACCTTCGGCCTGTCGCGCGACGACGCCGGCAAGTTCCTGCCGCTGTATATCGAGAAGGGCATCTTCCCGAAGGACCCCTTCGTGTCGATCGACCCGGACGGCGTGGGTGCGCTGGTGCGCATCGCCGCCGAGAAGGGCCGGCGCGTGAAGGCCGACATCAAGCTCGGCATCTGCGGCGAACACGGCGGCGATCCGTCCTCGATCACCTTCTGCGAGAGCGTGGGCCTCGACTACGTGTCGTGCTCGCCCTACCGCGTGCCGGTGGCGCGGCTGGCGGCGGCGCAGGCGGCGCTGGCGGCGGGCGGGGGCGTCGACCGGACGGCGTAGCGCGCGCCTACTGCCCCGCCGGCTGCAGCAGCGACAACTGCCGATCCGAATTGTCCTGCCAGTCCGTCAGCGGGATCGCGTAGTCCCCGGTGAAGCAGGCGTCGCAGAAATACGGCTTCGCCGGGTCGCGCGCCTGCTGCCCCAGCGCGCGGTACAGCCCGTCCAGCGAGATGAAGGCCAGGCTGTCGACGCCGATGATGCGCGCCATTTCGTCGACATCGTGCTTGGCGGCCATCAGTTCCGACCGCTCCGGCGTATCGATGCCGTAGTAGCAGGAATGCGTGGTGGGCGGGGAGGAGATGCGCATGTGCACCTCCTTCGCGCCGGCCTGGCGAACCATCTCCACGATCTTGCGCGACGTCGTGCCGCGCACGATCGAATCATCCACCAGGATGACGCGCTTGCCCTGCAGGATCGGCTTGTTCGCCGAATGCTTCAGCTTCACGCCAAGATGCCGGATCTGGTCGGTCGGTTCGATGAAGGTCCGGCCGACATAGTGGTTGCGGATGATGCCGAGCTCGAACGGGATGCCCGCTTCCATCGCGTAGCCCATCGCCGCCGGCACGCCCGAATCCGGCACCGGCACCACCACATCCGCCGGCACGCCCGATTCGCGCGACAGCTCCGCGCCGATGCGCTTGCGGGTGTCGTAGACCGGGGTGCCCTCCATCACGGAATCGGGCCGTGCGAAGTAGATGTACTCGAAGATGCAGAAGCGCCCCGCCTGCCGCCCGAAGGGCTTCACCGATCGCACGCCGTCATCGTTGATGACGACGATCTCGCCGGCCTCGATGTCGCGCACGAACTCGGCGCTCACGATGTCCAGCGCGCAGGTCTCGGACGCCAGCACCCACCCGCCATTGGCCAGGCGACCGAGCACCAGCGGCCGTACGCCCAGCGGATCCCGCGCGCCGATCAGCGCGCCATTGTGCAGCGCCACCAGCGAATACGCACCCTGCACCTGCTTCAGCGCATCGATCAGCCGATCGAGCACGGTGGAATACAGGCTGATGGCGATCAGGTGGACGAAGACTTCCGAGTCGGTGGTGGACTGGAACAGGCATCCGCGCCGAACCAGCGCACGCTTGAGCGCCTGCGCGTTGGTCAGGTTGCCGTTGTGACCCACCGCGAAGCCGCCGAACTCGAAATCGGCGTATAGCGGCTGCACATTGCGCAGCGCCGTCTCGCCGGTGGTGGCGTAGCGGTTGTGCCCCACCGCCGCCTCGCCGCGCAGCGACGCGATGACCTTCGCCTCGCCGAAATTGTCGCCGACCAGTCCCAGGCCCTTATGGGCGTGGAACAGCCCCTTCTCGTCCAGCGTGACGATGCCGGCCGCCTCCTGCCCGCGATGCTGCAGGGCATGCAGGCCGAGCGCGGTGAGCGCCGCCGCATCGCCGCCGTTCCACACGCCGAAGACGCCGCATTCCTCATGCGGCTTGTCGTCGTCCAGGTCGAAGGGGGTCGTCATGCTGGACCTCAATTCCGGCTGCGTGCGGGGGGGCGCAGCAGCTCATCCATGGTCGGCCCGCCCGGCCCCGGCGGGGCTACCAGGCGGGGGCGATAGGCTTCGGGTACCCGTTCCACCACCATGCGGGCGCCTTCGGCGACGAAGGGCAGGCTGCGCGCCTCCTTCACCGCATCGGGCCAGGTGCCGGTCTCGGGGGCGAACATGCCTGCCAGGATATAGGCAAGCACGGCCAGCACCGCACCCCTCGCCGCGCCGAATACCAGGCCGAGCACGCGATCGAGACCGCCCAGCGACGAATCCTGCACGCGGTCCGCGATGGCGTTGGTGAACAGCTTGAGCGCCACCAGAACGACCAGGAACACAGCCCCGGCGCCGACGGCATCGGCGATCCATTCGGTGTCGATCCACGCGCTCACGTACGGCAGCAGATACGGCCGGGCGAAGAAGGCCGCCGCCGCGGCGCCCAGCCAGGCGCCAAGGCTCAGGACTTCGCGCACGAGGCCACGAAAGAAGGCGACGGCGGCCGAAATCACGACCACCCCCGCCAGGACACCGTCCACCCATGTCATCCGGCCCCTATAGCGGCGCCGGGCCGGGCCGTCACGGGGCCGTGCGGGCGCGTTTGACGGTCTTCTCCGCAAACACCGCGACCAGGTCGGCCAGGTGCCCGGTCTCGGCCAGGGTGATGCCTTCGGGCGGGGCCGCTGCCTTGCCGCCGCGCGCCACGCGGCGCGGCAGGGTGGCGGCGGTGAAGCCGAGCTTGGCGGCCTCGCGCAGGCGCGATTCGGCCTGGGAGACTTGGCGCACCTCCCCCGACAGCCCGACCTCGCCGAAATACACCCGATCGGGGTCGGTCGGCCGGTCGGTCGCGGCCGAGACCAGCGCCGCCGCCACCGCCAGGTCCGCCGCCGGTTCATTGATGCGCAGCCCGCCGGCGATGTTCAGATAGACGTCGTTCTGGCCGAGGTTCATCCCGCAGCGCGATTCCAGCACCGCCAGCAGCATCGACAGCCGCCCGGAATCCCACCCCACCACCTGGCGGCGGGGCGACCCGCCCGAACTGGGCGAGAGCAGCGCCTGGATCTCCACCAGCACCGGGCGCGTGCCCTCGATGCCGGCGAAAACCGCGCTGCCCGACACGTTGCCCCGCCGTTCCGCCAGGAACAGCGCCGAGGGGTTGGTGACCTCCATCAACCCGGTGCCGGTCATCTCGAACACGCCGATCTCGTCGGTGGCGCCGAAGCGATTCTTCACCGCGCGCAGGATGCGAAACTGGTGGCCGCGGTCGCCTTCGAAATACAGCGTGGCATCGACCATGTGTTCCAGGACGCGCGGGCCGGCCAGCGTGCCTTCCTTGGTGACGTGCCCGACCAGCACGATGGCGAAGCCGCGCGCCTTGGCCAGGCGGATCAGTTCCGCCGCGCAGGCGCGCACCTGCGCGACGGTGCCCGGCGCGGAATCGAGCGCATCGAGCCACACGGTCTGGATGGAATCGATCACCACCAGCGCGGCATCGTCTTCCTGTTCGAGGCTGGCCACGATGTCGCGCAGCGCGGTCGCCGCCGCCAGCGCCATGGGGCTGTCCGTCAGGCCGAGGCGCCGGGCCCGCAGGCGCACCTGCTCGACCGCCTCCTCGCCGCTCACGTACAGGACGCGGCGGCCCGAACTGGCCACGCGCGCGGCCGCCTGCAGCAGGATGGTCGACTTGCCGATCCCCGGGTCGCCGCCCACCAGCACGGCGGAGGCCGCGACCAGACCGCCGCCCAGCACGCGATCCAGTTCGGCGATGCCGGTCGGGATGCGCGCTGGTGGCGCGCTGCTGCCCTTCAGGCCGACGAACTCCACCCGCCGGCCGCCGCCGGCCTTGGCGGCGGGGCCGGGGCCGCGCGGGGCCGGGGCTTCCTCGGCAAGGGTGTTCCATTCGCCGCAGGCCTCGCAGCGGCCCTGCCACTTGGGGTGCGCCGCCCCGCAGGACTGGCAGACGAATCGGGTCTTGTCCTTGGCCATGACGACCCTGGACGCGCAGCGACGCGCGCCGTCAATCCTTTGTTGAGACGCATCGCCCAAGACTGCGCCATGGCGAATGCATCCGCGAAGCTGCCGGCTGCGGTCCCGCGCTGCGCGCTGCCGGGCGTGGCGATCGCCACACCGCGCGCCGCCGTGGCGGCATCGTGAACGAGCGCCCCCACGGCGCCGGCGCAACGACACGCCTGCACGGCGCGCTGCGGCACGGGTCGCGCATCCTGGCGCTCGTGCTCGCCCTGCTGCCGCCGCTGCTCTATTTCAGCACCGCGCGTTCGACCATCGAGGCCGAGATCGGGCTGGAGGCGCGCTTCATCGCCAGCACGGTGGCCGACATCGCCGAGGCCAACCCGACGCACTGGACCTTCGAGGCGCCGCGCATAGCATTCGCGCTGTCGCGCGTGGTCGATGCACACACGCTTGAAAGTCGCCTCGTGCTCGGCCCCACCGGTGAGGTCCTGGCCACGCTGGGCGGAACGCCGCCCTGGCCGATCCTGCGCATCGAGGACGAGATCACCGCCCATGGCGTGCGCGCCGGCAGCGTCGTGATCGTCAAGTCCATGACCGAGATCCTCGATCGGTCCGCCGTCATCGGCGTCCTGAGCGCGCTGCTGGTCGGCCTGGTGTACATGCTGCTCGGCCACGTGCCGCAGCGCCTGCTGGATGCCGCGATGCGCCAGCTGACGCACCTCGCGACGCATGACGCGCTGACCGGCCTGCCCAACCGCGGCGTCTTCATGGACCGCCTCGACCTGGCGCTGGCCACGATGCGGCGGGAGGGCACCGACGCCGTGGCGCTGTTCTGCCTCGACCTCGACCGCTTCAAGGCGGTGAACGATACGCTCGGCCACGCCATGGGCGACGAATTGCTGCGCCAGGTCGCCGCCCGGCTGCGCGCCGAACTGCGTGACACCGACACGGTGGTGCGCCTGGGTGGCGACGAATTCGCCATCATACAGCCGCGCCTGAACCACCCGCATTCGGCCGACAACCTCGCGCAACGGCTGATCGACGTGCTGGAGGCCCCCTTCGACCTCGGCGGGCAGCACGTGCACGTGGGCGTGAGCATCGGCATCGCCATGGCGAAGGGGCGCGGCCACCCCGAGGCCGAGGTCCTGCTCAGCGACGCCGACACCGCGCTGCATGCCGCCAAGCGCGACGGCCGCGGCACCTTCCGCTTCTTTGCCGACGAGATGAACGTCGCACTGCGCGAACGCCGGTCGACGGAGGCGGATTTGCGCCTCGCGCTCGATCGCGGCGAGTTCGAACTGTTTTTCCAGCCGCAGGTGAACCTCGGCACCGGCGCGGTGACCGGGTTCGAGGCGCTGCTGCGCTGGCACCACCCCGCGCGCGGCTTCGTGACACCCGACACCTTCATCCCGCTGGCCGAGGAACTCGGCCTGCTGCCCCAGATCGGCGCCTGGGTGCTGCGCGAGGCCTGCACCAAGGCGGTGCGCTGGCCGGGCATGAACATCGCGGTGAATGTCTCGGCCCACCAGATCCACGCCGGCGGCTTCGAGACGCTGGTGGCGCGCGCGCTGGCCGCGACCGGCCTGCCCGCCGAACGGCTCGAGATCGAGATCACCGAGGGCGTGCTGCTCACCCAGACCGAGGCCACCATCGGCACGCTGGAACAGATCCGCGCGCTGGGCGTGTCGATCGCGATGGATGATTTCGGAACGGGGTATTCCTCGCTGGGCTACCTCCAGCGTTTCCGCTTCGACAAGCTCAAGATCGACCGGTCCTTCATCGCCAACCTGGCGACCGACCGCTCCGCCGCGGCGATCGTCGATGCGGTTCTGGGCATCACCCGCGCGCTGGGCGTGCGCGCCAATGCCGAGGGCGTGGAGACCGCCGAACAGGCGCGCATGCTCTCCGAGCGCGGCTGCCACGAGGCGCAGGGCTGGCTGTTCGGCCGCCCGGTGCCGGCCGAACGGATCGACGCGCTGCTCGCCGCGCGCACGGCGGCGGCGGCGGAATAGCGCGGCAACCGCTCCAGGAGGCTGGCGCGCTCCCGCACCCGGCGACCCCACCGGCGCAGGCGGAACGGGGTTCAGCAATGCGCCTCGACGCGTTCAGCGCTCCGCCAGATAGGACAGCACGTCGCCCTGCGGCGCGATGCCCTCGACATGCCGGCGGTGCCACAGCGCGTGGAACAGCAGGTGCCAGGCGGCGAAGCCCTCGCGCTTGCCGGCGGCGGCGCGGAACAGCGGCAGGATGCGATCGGGCTTCGCGATCTCAGCCACGCCGGGCTGTGCGGCCACCAGCGGCGCCAGGCGATCCGCCGCCTCCGCGATCCAGGCGCCGACCGGCACGGTGAAGCCCTGCTTGCGGCGGAACGGCTCGCTGGCCGGGAAATGCTTCGCCAGCCACTGCCGCAGGATCCACTTGCCCTGCCCGTCGCGCACCTTCATCGCATCCGGCAGGCGATAGGCCGCGCCCGCCACGCCCGCATCGAGGAACGGCGTGCGCCCCTCCACCCCGTGCGCCATCAGGCAACGGTCCAGCTTGACCAGCAGGTCGTTCGGCAGCCAGTCCGCGACATCCAGCGCCTGCGCCGCCTGCAACCGCGTTCGCCCGGGCGTCGCGGCGGCGGCCTCGGCGGCCTCGATCCCGTCGCGCCAGCCCCGCGGCGGCGCCCGCAGCACGTCCAGCCGGTCGAAGGCGCCATGCGCGCGCATCGCCTTGCCGCCGCGCCACCACGGGCGCATCGCGGAGCGGTAGCGGCCATAGCCGCCGAAGATCTCGTCGCCGCCCTCGCCCGACAGCACGACCTTCACCTCCTCCCGCGCGCGGCGCGCGAGGAACCAGGTCGGGATGATGGCGTAGTCCGCTGCCGGATCGTCCATGCCGGCGACGATCTCCGGCAGATGCCGCCAGGCCATCTCCCGCGTCACGTCCAGCGTGACGTGGCGCGCGCCGGCCGCGCGGGCGGCATGGGCGGCGGCCTCGCGCTCATCGGCCGCGCCGGGCACGTCGAAGCCGGCGGTGAAGGCCAGCACGGGGCGGTCGTTCAGCCGCGCCATCATGGCCAGCACCGCCGCCGAATCCGTGCCGCCCGACAGGAACATCCCGTACGGCACGTCGGAACGCTGGTGCAGGTCCACGCTGGTCTCGAGCGCGGCGTCCAGCCGCGCCAGCGCGGCGTCCTCGGTGATGGGCTCCGGCCCGCCCTCGGGCAGCGCGGCGCGGCGGCGGCGCTCCACCACGCGTCCATCGGTGATCACCACGGTCTCGCCAGGCAGGAGGCGGCGGATGCCCTCGAAGATGGTCTCGGCACCGGTGGTGAACTGCAGTTGCAGCAGCTCGTGCAGCGCGGTCGTGCGCAGGCGGGGCGCGACCAGCCCCGCGGCGATCAGCGCCTGCGCCTCGGAGGCGAAGGCGATGCCCTGCGGTGTCTCGGTCACATACAGCGGCTTGATGCCGAAGGGGTCGCGCGCCAGCACCACCTGGCGCGACACGCGGTCATGCAGGGCAAGGGCGTACATGCCGCGCAACGTGTCGGCGAAACCGACGCCGTCGCGGCGGAACAGGTGCAGCGGCGGCTCGCAATCCGATCCCGTGGCGCAGGCGAGCTGATTGTCGGTGCGCAATTCGCGGTAGTTGTAGACCTCGCCATTGCCGACCAGGCTGGCTGGCCCGGCATGCAGCGGCTGGTCGCCGGTGACCAGGTCGATGATCGCCAGCCGCGTATGCGACAGCGCGACATTGCCCTGCACGTGATGCCCGTGCCCGTCCGGCCCACGATGCGCCAACGCGCGCGTGAGCGCATCGAGCACGCTGCGGTCGGGCGTCATGCCCGGTTTCAGGGCGAGGCCGGCAATGCCGCACATCGCGCTACGCCGCCTGCCGGCGCGGCGCGACGGCGGCCAGGAAATCCCGCCAGCGCGCCACCACCGCCGCCTGCGTGAAGTCGCGCAGATACGCCGCGCGGCCGGCCACACCCAGCGCGGCCGCGCGCGCCGGGTCGTCCAGCAGCCGCGCGATCTGGGTCGCGAGCACGCCGGCATCCTCGCCCGGCACCATCACGCCATCGACGCCATCGGCGATCAGTTCGAGCGGCCCCTGCGAGGCCACCGCAACCACCGGCCGCCCGGCCGACCAGGCCTCCAGCACGATGTTGCCGAGCGGTTCGTGGCGCGACGAACACACGAAGATCTCCGCCGCCGCGAGCAGCGCCGCGGTGTCGCGCCGCCAACCGAGGAACGCCACGCGCTGCGCCACGCCCAGTTCGCGCGCGAGGGCTTCCAGCGCCGCGCGCTCCGGGCCTTCCCCGGCGATCGACAGATGCGCCGCCGGCAATTGCGCCAGCGCGCGCAACGCGATGTCGAAGCCCTTGTTCGGATGCAGCCTTCCCATCGCCAGCAGCCGCCGCGCGCCGGCCGGCGCGGGCAGGTCGGCCGGCGCCGCGCCCGCCAGGTCAGCGACGAAATTCGGCACGTGGTGCGCGCGTGCGGCCGGCCAGCCTTGTTCGGTGATCCAGCGCGTGATGCCGCGCGTGTTGCCCACGATGTGGTCGCAGCGCCGGTAGTACTTCAGGTCGTAGAAGCCACCCATGCGGCCCACCAGCGTCCAGTCGCCCCTCGGCGTGAAACGCGCCGCGCGGTTCATCCAGGCCACCGTCACCGCCGGCGCGAAGCCAGTCAGCGCGCGCCGCAGCCGCGGACCCGTGAACAGGTCCAGCGCCCCGCCGAAGCCGAGTTCGACCGGCGCCAGCCCGCCCGCGCGCAGCCGCGCCGCACGTTCGGCGTCGCGCCGGATGATCGGCAGCACGTCCTCGCCGGCCGCATGCAGCGCGATCGACAGGCGTTCGAAGAAGCCCTCCGCCCCGCCATGCTGCGCGCCGGCCATGACCTGCGCAATCCTCACGGGCGCCCTCCGTGCTTCTCCGGCTCCAGCTTCGCCTTGAGATAGGACAGCAGCGGGAACGCCCCGGTGCACAGCGCCAGCAGCACGCCCCAGCCGCCTTCGCGATAACCCTTGCGCGACACGTAGGACTTGAACCCGCGCGAGAAGAACCGCCGCACATTGCCACGCAGCGTGCCGATATTCCCCGCCGCGATCAGGTCCGCGGCCTTCGCGCTGGAATACCGGTCGAGCCGCCGCAGCATGTCGGAAATGTCGCGATCGACCAGATGCACCAGCGCGCCCTGCGTGATCTTCGGCCCTTCCCTGCCGGTCCAGTCCAGCCCCGGATGGACGCGCTGCGCCCGCCAGCGCTTCGCCCCGCGGCGGAACAGCCGCGGCACGGATGTGGTGCCGAAACTGCCCGCCCAGCCGTAGCGCACCAGCCGTTCGCCCACGTAGTTGTCGACCGGCACCTGGTGCCAGGCATGGGTGCTGGTCGCGATGGTCGCGCGCACGGACTGCGCCAGCGCGGCATCGACCCGCTCATCCGCATCCACCTCCAGCACCCAGTCGCCGGAACACGCCGCGATGCCGGTATTGCGGCGGTCGCCCTCCAACTCCCACGCGCCCTCGACCACCCGCGCGCCCGCCGCCTGCGCGATCTGCGCACTGGCGTCGGTGCTGCGATCCAGCACCACCACCACCTCATCGGCAAAGGCGACCGACGCCAGGCAATCGGGCAGCCGAGCCGCCTCGTTGCGGGCGACGATCAGGGCGGAGAGGCGGGGAGCGGTCATGCGCGGCGGGGGAGGGCGCTGCCCTCCCCCGGACCCCCAC
>LNFM01010437.1_pt1 | contig 13073 bp, 12 predicted proteins | sample 596031 | NCBI WGS metagenome assembly LNFM01 (sample SAMN04254537, study PRJNA301005) | activated carbon metagenome | isolation source: dual media filters at the Ann Arbor, Michigan drinking water treatment plant | place: USA: Ann Arbor
GAGCAGGAAACGGGCGCGTAGCTCAGCGGTAGAGCACACCCTTCACACGGGTGGGGTCACAGGTTCAATCCCTGTCGCGCCCACCATTGTTTATTATGACAAAACAATGAATTGCGATAATCTGTATCGTGCGGCATCTGGCTTTTTGGGCGTATTGGGGTCAAATTGGGGTGCATTCCTATCGATTGGGGGAGCGCAAAACCGCCTTCTTTCAGAATCGGATGGCCGTAGATCTGCTGTCGCCGCTGCGGAGCATGCGCTGGCCCACGTCATCGGCGACAAGGCCGAGCAAGCATATCGTCGCGACGACGAGCTGGAAATCCGGCGGCCAATAATGGTGGAGTGGGGCGCCTCTGCGAAACAAGGGACATGCCCTGCCCACCCCGCTCGAGTTTTATGCGGCAATCAGTGGCTAGTGCCACGATGTCACCTAGGAGCGCCGATCCGCTCGATCCGATGGAGCTTGAGAGATGGCCCATCGCCTGCGTTCTAATGTGGATCAGGGCGGTGAACCGAAACTGGTCTAAGCTATTGGTGCTCGACAACATGAGGCGAGCCCAGCAAATGGGCGCCCGCGCATTTGCCGATAGCGACTTTCCCTTTGACGAATGTCAAGTTTTGGTCGAGAGCGCATCGCGCAACGCACTAGGTCTTAGTATCTTCCACAATGAGGGCAAAGTCGAGATTTGGCAGCTCGGACCGGACGCTCGGCTGCTGCCAACTAAGGATGCTTCGGGCGGAGAGACGTTTGGACTTTTCCCGAAACCACCGGTCGATCTCTCGGAAAAGCTCCTTGGTCTATGGTGTCACCGACGGCGCCGCCTGCGAAATCGAGCCCGGCGCCTTCATGACCGCCTTCGATGCGAACCGTGCCGACGCAACGGCGCTGATCGCAGAGAACGACGCCGTGGCGCAGGCGGTGTGCAAGCTTGTAGTGGAACGCCCCCCCTGGACGGGAACGGCCACCGAGCTGCTCGACGTTCTCGTCCAGTATTCCAGTGACACGGCGCGTCGCGCCCGTGACTGGCCGCAGACGCCGCGCGCACTGGCAGGCCGTTTGCGCCGGCTCGCAACTGTGCTGCGCAAATCAGATGTACGAGTCGAATTCGATCAGCGCAGCAGCGACAAGGCTCGGAGCCGATATCTCATCATTGAGCGGGTCACGCCGCCCACCGATAAGGGGCGGGATTTTGCGTCCGGACTGTCCGAACCGTCCGAAGTGGCGCGCAATCAGGAGGTTGGTGCCGGACGCTCGGAAGCGCCGATGGCGTCCTCATTGTCCGACTTTGACCGGACTCACCGGGAATTGCCGGACGGTAGCCTTGCCCCACCGTCCGATTCCCAGACGTTGATTCAGCAGGATTTTGGATGGTTGGACGGTTCGGACGCAAAATCCCCCGCCATTGAGGCCGATCCTCACTCCAACTGTATCGAGGTGCGGATATGACGCCGGCTTCAACAATCCTCAACCGGCTAGCCCGCGGTGGTGTTAACGTGCGGTTGGATGGCGATGACCTGGTGCCTCGTGGGCCGCGATCTGTCCTGACTGCTGAAGTCCTGGCCCAGTTGCGCCAGCTCAAGCCGTCGATCGTTACCGAGCTACGGCGGCGGACCGGGCAAGTGCCTCCCTCGCCCGCCGCAGTTGCCGAGCGCGCGGCGATCATCGCCGACGGTGATCACTGCGACCGAGCAACGGCCGACGCCAGGGCGTTCGCCGAGTACGGAATTCCTTCCTGGTGCGCTCTTGCGGGCGCGCACCGCGAGAACATTCTCGAAGAACTCGCCCGGCTGCCGCCGGCGTCGAGCGAGCATGTTCGCGGCCTTGTCGCATTCACGCGCGCGTTCCTCGACAGCAAACACTGGCGCGCCACCGTCGCGCTCGGTTGGGAGCTCATCGAAATATTCGGCGTCAATCCGCATGCACCTCTGATTCGAATCGACGGCCAGGGCCTCTTGACCGGACTCGCGCTGTCGAAGCTGAGTGGCGGGCGGCTGGAGAGCATCACAGCTTCTTTAACGACCATCCGCTACCGCTCGGGCGCCGTCCTAACCTGGCGCCGTGGCGCTGCTGGGCTCGATGGCGCTGCGCCGTGGTGGAAGTGCGCGGCGCTCGTGGAACGCGATGGTCGACATGGCGGCACATCATGAGAGGCAAATCGTCGCGCACGCAGCCAACATCGGCCAAGCGAACAAAGCACGCAGGCTATCGGCGACCACGGTGGCGTCCAGACTCAGGATGGGCTTGGCGAGGTTCGGGAGTAGGCGCTTGGGGCGGTACGCTCAACCGATGGCCCGCCTATAACGGCTTGTCGCTTCACGATTGCGGTGCGGTGAGTTGCTAATGTCACGGCTCGTCGTGCAAATCAGCCTAGAATCCCGCACCGAAGACGGCGTTGGCCGCAGGCGGTAAGTTGGTTATGGGCACCAAGAAGGAGGGCGATAGTGTCCGATACCCGAAAGGATGAGGCCACTGGTATCAATGCCGGATCAGTGGACCGATCAACGGGTTTGCGGCCATGGAAGCCGGGCGTGAGCGGTAGTCCGCGCGGGCGCCCTAAGGTTGCCGAGGAAGTGCGCTCGCTCGCCCGTGCACACGACCAACGTGCGTTCGAGCGCTTGGTCGAATTGATGGAAGATCCCGATCCTCGTGTGGCGTTCATGGCCTCGAGGGAGGTCCTGGATCGCGCCTACGGCAAGCCCACACCCCCTGCGGACGAGGATGACCACGACAACAAAGTGACCGTCGTCGTGAAGCGCTTCAAGTACTAGGCGGGGGCGGCCGCCCTGCCCGCGCCGGCGCGAGTTAACGACGAACCTTGACGAGAGCCGGACGGTTTCGACGGCAACAAACGGGCGCATACCGTCACGGGCGAGCTGCTGGCGACCGGACAGACAAGACATCAGCTTGAACAGCGTCGAGCCTTCTCTCGCAACCACTCCCCCAACGCGTAGCCCCCGACCCCGACCATGGTGATGGATAGGGGCCTCGTTCTGGTCTCAAGATATTACCAGTGGCGGTGCGCGTGGCGCTACATTCAGCCGGGCAAGGCGCGACAGAACGCGTTCGTCGAGAGCTTCAACGGGCGTCTCAGATGTACCTGAACGAAACCGCCTTTCTCGTCGCTCGCCAAAGCCCGCGCGCCGCTCGCCGCGTGGCGCGACGATTCAATTATTGGGACCGCATTCGGCATTCGCCAACAGGACACCGAGGAGTCCCGCAACCACCATCTGGCCCTTGCCGTGACGACCGCCATTGGGCAAAACTCCAACCCAGGAACCTCCCTCTGAGCGGAGGAAGGAAAGGTTTTAGGTCACACCTGCAGTTTCACAAATACCTGCTTAGGTGTCATGATCGACCTTTTGGCCTACACTCACAATGTTATTCCTGGACATCTCAAGCGTTCGTTGGCGTCGAAAGCAAAAACCTAACTTCGCATGAGGGCACGTTGGGGCTCATGGCAGAGGAGCGCGAAACCGGTGGACGACGCGGCAGCTGCACGGGCGTACGTGATAGACTTGTTTCGATACGTTCTGGAACGAAAACAGATGCCGGATGATGGAGTGGAAAGCTGGGTTTCGGAACTCATGAATGGCCGCGATCCCATCGAAGTGTTTCGGCTATTCGCCCTCAGCGAGGAAAACCAAAATCGGCGCAACTCGCTCACTGAATTCCCCCATGGCCACTTCTACTCACCTGTCGTCAACGTGGCTGAGGTGCGGGCCGACGAGCAGCGTATTTTTTCTCGCGGCAAACCACTTGCTGTGGACTTAAACGATTCAGAACAGAAGATGTGGTGGCGCCAAATCTCGGCCCAAATTAAATCACTGCCGTTCTCAGATGCGCCGGACGGCAAGCACAGGTATCACTACGACAACAGTAGTTATGGGTTCGGCGATGCGTCCATATATTGGGCTACGCTCGCAACGCTGCGCCCATCCCGCTTGATTGAGATCGGAAGCGGCTTCAGCTCAGCGTTGGTCCTCGACGCGATCGACCACTTTGATCTTCCGACCAAGTGCACATTCATTGACCCCTATCCGCAACTGCTGCAAAAGCTCGCCGGTCCTCTAGATGCACGTCACCGCATTATCGGCGAGCGTATCCAGTCCCTAGACCCAGCCATCGTCACTGACCTTGGCGAGAACGATGTTCTTTTCATCGACTCGTCCCACGTCGTGAAGACTGGCAGTGACGTGCACTTCGAGATGACAGAGTTGCTACCTCGCTTGCGCAGAGGCGTAATCGTTCACTTCCACGACGTCTTCTACCCGTTCGAGTACCACAAAAAATGGGTGCTAGACGACAACAAGTCTTGGAACGAAGCGTACTACCTGCAGGCATTCTTGATGTACAATGGAGCATTCAAAACTATATTTTTAAATCACTATTTTGCTGAAACATACGCGCCAGTGATGTTGCAGTCATTGCCGGTCAGTATCGTTGATCGCATTAGGTTGAATCCGGGCGGCGGGCTCTGGTTGAAACGTCGCTAAAGTTCGCCGATGCCGAAGTGGCAACGCATCGCTCTTGCAATAGAATGAGCGCCGGCCTCGAGAATTGGATGGCAACGACCACTGAAATTTTCAGTGAGAGAGCACGTAGATGCTAGCGCCAGGGGTCTCGGGTACAAGCGTCCCGTCCTTGATCATGTCACGCACAGTTTCGCCGTCGACCTCGCCCATCTCATCGAGATGCCAGCGACCATCCAAGCTCCGGCGTATCCGCCGCGCCGCGCGCTGCCGCATGAGGGCGATGATCTCACCTCGAATGCTCATTCGACAGACTCGCCAGTCATTTCTTCGTCGATCATATCGAGCATCTCCGGTATCGGACGCATCCCTCAAAGCCTTGTTGGGGCGCACCAGAATCAAGCCGCGCGTAGATAATTAGGCTCTGCCATACCTTTGCCTAGGCGATCAATCATTCACTTGACCATGTGGCTTAAGGCAGCTCTGAACGGCATGCTTAGTCTCGCCGACGGCTGGCGATCTCGATCGATTTCCCGGATCAGGCGGGTACGACGAGTTGTTCAAAGGTTCCTTAACAGGCGACGTTCCGATTACTCTGCCTGGAACAATTTTGTATGAGCCTCCCAAGCATCATTGACTGACACCTCATCAACAATACCGTTCGATAACTTACTCCAAAGTTCACTATTGCCGAGGGAAATAAGTATTAAATCCGCCAGAGCCTCCACGGAACCTGGGGGAAAAACCATTCCATTCCGATCATGTACTATCCGTTCACCGCCAAGGGCACCAGCGGAGGAGGCAATAACAGGACGCTTGGCATCCCATGCTTCCGAAACCACCAAGGCAAATGTTTCGGGCCAAACAGAGGGGACAACGACCCAATCAACGGACGCCATGAGGTTGAAGACGTTATCCCGAGAATATTCTCCATATTCCTCCACTTTAAGGTTGTCGGGACAGTCAGCAATAAGTTTCGCTACAGATCTTAAATAGCCCTCTGTCGCAAACTGTCGATTGCCGCCAAACAGCTTTATAACAATGGTTTCACGCGTGAGATTAGCGGCCCGTATTCCGGCCTTAAGTAGAACATCCACTCCCTTTGCATCTAAGAATTGTCCGAAAAAACCAAAAATGTTCAAGTGAGCCGATCGTGTAGTATTCCACTGGGGTGGCCTCAATCCTTTATGCCCGTTGGGCACAACACTAATCTTCTCTGCCGGAAGTCCCCATTGAGTATACCTTTTATGCAAATGCCCAGAGGGTGCAATGAAGTGATGGACCTTTTCAAATGCGCGAGTGAAGCGGCGACGTCGAAGTAAAAAGTCGTCCGCGCTGCGGCTCGGGACGCAGCGAACACACTGATCTGGCGACGTGTCACTGCATATTTCGCGTTCCGAGTATCTAAATAGTTGGCCATTCATTGAACAAATTGGAATGTACTCGTGCAAGGTATAAAAGATCTTTGCCTTAGGCAGAACACTCCTAATAATGTCAATTGCATCGAGACCTATAAGAATCGAGTGGTGCAGATGAATGATGTCTGGATGCGTGTCGGTCAAAAAACGTACTAGAGCCTTCGTCGCGCGAGGATCGTAGGTGACATTATAAAATCCATCGAAACCTGCGCTGGCCATCGCAAATTCCTTTTTACTATCAGGAAATAGAGTTATCGATGCTCCTACCCTCCGATACTGATCGAACCCTACGTGGCCTATTGCTGAAAGCAGGAAGGCGTCCCAGTCCGGATCTTGATCCGCGGCATCAAAGAGGTCTTTTGCCACATACTGAGCGCCGCCTTTGATGGCGCGGGGATGATATAGCGATATAGATAAATATCGCATTCTGCGTTGCCTCATATCAAAGTCATTGAATCGATGGGCTCCACTAGCAGTGTGCTGTCACCGAACCGCTGCGTGAAAAGGGCACGATTGAGCCACATAAAACAGCGCTTCGTGGATGACATGGGCTTTCCTGCTCCCTCGAGGTGGATCCACCGGGAACTCGGGTCGACGACAATTCGACCTCCCATAGTCAAGAAACGCATACAATAGTCAGCGTCCTCATAGTATGCAAAGATATAGTCGGTCGAGAAACCGCCGGATCGGACAAAAAGATCTTTATTAATTTTCCAGAGAGCTGCCGAAGCGAGAATGCTTTTGCCCACGGTCAGATCGCTAGAAGCCTTAATAGGGCAAGTGACATCTTCGATGTGCCATCGCAGGTCCTTCCCCAGGTGTTCAATACGAAGCGCTTTGTTGTGAGACGCCGTTGTGGGATCAAATGCCAGATCGTAGGTCGCAAACATTCCCGAATGCATAATAGACCCGGTCCCATAATAGAGAAGATGCCCGGTAAGCTCGTTTTCGAGGGGCGCCGACCAAAACTCCTTAAACTCGTCGGCAGATTGAGTAGGGCTCGGAAATATGTCCGGGTTCATGAAAAACAGCGTTTCGCCCAGCGCAACTGTGGCGGCAAAGTTATTAGCGGCAGAAAAACCAGAGTTCCCTGAGCAGAGAAACATCCGAATATTAACTTTGTTAACCAGGCAATAAGCAGTAAGATTGTCGCATAGGGTAACTGCATTCTCCAGCTCATTTCCGACCAGCAAAATTTCCGCATCGTCGGGAAGTCCAATGCGGGAAAGCTCGCCAAGCTGCTCAAGAAGAAAATCGGCCTGACGGTGCTGAACGATAACGATGGATCGTCTAATAGACACAGACACGCTATTATCGAATACTTTAACGTAGTTTAAGCTGGAGCGATACTCATTCCATATTGAATGAAACGCCGGAAAGAGGAAATTCGCGCTCTCCAGTCCGATGCCGATCGGCTTGTCGGCGATGGCACAGGCAGCGCCCAACGCTCTGTTCAGGAAGTTATCAGGTGAAAGCCAGCGCGCAGCTTCGTTGAAATGTAAAATCAAGGCACCGAGACGAATGGTAACTCGCGAGCTGAGCGTCAGATTAGATAATTGGACAAGACAGATGAACCCGGCATTTAGGTTCGACCCGCCAATAACTGTATTAACATCCGGCCTCGAGTGCCAGCAAAAATCTTGGTTGATAATATCGAAACAAACATAACCTACTTCTACCGTGAGCTTGAATTCACCTAAGATGCGGCGATCCGCCCAACCAACCAGCAGGAAGTGGCCTCCTGATGAGTAAAATACGTCCTCGAGATTGATGTATTGGTTTGAGTTCGGAAACCGAATTTCGTAGCGTCCGTTTGATTGGTAATGTGTATATAACTGATCGGGATTTTCGCCGCCTATGGCCACGACAACATCGGCGTTATTGAGTGCGTATAACTCAGGCAAAAATTTCATTTCTCGATCTTCGCGTGGAAGGGACATGTTCACACCTCAAGCGATTATTTGATTCTAACTGGCGAAATGAAGTGACGCAAGATCAACGGACGAAGTGTGGCGTGACCCCTCATCGCACTTGCGCGGCCGCAATGACAAGTGAGAGTTTTGAGCTTGGACCCGTTTTTGGACCAGACAGAGCCGGAATTTTCCTCTCGTCGCGCTCATGACGCGCCCGTTGCCGATGAGTGGCCAACGCTGCGGGCGGGTCGTAGCCGAATACCGCTGCGCGGACGAACGTCATTATAGATCCTATGTAGGTCCGACTACGACGGATACCGGGTAGTCCGTCGCGACTCCGGAGATCGGTAATGACCGAACAACGGCTGGTCTGCACTCGCCATCGAACTCAGCCGAGCACGCGAGTCGCTCGGCACCGCCACCAGTGGCTCCGCACGGAAGTCTTCGCGCCTCATCGCATTTTCGCCGCACTTCAGCAAGGCTCAGGAACCAGTGTGCCCATAGCCACTCGTAGCGGAATTTGCCATTCAGGTTCTCGATAAAGCGTTGCCCGTCGGCTTGCCCGGCCGAGAGAAGTCGAGTTCGATGGCCATGAGGCCCGGCTTCCTGACGTCGGCGGGGATCTGCGGCTGCTGCCCTCCGACCCGAGGTTGGAACATCTCGGCTTGATGACGCTCCAAGCTTCAAACAGCGCACAATCGACGGAACCCATCGCGCTCCGTCGGTTTTCTCTTCGGCTCGTACTACCGAGACGCTGGATCTTGCCCATCCTCTCCGCCGATTGACAGCACAGCGCAAGGCTGAGTATCACAATCGAGGCGGCGGATGCTGCTATGTAGTGCGAAACCAGGGGGTTCACGAAGTCGAGCTTGGCTGTTCGCAACTTGGTTGGGACTGATTCAAGTGCTGAAAATCTTTATCGCTGGTTCGCCACGCTCGGGTACTTCAATACTTTATCTTGCGTTGACTAACGTATTGGGCTTACCAGGATATGGGGAAAGCCATGTGATGCCGCTCGTGCAGAAAGCGATTTACGAGAGCCGTAAGCATTTTCAATTATTTAAGGGCGCAACCGAAGACGTTCTGATTAAGCAATTCGATCTTGATGATTTTGAGTTGTTTATTTTCGATTATATCCGGAGGTTCTACTTCAGCAATTTTCCTGAAGGATCTTGGGTGGACAAGACACCATCGGATGAAGCTGTGTGGGGGCTACCCTTAATAGAAAAAATATTCCCTGAAGCACGGCTCATTGCCACGAAGCGCAACGGCATCGAGGTTGTCGAGTCATATATAAAAAAGTTTCATGCGAATTTTCCCGATGCCTGCTTATCCTGGACGAATACAGTTGAGGGGCTTTTGATCGCTGAGGGCATCTGCAAAAATCTTCTAATCGTGGATCAGCATGATTTTGCTAACCGCTCAGATAGTGTATCGAGGGCAATATGCTATCATGTCGATGCCGAGCCCGCAGTTGATCGTCTCTCCGAGTTTCTGCGCATCGAGCGAACCGAGAAATCGTCTGATTTTGACTGGTCGAATCGTCGCCATCTAATAGACACAAAGTGGTCTGGAGCTGAGAAGCAGATATTTGCATCGATTTGCGGACCTCAAATGGAAAAATTAGGCTACAAGTACTAACCATCACTAGCCAGCGTAAATTGATGCTCAGAGCAAAGTCGGGGGCGTCGGGCCTCTAAGACGCCGCGAGGTTAGTGGTGTCAATCCACTTCAGCAAACAAGCACGTGATACAATGACTTCATGCCCCCCTGCATCCTAGGCGGGGGACGCTGACCCAGACGCTAGAGCGCATTCATTACACCGCCTGTACGACGTTTTTCGGGCAGGCGATTATGCGGATCTTCTCCTCGGCCGAGAAGTGCCGTCTGGTGGCTCGCCGGATGTCCCTGACGGTCTCCTCCGCGTTCTGCGGAGCCTGCTTGTCTCGCTGTCTAATCGTGGCCCTCCTGGGGTGACGATGAGCCGGAAACTCTCTCTTATGCAATCAGCTCAAAGTGTCCGGTAGGTTCTGACGGGAATAAGCTATGAGGTCGAACTCACGAAGGAGGGCGCCGGCTTCCTCGGGCGGCTGAAACTGCGTTCCGCATATCGCGAGCGCGCGACACGGGTGAATTTTGAGAACCACTATCCCGGCTTGGAGGTGCAGGAAATTCTGCGCGAACCCTACTCCGGGCGGGGCTTCGAAGACATCGATCTGTCCTTCGAGGGACTTGAAACGCTGGTGCGCAATTCCCGCCTGGACTGGCAGGCGGCGCTGTCCAGCGTCAAGGGCACTTATCTCATTTCCGATATCACAACGGGCAAGCGTTACATCGGATCAGCTTACGGCGATCAGGGCGTCTGGTCGCGCTGGTGCGCCTATGTCGCCAGCGGCCACGGCGGAAATGTGGAGCTTCGCGCCCTCGTGAACGATCCGGCACTGGAATATTGCCGCAAGCATTCCGCTTTGCGTTGCTGGAAGCTCGCCCCGCGGCCACGGCCGATGAGGTGATCCTCGCCCTCGAGGCGTTCTGGAAGCGCATACTTCTGACGCGCGGTGACTTTGGACTGAACCGGAACTGATGCTCGCCTTCGACCGCACCATCGGCATCGACTACTCAGGCGCGGAGACGCCAACCGCCAGTCTCAAGGGCCTGCGCGTCTATCTGGCTGAGGGTGACGGGCATCCGGTGGAAATCCAACCGCGCCGAGTCCGCGCAAATACTGGACCCGCAAGGGCATCGCGGAATGGCTTGTGCAACGGCTCGCCGACGACGTGCCGACGCCGGTCGGCATCGACCACGGCTTCTCTTTCCCGCTGCGCTATTTCGAAATGCACGGGCTGTTGCCTGACTGGCCGCGCTTCCTCGACGATTTCCAGCGCCACTGGCCGACCGACGAGGATCACGTCTATGTCGAGTTCGTGCGCGACGGCATTGCCGGCAAGGGCGCGGCGCGCATGGGCAACGCCCGCTGGCGGCGACTGACCGAAGAACGCGCGGGCGGCGCGAAGTCGGTCTTTCACTTCGACGTGCAGGGATCGGTGGCGAAATCCACCCATGCCGGCATTCCCTGGCTGCGCTTCATCCGCGAGCGCCGAGGCGCTCGCGTCCACTTCTGGCCATTCGACGGTTGGGACACTCCTACCGGGCGATCGGCCATCGCGGAGGTCTATCCCGCGCTTTGGTCGCGTGGCTTCGCCAACGAGGGCCGCAGCGGCGACCAGCACGACGCCTTCAGCATCGCCGCCTGGCTTTCGCTCGCCGACCGCGACGGTAGCCTAGAGGCGTTCGTCAACCCCGATCTTTCGCCGCCCGAACGCGCGCTGGCGCAAGTGGACAGCTGGATTCTCGGCGTCCGAGTTTGATCTGAATTGCCAGGGCGCAGTGCTTCCCTTTGGGTCCTATGGCTTCTCGTCGCGGGACAGAGCGCCGTTTTCGAACCATGACATATCGCTTCAATTTCTTTGGCAATCAGCACGCGATTGAGCGCCGTGTCGGAACCGTAACGATTTTTCCTTGCGGCTCGCCAATTTGCGCCCGCGACTTGGTACCAGCGCCTTACGACTCGGCTCCAGTGCGTGCGAGAATTGCGGCGCGTTGCGATTTTGACAAGGGCCGATTCGCCTTCAGCGCCTCAAGCGCTTCAGCCAGCAAGGCCGCCTTGTTGTGTTCGTCGGCGTCGACAACATTCAATAAGTCCGCCGTCCACAGCTCAAGGGCGTGCCGCTTTTCGGCGGCGAAGCCGTAAAGATTGTAGCGGGCCTGCAGGCCCTTGAGCGCGTGCCCAAGCACCATTTCGGCGACCACATCGTCAACGCCGAGGCGCGCCAAGTGCGTCCTCGCGGTGCGCCGCAAGTCGTGCAGCGCGAACCGCTCCATCGGATGGCCGAGAATCTTTTCGGCCTTGGCTTGCAGGTCATCAACGACTTTGCGCGGGATGCCGGCAATGGGCTTTTTCCCGTGCGTCGTCGAAAGGAGGAAGTCGCCGCCGTTGTGGACGGGAAGGGCGTCGATGATTTCCACGGCCTCAGCGGGAAGGCACACGAGGAAGTGGCGATCCGTTTTATAGTGCTCGGGCGGAATCAGGAGCGTTGCCGCGTTCTTATCGAACCAAGGGCGGCGCGCGGCGCAAATTTCCATCTCCCGGCACCCGGTGAGCATCAGCAACCGGACGGCCTGACCCCAAGGTTCCCGCAGTTCGCCCGCCGCCACATACACGGCGCGAGCCTCCTCAAGCTCAAGAAATCGGTGGCGCGCGGCCAGCTTGGGCGGCTTGGTCCCGGCAAACGGGTTGATCTTGGCGCGGTCGCCATCGACGGCGAACCGGAACAGCGCGAGGCCCCACTTCCGAACCTCGCTCGCGGCGCCGGGCGCCGGTTTCCTTACCCCCGTCTTAGGGTCGGGCTGGCCCTTGATGACTTTGTCGAGCAGTGCTTTGGCATCGCGTTCGGTGATGCTGCCCGTCAGACGATCGCCCCAAGCGGGAACGACGTGCCGATTGAGACACCAACGAGCATGGCGCCCCGTCCGAAGGCTCTTTTCCGCGTGCGTGATGAAGTTTTCGACAAGGTCCGAAATCTTGTCGTGTCGATCGACGGCTTTCTCCTCGAACGAGAGGATAGGGTTGCGCCCCTCCTCGATGTCTTCGACGTAGGCGGATGCCTTCGCGCGTGCCGCCTTCACCGACATCGTCGGGTATACGCCGAGAGCCACACGGTGATAGCGCGCACCGTTGAGCTTCGTCCCTCGCTCGGTGACTCCGCCATCGCCCTTCACGCGAAAGCGAAATGTCCATTTCGGTTTTCCGCGCGGCCCGATTCGGATCGTCAATCCATCGACTGTGCCGTCTTTGATTTCGAGACGTTCGGCCGGTGGTTTTTCCAAATACGCTTTGAGGGTGGTGTCTAAACGCTTGCCGTCAGCAGGGGTCGCACGCATACCAAATTCCAATTGGGGTCAAATTGGGGTGCAGGATTATCATGTTTTGGGGTGGCGTCAATCCGCCGATTTCGGAATGGTAATCGGCTTAATGCCTTGTAACGCACGGAAAAATTCCGCCCGTAAAAACTTCGGCGGACTCCAGCGGAGGCCCCATCCCAAAATTCACACGGGTGGGGTCACAGGTTCAATCCCTGTCGCGCCCACCAGCATTGTGGGCTGCTGATCTCAAACCCCGGTAGCTCAGATTGTTTCAGCCCGCGAGTTCTGCGCGCAGGATCCGCTTCAGGATTTTTCCGGACGGATTGCGTGGCAGTTGATCGCGGATGAT
>LNFM01010438.1_pt1 | contig 13071 bp, 12 predicted proteins | sample 596031 | NCBI WGS metagenome assembly LNFM01 (sample SAMN04254537, study PRJNA301005) | activated carbon metagenome | isolation source: dual media filters at the Ann Arbor, Michigan drinking water treatment plant | place: USA: Ann Arbor
TTCGAGCGCCGGGTCACCGGCCTGCGCCTCGTGCACGAACTTCGCGTCCGGGTCCTTGCGCGGATCGGCGGTGTACAGGCCCTTCTGATCGGTCAGGATGATCAGCACGTCGGCTTCCACCAGGTTGGCCACCAAGGCCCCCAGGGTGTCGTTGTCACCGAACTTGATCTCGTCGTTGACCACCGTGTCGTTCTCATTGATCACCGGCACCACGCCCAGCTGCAGCAGCGTGAGCAGGGTGGAGCGGGCATTGAGATAACGCTCGCGGTCGGCCAGGTCCGCATGCGTGAGCAGCACCTGGGCGCTGCCCAGGCCATGCGCCTTGAGGCGCGTCTCGTACATCTGCGCCAGGCCCATTTGCCCGACGGCGGCGGCGGCCTGCAGCTCGTGGATCTCCTTGGGGCGGCGGGTCCAGCCCAGGCGTTTCATGCCCTCGGCGATGGCACCGCTGGAGACCATGATGACCTCGCGCCCGTCGCGCACCAGGGCCGCGATCTGGCGGCTCCATTCCTCGATGGCACGCTCGTCCAGCCCCCGGCCTTCGTTGGTGACGAGGCTGGAGCCGACCTTGACCACGATGCGTCGCGCCTGGCGCAGAACGGAAGCGGATGTCTGATTCATGTTGGGATACGAATGGCTGCGTGGATGCCCCAGCAACCATGGATGAAACCGCAGATTCTAGGCGTCCGGCGGCACATCCTTGAAGCGCGGATCGACCTCGGCCACGGGCGGCTGCTCGGCCACCTGCTGCTTCTTGACCTGCTCGTACACCGACTTGACCAGCTGGTCGCAGCCCTCGTGCGTGAGCGCCGAGATCTGGAACACCGGTCCCTTGTACTTGAAGCGCTTGACGAAGTCCTTGACGCGGGCCTCGCGCTCCTCGGCCGGGATCACGTCGAGCTTGTTGAGCACCAGCCAACGCGGCTTCTCGTAGAGTGCCGCATCGTACTTCTTGAGCTCGGCCACGATGGCCTTGGCCTGCGCCACCGGATCGACGTTGTCATCGAAGGGTGCGAGGTCCACCACGTGCAGCAGCAGGCGGGTGCGCTGCAGATGGCGCAGGAAGAGGTGGCCCAGGCCCGCGCCCTCGGAGGCCCCCTCGATCAGTCCGGGCAGATCGGCCACCACGAAGCTTTGCTCAGGCCCCACGCGCACCACGCCCAGATTGGGGTGCAAGGTGGTGAAGGGGTAGTCGGCGATGCGCGGACGCGCATTGGAGATGGCCGTGATCAGCGTGGACTTGCCGGCATTGGGCAGGCCCAGCAGGCCGACATCGGCCAGCACCTTGAGTTCGAGCTTGAGGCTCTTCTTCTCGCCTGGCCAGCCCGGCGTCTTCTGGCGTGGGGCGCGGTTGATGGCGCTCTTGAAGCGCAGGTTGCCGAAGCCACCATCCCCGCCCTTGGCGATGGTGATGACCTCGCCCGGCGTCAGCAGCTCGTAGAGCACCTCGCCGGTCTCGACATCGCTGATGATGGTGCCGACCGGCACCTTGAGCGTGATGTCGTCGCCCGCGGCGCCGAACATGTCCGAGCCCATGCCGTGCTGGCCACGCTTGGCCTCGAAACGGCGCGTGTAGCGAAAGTCGACCAGGGTGTTGAGATTGGGATCGGCCACGGCAAAGACATGGCCACCTCGGCCGCCGTCGCCCCCGTTGGGGCCGCCGAACTCCTTGTACTTCTCATGCCGGAAGGAGACGCAGCCGTTTCCCCCATCGCCCGCGGCGATGTCGATAAAGGCTTCGTCAACAAATTTCATGAGAGCGATTTTCCCAGATGACAACCCGCTTGCGGGTTGCGTTGCAGGCTAACTTCGCGTAGCGAAGTTAAACACAGTGGGCCGAAAACAAAAACCCTGCGCGGGGGCGCAGGGTTTTGCATGAAGCCAGGCAGCGCTTAAGCGGCCGTGACGTTCACCGTGTGCTTGTTCAGCGCACCCTTGACGGCAAAGGACACGACGCCGTCGGCCAGTGCGAACAGGGTGTGGTCCTTGCCCACGCCGACATTGGTACCGGGGTGGAACTTGGTGCCACGCTGGCGCACGATGATGGCGCCGGCAGAGATCTGCTGACCACCAAACACCTTCACGCCGAGCATCTTGGGCTGCGAATCGCGCCCGTTACGCGTAGAGCCGCCGCCTTTTTTCTGTGCCATGACCCGTGCCCCTTATGCGGAGATGGCGCCGATTTGCAGCTCGGTGAACTGCTGGCGGTGCCCTTGACGTTTCTGATAGTGCTTGCGACGGCGCATCTTGAAGATGCGAACCTTGTCGTGCAGACCGTGCGCCACCACCGTGGCTTTGACAGTCGCGCCGGACACCAGGGGCGTACCGACCTTGAGTTCAGCGCCGTTGCCGACAGCCAGAACCTGGTCGATCACGATCTCCTGGCCTACGTCCGCAGCAATCTGTTCTACTTTGATTTTCTCGCCAGCAGCAACACGATACTGTTTGCCGCCGGTTTTTATGACCGCGTACATGAATGACCTCTTGGATTGATCCTCTGCGGACGGATTTCCACAGAGCCGGGCATTGTAGCACGGTTTGCGCCCACTGACATCCCCAGCCCCATTCAGGGGGAGGGCAGGGCAAGCCCTTCCTATAATGCGCCTTCCTCCGGTCTCCCCTGCCCTGCTGCCGTGAACGCCCCCCAACCCGCCTCCCCGCTTGCCCTGATTGCCGACGACATGCGGGAGGTCGACCGGGTCATCGGCGAACGGCTCGATTCCGGCGTCCCCCTGGTCGGCCAGGTGGCACGCTACATCATCAGCGCCGGCGGCAAGCGCCTGCGCCCTGCCCTGCTCCTGCTGAGCTGCAGCGCCTTGGGCTTCCGCGGTGCGCAACGCTACAACCTGGCGGCCGTGGTGGAGTTCATCCACACGGCCACGCTGCTGCACGACGATGTGGTGGACGACTCCACGATGCGCCGTGGCAATGCGACGGCCAACGAGGCCTTCGGCAACCCCGCGAGCGTGCTGGTGGGCGATTTCCTCTACTCCCGCGCTTTCCAGATGATGGTCGAGGCCGAGAGCATGCGCATCATGCAGGTGCTGGCCGACGCCACCAATGTGATCGCCGAGGGCGAGGTGCAGCAGCTCATGAACATGCACAACGCTGATCTCGACGAGGCCGGCTATCTGCAGGTGATCCGCTCCAAGACCGCCAAGCTCTTTGAGGCCAGCGCGCGCTGCGGCGCGATTCTGGCCGGCGCCGAACCCCGGCTGGAAGCAGCCTGTGCCGAATACGGCCAGGCCCTGGGCACGGCCTTCCAGGTGATCGACGATGTGCTGGACTACGCGGGCGATGCCGCCGTCATGGGCAAGAGCCTGGGTGACGACCTGCGCGAGGGCAAGGCCACGCTGCCGCTGATCGCAGCCATGCAGCGGGGGACGGATCAGGAACGCCAGCTCATCCGCGACGCCATCGAAAATGGCTCGGTTTCCGCCCTCGAAGACGTGATTGCCATCGTGCGGCGCACCGGCGCCCTGGACGTGGCACGCGAGGCCGCGGCCCGGGAAGCGGAACGCGCCGTCCGCGCCGCCCGGCAACTGCCCGCTGGGGACCATGCCGCCAGTTTGATACAATTGGCGTCTCAGTTGCTGGCGCGTCAATCCTGACGCGTTCCCGGTGACTCGGGATGTCGGAATGTAGCGCAGCCTGGTAGCGCACTTCGTTCGGGACGAAGGGGTCGGAGGTTCGAATCCTCTCATTCCGACCAATCTTTCCCTTGCACTTGACACAGCAGCAGCCAGCCCCTGCGAGGGCTGGCATGTCGCATGGGCGTCCATGTTGCGTCGCAACGTCTGCTTGCAAAATGGGGCCGGCCTTTCGTTTACATCAGGCAGGCAATCGGCGATGATTTGTGGGTTTTCCCCCGGAAATCCTACCAACACAGTCCATGGCCGCCGTTGACACTGCCATCCACCGCGAGAACGCCCCGGTGGCCCTGCCCGGGCTGGGTCGGGCCCTGATCCTCGCAGGCAAGCTGGAACAGAAGTCGGCCGAGGACATCTACCGCCGGGCCTCTGGCAACAAGACCAGCTTCATTGCCGAACTCACCGGCTCCGGCGCCGTCTCGGCGGCCGATCTGGCCCACACCATGTCAGCGGCCTTCGCGGCACCGCTGATCGATCTGGACGCGGTCGACATCCAGCGCCTGCCCAAGGAATTGCTCGACCCCCGGATCTGCCACGATTACCGTGTGGTGGTGCTGGGCAAGCGCAACAACCGGCTCGTGGTGGCCACGGCCGATCCTTCGGACCAGGCCGCCGCCGAGAAGATCAAGTTCGCCAGCCAGATGGGGGTGGACTGGGTCATCGCCGAATACGACAAGCTACTCAAGCTGGTCGAGGTGCACGCCACCTCCGCCTCTGAAGCCATCGACAACATCGTCGGCGGCGACATCGAGTTCGATGAGTTCACGACCGAAGCCGACGCCGACAGCGCCGAGTCCACGACCTCGGAGGTGGAAGACGCCCCGGTCGTCAAGTTCCTGCACAAGATGCTGATCGACGCGATCAGCATGCGCGCCTCGGACCTGCACTTCGAGCCCTACGAGCACAACTACCGCGTACGCTTCCGCATCGACGGCGAGCTGCGCGAGATCGCCTCCCCGCCCGTGGCCATCAAGGACAAGCTGGCCTCACGCATCAAGGTCATCTCCAAGATGGACATCTCGGAGAAACGCGTGCCGCAGGACGGCAAGATGAAGCTCAAGGTCGGCCCGGAACGCGTCATCGACTTCCGCGTCAGCACCCTGCCCACGCTCTTCGGCGAGAAGATCGTGATCCGTATCCTGGACCCGAGCAGTGCCAAGCTGGGCATCGACGCGCTGGGTTACGACCCGGAAGAGAAGGCCCGCCTGCTCAGTGCCATCGGGCGCCCCTACGGCATGATCCTCGTCACCGGCCCGACCGGCTCGGGCAAGACGGTCTCGCTCTACACCTGCCTGAACCTGCTGAACAAGCCGGGCGTCAACATCGCCACGGCCGAAGATCCGTCGGAAATCAACCTGCCGGGCGTCAACCAGGTCAACGTCAACGACAAGGCGGGCCTGACCTTCGCGGCGGCGCTCAAGTCCTTCCTGCGCCAGGATCCGGACATCATCATGGTGGGCGAAATCCGCGACCTCGACACGGCCGACATCGCCATCAAGGCCGCCCAGACCGGCCACCTCGTGATGTCCACGCTGCACACCAATGATGCGCCGACCACGCTGACCCGCATGCGCAACATGGGCATCGCGCCCTTCAACATCGCCTCCAGCGTGATCCTGATCACCGCGCAGCGCCTGGCACGGCGCCTCTGCCCCAATTGCAAGGCGCCGATCGAGATTCCGAAAAAGACGCTGCTCGACGCCGGCTTCAAGCCCGACGAGCTGGACGGCTCCTGGACGGCCTACCGTCCCGTGGGCTGCTCGGCCTGCAACAACGGCTACAAGGGGCGCGTCGGCATCTACCAGGTCATGCCCATCAGCGAGGAGATGCAGCGCATCATCCTGCGCGACGGTTCGGCGCTCGAGATTGCCGAGCAGGCCCAGGCCGAGGGCGTGCGCAATCTGCGCCAGTCCGGCCTGCACAAGGTCAAGCAGGGTCTGACTTCGCTCGAGGAAGTCCTGGCCGTCACCAACGAATAAACACACGGGAGCTTCAGGGGACACCATGGCAACTGCACAACCCAAAGCCAAGGAACTGGTCTTCGAATGGGAAGGCAAGGACCGCAACGGCAAGCTGATGCGTGGCGAGATGCGCGCCGCGGGCGAGAACCAGGTACTGGCTTCGCTGCGCCGCCAGGGCATCCTGCCGGGCAAGGTGAAGAAGCGCCGGATGCGCTCGGGCAAGAAGATCACGCCCAAGGACCTCACGCTCTTCACACGCCAGCTCGCCACCATGATGAAGGCCGGCGTGCCCCTGCTGCAAGCCTTCGACATCGTGGCCCGTGGCAATTCCAACCCCAGCGTGACGCGCCTGCTCAACGACATCCGCAACGATGTCGAAACCGGCACCTCGCTGAGCACGGCCTTCCGCAAGTACCCGCTCTATTTCGACAACCTCTATTGCAATCTGGTCGAGGCCGGCGAGGCCGCCGGTATCCTGGACCAGCTGCTGGACCGCCTGGCGGTCTACATGGAAAAGACCCAGGCCATCAAGCAGAAGATCAAATCGGCGCTGATGTACCCGATCTCGGTGATCGTGGTCGCCTTCGTCGTGATCGCCGTGATCATGATCTTCGTGATCCCGGCCTTCAAGGAGGTGTTCTCCTCCTTTGGCGCCGACCTGCCCGCCCCCACGCTCTTCGTGATCGGCATGAGCGAATTCTTCGTCCAGTGGTGGTGGCTGATCTTCGGCGGCATCGGCGGCGGCCTCTACTTCTTCTTCCAGGCCTGGCGGCGCAACCGCCGGATGCAGCAGGTGATGGACCGGATGATGCTCAAAGTCCCCGTCTTTGGCGTGCTGATCGACAAGTCCTGCATCGCGCGCTGGACCCGCACCCTGTCCACCATGTTCGCCGCCGGCGTGCCGCTGGTGGAGGCCCTGGACTCGGTCGGCGGCGCCTCGGGCAACTCGGTCTATGAAGAGGCCACGGTCAAGATCCAGCAGGAAGTCTCCACGGGCACGAGCCTCACGGCCGCGATGACCAATGTGCACCTGTTCCCGACCATGGTGCTGCAGATGTGCGCCATCGGCGAAGAATCGGGCTCGATCGACCACATGCTGGGCAAGGCGGCCGATTTCTACGAGGCCGAGGTCGACGACATGGTCGCCGGTCTGTCCAGCCTGATGGAGCCCATCATCATCGTCTTCCTGGGCACCATCATCGGCGGCATCGTGGTGTCCATGTACCTGCCGATCTTCAAGCTGGGCCAGGTGGTCTGATGCTGGTCTCGCAGGGTTTCGACGCCGGCCTGGCCGGCGTCCTGGGGCTGATGATCGGCAGCTTCCTCAACGTCGTCATCTATCGCTTGCCCAAGATCATGGAGCGACAATGGGCCGCCGAATGTGCCGAACTGACCGGCAAGGCGCCCGAGGCCACGGAGACTTTCAATCTGCTGGTCCCGCGCTCACGCTGCCAGCAGTGCGGCCACCCCATCCGCGCGCACGAGAACGTCCCCGTGCTCAGCTACCTGTTTCTGCGCGGCAAGTGCTCATCTTGCGGTACCCCGATCAGCCTGCGCTACCCGCTGGTCGAACTGGTGACTGCCGCTCTCTTTGCCTGGTGCGGCTGGCGCTGGGGCTACACGCCCACCGGCCTGGCCTGGTGCGGCTTCTCGGCGGCCATCGTTGCGCTGGCCATGATCGACTGGGACACCACCTTGCTGCCCGATGACATCACCCTGCCCCTGCTCTGGGCCGGCCTGATCGTGGCGGCGCTGAAGTGGAACCCGGGCGTCCACCTGCCCGATGCCCTCTGGGGCGCTGTCGGCGGCTATCTGTCCCTGTGGGGGGTCTACTGGAGCTTCAAGCTCGTGACCGGCAAGGAAGGCATGGGCTACGGCGACTTCAAGCTGTTTGCCGCACTCGGCGCCTGGTTCGGCTGGATGGCCCTGGTGCCCATCATCCTCATGGCCTCGGTCATCGGTGCCATCGTGGGCATCGCACTCAAGCTCAACAGCCGCTTGCGTGAGGGCGGCTATGTGCCCTTCGGTCCCTTTCTGGCCGCGGCCGGTCTCACGGCCATGGTCTTCGGCCCGCAAAGCATTCTGCGTGCCGTCGGGCTCTGAGTGATGCGGGACGTGCTGCGTCTCGGCCTCACGGGCGGCATCGGCAGCGGCAAGAGCACCGTGGCCGGCCTGCTGGCCCGGCATGGCGCGGCGGTCATCGATGCCGACGCGATCTCACGCCAGACCACGGCTGCCGGCGGCGCGGCGATCGCGGCCATCCAGCAGGCCTTCGGCTCCGGGCTTATCACCGCCGAAGGCGCCCTGGACCGCGAGCGCATGCGGGCCCTGGCCTTCAGCGACGCCACCGCCAGACAAGGCCTGGAACAGATCGTCCATCCTCTGGTGGGACAGGAAACGCAGCGTCAGGCCGAAGCGGCCGCGCGCGCCGGCGCGCGCTGCATCGTGTTCGACATCCCCTTGCTGGTGGAATCGAAGCGCTGGCGCGCCCAGCTGGACCGGGTGCTGGTCGTCGACTGCCGCCCTGAAACCCAGATTGCGCGGGTGATGCAGCGCAGCCAGCTGCCGCGCCCCGAGGTCGAACGCATCATGGCCCAGCAGGCCGGCCGGCTGCAGCGCCTGCAGGCCGCTGACCATGTGATCTGCAACGATGGGCTCCATCTCGCCGAACTGGCTACGCTCGTGGCCCATTCGGCCCGTCTCTTCGGGCTATGATCGGGCGTCGGGAAACAGCAGCGTGATCACTTACGAATACCCCTTCAACGAGCGCATCAGGACCTATCTCCGCCTGGAGAGTCTGTTCCGCCGTCTGCTGGAGCTGGTCGCACGTGATGAAGCGCTGGACCACCATTACGCCCTGGCCAGCCTGTTCGAGGTCATGGACGTGGGCGCCCGGGCCGACCTCAAGTCCGACGTGCTGCGTGATCTGGACAAGCAGAAACAGGTGCTCAACGGCTACCGGGGCAACCCGAGCATCGCCCAAGGCGTGCTCGACGAAGTGCTGCAGCAAATCGAACAGAGCTACAACCAGCTCAACAGTCTCTCAGGCAAGGTCGGCCATGTACTGACCGAGAACGACTGGCTCATGAGCATCCGCAGCCGCATCGGTATCCCCGGCGGCACCTGCGCCTTCGATCTGCCGGCCTACTATGCCTGGCAACACGAGTCCCCCGAGCAGCGCCGCACCGACCTGCAGCGATGGACTGCCACCCTGACGCCGCTGGCCGATGCCATCAGCCTGCTGCTGACCTTGCTGCGCGATTCGGGTGTCCCGCAAAAAGTACTGGCGCCTGGCGGCCAGTTCCAGCAGGCCCTGCCGCAGGGCCGCACCTTCCAGCTTCTGCGCCTGGCCATCGATCCGGCCCTGGGCCTGATTCCCGAAATCAGCGGCAACCGGCTCATCGTCTCCATCCGTCTGATGCAGCCCGGCGACGACGACCGTCTGCATGCCGGCAACCAGGATGCCAGCTTCGACCTGACCCTGTGCTCCTGAGCACCCCACGTGTGCGCATGTCACGTCCTGACGATCCCTCCCCGATAGCCAAGCCGCGGCTGGTCAGCTGCCCGAACTGCGGGGGTGACAGTGTCTACGCGGCCAGCAATCCGCATCGGCCGTTCTGCAGCGAACGCTGCAAGAAGATGGATCTCGGTGCCTGGGCCAGCGAGAGCTTTCGTGTCCCCGCCGAGGCACCGCCGGAGGAGCAGGAATTCGGCGACCCGAAACTTCAGTGAGCTCCGGTCTGGATGGGGCCGGCATGGCCCCGCTCCTCGGCCAGCCAGTGCAGCACGGGAATGGCCCCCGGCAGCACCGGCGCGGGCTGAACCGGCAACTGCGCCCAGGTACAGGACTGCCCCTCGCGCATCTGCAACTCGCCCTGCCAGCGCAGCACCTTGCAGAAGTGAAGGCGCACCAGGGCATGGGGATAGTCGACCACTTCGGCCTTCCAGACCTGGACATCCTCGAGCTCCAGAGCGATGCCCAGTTCCTCGTGCAGTTCGCGCCGCAGCGCCTGGGCCACGGTCTCGCCGGCCTCGAGCTTGCCGCCGGGAAATTCCCAATAGCCCGCGTAGACCTTGCCCTCGGGGCGCGAGGTCAGGAGGAAGTGCCCGTCGGGCCGCAGCAGGATGCCCACGGCCACTTCGGTGATGGCACGGTTGGCCCCGCCCTCGCGCGGGCGGTCGGCATCGGCGACCAGCGGCTGCTTCATGCGCCGGCGTGCTTGCCCGCGTAGTCCTTGGCGAACTGGTAGGCGACGCGTCCGCTGCGCGAGCCGCGCTCCAGCGCCCAGACCAGGGCCTCGGGCTGCGCCGCCTCAATAGCCGCAGCGGGCACGCCGAAGGACGAGAGCCACTGCGCCACGATGCTCAGGTACTCGTCCTGGCTGAAAGGATAGAAGCTCACCCAGAGGCCGAAGCGCTCGGACAGGGAAATCTTCTCCTCCACCACCTCGCCCGGATGGATCTCGCCATCGTCGGTGTGCTGGTAGCTCAGGTTGTCCTTCATGTACTCGGGCAAGAGGTGGCGCCGGTTGCTGGTCACGTAGATCAGCACATTGGGCGTGGCGGCTGCCACCGAACCGTCAAGGATGGACTTGAGCGCCTTGTAGCCGCCCTCGCCGTCCTCGAAGCTCAGGTCATCGCAGAAGACGATGAATTTCTCCGGCCGCTGCGAGACCACGTCCACGATATCGGGCAGATCGGTCATGTCGGCCTTGTCGACCTCGATCAGGCGCAGGCCCTGGGCCGCATAGGTGTGCAGGCAGGCACGGATCAGCGAGGACTTGCCCGTGCCGCGCGCGCCCGTGAGCAGCACGTTGTTGGCCGGCAGGCCACGCACGAACTGCTCGGTGTTGCGCTGGATCTTCTCCTTCTGTTGATCGATCTCCTTGAGCTGGTCCAGCTTCATCGCCGCCACATGGCGCACGGGCTCGATGACCCCATGACCCGAGCTGCGTTTGCGGTAGCGGTAGGCAATGGACGCCCCCCAGTCCGGCTGGCTCAGGGGTTGCGGCAGGATGGCCTCGATGCGCAGCATCAGCTGCTCAGCGCGTTCGAGTAAACGTAGGAATTGTTCGTTCATGGAAGAGAGTTTATTCGCGGGGCACCCGCAGAACCGGCTTTGCCGGGCTGCTGGGTGCGCCCCCTGCAAGGGGGGTGGCGCAGCGAACGTAGGGAGCGCAGCCTGGGGGTGTTCAAGATCTGTAATCGGCGTTGATCGACACGTAGTCGTGGCTGAAGTCGCAGGTCCAGACCGTGTCTTCGGCCGAGCCACGGCCCAGCACCACGCGCACCGTGATCTCGCTCTGCTTCATCACGCGCTGGCCGTCCTCTTCACGGTAGGACGGGTTGCGCCCGCCCTGCACCGCCACATGCACGTCGTCCAGATAGAGGTCGATCTTGCTCTGGTCCAGATCGGCGATGCCGGCATAGCCCACAGCCGCGAGGATACGGCCCAGGTTCGGGTCGCTGGCATAGAAGGCGGTCTTGACCAGCGGCGAGTGCGCAATCGCATAGGCCACGAGCCGGCACTCCTCGGCTGATCTGCCACCCTGCACGCGCACGGTGATGAACTTGGTCGCACCTTCACCATCGCGCACGATGGCCTGGGCCAGCTTGCGCGCCACCTCCAGCATGGCGGCCTTGAGCGTCTGGCCATCGGCGCTGGCTAGTGATTCAATGACCGGATGCGCAGCCTTGTTGCTGGCGATCACCACAAAGGAATCGTTGGTCGAGGTATCACCGTCGACGGTCACGCGGTTGAAGGAACCCTCGGCCAGCTCGCGCGCCAGCTGCTGCATCACGGACGGGCTCACGCGTGCATCGGTCGCCATATAGCCCAGCATGGTGGCCATATTGGGGCGGATCATGCCGGCGCCCTTGCTGATGCCGGTGATGCTGACCTGTACGCCGGCGATCGTCACCCGGGCCCCGAAGGCCTTGGGCACGGTGTCGGTCGTCATGATGCCCTCGGCCGCGCGCCCCCAGTTGTCCTCGCGCGCATCGGCGATGGCGGCGGGCAGGCCGGCCTCGATGCGCTCCGAAGGCAGCTGTTCCATGATCACGCCGGTCGAGAAAGGCAGCACCTGCTCGGGCGCAATACCGAGCCGCTGGGCCAGCGCCGCGCAGGTGCTGCGCGCACGCTGCAGGCCTTCGGCCCCCGTGCCGGCATTGGCGTTGCCGGTGTTGATGACCATGGCGCGGATGCCCTTGCCGGCCGCCAGGTGCTCACGGCAGACCTGCACCGGTGCGGCGCAGAAGCGGTTCTGCGTGAAGACGCCGCTCACGCTGGCACCTTCGTCGAGCAGAACGACGGTCAGATCCTTGCGGTTGGCCTTGCGCACGCCGGCCTCGGCCACGCCGATGCGCACGCCTGCGACAGGAAAGAGTTCAGCCGGATTGGGGGCAGACAGGTTGACAGGCATGGTGCAACTCGATGGGTTTCAGCTCAGTTTGCCGTGGCAGTGCTTGTACTTCTTGCCGCTGCCGCAGGGGCAGGGTTCATTACGCCCCACGCGCGGCACCGCTGCCACCTGGGTCGCGGCGTCGACTGTGGTCTGCACATCACCGGTCTCGGTCGGAGCGGTATAGGTCACGTTGGCGATGTGCTCGGCCCGGCTCTCCATGGCCTCGGCCGCCTGCTCGATCTGTTCGCTCGACTGCACACGCACCGTCATCAGCGTCTTGGTGACCTCGTTCTTGACGGAATCGAGCAGCTGACCGAAGAGTTCGAAGGCCTCACGCTTGTATTCCTGCTTGGGCTGCTTCTGGGCATAGCCGCGCAGATGGATGCCCTGGCGCAGATAGTCCAGCGCGCTCAGATGTTCGCGCCAGTGCGTGTCGATGCTCTGCAACAGCACCATGCGCTCGAACTGCGTGAAATTGGCCGCGCCGACCTGGTCCACCTTGGCCTGGTAAGCCGCATGGGCGGCCGCCAGCACTTTCTCCACGATGTCCTCGTCACCAATGGCGCTGGCCTCTTCGACCAGGCGCTGCAGCGGCACATCGAGCAGCCACTCGTCGTGCAGCACCTTCTGCAGACCCGCCACGTCCCATTGCTCTTCCACCGATTCGGCGGGCACGTACTGGCGCACGAGATCGGTAAAGCAGCCTTCACGCAGCGAGGCGATCTGGGTCGACATGTCCTGCGCATCGAGGATGGCGTTGCGCTGCTGGTAGATGACCTTGCGCTGGTCGTTGGCCACGTCATCGTATTCCAGCAGCTGCTTGCGGATGTCGAAGTTGCGCGCCTCGACCTTGCGCTGGGCGCTCTCGATGCTGCGCGTGACGATGCCGGCCTCGATGGCCTCACCTTCGGGCATCTTGAGCCGGTCCATGATGGCACGCACCCGATCGCCCGCAAAGATACGCATCAAGGAATCGTCGAGGCTCAGGTAGAAGCGCGAAGAACCCGGGTCGCCCTGGCGGCCCGAACGGCCACGCAGCTGGTTGTCGATACGGCG
>LNFM01010439.1_pt1 | contig 13071 bp, 6 predicted proteins | sample 596031 | NCBI WGS metagenome assembly LNFM01 (sample SAMN04254537, study PRJNA301005) | activated carbon metagenome | isolation source: dual media filters at the Ann Arbor, Michigan drinking water treatment plant | place: USA: Ann Arbor
CCGCGAGGTCTACCGAGAGGAGGTCGCCTGGCCTCGGGCCGACGAAGTCAGCCGCCTCGCGGCTTGACGCTTAGAGCCGTGGGATGTCTAGCCGGTCACCGCCGGCTCGGGCCGGGGGGTCGGAACCACCCGCACCGGCGTCTGCGACCGGACCTGGGTGACCGATGCGCCCGCGGCCGAGGCCCTCAGCGCCACGGAGCGCCGCTGTGTCGACGCCGCCGCGAGCCCGAGGACGATCGTCCGTCGCGCGCCCCTGGGCATGGTCATCGCCGGGCCGACGATCACCCCGCGGCTGACGCGGAAGCCCTGGGGGAGCGATCGCACCGCGAGGCCGGCGGGGATGGGGATGCGCAGGCGCACGCCCCTCGCCGTGGCCGGGCCGAGGGAGCGCACGACCACCCGGTAGGTGCCGGTCGCCCCGGCCCTCAGCTCCCGCGGGCCCACGATCGAGATCGCCAGCCGCGTCTTCGCGGCGACCGGAGCCGGCGCGGCCACGACCGTGGTGACCGTGTTGCTGCTCGCCACGAGGGCGACGCCCGCGGTGGCGGCGGTGTGCGCGACCTGCGCCGTGTTGACCAGCGAGGTGCCGGCGGGGATCGATGCGCCGAGCCTCACGCGGAAGGTCGCCGTGGTCGAGGCCCCGGCCGCGAGGCTGCCACCGGCGGCCGCGGTCGCCCCGGAGCCGAGCCGCGCCGCGATCGTGCCGGTCGCGGCGTCTCCCCGGTCGTCGCCGGAGGCGTCGCTGAGGGCGCCGGTGCCGTCGCCGGCGGTGATCGCCAGCGATCCCGGCACGACGCCGGTGCCCGTGGGCGCGGTGTCGGTGAGGACGACGGCCGAGGCGGCGTCGGTGCCCTGGTTGCTGACGGTGACGGCGTACTGCAGCACGTCACCGGCCACGAGCGCGCCGCCGTTCACGTCGGTCGCGCTCTTGGTCACCACGAGCTGGGGCGCGTACAGGTCGATGACGCTCGTGACGACCCCGGGGTAGTAGGTCTCCCCGCCCGTCGTCAGGTCGATCGTCGCCGAGGTCGCGCCGTTGGCGACGAGCCCGTCCGCCGCGAAGACCGACGCGTCCATCCCCAGGCTGTTGGCGTGGTCGGGCGCCTTGGCCGTGAACCGCGTGCCGCGGTCGGCGAAGGTCGAGTTGAAGACGTCGTTGACGGGGTGCAGCCCGTCGGAGACCGGCGAGCCGTTGAGGGTCAGGGTGTCGCCGGTGGAGCTGCGGTCGCCGTCGTAGGCGATCACCCCCACCTTCGCCTTGACGGCGCCGGCGGGCGGGGCGAACAGCCCCGTGACGGTGACCGACTTGCTCTGGTCCCCGGCCTGGTTGCGCACCACCTCGAAGCCGTCGAACACGGCGAGGTTGCGTAGCGGCGCGGCCGCATCGCGGTAGGCGACGACCAGCGACCAGCCGCCGTAGGCGTCCGAGCCCGTGGACGCCTGGACGTCGGCGACCGTGTACGTGCCGCTCCCGGCCGCGGTGACCTGCGCGGTGACGTCGGCGGACGCCTGGTAGGCGTTCGCGCTGTCGGCGACGTCGCCCGTCTCGGCGCCCGTCACGGGCGCGTACGCCCCGGCCCCCGGCACCTTCAGCTTCACGGTCGCCCGGATGCCGGCGTTCGGCGCGGCGGCCCCGCCGCCGCCCGCCCCGGAGCGCCCGCCCCAGTAGAGGCCCGCGAAGAGCACCCGCGCCCCGGCGGGCACGGAGAGGTCGGCCGAGCTCGACGCGAAGGTGGCCGGGTCGCCGTCGATGTCGACGTGGGTCATGGTGAAGTCGTTGTTCCTGCCGTCCGCCCCCGCCAGGACGGCCGCGCAGCCGCCCGCGGCGGACGGGCAGGTGAGGACCGTGTTGCCGACGATCGCGACGTCGCCGGTCGTGTTGACGGTGTACCGGGCCGTGAACGGCGTCACGGCGGCGGAAGCGGCCCCGGCGAGGGCCAGGGCGGCCGTGGCGGCGGCGAACGCGGGGAGGGACCATCGGAGAGGTGACATCCCGCGCCGATCGGCATCACCCACGGAATCCGCATCCCCCCCGGGGGGATCTCCGCCGGCCCGGGGGCCGTCAGGAGGGGCTGCGCCCGGCCCGCTCGGTCTCGTCGCGCAGCCAGCGCGCGAGGTCGGGGGTGAGGGCCCCCGGCTCGAGCCGCCACGACCAGTTCCCGACGGCCGTGCCCGGGGTGTTGAGCCGGGCGTCCGCGCCCAGTCCGAGCAGGTCCTGGGCCGTGACGACGGCGAGCCCGGCGCGCGAGGAGAGGGCGAGCCTCATGAGCATGCGGTGCGGCGGCTCGTCGTGGATGCCCGCCGCCGCGCACGCGTGCCACGCCTCGCCCCGGGCCGCGTCGGATGCCGAGTCCCACCATCCGACGGCGGTGTCGTTGTCGTGTGTGCCGACGTAGACGACGCAGCGCTCGGGGTGGTTCTGGACGCTGTGGCTGTTGTCCCATCCGCCCGGGAAGGCGAACTGCAGCACGCGCATGCCCGGAAGGCCGAGCGCCTCCATCAGGTGATGCACCTCGGGCGTGATGATGCCCAGGTCCTCGGCCACGAGTGACAGCGGCCCCAGCTCGCGCCGGGCGGCCTCCACCACCCGCGCCCCGGGACCGGCCCGCCACTCGCCCTCGCGGGCTGTCTGCGCGCCGCGCGGCACCGCCCACCACGACTCGAAGGCGCGGAAGTGGTCGATGCGCGAGCTGTCGTGCAGCGCGGCGCTGCGGGCCAGGCGCGCGATCCACCAGCGGTCGTGGTCGGCCGCCATCGCCTCCCAGTCGTAGGTGGGGTTGCCCCAGAGCTGGCCGTCCTCGGTGAAGGCGTCCGGGGGCACGCCCGCGACCGTGTCCGTGCGGAAGAGCCCCGGGTGCGCGCGGACGTCCGCCGCATCGGGCGCGACGTAGAACGGCAGGTCGCCCATGATCCGGATGCCGCGGGCGGCCGCGTGGGCGCGCAGGGCGCCCCACTCGCGGTCGAAGCGCACCTGGTCGGCCAGCGCGCCCGGGCCGGCGAAGCGGATCCAGTCGTCGATCCAGTAGTCGTTGCAGTCGTGGAAGTCGGCCTCCTCGGCGGCGGTCACCGGAGCCGAGGGGCGCTCCAGCAGCCCGGCCCAGCCCGCGAAGGCCGACGGGCTCGCGTACGGGGAGCCGTGGCCGTCGGGCGGGGTCAGGGGCAGCACCTGCCACCACGACTGACCGGCGTCGGCGAGCCAGTCGACGAAGGCGAACGCCTCCGGACCGAGCCGGCCACCGGGCAGGGAGGTGGCGTGCAGGAGGACGCCGGAGCGCCGGTCCGCGGTGGGGTCCTGATGTGTGCTGCCCGAGGTCACCGGGAAAGGCTACGCTCAGTGCCGCCCGTGCTCGCAACGACGCCCCGCACGCCGCCTCCGCGGATCCAGATCCATGACACCCGTCCCACGGTCGAGGGTGGCCGGTGGCCGGTGAAGCGGAGCCTCGGTGACCCGGTGGCCGTGGAGTGCGACCTCGTCCGTGACGGCCACGAGCAGTTGAGGGCCGTCGTCCGCCACCGCCCGCCGGGCGCCCGGGGCTTCTCCGAGGTCGAGATGCACCCGGTGTCGATCGACCGCTGGCGCGCCGAGTTCCCGACCACCGCGCTCGGGCTGCACGCCTTCCAGATCGAGGCCTGGGTCGACGTCTTCGCCTCCTGGCGGACCGAGCTGGAGCGCAAGGTGGCGGGCGGCCAGGCCGATCTCGGCAGCGAGCTCGCCGAGGGCGCCGCCCTCCTGCGCGACGCCCTCGGCGCCATCCGCGGCGCCGACCGCGCGGTCGTGTCCCAGGCCGCGGCGGTGGTCGGGGCCCCCAACCGGCCCGGAGCCGAGCGCGCCGAGGCCGCCCTCGCGCCCGGGCTCGCCGAGGCCATGCGACGGGTCGCCAGCCGCCCCGAGAAGGTGCGCGGTGCCCAGTTCGAGGTGGACGTCGACCGCGAGCGCGCGCGCGCCGGCGCCTGGTACGAGCTGTTCCCGCGCTCGTTCGGCGGGTTCGCCGGCGTGCAGGAGCAGCTCCCCGCGCTGGCCGATCTGGGCTTCGACGTCATCTACCTCCCTCCGATCCACCCGATCGGGGTCACCCACCGCAAGGGCCGCAACAACTCCCCCACCGCCGGCCCCGGCGAGCCGGGCAGCCCGTGGGCCATCGGCGGCGTCGCGGGCGGGCACACCGCCGTCAACCCCGAGCTCGGCACGTTGGCCGAGCTCGAGAGCCTGGTGGCCGCGGCCCGGGACCACGGCCTCGAGATCGCGCTCGACTTCGCGATCCAGTGCTCGCCCGACCACCCCTGGCTCACCGAGCACCCCGAGTGGTTCCACCACCGCCCCGACGGGACGCTGAAGTACGCGGAGAACCCGCCCAAGAAGTACCAGGACATCTACAACGTCAACTTCGGCACCGAGGACTGGCGGGCGCTGTGGGAGGCGCTGCGCGACGCCCTGGTGTTCTGGGTGGACCGGGGCGTGCGCATCTTCCGGGTGGACAACCCCCACACCAAGCCGATCCCCTTCTGGGAGTGGCTCATCAGGACCGTCCGCGAGGAGCACCCCGACGTCGTGTTCCTGGCCGAGGCGTTCACCAGCGAGGCCCGCATGTACGCGCTCGCGAAGGCCGGGTTCAGCCAGTCGTACACCTACTTCACCTGGAAGAACTCCGTCGCCGAGCTCGCCGGGTACGTCGACGAGCTGGCCGGCGAGGCGGCCGAGTTCTTCCGGCCGAACTTCTTCGCCAACACCCCCGACATCCTGCACGCCTACCTCCAGGGCGGCGGGCGGGCGGCCTTCGAGGCGCGGCTGATCCTGGCGGCCACGCTCTCGCCGAGCTACGGCATCTACTCGGGCTTCGAGAACCTCGAGGCGACGCCGGTGGCCGAGGGCAGCGAGGAGTACCTCGACTCGGAGAAGTACGAGGTCAAGGAGCGCGGCCTGGACGGCAGCCTGCTGCCGCTGGTGCGGCGTCTCAACGAGATCCGCCGGGCGTCCCCCGCGCTCGGGCGCATCGACGTGCGTTTCATGACGACCCGGAACGAGAACCTGATCGCGTACGCCAAGGGCCGCGGGCCCGGGGCGATCCTGGTCTGCGTCAACGTCGACCCCCACAACGCCCACGAAGGGATCGCGATGGTTCCCGGCGACCTCGATCTGCCCGGCCAGTTCACGGTCCGCGACCTCGTCACCGGCGCCGTCCACCGCTGGGGCCTCGGCGCCAACTACATCCGCCTCGACCCGGCCGCGACGCCGGCGCACGTGTTCGTGGTGGAGGCGTGAGCGCCCCGGCGATCGACGCCGACGTCGCCCTGCTGGCGGCGCGCGACCACCACGACCCCCACCGCGTGCTCGGCGCCCACCCGGTGCCCGGCGGTCTCGCGGTCCGCGTCTGGCGTCCCGAGGCGACGGCGGTGCGCGTCATCCGCGAGGGCTCACCCGCCGTCGAGCTCCCCCACCGCGACTCCGGCCTGTTCGAGGCCGTGATCCCGGACGCCGTGCCCGGCCCCTACGAGGTCGAGATCGAGCACGGCGGCCACACCTGGCGCGCACGCGACCCGTACGCGTTCCTGCCGACGGTGGGCGAGCTCGACCTGCACCTGGTGGGCGAGGGCCGGCACGAGCAGCTCTGGGAGCGCCTCGGTGCGCACCTGCGCGAGATCGACGGCGTGAGCGGCGTCGCCTTCGCGGTATGGGCGCCGTCGGCGCGCTCGGTGAGCGTGGTCGGCGACTGGAACCTCTGGGACGGCCGTGTCCACCCGATGCGCTCGCTCGGAGCCTCGGGCGTCTGGGAGCTGTTCGTCCCGGGGCTCGGCCCGGGATCGCACTACAAGTACGAGATCCGGGGGGCGGACGGGGCGCTGCGCCTGAAGGCCGACCCCCTGGCCGCCGCCGCCGAGGTGCCCCCGCGCACGGCGTCGGTGGTCCACCGCTCCACACACGAGTGGCGCGACGGCGACTGGATCGCCGCCCGCGCCGCACGCCGCCCACACGCCGAGCCGGTGTCGATCTACGAGGTGCACCTGCCCTCGTGGCGCCTCAACCCCGACGAGGGCAACCGCTCGCTCACGCTGATCGAGCTGGCCGACGAGCTCGGCGACTACGTCGCCGACATGGGCTTCACCCACGTCGAGCTGCTGCCCGTGATGGCCCACCCCTTCTCGGGGTCGTGGGGCTACCAGGTGACCTCGTACTTCGCGCCCTCGCCGGTGCTGGGCTCCCCCGACGACCTGCGCGAGTTCATCGACCGCATGCACGCCCGCGGCATCGGCGTGATCCTCGACTGGGTGCCGGCCCACTTCCCCCGCGACGCGTTCGCCCTGGGCGAGTTCGACGGCACTGCGCTCTACGAGCACTCCGACCCCCGCCGCGGCGCGCACCCGGACTGGGGCACGCTGATCTTCAACTACGGCCGCAACGAGGTGCGCAACTTCCTCGTCTCCAGCGCCCTCTACTGGATGAGCGAGTACCACGCCGACGGCCTGCGCGTGGACGCCGTCGCCTCGATGCTCTACCGCGACTACTCGCGGGCGGCCGACGAGTGGGTGCCCAACGAGTACGGCGGGCGCGAGGACCTCGAGGCGATCACGTTCCTGAAGGAGCTCAACGTCGTCACCCACGCACGGGAGCCCGGGGTGCTGATGGCCGCCGAGGAGTCGACCGCCTGGCCGGCGGTGTCCCGCCCGGTGGACGCCGGCGGCCTCGGTTTCGACCTCAAATGGAACATGGGCTGGATGCACGACACGCTCGAGTACTTCTCGAACGACCCCATCCACCGCCGCTATCACCACGACGCGCTCACCTTCAGCCTGGTCTACGCCTTCACCGAGCAGTTCGTGCTGCCGCTCTCGCACGACGAGGTGGTGCACGGCAAGGGCTCGCTGCTGTCGAAGATGCCCGGCGACAACTGGCAGCAGCACGCCAACCTGCGGGCGCTGTACGCGTACATGTGGGCGCACCCCGGCAAGAAGCTGCTGTTCATGGGCGGCGAGATCGCCCAGGAGCAGGAGTGGAGCCATGAGCGGAGCATCGACTGGCACCTGGCCCGGCGACCGCGCCACGGCGGCACGCAGCGGCTGGTGCGCGACCTCAACCGGGCCTACCGCGAGCACGCGGCCCTGTGGGAGCTCGACGCCGAGCCGGCGGGGTTCCGCTGGCTGGTGGTGGACGACCGCGACGTCAACGTCGTCGCCTTCGCCCGCTTCTCGGCGCAGGGCGTGCCCCTGGTGGCCGTGGCCAACCTCTCTCCGGTGCCCCGCACGGCCTACCGGCTTCCGCTGCCGCAGGCCGGCCGCTGGCGCGAGGTGCTGAACTCCGACGCGGAGGCGTACGGCGGGGCGAATCTGGGAAACCTGGGTGGCGTGAACGCGGACGACACCCCCTGGGGGGGCGAATCGGCATCGGCCGAGCTGACCCTCCCACCGCTCGGGGTGGTCTGGCTGACGCCGGATGGGTGAGCCGTGGGAGCTCCCGCTGGGAGCGACCCCGGCGGGTGACGGGCGCACCACCTTCCGCGTCTGGGCGCCACGGGCGTCGGAGGTCGCCGTGGAGACCGGGGGCGCCGACACGCCCCTCGCGCACGAGGGCCTCGGCGTCTTCTCCGCGACCCTGCCCGCGTCGGCGGGGGACGACTACCGCTACGTGATCGACGGCGACGCGCGCCTGCCCGACCCCTGCTCGCGGTTCCAGCCCGCCGGCGTGCGCGGGCCGTCGCGGATCGTCGACCCGGCGGCCCTCGCGTGGACGACCGAGGGCTGGGGCGGGCTCGACCGCGAGGCCCTCGTCGTCTACGAGCTGCACGTGGGCACGTTCACCCCCGAGGGCACCTTCGCGGCCGCGGCGACGCGCCTCGGCGAGCTGGCCGCCCTCGGAGTGACGGCGATCGAGCTGATGCCGGTGGCCACATTCCCCGGCGAGCGCAACTGGGGCTACGACGGCCTCTACACCTGGGCGCCGCACCCGGCCTACGGCGGGCCCGAGGGGCTCGCCGCCCTCGTCGATGCGGCGCACGGTCACGGCCTCGGGGTGATCCTCGACGTGGTCTACAACCACCTCGGGCCGGGGACGGAGGCCTTCGAGGCGTTCGGCCCGTACCTCACCGACCGCTACGGCACGCCCTGGGGCGACGCGATCAACTTCGACGACCGAGAGTGCGGCGGCGTGCGGGAGTGGGCGATCCAGAACGCCTGCATGTGGGTGCGCGACTACCGCATCGACGGGCTGCGCGTGGACGCCGTGCACGCCATCCACGACGAGGGGGCCCGCCACCTGCTGGCCGAGCTCTGCGACCGGGTGGCCGCGACCGGCGGGGGCGCCGCGGTGATGATCGCCGAGAGCGACCTCAACGACCCGAAGGTCGTGCGCGGCCGCGACGCGGGCGGCTGGGGCTTCGACGCCCAGTGGTCGGACGACTTCCACCACGCCCTGCACGCGCAGCTCACCGGCGAGCGCGACGGCTACTACGCCGACTACGGCGCGATCGCCGACCTCGCGGCCGCCTCGGCCCGCCCCTTCGTCTACGACGGCCGCTACTCGCCCTTCCGGCGCCGCCGCCACGGCGCCCCGGCCGGGGAGCTGGAGCCGCGGCGCGTCGTCGTCTGCTCGCAGAACCACGATCAGGTGGGCAACCGCGCCCTCGGCGGGCGGCCGCCCCTTGCGACACGCCGCCTGGCCGCGATGTGGGTGCTGCTCTCGCCCTGGACCCCGATGCTCTTCATGGGCGAGGAGCACGGCGAGACGCGGCCGTTCCTGTTCTTCACGGACCACATCGACCCGTTCATCGCCGACGCCACCCGCGAGGGCCGGCGCCATGAGTTCAAGGAGTTCGCGGGCTTCGAGGACACGATCCCCGACCCGCAGGACCCGGACACCTTCGCCCGCTCCGTGATCGATCCCGCGGGCGGGGACCCGGAGATGCGCCCCTACTACCAGGCGCTGATCGTGCTGCGCCGGCAGATGCCGGCCGGCGAACCGCAGGTGCGCTTCGACGAGGACGGGGGCTGGATCGGGGCGCGTCGCGGCCCCTTCGAGGTGGTCGGCAACTTCTCGGACGAGACGACGGAGGTGGACGTGGACGCACGGGACGTGGTGCTGGCGACCGGCGACGGGGTCGCGCTCGCCGGCGGGCGGCTCCTGCTGCCGTCGCTCAGCGGGGCGGTGGTCCGCTGATGCGGGTCTGGCCCGGCTGGCCCTTCCCTCTCGGGGCGACCTGGGACGGCAGCGGCACCAACTTCTCGATCTTCTCCGAGAACGCCACAGCGGTCGAGCTGTGCCTCTACGACGGGAACGACCAGGAGACGCGCGTCCCCCTCACCGAGGTGACCGCGTTCAACTGGCACGCCTACCTGCCCGACGTCCGCCCCGGGCAGCGCTACGGCTACCGCGTGCACGGGCCCTGGGCGCCCGAGCAGGGGCACCGCTTCAACCCGTTCAAGCTGCTGATCGACCCCTATGCCAAGGCGATCGAGGGCCCGATCATGTGGGATCGCGGCAACGTCCTGCCCTACGAGCCCGACGGCGAGGACGCCGACCTGATCCGCGACGACAGCGACGACGCCGATGCCATCCCCAAGGGGATCGTCATCGACGCCGGCTTCGACTGGGAGGACGACCGGCGCCCGATGACGCCCTGGAACGAGACCCTGATCTACGAGGTCCACGTGAAGGGGTTCACCAAGCAGCACCCGGAGGTGCGCGAGGACCTGCGCGGCACCTACGCCGGCCTGGCGTCGGACGAGGCGATCGCCCACCTGCGGGCGCTCGGGGTGACCGCCGTCGAGCTGCTGCCGGTGCACCACAACGCCGACGAGCACCATCTGGTCGACAAGGGCCTCACCAACTACTGGGGCTACAGCTCGATCGGCTTCCTCGCCCCGCACGCCCAGTACGCCGCCACCGGCCGGATGGGCGAGCAGGTGCGCGAGTTCAAGGGGATGGTGAAGGCCCTGCACCGGGCCGGCATCGAGGTGATCCTCGACGTGGTCTACAACCACACGGCCGAGGGCAACCACCAGGGGCCGATGCTCTCGTTCAAGGGCATCGACAACCTGTCGTACTACCGCTGCTCGCCCGAGGACCCGCGCTATTACGTGGACTTCACGGGCACCGGCAACAGCCTCAACCCGCTCCACCCGAGCGTGCTGCGCCTGATCATGGACAGCCTGCGCTACTGGGTGCTCGAGATGCACGTCGACGGCTTCCGCTTCGACCTCGCCTCGGCCCTCGCCCGCGAGTTCTGGGAGGTCAACCGCCTGTCGGCCTTCTTCGACATCATCCACCAGGACCCGGTGCTGTCGCAGGTGAAGCTGATCGCCGAGCCATGGGACGTCGGCCCCGGCGGGTACCAGGTGGGCAACTTCCCGGTGCTCTGGACCGAGTGGAACGGCCTCTACCGCGACGAGATGCGCGACTTCTGGCGCGGCCAGAGCGATGGCGTCGCCGAGTTCGCCTCGCGCATCACGGGCTCGAGCGACCTCTACCAGAACGACGGCCGGCGCCCCTTCGCCTCGATCAACTTCATCACCGCGCACGACGGCTTCACGCTGGCCGACCTGGTCGCCTACAACGACAAGCACAACGAGGCCAACCTCGAGGGCAACCGCGACGGCACCGACGACAACCGCAGTTGGAACTGCGGGGCCGAGGGACCGACCGACGACCCCGAGATCGCCGCGCTGCGCCTGCGCCAGCAGCGCAACTTCCTGACCACGCTGCTGCTCTCGCAGGGCGTCCCGATGCTGGTGGGCGGCGACGAGATGGGGCGCACCCAGCACGGCAACAACAACGGCTACTGCCAGGACAGCGAGATCAGCTGGTTCGACTGGGACCTCGACGAGGACCGCCGGAAGCTGCTCGAGTTCACGCAGCGGCTGATCGCGCTGCGCCGTGCCCACCCGGTGTTCCACCGCCGCGAGTTCTTCGGCGGTACCGACGGCGCGGGCTCGGGCCTGCCGGACATCCGCTGGTTCCGGGCCGACGGGCGCGAGATGAGCGGGCGCGACTGGCGTCGTCCCGACCTGCGCCACCTCGGCGTGTTCCTGAACGGCGAGGAGATCCGCAGCCCCGGGCTCACCGGCGAGCCGATCGTGGACGACTCGTTCGTGATGCTGGTCAACGCCGGTCACGAGAGCCAGCTCTTCCGCCTCCCGGCCCGCCGGTACGGCAACCGCTGGCGCCAGGTGATCTCGACGGTGGAGCCCGACGCCCCCGAGGGCTGGCGCAGCTGGCCCGCGCGCACCGAGGTGCCGCTCGAGGCCCGCTCGGTCGTGCTGCTGCGCCGCACCTGGTGAGCCCGCGGTGAGGGCCACCTACCGGCTGCAGCTCGGGCCGGGGCTCGGCTTCGCCGGGGCCCGGGCGCTCGTGCCCTATCTCCGCGGGCTGGGCGTCAGCCACCTCTACCTCTCCCCCTGCCTGCAGGCGCGCGCGGGCTCCACGCACGGCTACGACGTCACCGATCCCCGGCGCATCTCGGAGGACCTCGGCGGGGAGGCCGCCTTCCGCGCGCTGGCCGGTGCGGGGCTGCAGGTGCTGCTCGACATCGTGCCCAACCACATGGCCGCCGACGACGCGAACCCCTTCTGGACCGATCCGGCGCTCCGCGAGAAGTACTTCGACATCGACCCGCGCACCGGCCGCCACCGGCGCTTCTTCTCCATCGACGAGCTGGCCGGGGTGCGCGTCGAGGATCCCGAGGTGTTCGAGACGACGCACGCCCTGGTGCTCGGCCTGGTGGCCGAGGGAGTGGTGGACGGCCTGCGCATCGACCACCCCGACGGGCTGGCCGATCCCGGCGGGTACCTGCGCCGGCTCGCCGAGCGCGGCGTGGAGCGCATCTGGGTGGAGAAGATCCTGGAGCCCGGCGAGGAGCTGCCCGACTGGCCCGTGGAGGGCACGACCGGCTACGAGTTCATGGCCGACGCCACCGGGCTGTTCATCGACCCGGCCGGCGAGGAGCCGCTGACGCGCCTCTACGCCGCGCTCACCGGCGAGGAGCGCGAGTTCGCCGAGCTCGCCGAGGAGGCCAAGCGCGACGAGGCGCTCACCACCTTCCAGCCCGAGGTCGAGCGCCTGCGCGAGCTGGTCGACGATCCGGGCATGGCCGAGGCCGTCGCCTCGCTGCCGGTCTACCGCACCTACGTCGAGCCGGATGGCGGGGGCGCCGACGACCAGGACGTGCGCGTCGTGGAGGAGGCCGATCTGCCCGAGCGGGTGAAGGAGGCCCTGGTGGACCCCTCCGACCCGGATGAGGAGGCCTTCGCGGTCCGCTTCCAGCAGACGACCGGGGCGATCATGGCCAAGGGCGTCGAGGACACCGCCCTCTACCGCTACTCCCGCCTGGCGGCGCTCAACGAGGTCGGCTCCGATCCGGGGCGCTGGGGCCGGAGCCCCGAGGAGGTGCACGCGGCGCACATCGCCCGGCACCGCCGCTTCCCGCGCTGCCTGCTGGCCACCCAGACCCACGACACCAAGCGCTCGGGCGACGTGCGCGCGCGCATCGGCGCGCTGGCCGGCATCCCCGGCGAGTGGCGCACGCGGGTGATCGCATGGCGGCGGATGACCGCCTCCCTGCGGAGCCCGGGCGCGCCGAACCCGGACGACGAGTACCTGATCTACCAGACCCTCGTCGGCGCCTGGCCACTCGAGGCGGAGCGCCTGCGCGACTACATGACCAAGGCGATGCGCGAGGCGAAGGTCGATACCGACTGGGCCGAGCCGGACGATGACTACGAGGGCGCGGTCGCCGCGTTCATCGACGGCCTCTACGCGTCGCCGGCGTTCATCGCCGATCTGGAGGCCTTCGCCGACCGGGTCGCCCCGATCGGCGAGGCGTCGGCCCTCGGGCAGACGCTCCTCAAGCTGACCAGCCCCGGGGTGCCCGACATCTACCAGGGCGACGAGCTCTGGGACCTCGCCCTCGTCGATCCCGACAACCGCCGCCCGGTCGACTGGGACCTGCGCGTGCGGCTTCTGGCCGAGGTGACGGGCGGGGCGGCCCCGCGGCGCGAGACGGCGAAGATGTTCCTGATCCACCGCGCCCTCGGCCTGCGCGAGCGCAGGCCGGAGGCGTTCACGGGCGGCTACACGCCGCTCGACGC
>LNFM01010440.1_pt1 | contig 13071 bp, 5 predicted proteins | sample 596031 | NCBI WGS metagenome assembly LNFM01 (sample SAMN04254537, study PRJNA301005) | activated carbon metagenome | isolation source: dual media filters at the Ann Arbor, Michigan drinking water treatment plant | place: USA: Ann Arbor
GTGGTGGGCGCCGACGAGCCAACCGCTCCCGCGCTGTTCGGAGGCAAGGGCATCCGCGTGTCAGCGCGCATTCCGGCCGAGCGCACCCCGAACTCGAACCCCGTGCTCGACGGCTTCGACGCGAGCATCGACATGGGCGAGCCCGTGCGCCTGCCGCTCGGCCGCTGCATCGAGCAGACGGCGCCGCTCACGATGGCGGTGGGCAGCAAGCTGCGGCTGACCCCGATCGAGAACGCGCAGACCCGCGAGGTCTACGTCGTGCCCACCCTCGACGGCACCACGCGCGAGTTCACCGAGTCTCCGACCTACCAGTGGCTCGTCGGCGCCGGCGGCCTCTCGGCCGGCTCGACGGGCGGCACGCGCGATGGCGTCGGCAACTTCCCGCCGCTCTTCACCGACTTCACGCCGCCCCAGACTCCAGAGGAAGTCGGCGACGGCGTGGACGTCCCCCTGTGGATCGTGCAGCGCGACGAGCGGCTCGGCGCCCGCTACTACGAGAGCTGCATCCGCGTGACGCCCTGATCGGGCCGAGCCCGACGGGGCGCGGCGCCGATCAGTTCTTGACCGTTCGCACGGGGCGAAAGCCAACCGTCTGGGCGCCATCGCCGTCGGTGTCCATCGCGAGGTTGCGGTACTCGATGTTCGTGCGCGTCGATCCTCGGACCGTGCGGTCGGCGTACTTGTCCGTCATCTGGAACCCACCGATCACGGGATCGGTCTGCGGCTTCTCGAAGGCACTCTCCTGGTAGAGGTCCCAGACGTGCTCGGCGACGTTGCCGAGCATGTCGTAGAGCCCGTACGCGTTCGGCTTCTTGCCGCCCACCGGGTACTTCTTCCACCCCTTGCTGATGCCATTCTCGACGTGGTCGTCGGGCTGGGCGATGTCATCGATCGGGCCATAGGCTGACTCCTTCGTACCGCCCCGACCGGCGTACTCCCACTCGGCCTCGGTCGGCAGGCGATAGCCGGTGCAGTCGAGCCCTTTCCACGTGACCGGAGTGGTGGGCGACGGATTATCGCGGGTCTCGGGTGGGGTCGGACCGATCTCGTAGCAAGGCTCCAGCTTCTCGAGCCTGGACAGCGCGTTGAGATACAGGATCGTCATCTCCCACGACACCTGCGTCACCGGACAGTCCAGGCAGCCCGCCCTGTACCGGACGGGCATCATGTTCATCACGTAGTACCATTCGCCCTCCGTCACCTCGGTCGTTTTCATCATGAACGGGCGAGTGATCGTCGTGATGGAGCCGATCTCACTCGGTCGGCCTGTCGAGCCGTCCTCGGGGCGCGGGGCCCCGATAAGAAATTTCCCCGGCTTGATCGTGACGTACTGCGACTGCTGGGGTGGCATCTTCTTTAGCTTCGCTGGCCACGGATCACCCTGGTTGTTTCGCTTCTTCGCCGCGACGAGCCCGTCCACGATGTCCTGCTCGCTCGCGCCGCCACCGTCACCACCGCCGCCGCCCTCGCAGGTCCACGCGCCCTTGTTCTTCAGCAGCTTCTTGTATTTGCCGTCGGACTTGACGCACTCCATGCACTGCTTCTTCGCTCCCTTGTTCTTGAACATCGAGTTGCAGCCGGCATTGGTCGTCACGATGCTCTTGTCGGCGGCGGCGTCGCGCACCCCACCGAGCCAGGATGTGAAGACCGCGATCGCGACGAAGAAGGCGCATGTGGATGAACGCATGGGTGTCATTCTGCTCTCGTAAGACGACCAGCTGCGTGCCGGGACCACATCTGGTGATTATTTCGGGCCAGGTCCCCCTCCAAGGGCGCGAGATGAATGGGTTACTTCGTTCCTTCAGCCAAGCAGCAGGCTGGCGAGCAGGAGCAGATTTCGGTGCGCCGGTCGGCGAGCTCGCCCGTTACCGGGAAGCATGTTCCACCGAAGCCAGGAGGCGCTCGAGGCTGAGCTCGACGCGACTCGCCACCATCGCAAACAGCTCGTCCAGCTCGGCGTCGGGGAGCTTCATCTCGCTGCGGGTGGCAGTGAAGACGGCGTCGCGGGCGGCGGCCAGCCAGCGGACGACGGTGGCGCGGTGCACGCCGTACATCTGGGCCAGGGCCTCGAGGGTGACACCTTCGAGGAAGTGCAGGCGCAGCAGGTTGCGATCACGCGGGGTGGCGGCGCCGACGGCCCGCGTGAATGCAGCGGCGAAGGCCTGCCGGTACTGCGCCTTCATCACCGAGAGGGCGACGTCGGCAGAGGCAACGAGCACGTCGTTGGTGGGCAGCGCGGTGAGCTTTTCGTCCTGGCGAATGCGATCGATGGCGGCGCGCGAGGCGGCCACCTGGATCAGGCCACGCAGGCGACCCTTGCCGGCGTACTCGACGATGCGTGGAGGTTGATCGCCGTGCGGCAGGACGAGGCGCTCGCGGACGGTCGAGCGGACGTCCTCGACGGTGGCGGTCGGCAGCTTCATGCCGGCGAGGGCGAGCGGGACGACGGAGAGGTAGTCGCGGTCGAAGGCGGCGAGGGCCTTGGCATCGCCCCGCGCGACGGCGAGGGCCAGGTACAGCTCGGCCACGCCCTCGGCGGTCGGAAGGTCGCCCTTGGCCGCGATCGCGGCGACGAGGTCCGCGCGCTCGACGACGATGCCCGGCCACATCTGGGCGGCCTGATCGCACAGCGCATCGAGCTCGGGCGGCACCACGAACCGGATGGTACCTTGAGGTTGCCGTGACGTGTCTCGACGACGAGACGGTGCTCGGGTTGGTCGAAGGCCGGCTCGCTGCCGCCGTGCTGACCACGCTCGACGCGCATCTCGATAGCTGCGTCGACTGCCGCGGGATCGTGGCGCAGGTCTCGCGGGTCCGGGGCGACGCGGGCGTGCTGCCGCGCGGCCATGCGCTGGGCCGGTACGTCATCGGAGAGCTGCTGGGCAGTGGGGCCATGGGGCACGTGTACTCGGCGTGGGAGCCGGAGCTCGACCGGCGCGTGGCCGTGAAGCTGTTGCGCTCGCAGGGCCCGCGCGAGCGGCTCGTGCGCGAGGCGCAGGCGATGGCGAAGCTCGACCATCCGAACGTCGTCACGGTGCACGAGGTCGGGACCTCCGACGAGGGTGTGTTCGTGGCCATGGCGCTCGTCGACGGCGCATCGCTGCGAACGTGGGCCGAGGCCAAGCGTCCGTGGCGCGACTCGCTGCGGGTGCTCGTCGACGTCGCCCGCGGACTCGCCGCCTCGCATGCGGCCGGGGTGCTCCATCGGGATGTGAAGCCCGACAACGTGATCGTGGGGCGCGATGGCCGCGCGCGCCTCGGGGACTTCGGCCTCGCGCGCTCGGAGGGCAAGATCGTCGACGGCGATGCGCTCGCCCTGGGCACGCCGACGAGCGTGGCCGGCACGCCCGCGTACATGGCGCCCGAGGTGCTGCGCGGCGGTGCGGCGACGATGGCGAGCGATCAGTTCGGGTTCGGCGTGACCGCCTACGAGGTGCTCGCGAAGCAGCGGCCGTTCGTCGGCGCGAGCTGGTCCGAGCTCGTGACGGCGATCGAGACGACGACGCCCGCGTCCCTTCGCGATGCGCCCGGATGGCTCGACGACGCGATCCGGCGCTGCCTGTCCCCCGATCCGGCGAAGCGGTGGCCCGACCTGAAGTCGCTCGCCGACCATCTCGCCACGCGCGGCGAGCGCCGTCGGCCCGCGGCCATGGTGGCGAGTGCAGCGGCCTTCGCGGCGATGGCGAGCCTCGTCACCGCCGTCGCCACCTCGGGCTCGAAGGCCACGCCGACCTGCGCCCTCGGTGACATCGAGGCGCCGACCGACATCGCCCCCGCCGCCGTCGAGCGCTGGATCGCCGCCTGGCGCACCGAGAGCGCCGCCACCTGCAGCTCGACGGAGCCCCGCCTCGTCGTCGCCGCGCGCCAGCGCTGTCTCGCGGGCCGCCGCGATGATCTCCGCGCGTTGCTCGCGCAGGCGCGTGTGGCGCCCGATCGTCCGGCGGCGAGCGATCGCCTCATCGATGCGCTCGCCGCCCGCTCCCCCGCGGAGTGTCGCCTCGAGCCCGCCCTCCCGGCCGGAGCGGCGCCGACGCGCCAGTTCGCGCTGCGGGCCATCGACGCGGGTCTCTCCGCCGTGCGCGCCACGATCGCGATCGCCGATGCGCACCCTGCCGTAACCGACGCCGCGCGCCTCGTCGACCAGGCCCGGCTCCTCGACGACGCCGGCGCCCTCGCCGATGCGCAGCTCCTTCACGCCGAGGCCCTCCGCATGACCTCGCAACTCGACGCCGCCGCCCGCGCCGCCCGCGATGCGCTCGCCAGCGCCGAGCGGGCCCACGACGATCTCGCCGCCGCGCAGGCCTGGCTCGCCCGCGTCGCCATCGCCAGCGACCAGCGTGACCTCGTCCTCGCCGACGACTTCGGCGCCGTCGCGGCCGGAGCCATCGATCGCGCCGGCGGCGGTGATCGCCTCCACGCCTCCCTCGCCAAGCTCCGCGGCCAGGCCGCCTACCTCCGCGGCCACTTCGACGACGCGCGCACCTTCCTCGCCGATGCGCGCACCCGCTTCGCCCGCGCCGCCGGCGACCGCTCCATCGAGGTCGCGGGCATCGAGTCGGCCCGCGGTCAGGTCGAGCGCGCGGCCGGCGATCTCGACGCCGCCCAGCGCTTCCTCGAAGCCGCCCTCACCCAGACCCTCGCCCTGCGCGGCGACAGCCCCGAGCTCGCCCGCGATCTTCACAACCTCGCCGGCGTCCTCCGCCTCCGCGGCGACCTCCCTGCCGCCGAAGCTCGCTACCGCGAGTCCCTCGCCGTCCACACCCGCCTCCGTGGCGCCACGAGCGTCGAGGCCGGCGTCACCCGCAACTCCCTCGCCCTCGTCGCCCTCGCGCGCCACGACCTCGACACCGCCGCCGCCGAGCTCGCCGCCGCCCACGCCACCCTCTCCGCCGCCCACCACGGCGACCTCGCCTTCACCGAGCACAACCTCGGCCTCGTCGCCGCCGCCCGCGGCCAGCACGCGACCGCCCTCACCCACTTCATCACCGCCGGCACCCTCTACGACCGCACGATCGGCGCCGACGCCATCGCCCCGATCCGCCTCCTCCTTGACCGCGCCGGCACCGAGCTCGCCCTCGGCCACCGCCCCGAAGCCCTCGCGCTCATCGCCCGCGCCCGCGCCGCCGGTCAGGCCTCCCACATCGACTGGATCGTCACCGAGGCCGATGACCTCGGACGCGCAGCTGGACGGTCCATGCAAGTCGCCCCACCACGCCCCCCGCGTCCCATCCCGCCAGCGCGTCCGAATACCGGACAACCGGTCGAGGCGCCCCCTGTCGAGCGCCCCGAGGTGACGCCCAGGGACGTCCCCCCACCGCCCACCACGCAGCCAGTCAAAGACATCGGCGTCTACGGCTCCAGCCCCCGCTGGTAATGGGCCAGGCCCCTGGTAAGGGTTAGGGGGTCTCGGAGGCGATCGCGTCGAACATGGCCTGGGCCGCGAGCTTGGTCGCGAGGACCATCGCGCCGGGGTCGAGGGTGGCGGCCGTGTCTTCGGGGGTGTGGTAGTAGGGCGTCGTGTCGCCGCCGACGTACTCCTCGGAGAGACCGACGGCGTCGTAGCCCGCCTCGCGGAAGGACTCGTGGTCGGTGTTGCCCGTCTGGGTGATGCGAAGGGTGACCCCGACGGCGGTCGCGGCGCGCTGCCAGGCGGCCTGGGTGGCGGGCGTGGGTAGCTCGAGCTCGAAGGCCGCGTCGCCGTCGGCGTTGTAGCCGAGCTGGTCGAAGGTGTAGACGACGCGGACATTCGCCGGGTCGTGCGATTGGGCGGAGGCGCGCGAGCCGAAGAGGCCCACTTCTTCGCGATCGAACCAGATGAACTCGACGGCGGAGCGGCGGCACGGGAGGTCCTTCGCGAAGCGCGCGAGGGCGAGGACGAGCGCACTGCCGGACGCGTTGTCGTCGGCGCCGGGGCTGTCGGGGACGGTGTCGAAGTGCGCACCGATGATGATTGGCGGTTCGGGGGAGGCCACGGTCGCCGGGATGGTGACGGCGATGTTGGCGCCCGACGGGAAGGCGACGCGCTCGCCGGTGAGGCCGAGGTCGGCGAGCGCAGAGATGAAGTAGGTGCGAGCCCGATTGCGCTCCGTGTCGGTGTAGCGCGGCGTCCTGGCCAGCTCCTCGATCGAGGCCATGAGGTAGGTCGCGAGGTCGGCCTGATCGAGCGACGGCCGCGGGCAGAGCGGCGCATCGGGCGTCAGGTCGTCGGCGTCGTCCGTGATGTCGGTGCTGTCCGTGGAGTCCGTGTCGTTCGAGTTGTCGTCGGCGTCGGTGCTGCCGTCGAGCATGGAGTCGTCACCGCCGCAGGCGGAGGCGAGGAGCGCGAGTACGAGGATGGGCTTCATCGCGCGTAGTCGACGGCCGCTTCGATGTGGAAGTGGTCGTGGTGCGAGCGGGGATCGTTCTTGGGCGTCAGCACGAGACGGAACATGCCGCTCGAGTTCACGAGGTCCTCGACCGCGAGGAGCAGGGGATCGCCGCCCGGATAGTCGGTCTTCACCACGACGACGCGGCCCGTGTCATCGGTGAACGAGATGACGTCCATCGCGAGGCCGAGGGCGTGGCGCGACAGGAGGTTCTTCGTCTTGCCCCCGACGCGCACCTTCGTGTTGCGATAGAAGCTCGAGAACTTGATCTCGCGGACACCGAGCTCGACGAGCGCGGGCGCGATCTTGGCGAGGGTGCTGACGAGCTGGCAGTCGATCGTGAATGGCGGCTTGCGGAAGTAGCTGACGAACTTGATCCCGCCGATCTCCATCGCGGGGACCCAGACGGGGTTGGCGACCTTGCCGAGCTTGTCGGCCTTCTTCCACGCCACGCCGAGGGTATCGAGCTCCTCGCGGCAGGCCTTGCCCTGCGCCTTCATGCGCGCGTTCGGCGGCCAGACGTAGCCCTTGGGCAGGTTCGCCTTCGTGCGCTTCGTGGCCCGCGTGGACCGCGAGGACCGCTTCTTCTGTTTCTTCTTCTTCTTCTTCGCCTGCTTCGACGAAGAGCTCGACGGCCGGGCGTCCACGGGAGGGGCCGGTAGGACCACTCCCGCGATCGCCAGTGCGACCACCAGTCGAAGCATGGCGGGGACCTTAACAGGTACGCTGCGCCGATGGATCTCGAGCTTCGTGAGGCGCTGGCACTCTCCGAGGATCGCCGAGGCGCGCTCTCTCACCTGCTGCCTGGTAGTGAAGATCACGACTATTACCGCTGCCTTGCTGCACAACATGCGCAGCAGCTCGACGAGGCGGACCAGATCATCGCCGCATGGCCGCAACGGCACGGCCAGACGCAGTCGTACACGCGCCTCCGGTTGCGTCAGTTGCTGTGTCGCGCGGTCGGGCAGCCGGCCCTCGTCGCGAACGAGCTTCGCGATTGGTTCCGGGTCCAGCACTGGCACGAGGCCGTCGCGGAGGAGATCGATCCGACGCGCCCCACGAAGCTCGCCCCCGGCATGTTCGACGGCGGCAAGCTCCTGCGCGAGGCCTACAACGCCGACGCGAGCCTGCAGCACGTCACCGACGAGGGCTTGCACGAGCTGCTCGACTATCAGCTCGATGCGTCGCGCCGGAAGTCGCTGCTCCAGCGCATGCACCACACGCCGCACCAGCACCTGGTGCGCAATGTCGTCGAGGATCTGACGAAGCGCGGCGCGCCGGCCTGGGGCGACGTCGCGATCCACGAGCAGCTCACGCTCGAGCAGCTCTCCGCGATCCAGCGGCTGCGGCCCGATCTCGACGGACACCACGGCTTCATCTGCGCGGTCGTGCGGCGTATGCGACCGCATCACACCGTCGATCTCGAGCTCGATCGAGCGGCCCGGCTTGCCCACCTTGTTCGGCTCTGGGAGCTCCTCAAGGACCTCCCCGCGCCGATCAACTCGCTGAAGGCGCACGTGCTGTGGCATCTGCTCGACACGCAGCGCCGCGTGGGCGCCGTGGATCAGGCTCACGTGCACGCGTACCTGTCGCTGCCGCGCAACGCGAGCTACGTGCGGCATGAGTGGCTGCGACAAGCCGATCACTCCGCCGTGGCGCAGCTCGGCATTGACTACCGCGAGGTCACGGGTCTTCCGCCCGCGGGCTCCGACGAGGAGCTCGTGCGCGACCTGATCGCACGCGACCTGGCTCGCGCCGAGCGCTACGCCGAGTGGCTGGATCGGACCTGGTTCGATCTCGAGCTCGCCGCCAACACGTTGCTCGACGGGGCCGGGGACGCCGTGCGGGCGACGCAGGTGCTCGGACCCGCGCGGGCCGCTGCGTTGCGCGATCGCGTCGAGCTCGCCTGGACCGTCGAGGTGCCGCCATGGTTCGGGGCGACCGATCCGGTCGTCCTCGACGCCTGGGTCAAGAACGTCCCCGAGGTGGTGGTGAAGGTGTTCCGGATCGATCCGATCGCCTACTTCCACCATCACAAGAAGGAGGTGAACACCAACCTCGACCTCGACGGCCTCGCGGCCTCGCACGAGATGGTGATTCGCCAGCCGGAACCCCCGGTGCGGCGCGTGCGGCGTCGCATCGAGCTGCCGATGTGCGACCGCGCCGGCACGTACGTGATCGATCTGATCGGCAATGGCATGTCGAGCCGCGCCCTCGTCACGAAGGGCCGCCTGCGCCACGTCACGCGCGTCGGCGCCGCGGGACACGTCATCACGATCCTGGCCGAGGACGGCACGCCCCGTCCGGACGCACGCGCCTACCTCGGCGAACGCGAGTACAAGCCCGACGAGAAGGGCGCGATCCTCGTCCCGTACTCGACGAACCCAGGCCCCCAGAAGATCCTGCTCGTCGCCGAGGACATCGCCACCGTCTCGCAGGTCGAGCTGGTGCGCGAGACGTACCACCTCGGCATGAACGTGCTCCTCGATCGCGAGGCGCTCGCGCCGGGCCGCACCGTCCAGGCCATCGCGCGCTTGCACCTCATGGTCGCGGGCATGCCGGCGTCGCTCGCACTCCTGCAGCGTCCGACGTGGAGCCTGACCGTCGACGACCGCCACGGCGTCTCCACGACGAAGGTGATGCCCCTCGAGCTCACCGACGACGGCGCGGCCACGCTCGAGTTCCAGGTGCCGGACGAGGCGGCGCGCGTCTTCATCCAGGTCAGTGCGTCGGCGCACGTGCGCAGCGAGCAGCGCGACCAGGAGCTGAGCGACGGCAAGGCGTTCGTGATCGCGAGCATCCACGGCACGAACGCGATCGAAGCGCTCTATCTGGCCGACACCGCCGCCGGCTGGGTCGTCTCCGCGCTCGGCAAGTCGGGGGAGCCGCGGGCGAGTCGTCCGATCACGGTCGCGCTCGTGCATCGCTGGGCGCGCTGGCAGATGAACGCCGAGCTCGCCACCGATGCGCAGGGGCGGGTCGAGCTCGGGCCGCTGCCGGGCGTCGAGTGGATCAGCGCGTCGCTCGCCGGGACCACGCAGCAGTGGCTGGCGGGCGATGTCGGCATCGGCGCGACGCTGTACGTGCCGTCCGGTGGCTCCGTCGTGGTGGCGATTCCGCCGCGCCGCACGGCGGCCGAGCTGGTGCGTCGGATGTCGCTCGTCGAGCTGCGTGGCGGTCTGCCGGCGCGGCATGCCGAGGTGCAGATCGAGGAGCTCGCGAGCGCGCTCGTGCTGAAGGGCCTCTCGCCGGGCGACTACGATCTCCGCGCGCCGGGCCTGCACGTCGCGATCACCGTCGCGGCGCCGGGCCCCGTCGTCACCGGGGTCACCGTCGCGCCCGGCGAGGTGCTGCAGACGCCGCGCGCGGCCCCTGCGCTCGCCACGCTGGCGAGCACCGCCGACGGGGGCATCGCGCTCACGCTCGCCCACGCAGGCCCGCGCACGCGCGTGCACGTGATCGCCACGCAGTTCGCCTCGGCGCTCGTCGATCCGCCGGTGCTCACGCCGGCGATGACGCCGCAGCGCCGGCAGGACCCCGCACGCGGCAGCTACTACGTCTCCGGTCGCGATATCGGCGACGAATATCGCTACGTTCTCGAGCGCCGCGCCCAGAAGCGCTACCCGAGCCTGCTGCTCGACAAGCCGAGTCTCTTGCTGAACCCGTGGTCGCGGCGCACCACGACCACCGACGTCGCGACGGCTCGCGGCGGGGCGGCGTTTGCCGCCTCTGCCCCCGCGACGATGCGGAGTGCCTACGGCGGCGGCGGGGCGGAGGCCCGGAGGCGGCAGGAGCACGGCAGCCAGGATGCGGCCGCGTACGCGAGCTACGACTTCCTGCCCGACGCCCCGCGCGTGCTCGCGAATCTCGTGGTCGATGAGAACGGGGCGCTGAGCATTCCCGCGGATGCGCTTGGCGACGCGGTCACGGTGACGGTCATCGTCGACGATCCAGCCGGCGTCACGCGACGCGCCGTGCAGCGCGCCCTGCAACCGCTCGTCCCGAAGGACCTGCGCCTCCGCATCGCGCTCGACAAGGACCGCCACGCGACGCAGAAGCGCGCGATCAGGCCGCTCCGGGCGGGCGAGACGATCGCGATCGAAGACCTGGCGACGGCGAAGGTCCATCTGATCGACAGCGTCGAGCGGGCGCACTCGTATCTCCTCGCCCTCCGTGATGACGCCACGCTGCGCGAATTCAGCTGGCTCGCGAAGTGGCCCACCCTCACGGAGGCCGATCGCCGCGAGAAGTACAGCAAACACGCCTGCCACGAGCTGCACCTGTTCCTGTTCTACAAGGACCGGCCGTTCTTCGATGCGGTGGTCGCGCCCGCGCTCGTGCACAAGCGCACGAAGACGTTCCTCGATCACTGGTTGCTCGGCGCCGATCTCAGCGCCTACCTCGTCTCGACCGAGCTGGCGCGCCTGAATGCCGTCGAGCGCGCGCTGCTCGCCCAGCGCATGCCCGCCGAGTCCGCGATCGTGCGCATCCTCGAGGATCAGGTCGGGACGATGGCGCCCGATCCTTCCGGCGAGGCGAAGCTCATCGACGCCCTCCTCGGCGCGGCGGCCCTCGACGGAGACTCCGAGATCGCCGACGCGCAAGCCCTCGCCGCCAGCGAGTTCGAGGGGTCCGCCGACGAGTCGACCGGGAGTCACGTGTCGTACGATCGCGTCGTCGCGATGAGTGCGGCCCCGGCCCCCGCGATGATGGCGCCGGGCGCACCACCGCCACGTCCGGCCCCGCCGGCAGTGGGGCGCGCGGTGGCGAAGAAGGCCGCTCGCCGCGAGCGGGCCGCCGACATGGAGATGGACCTCGACGACGACCTCGGCGGTGACATGGCGAAGCGCGAGCAGGCCGCGCCCGCGCACTACCGCACCGTCGACAAGACGCAGGAGTGGGCCGAGCACAACTGGTGGCGCCGGACGCCGCAGCAGAGCGGCCCCGAGATGATCACGACGAACAAGCTGTGGCGTGATGTCGCCATGCATCGCGGCGGGGGCTTCCTCTCGCCGTGGCTCGGTCTCGCGACGACGAGCTTCGCCGAGGCGATGTGTGCGCTGGCGCTGATCGACCTGCCCTTCGCGGCCGCCAAGCACGAGTACGTGACGACCGGCCCCGGTATGGCGATCACGGTGAAGAGCAACGCGCTCGCGGGCTCCGCGCAGATCGTCGACGGCGAGCTGGTCACCGGTGGTCCACCGCTGGTCGTCGGGACGAGCTACGTCCGCACCGATGACCGTACGGAATGGGAGTCCGGCGAGCAGCGCGACAAGTACGTCGACGCGTTCGCACCCGGCGTGGTCTACACGTGCCTCGTGGTGCTCGCGAATCCGTCGAGCTCGCGGCAGCGCGTCTCGGCGCTCGTGCAGATTCCGCGGGGCAGCATTGCCGTCGGGGGCGCGAAGCAGACGCAGACGATCGACGTGCTCCTGGCGCCGTACGGCACGCACGGACACGAGTACTCGTTCTACTTCCCCCAGCCCGGGGCGTGGTCGCACTTCCCGGTACACGCGAGTCGCGGCGAGGTGATCGTGGCCGCGGCGCCGCCGCAGACCCTCGCGGTGGCGACGGGCGGGAATGCCGCCGATCCGACGGCGTGGTCGCACGTCTCGCAGCGCGGCTCGCTCGCGGACGTCGTCACGTACCTGGCGACGAAGAACCTCGCCGCCATCGAGCTGGCCCAGGTGGCGTGGCGCCTGAAGGACCGCGCGGCCTACGACGCGATCCTGGGTGCGCTCGAGGCGCGGCGCATCTACGACGGCACGCTGTGGGGCTACTCGCTGCTGCACGTCGACGGGCCGCGCATCATCGCGTGGCTGCGAGGCCTCAACGGTCAGCTGCTGACGGCCGGCCCGAGCCTCGAGATGATCGGCACCGACGCCGAGGACTTCGGCACGTACGAGCACCTCGAGCTCGCGCCGCTGGTGAATGCCCGCGCGCATCGCCTCGGACCGAAGACGCGGATCCTGAACGACGGCCTCGCCGCGCAGTACGAGCGCTTCCTGAACCTCGTCGCGCACCGGCCGCGGCCCCTCGCCAAAGATCACCTCGCGGCGGCGAGCTATCTCCTCGCGCAAGATCGCGTCGACGCCGCCCTGGCGGAGCTGGCGCGGGTCGGCGCAGATCCGCAGATCGCGGAGCGGATGCAGCTCGACTACCTGTCGGCCTATGCCGCCTGCATCGTCGGCGATGTCGCCACCGCCCGGACCCGCGCCGAGCCCTGGCGCGACATGCCCGTGAATCGCTGGCGGCATCGCTTCCGCGCGCTCCTCGCCATGCTCGACGAGGTCAGTGGAGCCGCCCCGGTGGTGGTGGACACACAGAGCCGCGAGCAGCGCCAGAGTGAGGCCGCCGCCCAGCAGCCGACCTTCGAGCTCGCCCTCGACCGCGACGGGATCCTCATCACGTCGCAGCACGTGGCGGCGCTGGAGCTGCGCTTCTTCGAGATGGACGTCGAGCTCCTCTTCTCGCGGCAGCCCTTCGTGCAGAGCGACGTCTCGCGCTTCTCCTTCATCGAGCCCGGTCATCGCGAGCGCCTCGTCGACCTCGCCCACGAGGTGAAGCTCCCCTGGCCGGCGCAGCTGCGCGGGCGCCACGTCGTCGTCGAGGCCGTCGGGGCCGGCACCCGCAAGACGGCCGTCCACTACGCGAACGACCTCGTCCTGACGCTCGCGAACACCCAGGGCCAGATCCGCGTCGCCCG
>LNFM01010441.1_pt1 | contig 13069 bp, 12 predicted proteins | sample 596031 | NCBI WGS metagenome assembly LNFM01 (sample SAMN04254537, study PRJNA301005) | activated carbon metagenome | isolation source: dual media filters at the Ann Arbor, Michigan drinking water treatment plant | place: USA: Ann Arbor
TTGTTACGGGTGCAGTGGGGAGTTCCGATATTGCCAAAAAAATTGAAGAAGGAAATGTGGGCGGTCTGTTTAATATAAAAACAGTCGCCAACATTAAGGAGATGCAGCGGATTGCTGTGGAGAAGAGCAGACTTAAAATACCGTTGATTTTTGGCATGGATGTAATCCATGGTTATGAATCGGTGTTTCCCATACCGTTGGGTCTGAGCTGCAGTTGGGATATGAACTTGATTGAAAGAAGTGCACGAATTGCAGCTGTAGAGGCCAGTGCCGATGGCATTAACTGGACGTTCTCACCCATGGTAGATATTTCTCGTGATCCTCGTTGGGGTCGCGTATCTGAAGGCAGCGGTGAGGATCCATACCTCGGCTCTCAAATAGCAAAGGCCATGGTAAAGGGATTTCAAGGCGATGATCTATCTGCCAACAACACCATCATGTCATGCGTAAAACACTATGCACTTTATGGGGCGTCTGAAGCCGGTCGCGATTATAATACAGTAGACATGAGTCGTCATCGGATGTACAATGAATACCTGCCGCCATACAAAGCAGCAGTTGATGCCGGGGTAGGAAGTATCATGACTTCCTTCAATGAGATCGATGGCATTCCGGCTACAGCTAATAAGTGGTTGCTCACGGATGTGCTTCGTAAAGAGTGGGGCTTTAACGGATTTGTAGTCTCTGATTATACCGGGGTAAGTGAAATGGTTACTCATGGTTATGGAGACTTACAATCAGTCTCTGCGAAAGCCGTGGGTGCAGGTCTTGATATGGATATGGTAAGTGAAGGATTGTTAACTACGTTGGCTAAATCAGTGCAAGACGGCAAGATTACCGCAAAGCAAATTGATGAAGCTTGTCGTAGAATATTAAAAGCAAAATTTTTATTGGGTCTTTTTGATGATCCCTATAAGTATTGTGACGAGGGTCGTTCAAAAAGTGAAATATTTAATGCGGCCAACAGGGCCGAAGCCCGCAGTACTGCAGCTCAAAGTTTCGTGCTGCTCAAAAACAAAAACAATGTGCTTCCTATTAAAAAGTCAGGAACCATTGCATTGATAGGTCCGCTGGCGGATGCTAAAGAAAACATGACCGGAACGTGGAGTGTGGCAGCCAGATTTTCTGAATCTATTTCGGTGTTAGAGGGTTTGCGAAAGGCGGTGGGTGCTAATGCTAAAGTGGTTTACGCCAAAGGATCTAATCTTGATGAGAATGAAACGCTTGAAGCAAATGCCACGATGTTTGGTAAATCCCTGCATCGCGACAAGCGCTCGGCAGCAGAGCTAAGAAGCGAAGCGGTTCGTATTGCAAAGCGTGCCGATATTATTGTTGTTGCTGCCGGAGAGGCAGCCGAAATGAGTGGTGAAGCGGCTAGTCGTACAAATATTGAAATTCCAGAAACCCAAAGAGAGTTGATAAAAGAACTTCTTAAAACTGGTAAGCCAGTTGTGCTGGTACTATTCACGGGTCGTCCATTAGCTTTAACATGGGAAGAGGAAAATGTGCCAGCGATATTAAATGTTTGGTTTGGCGGCAGTGAGGCTGGTGATGCCATTGCGGATGTCTTGTTTGGTGATGTGAATCCATCGGGAAAATTGTCCATGACTTTTCCTCAAAACGTTGGTCAGATACCCTTGTATTATGCACATAAAAATTCGGGTAGACCATTAAGTGGACCGTGGTTTCAGAAATTCCTGTCTAATTATCTGGATGTTTCCAACGATCCGTTGTATCCATTTGGGTTTGGTTTGAGCTACACCAATTTTACTTACAGCGATATTACGTTAAGCACACGTGAAATAACTTCGGCTGATTCTTTGCGTGTATCCATCAATGTAACCAACACCGGTACCCGTGACGGCAGCGAAGTCGTTCAATTGTATATCCGTGATTTGGTAGGTTCCGTTACCCGTCCGGTCAAAGAACTAAAGGGATTTCAAAAGATTGCTCTTAAAGCAGGAGAAACCAGAACGGTGAATTTTACATTGGGGATGCAAGATTTATCCTTTTATAATCCAGACCTAAAATTTGAACCCGAGCCCGGTGAGTTTCATGTATTTATTGGAGGAAACTCGCGGGATGTGAAACAGGCAGCATTTGTCCTGAAATGATAGCGATGAGGCTTTCTCAAAAGTCAATCAATAAGTGAAATGTTCATTCCGGCCCTTTGAGCCGGAATTTCATTCTACCCTTTCTTATCTGGGATTGCGGGTCAAAGCCTGCCTTTGCCGAAGCGGCTACGCGCAGGCAGGCCCGCAATGACGGTCTGACTTTTGAGACAGTCATTAATTCTTCTTTTTGCTACCCTTGCTTTTTTGTTTACTCATGCCCCCATGCACTGCACTGGTAGAGCGTGGTGGTTTGGCATTATCAGCTTTAAATCTATCTGCGTGCGTTGTCACTTTTGGTTTGTATTGATGTTTGATCTGAATGATTCGAGAGATTCCAAATGCTACAGAAAGGTAAATTTCTCTTCGTTGTCCATATAAATCTGGCGCTCCCGGGTTGCCATTAAAATCAGGTGGGCCTGCAGGACTTTTCAATTCATTGATATAGGCTGAAGTACGAGTGTCAAAAATTCCAAAGTTGGCCCGGCCATCAAAGTTGAGACTCCAGTCATCGTTCAAATCAAAATCCGATCGGAACCCTAATGCAGCAAACAACTGAAAGGCGTTAAATTTATCTTTCGAAACATATACTTCATTATCAAGTTGCGGTACAAATACTCCATCATATACTTGCTCATAGCCCGGATCGGTTGGAATACTTACTCCAACAGGATATCGTAATTTGGTTGCCTGGTCAGGTGATGTTATTGTGAAAGTATCCTCACCTTTAATTAAAAAACTAGGCGTAATAGCGGCTACCAAACTTAGTCTGAAAAAAGACATGTCGTTAATATGCAACTTGAGTGCTACAGGAACACTGAAATAATTCATCTGTACATTGCGCGTACCTACATCTCCACCGGTGGTGTTCTTGATGATAAATTTTTGTCCTGTTTGCGTGTAGTTGGGTGTTAGCAATAATCCATGACCTACCCTGTCATAGCCATAAGCAAAACCAATAGGTGTTGCCCGGATAGTAAACTTGCCAACAAATCGTGGGTCTTTTGCTAAGCCCTGATCAACCGTAAAGGGAAAGTTAAAGCCACCAAATACTCCAAAGGCTTCAATATCCTGAGCGTAGGTTTGAGTAATTATTAAAAATAAAAAGCCAGTAAAAACGGCTCTCATTGCAGGAGACAGGTTGGGTGAAAAGTCACTTAAATCAATTCAGAAGCCATTTTTTTGCTATTGGCAGAATTACAAATCTAAGATAATTAAACGAATTAACACGGCCTTTAATGCATCACTTGCGGTATTTTTGGCTGGTTTTACCGATAAAAACGACTAAGGGTTTCACAGAAAATTTTGTGCCTGTAGAGCTCCTATAGAAACACTTTTAATGAGAACCTACTAGTGTCTTGAGACCAATCGCATTAATGCCAAGTTGAATAATCAGCATGGAGGTATTGGCACGGGCTGTATCAAACGTAACAAACCCATCGGGGTCAAGTTTCACTGAATTGCGAACTACATAATTCACTTCATCGCCCCAGAGATAAAGTACCCGCAGTGTAAACCCAGGATGACTTCTCTTTTTAGGGTTGGTATAGAACCCTGCTCCTAAACCATAATTCACGCCAGTGTCCTTTACATTGTTGATCACTTCGCGTTGGTCGTCATTAAAGATAAAGTCAATCAGGTTTTTGTTGATCTTGGTTTTAGTATTGTAAAGTTTTAGTCCCACGAGTCCATCAAGAAAGGGTGTTATGGATCCGTGTTCATATTTAGGACGTAGCCTGCCAATTGCATTCCAGGTAAAAACATTGTGTGTAGTCTTAAGTGCGGGTGCCGTGGTGGTAGCTGGAGTTTTTTCCTGACCGTAAGTAAAATAACCAAAATCGAGGCCGATAAGAATGGGTGAGGGTCTGTTCTCTAATAAAGGACTAACTACAAGGCCCGTTCCCACACCAAAACCAAGATTACCAAAGTCGTTATTAATTACCTTCCTGAATTCCGGGGAAGGAATTGCCATTTGGCCCGTCAGATAAAAGTTGATGTATGAAAATTTTAATGAGTCAGAATGCTGGCCATAGGAAGCCCTCAGGCTTGCGCATGAAAGTAATAGGATGAAAAGAAGTTTGGTTTTCAACTCATGCTAAGTTATGATAAACGTTCTGCACATCATCATCTTCTTCCAGGGCACTTACACATTCCATTACTTCATCCTGTTCGGCTTCACTTAATTCTTTGGTTGCATTGGGAATATACTGGAGTTCTGAACTTTTGGGTTCCAGTCCTTTTGACTCGAGAAATTTTGCCATGTGTCCAAACTCGGTAAACTTGGTATACACGATAATTTCTTCTTCCTCCCGTTGAATATCTTCGGCTCCGGCATCAATCAGATCCAATTCCATCTCATCCAGATTTAATTTGGAAGGATCAAATTTAAAAATACCCTTTCGCTCAAACATAAACGCAACGGAACCGGAGTTGCCCATATTGCCGCCATGCTTCGAAAAACGCAGTCGTATATTGGCTACGGTTCGGGTCGGGTTATCGGTTGCACATTCCACAACCACGGGTACGCCATGGGGTGCATAACCTTCATAGATTATTTCCTCAAAATCTTTTTCTTCTTTACTCGATGCTCTTTTGATGGCTGCATCCACACGGTCTTTAGGCATGTTCAACCCCTTGGCATTTTGAATGGCCATGCGCAACCGGGGATTGTTATCGGGGTTGGGTCCGCCTTGCTTTACGGCTATGGCAATATCCTTACCAATGCGTGAAAAACCTTTCGCCATTTTATCAAAGCGGGCGAACATTTTGTGCTTTCTCTTTTCGAAAATACGTCCCATAAATACAGTTATTGAGGGGTAAAAATAGAGCGAGATTCTGACTAGTAAAAATTTAGTTTTCGTCCGTCAGCGAACAAATTCGTTCGATTCGGAACAGGCTCAGACCATCAGGCCGCATATTATGAGCTCTAAATAAGGTTTGACTGATGGCATCAGGATTGTATGGAAGCGTCTGGTTGCCGATGCAATTATATCCAATGATTTGTAATCTGGTCTTAAAACACTAACATATGCTTTTCAACTACTTGAAAATTGCTTATCGGTCACTATTGAAATATAAGGGCTATGCATTGATCAATCTCGTGGGCTTGTCGTTAGGCTTAACAGCCGGAGTCCTCATCATGATTTATGTGCTGGATGAAGTATCCTTTGATAAATTCCACGTCAATAAAGACCGCCTGTATCGGGTCAACACCTCCTTCACAACACCAGAATCGGGCAATGAGGCAGCCAATGAAACCAATGGCTGGCCGATTGGAAAAGTGCTGGAAAAGGATTTTCCTGAAGTAGAAAAAGTACTGTATTCCCGCGGGGCTTCTTTTTTGATGATCAATCAGGGCGATAAGCGTCTCCGACAAAACATTCACTTTGCCTCTCCGGAATTCTTCAGCATGTTTTCATTTCCGCTTTTGAAAGGAAATGCGGAAAAAGCATTGACCGAGCCTTATAGCATCGTAATCTCTGAAGAGATGGAGCGAAAATATTTTCCCCAGGGTGATGCCCTCAACAAAACGTTGATCATGGCCGATACCTTGAACATGGTCGTTACTGGTGTGATGGCAAATATCCCAGCCAATTCTCACATTCAGGCAGATATGCTGATTTCATTCTCTACCTACCCAGCATTGAATACCCAATTTAGTTATGAGGATGGTTGGGGTAATATAAACGTCCGTAATTATATACTCTTAAAAGAAGGAACTGACTTCAATCATTTTGCAATCAAAGCAAAAGATATTTATATGAACCGGGTGGGGGAGATGATGAAGAACTGGGGGGTTTCAGCCTATGTATTGTTTGAGCCTATGACTGATATTTATTTAGAAACAAAAAGTGGAAATGGGATGGGCCCTGTAGGTAGTATCGATCGGATATACCTTGTGTCAGGTATTGCAGTTTTTGTTATTTTATTAGCCTGTATCAATTTTGTTAATCTGGCAACAGCACGCTCAGTCTATCGGGCAAGAGAGGTTGGTTTGCGCAAAGTGGTAGGTTCAACCCGTAAAGGATTAATTGCTCAGTTTTTAAGTGAGTCGTTTGTTCTTACCATAATTTCATTATTTTTTGCATTGGTTCTGATTGGCATTTCCTTACCCTATTTTAATCAGGTGATTGGAAAGAACTATCAACTTTTGTCGCTGGCTAATCTTTCTATTGTGTCTGGTACAATAATGCTGGTGGTGATTGTTTCGATGCTGGCAGGCTACTATCCGGCTATAGTTATTTCGGCATTAAAACCCGTGGAAGTATTAAAAGGGAAAATGCAAACTAGCTCACGGGGAATCATGTTAAGACGCTCTTTAGTTGTTTTTCAATTTGTGATTTCAGTTGCATTAGTTACGGGCACGTGGATCGTATTGGATCAGCTTACGTATATGCAGAAACAAAAACTGGGTTTTGATAAAGATGAAATATTTGTAATCATTGCAGCGCGGGTTAATGCTGCCAACCCACAGGCTTTTGAAACATTTAAAGATCAGTTATCATCGTTGGCTACGGTGAATGGTGTTTCCTACACCAACGCGGTTCCAGGTAACCCAGGTTGGATGGGGCAAGTAGCTTATGCAGAAGGTAAATCGGGTGAGGATGCAGTGAGTGTGGAATACATGGCTGTTGATGATAATTATCTTACTGTATTGGGCCTTGAATTAATTGCTGGCCGAGGTTTTGATAAACTACGGGCGGCTGATTTGAAAGATGGACTAATCTTGAATGAGACTGCGGTGTCAGTGTTTGGCTGGTCGTCACCTGAAGAAGCAATTGGAAAGAAAATCACTTCACCTTCAGGTACTCCACAAGGAGAAGTGATCGGTGTAGTTAAAGATTACCATCAATTAGGACTGCAGCAGAAAATTGGCCCCATAACAATGGCTTATGCATCCCAATACAGCTACCTCTATGCAATAAAATACAAGGCGGCTAACACGCAAGAACTGATAGCATCGATCAATGAATTATGGATAAAAACTTTTCCGGGTTATGATTTTAATTATTTCTTTCTGGATCAGGATTTTGAAAGACAATATCAATCGGAGCAGCGACTAGCTAATGTGTTTGCACTTTTTGCAGGCATCACTATGGTTATTGCCATAATTGGTTTATTGGGACTGGTCTCTTTTATGGTGGTAGCAAGAACGAAAGAGATTGGCGTTCGCAAAGTGCTGGGAGCCGATGTTTTGAACATTGCCGGATTGTTGAGTAAGGAATTTGTTGTGTTGGTTTTGGTTGCCAACCTGATTGCCTTTCCTTTGACCTGGTATTTTGCCAATGAATGGCTGCAGACTTTTGCTTTTCGCATGTCAGTAAATCCGCTGCTCTTTGTTGGCACGATGGTGATGGCGATCCTTTTTACACTGCTGGTTGTCAGTTTTCAGACAATCAAAGCTGCGTTAACAGATCCCGTAAAGGCGTTAAGGCATGAGTAGGATTTTATAGGTTGGAAGAGAAGTTGTAACTTATATCCTGTTTATCACTGATCTATATGGGAATCCGGGACAAGCGCATTGATGTTTATATTGCCAAGGCGCAACCCTTTGCCTGGCCAATTCTTGAACACCTGCGAGAACTTGTGCATCGGGCATGTCCACAGGTAGAGGAAGCCATGAAATGGAGCTTTCCGGTTTTTGAGTACAAGGGGATGATGTGCCATATGGCCTCCTTTAAAAAACATTGCACTTTTGGTTTTTGGAAAGCATCGTTGATGAAAGACAAAACCCTGCTTAAAAACGCGGGCAAAGAAAATTCCATGGGCCATTTGGGTCGTATCGAAAAACCAGAAGACCTGCCGTCCGACAAAGTACTGATAGGCTATATCAAAGAAGCCATGAAGTTGAACGAGACCGGAGTGAAGGTTGAAAAGAAAAAGCCCACTGAGAAGAAGCCTATCATAATACCTGAATATTTTAAAAAGGCCTTGAGCGAAAATCTGATGGCCAAGCAAGTTTTTGAATCATTCAGTCCTTCCAACAAGCGCGAATACCTAGAGTGGATAACTGAAGCAAAAACTGAAAGCACACGTCTCAAACGGTTGGAAACTGCTATCATTTGGATGGCTGAAGGAAAGATCCGAAACTGGAAGTACATAAAGTCCTAAATCAAAGCTTTACCGTCTGTACTCATTTGAATCAACTTATCCGCTCAGCACTTTTCATTGTGTAGTGAGTCAGGTACTTTTATACAATAACCACATTAAGATGAAAAGGCTTGTAACATTTCTATTTGTCCTGTGCTCCACAATTATGTTTGGTCAGAATCTAATCGATTCATCACAACGCGAAATTGTATTCACATCGGTTAATGTAGTGCCGATGGATACCGAGCAAATTCTGGAAAATCAAATCGTGCTTGTGAAAAACGGACGGGTTTCGGCCATTGGTAAAAAATTGAAGTATAGTAAGGATGCGTTGGTGATTGATGCGAAAGGAAAATACCTGATTCCGGGTTTGGCTGAGATGCACGCACACGTGCCACCCAATGATAATCTTGAAGCGCATAAAGAAGTTTTATTTCTGTTTGCCGCGAATGGTATCACTACCATCCGCGGTATGTTGGGCCATCCCAGTCATATCTCCTTGCGCTCAAAAATTAACACCGGAGAAATTGTTGGCCCACGGTTTTATACTACAGGTCCCTCGTTCAATGGCTTGAGCGTGAAGACGGCCGAGCGCGGAGCAGCCATGGTGCGTGAACAAAAAGCAGCCGGTTATGATTTTCTAAAACTTCATCCCGGATTAACGAAAGAAACCTTTGCGGCAGTCTCGTCAACAGCCAATGAAATAAAAATTCCATTTGCCGGACATGTGTCGTTTGGGGTGGGCGTTTGGCGTGCCATTGATGCTGGCTATTCCTCCATTGATCACCTCGATGGATTTGTAGAGGCTATGGTTCCAGGTATTGAAAGCATGGTGGAACAACAGACCGGTTTGTTTGGAATGTTTGTAGCGGATAAAGCCGATGAATCAGTAATCCCCAGGCTGATGAAGGAATTGAAAGAGAACAATATCTGGGTGGTGCCAACGCAATCGCTGGCCGATAGGTGGTTTGATGCTGATTATACCGGAGAGGTTTTTAGGCAAGATCCTGATAGTAGATACATGAATCCGCAAATGGTAAATCAATGGATTGATAGTAAAATGAATCTGATGGCCAATCCACAGTACGATGCTGCGAAGATTGAAAACTTCATTAAACTCCGTAGAAAGTTAATTTATGAATGCCAGCAGGCAGGAGTGGGGTTGCTATTGGGTTGCGATGCACCGCAGGTTTTTAATGTGCCCGGCTTCTCGACACACAATGAATTAAAATATCTGGTAGATGCAGGATTAACTCCGTATCAGGCTTTGCGGACGGGCACTGTGAATGTGGCAACCTATCTGAAGTTAGCCGATGCCGGTACCATCCGACCCGGAGCTGTGGCTGATCTTGTGTTGGTTGGGGGCAATCCACTTACCGATATTACCAATTCTAAAAAAGTAGAAGGTGTAATGATTCGGGGTAAGTGGTTATCGAAATCTGAAATTGAAGCCGGCTTGAAGCGATTGGAAAAGTAGTCACTGGTCACCAGCCGCTTGATTCTGGTTGCTTGTTGTGTGATTGAAATGTCATCACAAACCAGTAACTAGCAACCAGTAACCAGTAACTTATTTGTGACGCTTTTCTCCTTTACCCTCACGTACACTGAAATTGTTATCATTCTTTGTGTTGCCTTACTTACCGGCATGGCAAAAACAGGTGTTCATGGTGCCGGCATGTTATCGGTACCATTATTAGCCAATGTGTTTGGAGGTCAACTTTCGAGTGGTTTAATGTTGCCTATGTTAGTACTGGCCGATGTATTCGGAGTGTGGTACTACCATCGACATGCTTCATGGCACCATCTTAAAATTTTATTTCCGTGGGCCGCTGTAGGAATTGTTGTTGGCACTATTACAGGCACATACATCAATGATCAGATTTTTAAATTAATGATGGCCATTACCATTTTGGTGAGCGTCATAATTATGCTGTGGCTCGAGAGGCTGGGTCAACCCGATAAGATTCCAAAACACAAGTCATTTGCAATAGCCACCGGAATAGCGGGCGGATTTACATCCATGGTAGGCAATCTGGCTGGATCTGTAATGAGAATATATTTATTATCAGTCAGGCTTCCAAAAAATGCATTTATCGGCACAACCGCATGGTTCTTTTTGGTAGTGAATTGGTTTAAGGTTCCATTTCATGTATTTGCATGGCACACCATTTCCTGGAATACCGTTTGGTTTGACCTTGCATTATTACCTCTTATTATGTTGGGCGCATGGTTGGGAATTATTATTGTGAAGGCACTCACGGAAACCATGTACCGTTGGTTTATTATTGTCATGACCATCATTGCGGCCATCGGAATGGTTATTTGATTTTGTAAATTTGAATTATACAAGAACACTATGAATTCTGTCAACATTCACGAAAAATTCAACCTGTTTGCTGAAACCTGGACTCCCAAAATAATTGGTGAATTAAATGGACAGTATGTGAAACTGGCCAAAGTAAAAGATGAGTTTGTGTGGCACAGCCATGAGCACGAAGATGAGTTGTTTATGATTTTTAAAGGTACGTTGTATATGGACTTTCGCGATCGCACCGAGGTAATAAAAGAAGGCGAGATGATCATTGTGCCAAAAGGAGTTGAACATAACCCCCGAACAAACGGTGAGGAAGTTTGGCTTTTACTTTTTGAACCTAAAGAAACTGCTCATACAGGTAATGTGGAACATGAACGAACGGTTCATAACCTGAACTGGATTTAACTCAGTATGATCACGTATAGAAGAGCGAACGCATTCGATCCGGATTTTCACCATTTAATTGTTGATCTCGATAAAGAACTATGGAGTCGGTATCCTGACATCCAACAAAACTTTGCGCCTTTCAATAGAGTAGATGAAAGTTTCCGGGTGATACTTGCCTATGACAAGAATTCACCGATTGGGTGCGGTTGTTTCAGACCTATGAACGAAGAGCGCACCATAGAAATTAAGCGTATGTATGTGAAACTTACCCATCGCAACCAGGGTATCGGTAAAACTATTTTATATGGTCTTGAACAGTGGGCGAATGAAGAAGACTTTTTGATTTCAAAATTGGAAACCGGGATCAATCAGCCAGAAGCTATTGCCGCTTATGAAAAATCGGGATATACCTGGATTCCAAATTTTCCACCCTATGTGGAGGTTAAGGAGAGTATTTGCATGATGAAGGTTTTGTAAATAATCTAAGGGTGTCATGCCGGGCTTGCCTGCCAATTGGTATCTTAGCAAGCAGGCTAGACCCGGCATCCCGTTTTTTGTTACCCAGAAACTGGGTCGCGACTTCCAGCCGGGTTGGACGATGACTGACAAACTTTCGAGATAGACGTAGGGATAGGTTAATATGTATCAAAATCAACATGAAATTCACTTTATTTTTTTGGGTGTTGATCTCTATTCCATCACTAGCCCAGCGTTCGGTTCCTGAACTTGGTATGGTTACTGATTTTCAGAATGACAGCTTACTTCATGCATCTGGTTATCGATACTTAGTTGAGTCTACTAATAAAATTCTTTCACCACGTAATGTTTCAGAAAAACAATTCGAAGAGTATTTACAATCCATTAAAAAATTGAGAGTGCCTCTATTTGCCTGCAATTTGTTTATTCCAGGCGACTTAAAAGTAGTTGGCCACCAAGTTGATGAACTTGCCGTGCTAAAGTATGTAGAAGTTGTACTTCAACGCGCGCAAAAAGCTAACCTTAAAATGATCATTTGGGGCAGTGGCGGATCACGCGGAATTCCGGATGGGTTTGATCACACAAAAGCGAAAGAACAATTTGTAACAATAGCAAAAAAGATAGGTGCCTTAGCCGCTACCTATAACATCACCCTAGCATTGGAAAGCCTCAATAGAACCGAGTGTAATTTTATAAATACTGTCCAAGAAGCACTTGAAATCGTAAAAGCCATTGACCATAAAAATATTCGTTTGTGTGTCGACCTTTATCATATGGTAAAAGAAGGTGAAACGGCTGAGATAATTGGATCAGCAAAAGGATATGTCGTATACTGCGAGGTAGCTGAAAAAGAAGGCCGTACCCCACCGGGTGTTCAGGGCGATGATTTTTCGGAATATTTTAAAGCCTTAAAAAAAATTAATTATAGAGGTATTATTGTAATTGAATGTAGATGGGGTGATTTGGCATCGCAGGCTCTTCCAGCAAAACTCTATCTTCATAATCAGATCAATACGGTATGGAGAAATTAAATAATTGTAGGATGCGTTTTTTGATTTTTAGTGTTCTCCTATGCTCATTCACTGGACTTTCAGGTCAGGATCCTTTACGTTTTGAAAATGAAATTCAAAGTCTGATTGCTGGCGATACTTCAGTAGGTAATCAAAATCTCATCCTGTTTACAGGGAGTTCAAGTATCAGGTTTTGGAGTAGCTTAAAGCAAGACTTTCCGGAACATAATGTTGTCAATCGTGGATTTGGTGGTTCTGAAATGAAAGATCTTCTCTATTATGCTGAGCCGCTGATCTTAAAGCATAAGCCAAAAAAGATTTTTATTTATGAGGGCGATAATGATATTAACTCGGGCACAACTCCGGAAGAAATATTAAGAACAGCTGATGAAATATTAAAGCTTATTCGCGCTCGCCTTCCCAAAAGAGTTGAGATCATTTTTATTTCTGCCAAACCAAGCGTGGCCCGCTGGCAGCTGAAGGAACCGTATCAGGTCTTTAATTCACAACTTAAAGAATGGACATCAAAACAAAAACGAGTGAAATTTGCTGATGTATGGACCCCTATGCTGAATGATAAAGGGGAGGTGCGTACAGATCTTTTCGTTGAAGACAATCTGCATATGAATCAGAAGGGCTATGAAATTTGGACTACTGTTCTGAGAAAGTACCTGTAATTG
>LNFM01010442.1_pt1 | contig 13067 bp, 15 predicted proteins | sample 596031 | NCBI WGS metagenome assembly LNFM01 (sample SAMN04254537, study PRJNA301005) | activated carbon metagenome | isolation source: dual media filters at the Ann Arbor, Michigan drinking water treatment plant | place: USA: Ann Arbor
ATTAAAGATAGTCATCTTCGCGCTGGTGGCGCACTGCTAATATTGTGACCATATTATTTTCTTCAATTTCAAACAAAGCAACATATCCGTTACTTCCAAATGGAATAACTAACTCGCGCAAAAATGGATTATTGGCTTGCGCTTTTCTACAAGTAAACGGAAAAGTTTTTAGCAAATCTAACGTATTTGTAATAGATTGCAATGCATGTTCGGCTGCTTGAATATCTAGCTGCAATAAAAATGCGTATAGCCGTTTTAGGTCGTCATTCGCTTCATCTGTATAGCGAATTTGATATTTCAAGCTTTAGCCTTATTTAACATTTCTGTTAATTCCGCTAGAACATCTTCTGCTGAATGGTAGATTTGCGTGCGTTTGGCTTCATCGCGAGAAGCCAAGCCGCGCGCAATAAATGCTTCATGATGCAAGCGTTTTTCGATATTGGCGCGTAACGATTCTTCTACAAAACTAGAAAGTGTTTCGTTTTCTGCAAGTACACTTTCTGCGGCTTGGCGTAATTTTGGTTCTACACGCAGGGCTGGAATTGTTGCGGTTTTCATTGTGCACTCCTGTTGTAATTCATTTGCATTACATTAGCACATTTTTTATGTGTGTTTTATATTTTACTTAACCACTTTTTGACGTGAAATATTGGTTAAGTCATCCCAATTTCCATCCGATTTAGGCGCGTAATGTTGAATATCGTTGCGCATCGCCGCAAACTGGCCTTCATACCACAGCGGAATATAGGGCAATTGTTGGTGAATACGCGCTGTTGCCGCAGGCCAATCTTCTTTTGCTAGCAAGCTATCTAAAGTTTTATCCGCATATTTGCCACGGTTAAAACCATTAGGCGGAAAATTTTTGCTACCAAACGCTTTGGCGTAGATTTCAGGCGTTTTAATGCCAACCCACGTTAAGCCAAAAAGCTGAAAATTACCTTGTTTAACATCGGCAAAAAAAGTACCCCAATCTAGGCTTTTAATTTGCAAATCAATCCCCGCTTGAGCCATTTGCGCTTGCAAAATAGTGGCAAAACGTAAGCGCTGCGCATCGGTGCTGGTTTTGTAAATCAGCTTTAATGGCAACTTAATACCTGCCTCGCGCAGTAATTGCTTGGCTTTTTCGGGATTGTAATCGTCAGTTGCTAAGTTGCTGTTTGCGTTAGTGTAGTGTTCTGGCGGCAGAATCACACTGGCAACGCGCGATTGTTGCACCATCACTTGCCGAATAATTGCTTCACGGTCTACGGCGTGTGCAATGGCTTGGCGCACCTTGATATTTTGCAAAGTGGCATCTTGCATATTTAAACCAAGGTAAGAAAAATTAGCGCCAATTGTGGTTTTAACCGTAATTTCGGGCTGATTTTGCAAATGCTTAACCAATTCTGGTGGCAAATCGCCTTGAATTAAATCGGCCTCGCCGCGCAGCAATTTTAAAACGCGTACGGTTGGGTCTTTCACTTCGGTTAGGATAATTGGTTGATTATCCTTAACGCGTTCCAACACTAATTTATTATCCCAACGCACAAACTTTAACGCACCGTTACCAATGGGATAATGCGCAAAATCGTGGTTTTTTGCGATTAAATCGGCAGGCAAAATACCGATAATTAATTTAGAGGGGAAATGGTTATCGGCTTGTTTTAATTCAAATAAAACCGATTCATTATTGATGACTTTAATATTTTTAATGTTCGCAAATTCGGCCGTATGCGGTGAATCTTTTAAACGCAAAATCGAATCATACGTGGCTTTAATATCCAAAGCTGTTAAAGCGGTTTGATGATGAAACGGCGCGCGATTTGATTGCAATGTAAATTGATACTGCGTTGGGCTAATCAAACGCCAAGTCGCTAATACTGGCAATGGTTTTGAAGCCGCATCAAAATCCACAAGCGGTTGATAAATCAGCCGATTCACCCGCTCGGATGCCGCATCAGTCGCATATCGCGGATCTAAATTGAGAGGGGCTTGGGCGATGGCAAAGTGTATGGATGCAGCGCCATTTTCTGATGATTGATTAACTGGCTGACACGCACACAAATAAAACAAAACCAGCAGGAAAAAGAAGCTTTTCATGCCGCTAGTTTAACTGATTTGCGGGCAGTTAAGCTGGCGAAGAAGTGAGTGAATTACAGCAAATCGTGCAATTTAAACTGTAGCGTTTCAGCTAGCGGCTCAGTTTCTTTAATCGCCTGCGCTAATGATTGATCCGCTTTAACTGGGCCGACTTGTTCACACATGGCAATGTAAGTGTAATGAATAATTTTTTGCATAATCGGCAAGCTGTAGTTTGCTGCTAATATAGGCTTGCGCTTTGCTAGCCACTGTTTTAAATGCATGTTGCGGCGCTCATCCATCTCTAAACTAGCACTTTGATCAAAAACAAATTGCCGAACATTTCGCTCATCTCGCTCATTTATTTTTAACAGCATTTGCTCAAAAAGATGGATGAATACTTGCGTTTTTCCATCTTGAATATGCTGAGCAGCGGGCGGCAGGCTGGATTCTGCTTTCATCGCATCAATGGGGTCTGCCAGCAATTGCTCAATGGGCATATCCATGGCATTAAATATAGAGCCGAGTATTTTTGCGCGCTGCTCTTTGAGTTCTGGCGTACTGCAACAGCGCGCTACAAATACGCTTAATGCATACTTGGGTTTTTCACTATAATCTTTTTGCCATAATGAAATGGCTTGATACAGCTCATGATCATCAAAATAGGCGCGCATGCCTGTGTAAATGGCGCGGCGACGGTGTATTAAATCCATTTTCGTCCTAAATTAGGCATTAAGTATGTGGCGATACAAGCACATAATGCGTGTTTAATTTTTAAAAACATTTAGTTTTTTAAGTCTTTAATATTTTCTGGGTTATAGGCGTTATTTGTCCCAAATTCTGGGTAGCCAATTTCGCCGTGTTCGGTAACATCTAAACCACGCTGCTCATGCATGGTGCTGACACGCAAGGTAGTGATTTTAGAGATTAAAAAGTACATGATGAGCGCAGCAAAAAATACCCACACAAACGCTGCCCCAATGCCGATTAACTGCACGCCAATTTGATGCGCATTGAACATATTGCCTGTTAAAAACAACCCCGCCGCTAAGGTGCCCCAAGCACCGCAAATGCCATGCACAGAAACCGCGCCTACCACATCATCTAAACGCATTTTTTCTAGCAGCATGACGCCAAGTACGCTTAATACACCGCCAACTGCGCCACTTAATGCGGCATAAGGCGGCTGCATACTGGCACAACCTGCGGTGATCGCAACCAAACCCGCAATACTGCCGTTGACTGCGTTGGTCATTAATGCTGGTTGGCGTGTTGCAAAGCTGATTAACATGGCTGCTACTGCGCCTGCAGCACCTGCTAAGTGCGTATTCAGTAAAATGAGCCCAATGTTGGTGCCTGCTGCCAGCGTACTGCCGCCATTAAATCCAAACCAGCCAAACCATAATATAAATCCACCAAGTGCAATAAAGCTGAGATTATGGCCAGGCAAAGTGCGCGCCTCGCCTTTTGGGCCAAAGCGTCCTAAGCGTGGGCCCAATAAAATAATGCCCGCCAATGCGCACCATCCACCAACCGAATGTACAACGGTTGAACCTGCAAAATCTATAAAACCCATTTGCTTTAACCAGCCGCCGTCACCCCAAGCCCAGCTACCAAATACTGGATAAATAATGGCAGTAATGCCGCAGGTGCCAATTAAATACGCAATGTAATTAGTGCGCTCTGCCATAGCGCCACTCACGATAGTGGCGGCTGTAGCGGCAAACATCATCTGAAAAAACAATAAGGTAAAGTCCCAATCGGGCGCTGTCGCCAAGCCAAAAAGGCTAGTGCCTATCCAGCCAGATGGGTTATAACCGAACATTAATCCGTAGCCAACCAGCCAAAATAACAGGCTGCCTACGCACAAATCCATGTAGTTTTTCATCATCACATTGACGGCATTTTTTGCCCGCACCATGCCTGTTTCTAACATGGCAAAGCCTGCTTGCATCAAAAACACCAACGCGCCTGCAATCGCTATCCATACCGTGTGCGTGGCAGATGGGCTTAAAACATCGCTGGCAAAAACCAAATTGGGTGAAATAAGTATGATGACAAAGCACAAAAATGGACTAATAGCGGCTAATTTCATGCGGACTCTCTGATCAAAAATTGAAATAAATAGACGTACCAAACCATTGTAAGCATGAAAAATGCCAGTTTTAATCATTTGCTGGGAAATGATTAAAACTGGCATTAAAAACCGTATTTTGGAGTGGGTAATACTTACATCAGCGTAAATAAGGCAATGGATTCCACATGGCTGGTATGCGGGAACATATTGATGACACCTGCTGCGCTTAAGGTATAGCCTTTTTCATTGACCAGCACGCCAGCATCACGCGCCAATGTGGCAGGATTACAAGATACGTAGACGATCGTTTGTGGAGCTGTAGAAGTGTCGATGGCTTGCACCAATTCATAAGCGCCATCGCGCGGTGGGTCGATTAGCCATTTATCAAACTTACCTAAAGCTAATAAGGATTCAGATGTCATTTTAAATAAATCAGCCACACCAAATTTCACATAATTTATATGGTTAAGTACGGCGCTCTCATTGGCTCTGTCCACTAAATTCGCCAAGCCTTCTAAGCCCAACACTTTTGCGCCACTGCGCGCAATCGGCAAGGTAAAATTGCCAATGCCACAAAAGAAATCGGCAATTTTTTCACCCGCTTGCGGATTCAACAACTGCATGGCGCGGCGAATCATCACTTGGTTAATTTGCGGGTTTACCTGCGTGAATTCGTTCGGCTTAAACGGATAGCGCAAACCAAACTCTGGCAAGCTATAACTTAACGCGGCACCAAGCCCATCTTTTGCATGCGCCTCTAATTGAGTCGCATTAGGCCAAAAAGGCTTAATCGTATCGGGCCCTTTGGTTTGCGTCCAAACTTGCACTTTATGCGCATCTGCAAAGGCTTTAAAGATGGCTTCATCATCAGTTGTCAGTGCATCCATAATGCGGAAAATCAGAACGATTACGCCAGCTTCGCCAACCGCCAACTCAATTTGCGGCAATTTATCGCGTATGCTTAATTGCACAATCATTTGCTGCAAAGGTGCGATTAACGCGGACACTTCTGGCACCAATACTTCGCACGAATTCATATCGGCCACATAACGCGTGGCTTTTTCGTTAAAACCTACTAGTACGCGCTGCTTTTTCTCTACATATTTCACACTTAAACGTGCTTTATGCCGGTAACCCCAAGTAGGGCCGTAAAGCGCTGGCAGCATAATGTCTGGCTTTACTTTGCCAATATGCCATAAATCATTTTCCAGCAAACGCTGCTTGGCGGCCACTTGCGCATTGGCATCTAAATGCTGTAATTTGCAGCCACCACATAAACCAAAATGCGGGCATTTTGGTGTTACGCGCTGATTAGATTGTTTGAGAATATCAATGACTTTTGCAGTTTCGTAGCTAGGTTTAATGTGCTGCGATTGATAAGTCACACGCTCATTGGGCAGCGCACCATCTATAAAAATAGTTTTACCATTCACATGCGCAACCCCACGCCCCTCTTGGTCTAGTGATTCAATCGTAGCGGTTAAAATTGGATTGAAAGTGGGGTCTTGACGACTTTTATTGCGGTTTCTTCTCATGCCGCCATTTTAACCGAAAGCGATGTATTAAAAGTTGGGTATTACAGCAATGTGAAAAAATTTGCTAAACTGCCTGCAAAATAATGCTTAAGCGCTAAAAGATACACGGAGTAAGTCGCTGGGCGAGATGATATACAAAGCGCAAGCAATGCGGTCATTCGCTTGCGTAGATAGTTATTACGCGTATCCTTAACATGATTGATACGGAATTATTCTGAAAGACTACTCATATGACGCATATTATTCACACAAAACTTAATCTAATTTTAGTCCTAATATTGGCACTGTTCTTGGCGCAGATTGCCTATGCAAAGCCACTGATTGCGCTTAAATCTCACGCAGGTATCGCTTATTTATCAGGCGGAATTGGTGAAGAAGAAGTGCAAGCCATGCGCGCTCAAGCCAAAAAATTTACGCTGAATTTATTGTTTTCAGAGGGCACTAGCGGCCGCTGGGTGACGAATGTGAATGTGAATATTTATAACGAACAAGACGAGCGTGTATTCAGAATTGTTGGCTCAAAACCAATGTTGTATGTGAACTTGCCAGCGGGCACTTACTTAATTTTGGCCAATAATAATGGTCAAAAACTACGCCATAAATTAACGATTGACGATAGCTCTAATAAAAAAGTAATTTTGAACTGGAAAGAGACTGTTGAGGAAGATTTATCTACTGACGAATAAGAGCAGTCAAGCCTGCCAAGCCGCCAAAAACTCTGTCCAGTGTGGCATTTTATAATCTACTGCGTAACTACTCAAAGTATCACGCACCAATTCTATTTCAGCCGCATATTCCATTTTGGTTAAATGACCGCGCATTAGCTGAAAGCGCAAATAAACCAAATGTGTATTGGCCACATCGGTTTCACAATAATTGCGTATCTCTTCTATTTTTCCTGCTTTAAATGCATCCCACACTTTACTGCCATCCATGCCGAGCTTGCCCGGAAAGCCGCATAATTTAGCCAAATCATCCAGTGGCGCGTTGGCGCGTGCATTGTACAAAGCCAGCAAATCCATTAAATCTAAATGCCGCGTATGGTAGCGGCTGATGTAATTATTCCATTTAAAATCTTTGTCATCCTCGCCCAAATCCCAATATCTAGGTGCCGTCACGTGATTCACCATGGCGCGATAATGCAATACGGGCAAATCAAAACCACTACCATTCCAAGAGATAATTTGCGGCGTATATTTTTCGATACCATCAAAAAAACGCTGAATGATTTCCGCTTCAGATGAGTTAGCGTCGCCAAGTGTCCATACTTTAAAATTATTACCCTCACGCAGCGCGCAAGAAATCGCACACACTTTATGCTGATGCAAAGGCAAAAACTCACTGCCGTTATGCTGGCGGCGCTGATGCAGCGCGATATTAGCCACATCTTCATCAGACACATCAGCAGGCAAATCCAGCAAAGCGCGTAGGCCAGCGGTGTCTGGAATGGTTTCGATATCAAACACTAAGGTTGGGGTCATGTTAAATGAGTTGTGACTGTAATTATGTTAACGGCCTGTGCAAGTAGGCTGTTTTATCTCTTTGCAATATTTAAAAGCCTCTGGCTTTACACCACCGCCAACAATGACAAAAGGCGCGAAACAGTCCTGACTTTTTTTGTATTCTTGTATTTGCTTTTCACAGTTATCACGGCTATTAGTGCTTGTATTTGGTACATCTTTTAGCTGAGGGGTTTCTACTACAACAGGTTGCGATTGCTCCGGCTTAGCCAGCGGTGCAGGCTTAGAAGTAGACTCTTTATCATTTCCAAACGAGGTATCATTTTGTTTAATATTCAATGTTTTGGATTGTTCTTTATATTTGTCAGGTACTTTATCACCGTAATGTTTTGTGCCTTTATCGTCAACCCACTCATAAACCTTAGCATGGCTCAATGCAACGATACTTAACCCTAAAACCAGCATTAAAATCCGTTTAATCTGCATTTTTTGTCCAGTAATTCATTTGGTTAGAAAATTATTTTTTAACCCAGCCACCTGCATTTTGGTAATACCAGCCACTTTGCGCTTTATCTACCCAACGCCCCGAAAAAGTACTACGAATTTCGCCTGCCCATTCTGGGTGACCGTTACCAACAGCGATTTCTTTATATAGCGCTGTGCGGTCACCATTTTCGGCAGCAACCAAGCTATTAATGCCACCGCGGTCTTTTAATGGCACAGCAGTCGCATCGCGTACAGCAACCAAACCATCAGCCGTTAAACCTACCGCGCCGCTGCTGTAATGCGGACTTAATTGGGCATGACGCGCTTGCATACTGTTTTTGATGGCGGCAATCGCAGGCGTGTTTACATCCAAATCGGCAGCTGCGCTGACCCAGCCACTACTGAATAATGCAGCGGCTAGTAAACTTAAAACTGCAAAGAGTTTTTTCATGGTCATTCCTTAATGTTGAGTCTGTGTTAATTGGCTGGCTTGGTTTCTGCAGGCTGAGTTGGTGGCTCTTCGCCTGGTTTTAATTGCCATACCTCATCAATAATTTTATCGGCCGCTTTTTCAGCCGCGGCGGCGGGAAAGTAAATATTAATGGTGACGCACGCGGGAATAACCGCAATAAATGCCAGCGCGCTGAGTGTTTTTTTCATACTTAACCCTTTATTCATGCCAATTTTTCTTTATGCTACTGAACAATCACTTTGGTATTGCCATCGGTAATGCGTTTAATTCTACCTAATAAGTCTTCTAAACTGACTTTTTGTGTATAACCGTTTACATTCACAGCAGGAATACCTTTACCTTTAACGATGATATAGCCACTTGCCGTTGACTCCACACCGCCCATGTCACAAACATCTTGCCTTAATTTGCAGCTTAATCCTATTTTTTCGTAATTAAACTCTTTAAAAAATCGCAAAAAAGTACGTTGCAAAGCGGCTGCAGTGCCTTCGCCGCCTAAAGCGGTAATATTTTCTACCGCACGTTGTGATATTTTTTTCAGATGTTTGCCGTCACTGGTTTGAATCGACGCATCCAATTGCACTGGCTTCCAGTTTTCTAGCACCATGTCTTTCACGTCGCCATCTAGCTTGCCTTCAATCGCGCCAAAACTAAACGTGCGCGTTAAATCACCCAAATCTAAATCGCGCATTTTCAAATCTGCATATAAGCGTGGCGCTACACCGAGCGGGTCTTCAATAATCAAATCATTCATGCTAATGCTGCCATTAAAGGCGTTAAAGGTCATGGCGCCGTCCATATTCAACTGCTTATTGGCATAAGTGACCAGTGGAATTTGCCCAGAAATTTGACCTTTCATCTCTGGCCAGCCTAACGCTTTGCTAAATTCATTTAAGGTAATGGGCACTAAATTCATGCGTAAATGCCAAGCCCAGTTATCACCCAAGCGCACCGCAGACACATCGGATAAGCTAAGCGCGCCATCTAAAACGGGCAAATCTAATTGCGGTGCAGTGAGCGAAAATCGGTTGATTTCAGCGGTTAACTTGGTTTCGCGTAAGCCTATTTTGAGCAAATGCCCGCTTTGATAGGCGAGTTGCAGATTTTTAGACTCATCGTAATCCCATGGAATGTGCGCGTTGATATGACTAAAGCCAAATTTTCCATTTTTATCTTCAATATTGGCGTCGCGCAGGTTCAGCTCAAAGCTGGTTGGCGCTAAATTTTTAATCTCAAATTGCCAATCCGCCTTGCCAGATACATCCATATTGCCGAAAGCGGATTTTTCTGCCATCGGTTTTAAAAACACCGCATACAGCCCTGCAAAATCCACATCTTTTGCATTCACTTTAATATCTTCAACGATTTTTGTTTTGATATTAATGGTAGCCGTTGCTTGCATTTTGCCCACTTCGTTCACCAGCAAACTGGCATTTTGAATATTGAGCATATCTTGCTTAAAAGTACCGTTAATTTCAAACTTGTTACCCGCTTTGCCAAAGTAAAACGGTTGCCAATATAGCTCACCTGCTGTCCAGCTAATTAAGCCATCCCAAACCCAAGTCTCTGTTGAGATTGCTTTTTTTGCCGCCATTTTGATGTGGCCAGTGAGCTTTTCACCTGCATGTAAGCCAGCTTCATCGCTAAAGCTAGCCCCACTAAAATCAATATCTAGCGCAAAATCGGATGGGTGACTAACAAAGTTAACCGAAAAAGGCGCGCTAATTTGTTTGGATTTAAATTGCCCACTTAAGCATTGCGCTTGGCCGATTTGCTCCGTTAAAAACTGGCCGCACTTTAAATCAAAATGGGCGAATTCTTTTTCATTGCTGGGTTTAAGGTCGGCGTTGAGTATAAGCGTTGGCTGCGCGCCTTTTAAATCCACTTGAAATTTGGCGTTTTTAAGCTGGCCAACGGGGGCATCTAAGTCATCGACTGTGATTTGAATGCTTGAAATAGCATAGGCCGAGCAAGCCAATTGCATGATTATTAAAAATGTTAGGCAATTAAAAACAGAGTAATAAAAATTTGTTTTGGTCATGTCTAAGTTACTCAACAAATCCCAAACAATCTTATATCATGGCTTACCCTCCCCCATGCAGGGGGAGGGCTAGGGTGGGGGTAGCTTTCCGCAATTTCTACTAACAACCCCCATCCCAACCTTCCCCCTGTTTGGGGGAAGGAGCATTTACATTTCAGGATAGAATTTTCCAAACAGTCACCTAAGTGCGAACTAACCAGGGAAAACACCTGTAGAAAGATAACGGTCACCCCTGTCACACACAATCGATACAATGACAGCGTCTTTAAGCTCTTTGGATAACTGCAACGCTGTATAAAGACCGCCACCGCTGGATATGCCAGCAAAAATTCCTTCTTCTGTCGCCAATTTACGCGTCATATTCTCAGCGTTTTTTTGACTCACATAACGCAACTCATCCACACGTTTTGCATCAAAAATAGTCGGCATATATTCCACTGGCCATTTACGAATCCCAGGAATTTGCGCGCCTTCTTCTGGCTGTACACCAATAATTTGAATATTGGGGTTTTGCTCTTTTAAATAACGTGAAACACCCATAATAGTACCTGTGGTACCCATGCTGGCCACAAAATGCGAGATATTTCCTGCCGTATCACGCCAGATCTCTGGCCCTGTGGTTTCATAATGTGCCAGCGGGTTATCTTGATTACCAAACTGATCTAGCACAATGCCCTCACCCTCCGCTTGCATTTTCATGGCTACATCGCGCGCCAATTCCATACTGCCATCTTTAGGCGTTAATACTAGCTCGGCGCCATACGCTTTCATGCTTTGGCGACGCTCTACACTTTGATTTTCTGGCATCACCAGTACCATTTTATAACCACGCATAGCCGCCACCATGGCCAAGGCAATACCAGTATTGCCGCTAGTGGCCTCAATTAAGGTGTCACCTGGCTTAATATCGCCGCGCGCTTCTGCCCGCGTAATCATGCTGTAGGCAGGCCTATCTTTTACAGAGCCTGCGGGGTTATTGCCTTCTAGCTTTAATAAAATCGTGTTACTGAGGTTTGGGTTCATGCGCTGCAATTTAACCAGCGGTGTATTGCCGACGAAATGATCTAAGGTTTTGATATTCATAGCATTTTTTCTTTATTCTTAACAATCATCGTGGCAAATGCCACAATTAAAATGACAACTGGCCCCGCAAACACGCCGTAATAAATCATATAGGCGATACCTGATTGTGTTCCCGCATGGGCAAATGCATGCCAAAAGGTAAAGTTATTGTATAAGCCGTACACAAATAGCGCAGCTAAGAACAAGGCGAATGTACTTAACCCAAATTTCAGGCCAATTTTCCAGTGTTTTAACATGTTAAGTCGGCTTTCTGACCACTAAATACATGGCATAAGCCGCAAAGCCCAAAAATGAAATCAAACCGAGTTGCGGTAATGTTAAGCCTAAAAATGTCCAATCAATCGCCGCGCAATCACCTGTGCCGCGAAATAGCAATTTAAAGGCTTTTTGTAGCGGAAAATTCTCAAACATATAATCAAAGCCCACGCCGCAATCGGCAATCATGCTTTCGCGATTGGCTTGCAAATACCAATGGCGAATCGCCACACCTGCGCCACCAAGCGCAGTGAACACTTGTAAAGCGGCCAATATTTTCTTCAATATATTAGCTGGCGGAATAAATGCAGCGATTAAAAACTGCACACCCAAGCCCATAAACACCATGCGCTGCGTGATGCATAATGGGCACGGCTCTAATTTGTAAGTAGTCTGAATCACCAAGGCCAGCGCAACAATGCCAAAACATAAAACAAAACCCAGTAAATAACCGTTTTTACCTGTGCATAATGTGTTGAATAGTTTTTGAATCATGAAAGTTAACACCTATAATTGCTGAATAAATGATTGTAATTGATAAAGCCGCATGACAGAACCCACTTTTTTAACCACTAATACCAATGATAAGCAGATATTGACCGTCAGCGATTTGAATCGTTTGGCGCGCGAAGTTTTAGAGCAATCTTTTCCCCTGTTTTGGGTATCTGGCGAGGTGTCAAATTTTACCCGCGCGGCAAGTGGCCATTGGTATTTTTCGTTGAAAGACCAAACCGCACAAGTCAAATGCGTGATGTTTAAAGGCCGCAACAGCTATGTGGATTTTATGCCGCGTGAGGGCGATAAAATCGAAGCACGTGCCACAGTGACACTGTACGAAGCACGCGGCGATTTTCAGTTAACGGTTGAGTTTGTGCAAAAAGCGGGTTTGGGCGCACTGTTTGAGGCATTTGAAAAGCTAAAAGCAAAATTAGCGCATGAAGGATTATTTGATGCCGCTTTTAAAAAACCAATTCCCATCAATCCACAAACCATTGGCATTGTTACCTCACCTGATGCGGCGGCTTTGCGCGATGTGTTAACCACTTTAAACCGCCGAAATCCTAATATCAAGGTCATTATTTACCCAACGCCTGTGCAAGGCAAAGGCGCTGCTGTGCTGATTGCAAAAGCGATTCGCACAGCGAGTGAGCGCAGCGAAGTAGACACGCTGATTATTTGCCGTGGTGGCGGTAGCATGGAAGACTTATGGCAATTTAACGAAGAAATAGTCGCGCGCGCCATTGACGATTGCCCGATTCCGACAATTAGCGGCGTTGGGCATGAAACCGATTTTACGATTTGCGACTTTGTGGCAGATATGCGCGCCGCAACGCCAACTGCGGCGGCAGAATTGGCTTGTGTAGATATTCGAGTATTGCAGAATCAATTACTTAACCTGCAAAATCGGCTGAATAAACAGGTTAACTTTTTGCTGAACCAAACCGCACAAAAGCTGGATTTTTTGGCACGCAGGCTCATTTCGCCACAGCAACAAATTGAAAATCGCGCTATACAAATCAAACAGTTACAGCATCGTTTAACGCTAGCCATGCAACAAAATATGCAATCACATCAGCATCGATTATTAAGGCTTGCCAGC
>LNFM01010443.1_pt1 | contig 13067 bp, 9 predicted proteins | sample 596031 | NCBI WGS metagenome assembly LNFM01 (sample SAMN04254537, study PRJNA301005) | activated carbon metagenome | isolation source: dual media filters at the Ann Arbor, Michigan drinking water treatment plant | place: USA: Ann Arbor
CGATGCTGGAAGGCTATGCGCGTTCCATGTAGGTGGCTTCGGCGATGTTGACGCGGATTCTTTCGCCCAGTTCGATGAACTGGGGAACGGAAACTACAAGGCCGGTTTCGAGAGTAGCGAGCTTGCCGACGTTAGAGACGCTGGCACCTTTGAGGCCTGGCTCGGTTTCGACGATCTTGAGGTCGACGGTGGGGGGCGGTTCTACGCTGATCGGCTTGCCTTCATAGAAGGTAACGGTGACAGGAAGATTGTCGATCATGTAGTTGGCGGAATCGCCGACGAATTCAGTTGAGAGCTGAACCTGTTCGTAATTCTCGGTGTTCATGAAGTAGAAGTACTCGGCGTCCTTATACATGAACTCCATCTTCTGTTCGTCCATCATGGCCTTTTCGACTTTATCTTCCGAGGCGAAGCGATGCTCGTTCATGGAGCCGCTGCGGAGGTTGCGCATCTTAACTTGAACGAAACCGCGCAGGTTGCCCGGCGTGCGGTGGGTCATCGTAAAAACCGAATAAAGGTCGTTGTTGAACTTGATGACCATGCCGGTGCGAATTTGTGTTGCAGAAATCATAGGTGTCCGACCTGTTATTTTAGCATTTTGTGGCGTATTTATTGGGCTTGGACCTTCGTCGGGATTGTCGTACCATGAAGCAAAATGATTCCAGAGTTCATAGCCGAAGGCCTGACATTCGACGACGTCCTCCTCGTACCCGCGCGAAGCTCCGTATTGCCCGCGCAAGTTGAAACCAAATCGAACTTCACGCGGACGATGAATATCAACATCCCGCTGGTGAGTTCGGCGATGGACACGGTTACGGAGAGCCACCTGGCGATTGCGCTAGCGCAGCAGGGCGGGATGGGAGTGATTCACAAGAATCTCTCGATAGATACACAGGCTGAAGAAGTAGACAAGGTGAAGCGCAGTGAAAGCGGGATGATCGTAGACCCGGTGACGATCGACCCGGATCAGCGAATTCAGGATGCACTTGACCTGATGCGGCGGTACAGGATCAGCGGCGTACCTGTGACCAAGCACGGGAAGCTGGTTGGCATTCTGACCAACCGCGACCTGCGTTTTGAGACACGCTACGATTTGCCAATCAAAGACCTGATGACGAAGGACAACCTCATCACGGTTCCCGTTGGTACCACGCTTGAAGATGCGGAGTTGATTCTCCACAAGCATCGTGTTGAGAAGTTGCTGGTTGTGGATGACGAGTACACGCTGAAGGGTTTGATCACGGTTAAGGACATTCAAAAGAAGATCAAGTATCCGCATAGCGCCAAAGACGACCAGGGGCGTTTGCGAGTGGCTGGTGCTGTTGGGGCAGGCAAGGATTATTTTGATCGCGCCAAGGCGCTTGTAGATGCCAAGGTGGACGTGTTGGTGATCGACAGTGCCCATGGGCATTCCGATGGTGTGATGGCTGCGCTGAAGCGGATCAAAGAAGCGCTTCCGCATATCCAGGTGGTTGTTGGGAATGTGGCCACTTATGAAGGTGCGCGTGATTTGATCGAGCTTGGGGCTGACGGGATCAAAGTTGGTATCGGGCCGGGATCGATTTGCACGACTCGTGTGGTGAGTGGTGCAGGTGTGCCACAGATCACGGCGATTGCGGAGTGCGCCAAGGCGACAAGGCCCGCAGGTGTGCCGCTAATCAGCGATGGTGGCATCAAGTTCTCTGGAGATGTGACCAAGGCAATTGCCGCAGGTGCGGATTGCGTCATGATTGGTAGCTTGTTCGCAGGGACAGATGAGAGCCCGGGCGAGACGATTCTGTTTCAGGGCAGGACCTTCAAGACCTATCGCGGGATGGGTTCGCAGGGTGCAATGGCGCAGGGTTCGAGCGAACGCTATGGGCAGGAAGGCGCGGGCAAGCTGGTGCCGGAAGGCATTGAAGGCCGCGTGGCGAGTAAGGGGCCGCTGGGTGAGCTCGTTTTCCAGCTGGTGGGCGGCTTGCGGGCTGGCATGGGTTATTGTGGTGCTGCGAATATTCGTGAATTGCAGGATAAGGCAAAGTTCTTGCGGGTGAGCCCGGCGGGTCTGCGCGAGAGCCATGTGCACGACGTGATTATCACGAAGGAAGCGCCGAATTACCGGCTGGAATAGGACTACTTCTTGACTGCGTCGAAAGTGCCTTTGGCGACGCGAATCTGAAGCGGTGTTCCCTTCCTGGCGTCCTTTGGGCTGCGCACGATCTTGCCGTCTTCGAGACGTACGATGGCGAAGCCGCGTTCGAGGATGCTGGTGGGGTTGAGTTGCTGTAGCTGCCCAGCGAGGGATTTTTGACGCAGGGCGTACTGGTTGAGCAACACTTGCATGCGCTCACGCATGGCGGTTTGCATGCGTGTGATGGCATCGCGGCGCTGCATGAAGATGAGGCGGCGGTCGAGGGCGAAGAGTTCAATGGTCGATTGCTGGTATTGCAGTTTCAAGCGCCAGACACGGATCTTGAGCAGTGCATCCATGCGCGAGTCGGCTTCGTCGATCTGCTGGGCAAAACGATTGAGGCGGCGCTGTATCAGGGCTTGGGCGCGGTCTACCCCATTCCGAAAGACGTTTTCGCGACGGATGCTGATGGCGTGGCGGATGCTTCTGCTCATGGCGCGGTCGAGGCTGTCGAGACGCTCGAGCAGTGCGCTAAGGTCTGGCGCTATGATCTCGGCCGCAGCTGATGGCGTGGGTGCGCGAAGGTCGGCTACAAAGTCAGCGATCGTGAAGTCGGTTTCGTGACCGACTGCCGAGACCACGGGAATTGCCGAGGCGACGATCGCTCTGGCGACTGCTTCATCGTTGAAGCTCCAGAGATCTTCGAGCGAACCGCCACCACGGGCCACAATGACGACGTCAGGCCAGCCGTTTTCACTGAAATAGTTGAGACCCGCACAGATTTGTTCTACACTGCCGTTGCCCTGAACAAGCGTTGGATAGATGCGGATCTCAAGGCCGCGACTGCGGCGCTCGAAGATGTTCAGCATGTCCTGAATGACGGCACCGGTGGGCGAGGTTACAATTCCGATGCGGCGTGGGTACTTGGGTAGCGGTCGTTTCCGGTCTGCTTCAAAGAGTCCTTCAGCGGCGAGCTTTTTCTTGAGGTCTTCGAAGGCTTTCTGCAAGGCACCGACGCCGATGGGCTCGGCCGATTCGATCAGAAACTGGTAGGAGCCGCGCGGTTCATAGAGATCGATGGAGCCGCGCGCCTGCAGCATCAGGCCGTCGCGGAGCTGAAACTTCAGCAGGCGAGCGCTCTGGCGGTACATAACGCAGGAGAGGACGGTATCTTCTTCTTTGAGGTTGAAGTAGAGATGGCCGCTGGCGGCGGCCTTAAGGGCAGAGACTTCACCGGTAACGTAGAGATTGGAGAAGCCGTCGCGCAGGGTGCGCTTGAGTTTGGCTGTGATCTGCTTGACGCTGAATTTTTCCGGCTGCCAAGGCTGCCACTCCAACCCGATTTGTTTCACTAGATCGATCTTAGCGAACGCTATGATCGAAAGAGAAGCATGAGTACTCAAACGCGGCACGTCCCGCTATTGGATCTGGCAGCGCAGCACGCCCCCATTCGAGAAGAAATTCTTGCCGAGTTGATTCCGCTGATTGATTCGCAACGCTTCATCATGGGCCCGGCGGTGGGTGAGCTGGAGTGTAAGATCGCCGGTTATACAGAATCGCGATTCGCTATTGGCTGTGCATCGGGAAGCGATGCGTTGCTGTTGGCCTGGATGGCGCTGGAACTCGGCCCGGGCGACAAGGTGATCACGACGCCTTATTCGTTTTTTGCCACCGCCGGATCTCTGGCGCGAATTGGGGTCGAGCCGGTTTTTGTGGATATCGATCCCGTGACCTTCAATATGGACCCGAATCAGGTGGAAGACGCTTTTCACCGGCATCAGGACATTTGGGCGATCCAGCCGGTGCACTTGTTTGGCGGTTGTGCGGATATGGATCCGTTGCTTGAGCTGGGGCTGAAGCATGGGGCAGTGGTGGTGGAAGACGCAGCGCAGGCCATTGGCGCCGAATACAAGGGCCGCAGGTGTGGCGCGATTGGGGCCATGGGTTGCTTCAGCTTTTATCCGGGCAAGAACCTGGGTGCTTATGGGGACGCAGGTATTGTTACGACGAATGATCCGGAACTGGCAGGCCTGCTCGCGAAGCTTCGGCTGCATGGCGGACGGGACAAGTATTATCACGAGCTGGTGGGAATCAACTCTCGTATCGACACGCTGCAAGCAGCAGTACTGAAGGTGAAGATGGGGCATCTGGACGGGTGGACAGTGCGACGTCAGGAAAATGCTGCCCGATACCTGAAGCTGTTTTCGGCGATGGATCTTCCGATTCAGTTGCCAGTGATTGCGCCCTATCAAACACGCCACGTGTTCAACCAGTTCACGATTCAGTGTGATCGCAGGGATGAGTTGAAGGCTCATCTTACGAGCAGGGGTGTGGGCTCGGAAATTTATTATCCGCTTCCACTGCATTTACAGCAGTGCTTTGCGGATCTGGGTTACGCGGCTGGTGATTTGCCAGTGAGCGAACAAGTAGCAAAGCGTGCGTTGAGTTTGCCTGTTTATCCGGAGATGAGCGAAGAAGATCAGGACTACGTGGTGAGCGTGGTTGCTGAGTTCTACAAAGACTCAAAGTAGACGCGAACCACTTTTTCAATACGAGGGCAGGCCTGGCCGTCTCCGTAAGGGTTATGAATACGGGATCTCCTTGCGTATTCTTCGGGGTTGTCCAGCAGGATTGTCGCTTCATGCACGATCTTGTCTTCGTCTGTACCCACCAGTCGCACTGTGCCTGCATCGACAGCCTCTGGCCGCTCTGTAACTTCACGGCTTACGAGAATTGGTTTGCCGAAGGAGGGCCCTTCTTCCTGAACGCCGCCTGAGTCTGTGAGGATGATGTAACTTCGGCGCATCAGATCAACAAAGGGTAGATAGTCTTGCGGGGCGATCAGATGGACGTTGGGGAGGTTGCCGAGGGCGGCCTCGACAGGGCCGCGTACGTTGGGATTGGGATGCACAGGGTAGACGATCTCAACATCGCTGCGGCTGGCCAATCTTCTGAGAGCCGAGCAAAATCGATCCATACCGCTGCCGAAGTTTTCGCGGCGATGGCCAGTAACCAGAATCATCTTGCGGTTGGGATTGAGGAAAGGCCAGTCGAAGTGAGGGAGAGTGGCTGCGGTTTGAAGCAGTGCGTCGATGCCCGTGTTGCCGGTGATGCTGATGGTGTCTTCAGCTACACCTTCTCTTGCGAGATTTTCAGCTGCCCAGGGTGTGGCGGCCAGGTGCAAGGCGGTGATGCGGCCAACCATCTGACGATTGGCCTCCTCGGGGAATGGCTTGGCCAGGTCCCAGGTGCGGAGCCCTGCTTCCACGTGGGCTACCGGAACATTGGAATAGAACGATGCCAGTGCGCCGCAGAGAGTGGTGGTGGTGTCCCCCTGGACGAAAGTGAGGTCTGGCTTGACCTTGGAAAAGACAGGTTCCAAAGCGCTGAGAATACGTGAGGTGGATTGAAAGAGTGTTTGTCCTGGAAGCATGAGGTCGAGATCGGTATCGGGCGTGAGGCCAAAGACAGAGAGAGCTTGATGGACGATCTCGCGGTGTTGCCCGGTGAGGCAGAGGTGAACATTGAAGTCTGACGGAGACTTTCTGAAGTGCAGGATCAAAGGGCTGAGCTTGATGGCTTCAGGCCTGGTGCCGAGAACGAATAGCAAGGTTCTCATACTACTGGGCCAAAAGAGAAAGTTGTTGGGACATGCGCTACGCCTTCAATTCTAACGGTGAGTTGGGTACATTTGAGTATGGGTCCAACTGACGCCAAGATGAAGGCTCGAACGCGTGGGGTAGACGAATTTGTCCGCACCGCGTGGCAGGAGTCAGTAGCAGAGGCACAGCGCCAGAAGAGTTGCGTGCTCGCCGTGGGCGGTTATGGCCGTGAAGAGTTGTTTCCGCACTCTGACATCGACCTTTTGATTCTTGAAGAACCTTCTACTTTTTCGCCGGGTGAACTTGGCGAGTTTCTGAGAAGACTTTGGGATGCGGGCTACCGGGCCAGCCACAGTGTGCACACGGTGGCTGATTGTAAGCGGATCAGCCCGGGAAACGTCGAGTTCAGCATCAGTCTCCTGGATCGCAGGATGTTGGTGGGGAACCCTGTGATTGCCAAAAACTGCGATGATGCCTGTCGCAAGCCTCCACCGGATTTGGCCGCAGAATTGGCGCGGATGACAGACCGCCGCCACGAGCGATTCCAGTACACAATCCAGCATCTTGAGCCAGACATCAAAGAGACGTGTGGTGGCTTGCGGGATCTGAATGCGGTGCGTTGGTTTTCAAAGCTTGGAATTGATCAGACACCCGACCTCGCCAAAGAGAGCGAGGTTTTGTTCGCCATCCGCTGGGCGCTGCATGAACATCTTGGCCGGGACCAGAATGTATTGCGATTTGCCGAGCAGGATGCGCTCTCGTCACAACCCGAAGCATTCATGCGGGAGTACTTCCGGCAGGCACGAAAGATCTATGCGGCTTGCCGGGAATTGAAGGAACGGGTTCTTGACCGGCGACCGGGGCTGATGGGCACTTTTTTTGAGACACGCTCGAAGCTATCGAATGAGGAATTTACTGTCTCTCGCGATCAGATTCTTTTGCGTCATCCTGCTGCATTTCAGACGGACCCAAGCGCTGCCCATCGGCTCTTTACATTTCAGGCGCGGCATGGGTTGAAGCTGGCCCGCGACACGCAGAAGCGGATTCAGCCCGTTCCGCAATGGACCTGGAAAGAGTGGCGAACCATACTGGAATTGCCCCATGCCGCGATGGCCCTTCGGCTGATGGCCGAAACCGGTTTCTTAAGTTCGCAATTGCCGGAGTGGGAGCATATCGATTGCCTGGTGGTGAGAGACTTCTATCATCGCTACACCGTGGATGAGCATACGATTGTTGCGCTCGAGAATCTGGAAGCGCTGGGTTTTGAGCAGCAACAGTTTGGTGCCTTGTGGCTGAACTGTGAAACCAAGCCACTCTTGCGTTTTGCATTACTTCTGCACGATGCGGGCAAGGGTATGGGTGGTGATCATGATGCGCGTGCGGTGGAAATGGCTGGTGAAATTGGGGCCAGGATCGATATGCCCGCAGCAGATCAGGCCGTAGTGCAACGCCTCATAGGAGAGCACCTGTATCTTGGGACTCTGATCAGCACGAGGGATCTGGCAGACCGCGATGTGACGCAGCAAGCGGCACAACGGATGCAGACCAAGGAGTATTTGGGGATGTTGACGCTGCTAACGGTGGCAGATTCCAGTGCAGTGTTTCCCGGGGCAATGACGACGTGGCGACGATCGCAGCTTTGGCATGCCCATACAGCGATTGAGCGTGAGTTGACCAAAGAGTTGGAAGATGACCGGATAGCCGAGCCAGCTTCGCTTGCCGGAGAACTGGCTGACTTCGTCAGGGGTTTCCCGACGCGGTACTGGTTCCGGACCAATGATGCAGAACGGCAGCAGCATCTTGCTTTGTCCAAGGCTGCTTCACAGATTGGTGTGTCCTGCGATCTGCGCAAGCGTCAGGACGACTGGCAGCTTACGGTTGTGACGAAGGATCGGCCGAGGCTACTGGCTGATCTGGCCGGTACGTTGGCGAGTTTTGGGATGAACATTCTGAAGGCCGAGGCTTTCGGAAATGCCCGAGGAGAGGTTCTGGATCTGTTTGTGTTTTCCGATCCGCTGCGAAGTCTGGAATTGAACCCGCCCATTGTGGATGAGCTGCGTGAGGCCACGCGCAGAGTTGTATTGGGTAAAGAGACCGCAGAGCGGCTTCTGCAAAGAAGGCCCAAAACAACCGTACGCTACCGGCTCCAAATCGATACCGTTGTCCGATTTGATAACGAGACATCGCAGGCCGCGACGCTGCTGGAGTTGCAGGCGCAGGATCGCCCTGGTTTGCTCTACGATCTGGCAAGAACGATTTCACAGCAGAATTGCGAGATTGACACAGTCCTGTTGCATACCGAAGGGCAACGGGCGGTGGATGTGTTCTATTTGCGCTCCGGCGGAGCCAAGCTTACGCCGGAGCATGTGACAGAGTTGGGAATCAGCCTTAAGGAAGCTATGGCAGGTTGATGGATGCTGTGGCAGTGAACTTTCTGCCGTCGCTGTTGACCAGCGATGCCTCTACCGAGTAGAGACCTGGATTGAGGCCCGCAGCGGGCAACACTTCCTGCCAGGTTTCTTCTCCTTTCACCGAGAGCTGGCGCAAAACGGCGGGGAAGAGTTTGTCGGCACTCCAGACATAGACCACTTCATTGCGATCGTTGCGAATAGTGAAGTTGTAGGTTTGGCCTGAGCTGAATTGCAATATCAGCTCGCGGTCTGTTGAGTTGGTGAGCACTATTTTCGCGGCGATCTGATTGGGCAGCGGAGTTAGTGATATGGAGAAGCCGATGTTCGGCTCCTTGATGTAGGTGATGCCGCCGATTTGGGCGTAAACCAAATCGAGACTTCGTTCGCCAACGAAGGATGTCTCGGCTCTCTGCACCATGCCGAGGTAGGGGACGAAGACTTCGCGTGTTAGCCCGGCGTCTGCGCAAATGCCGCCGGAATAGCGAATTACCTTAGCCGTGTCAGAGCTTCCGACGGGGCCTTTGTAGTTGGCAGGTTTGTCCTCTGCGCGGCCTTTCTGTTGACAGGCCACAGCAGTACTTGCGAATTCATTACCATCGAAGAGTAAAAAAGGAGCCTCGGACTTTTTAGATTCATCCCATTGGTATAGGTCCCCTTGGGGGGATTGTCGGATCCAGACGGGATTGGCCGAGTAGCCTTCGAGGCGATGGTAGGGTTGTCCGGCGATCACCGTCTGTTGTCCCATTCGGAGGGTTAGCGGGCTTGATCCGTTGGTGGATCGGTAAACCCATGTGCTACCGGGGATCAAAGGGAAGTAGTCTGTAACTTGGGCCATCAGGCTCACAAGTGAGAATAGGAATAGGAAAACGCGTTGCTTCATAACGAAAAAATGTCCTTTGACTTTCTGGTCGTGGGCGCGGGTGTGGCGGGACTGAGGGCTGCGATCACCTTGGCCGAGCAGGGAACGGTACTCGTTGTTGCCAAGGACACGCTGGAAGAATCCTCTACTGAATACGCGCAAGGCGGCATCGCAGTGGCTCTGTCTGATGATGATAATTTTTCACTTCATTTGCAAGACACTTTAATGGCCGGGGACGGCCTTTGTTACGAACCGGCGGTTGAGGCACTGGTGCAGGAAGGTCCGCAGCGGATTGATGAGCTTCTGAACTGGGGCGCGAACTTCGACAAAGAGAACGGGCAGTTTTTGATGGCGCGTGAAGGGGCGCATAGCCGCAGCCGGGTACTACACGCTGGCGGCGATTCCACCGGAAGAGAGATTGCACGCAGCTTGTACGAGAAGGCTCTCTCGTTGCCCAAGTTGAGCTTCCAGAGCTTTGCCGCAGTGACCGACCTTTTGATGGAGGAGGGTGCTGTCAGCGGGGCCGTTGCCTACGATCAGAAGTCGCGCCGTCGCATCGATGTTCATGCCCGGGCAGTCTTGCTGGCAACTGGCGGGGCCGGGCAGTTGTTCCTGAATACGACCAACCCCACCGTTGCTACCGGTGACGGGATTGGCATTGCGTATCGTGTGGGTGCTGAAGTTTCCGATGTCGAGTTTATTCAATTTCATCCCACCGCCCTGTTCATTCCGGGACGGCCCCGGTTTCTGTTAAGTGAGGCGCTACGAGGGGAAGGGGCTTTGCTCAGGAATATCAATGGCGAACGCTTCATGCACCGCTATCACGCAATGGAAGAATTGGCGCCGCGCGATGTTGTGAGCCGATCGATCATTGCCGAGATGGGGGCTACCAACGCCACGCATGTTCTTTTGGATCTCAGCCATAAGGATGCCGGCTGGATCCGGCAGCGATTTCCTACGATCTACGAAACCTGTTTTCGATTTGGAATCGATCTCACCAAAGAGGCAGCACCAGTGCACCCGGCTGCGCACTACATCATGGGCGGCGTGCGCACAGACTTGCATGGCCAGACGAGTGTTGCGGGCTTGTTTGCGGCCGGGGAGGCCGCTTGTACGGGAGTGCATGGCGCAAACCGGCTGGCGAGTAATTCTTTGCTGGAAGGTGTTGTTTTTGGCGCTCGCGCAGGTGAAGCGATGCTGGCTGCCGGCCCGCAGCGTTGCTCTGGCAGGACTTTTGGCGATGAGCAGTTTCCCCTGTTGACACGCGAAGCTTTGCAGCAGATGGCGTGGGATGGGTGTGGAATCGCACGCGATGCAGCCGGAATCTCGAGGGTGCTGGATGCGATTGATCATGGCGGACGCTTAAACATTGCAGAGCCGGATAGACGTGACTATGAGCGTCGCAACCTGGCAACTGTATTGAGGCTGGTGGCCAAGGCGGCGCTGAAGCGCGAAGAATCGCGCGGCGGGCATTACCGCACGGACTTCCCCGCCAGGCAGGACCCTCCCCGTCATTCGAGCTTGCGGCGGGGACAAATGACAGAACTTATTTCGTGGCCGGAACTTTCCTGAGCCACTGAATCACTTCTTCCAGCGCAATTGGGGCGACAGTTTCTTCGAGCTGACCATATTCTTGCGCGCTGCCGGTAGTCGCAGTCTGGAGAAGATGATTCAGCTTGGGCAGGACGCGAACCGTGTAGTTCTTGTTGCCGCCCTTTTGGAGTGCCGCTTCGATGGCTGCGAGATTTACGGTTGCGTCTACCTGCTTGTCCAGTTCTCCGTTTAAGGCCAAGACCGGGCAGAGGACCTTTGTGAGTGTTGGGGCCGGGTCGTAGGTCCAAAAATTTGCGAGCCAGGGGTCCCTGGTCATCTCCTGCTTGACCCTTTGAAGACCGCCTTCGGTGGAGAGCTTGATCTGTTGCTCGCTGAGGCCTGCAGCCCGCCCCATGTCGGGGATTTGCTTTTCGATGATTCGCTCGCCGCTGACGCCGGGGCCTGCCAGCAGAACGATTCCTGCCAAAGACGCATCCTTTGCGGCTACGATGGGTGCAATGAGCCCGCCTTCGCTATGGCCCATGATGACGATGCGCTTGGCGTCTATGTCTTTACGTGTTCTCAGATAGGTGACCGCAGCGGCAGTGTCGAGAGCAAAGTCTTGCGTGGTTGCGCCTTTGAAGGTTCCGGTGGATTTGTTTGTGCCACGGTCGTCGTAACGCAGCACAGCAAAGCCCGCTTTAGTGAGGGCATCTGCCCAGACAAAGAAGGGTTTGTGACCGACGAGTTCTTCATCGCGATTTTGAGGGCCGGAGCCCGAAACCAAAATGACAGCGGGAAACTTGCCTTCGCCTTTTGGAGTGGTGACCGTGCCGGCCATCTGGATTGCGTCTGTGGCTCCAGCGAAGTTGACGTCTTCGCTCAAGTAGGGGAATGGCGGCTTGGGTTCTTGTGGGCGCTTGGGCTTGACGAATTCTGCTACCCGTTTGAAGACCAGATTGAAGGGCAGGCCCTGGGTGAACTGTCCAGTGATGGTTTGGCCATCCTCGCTGAAAGTGCCTTCGTAGCTTGCTCCTGCTGCTGCGATCGCCAGTTTGAGTGACTTGCCTTCGATGGTGGTTGAGCTTGCCGCCATCTTGGCATTGCCCTGGCTGAAGGAAATCAATTCGCTCATGTAGGTGCCGTCTTTGCCGGCCGTAATGGTCAAGCCCAGTCGTAGCTTGGTGGATGGAGTCTGAAGCTCCCCTTCAAAGTTGCCAGCGGGGGATTGTCCGGCCAAGTAGAGGGAGCTGACCAACAGCAGGAAGAGTCTCATTAAGCTCACAATAGCAACCGCCACAAATGAGATAAATTAAGGGCAGGTTAATCTTGCCCGTGAAATCTGTAATCCCTATTCTCATCTTGCTCCCGCTCGGACTTTTTTCGCAGGAAGTCGACTTTGAGCGTGACGTGCAACCGATCCTGAAGAAGTCCTGCTTTGGCTGTCATGGGGCAGGGCAGCAGCTGGGTGGATTGCGGCTGGACGCGAAGGCCACGACTTTCTCGGGTGGAGTATCGGGGCCGAGTGTGAAGCCCAACGCTGCTGCGGAGTCGCCGCTCTATGTTCGTGTGGCCGGGATGGGGGATCAGGCCAGAATGCCAATGGGTGGCAAGCCGCTGCCTGCGGAGCAAATTGCAGTTCTCAAGCGCTGGATTGACGCTGGTGCCAAGTGGCCCGATGAGATTGGGGCAAAGGTTGTAGAGGTGAAGAAGCATTGGGCCTTTGTTGCGCCGCTGCGGCCTGCATTGCCTGCCGTTTCTGCGCCACTCTGGGCGAAGAATCCGATCGACGCATTCGTATTGGCCAAGCTGGATCAGGAGAAGCTGAAGCCGAGTGTTGAGGCAGATCGAACGACGCTGCTGCGGCGTTTGTCGCTGGATCTGGTTGGGCTTCCGCCTACAGTGCAGGAAGTGGATGCCTTTCTCAAGGACAAGTCGAAGAACGCCTATGAGAAGCAAGTGGACCGTTTGCTCGCTTCCCCGCATTACGGGGAGCGTTGGGGCCGGCATTGGCTCGATGCGGCGCGCTATGCCGATTCCGACGGCTACGAAAAAGACAAGATGCGCCAGGTTTGGTTCTATCGTGACTACGTGATCCATTCGCTGAACAAGGATCTTCCATACGACCGCTTCATTCAGGAACAACTGGCTGGGGACTTGATGCCGAATGCTACCCAGGATCAGCGCGTGGCGACTGGATTCCTGCGCAATTCGATGATCAATGAAGAGGGTGGCGTCGATCCTGAGCAGTTCCGTATGGAGGCTATGTTCGACCGTATTGATGCGGTGGGCAAATCGATGCTTGGCCTGACGATTGCCTGTGCGCAATGCCATAACCATAAGTTCGATCCACTGCGGCAGGAAGAGTACTACAAGATTTTTGCTTTCCTCAACAACACACACGAATCGAATGTAGCGGTATTCAGCCCGGAAGAGCAGATGAAGCGGGCCGGGATTTTCGAAAAGGTCAAGACGATGGAAGCGGATCTGCAACACCGCAATCCGGCCTGGATGGAGCAGATGGCGCAATGGGAAAAGACCCAGCAGCTCAA
>LNFM01010444.1_pt1 | contig 13067 bp, 9 predicted proteins | sample 596031 | NCBI WGS metagenome assembly LNFM01 (sample SAMN04254537, study PRJNA301005) | activated carbon metagenome | isolation source: dual media filters at the Ann Arbor, Michigan drinking water treatment plant | place: USA: Ann Arbor
TTGCGCCCTCGGCCATCGCGGCCAAGACCAAGACCGTGCTGCTCAAGGACGGTGCGCCCGTGTTCGTGGAGACCTCGGTGCCGCGCGCGCTGGAAACCAGTGAACTCCCAGGCATCGTGAACGACTACCGCAAGGCTGCGCTTGGCGCCATCGAAGCCGGTTTTGACGGTGTGGAGATCCACGCCGCCAACGGCTATCTGATCGACCAGTTCCTGAAGACCGGCAGCAACCAGCGCACCGATGCGTACGGCGGCAGCATTGAAAACCGCGCCCGCCTGCTGGTCGAGGTGGTCAAAGCCGTGACCGATGCCATCGGCGCTGGCCGCACCGGCATCCGCCTCTCACCCGTGACCCCGGCCAACGACGTGATCGATGCCGATCCGCAGCCGCTGTTCACCCACGTGATGAACGAACTGGCGAAATTCGACCTGGCCTATGTGCACTTCATCGAAGGCGCTACCGGGGGCCCGCGCGAACTGGACGACCGCCCGTTCGATTACGACGCCTTGCGCACCGCGTACCACGCAGCCGGCGGCAAGGCGGCCTGGATGGTCAACAACGGCTACGACCTGGCGATGGCCAAGGACGCCGTGAACGAAGGCGCCGATCTGGTCGCGTTTGGCAAGACTTATATCGCCAACCCCGACCTGGTGGAGCGCCTGAAGCAGGGTGGCCCGTTCAACGAGCCTGACAACAAGACCTTTTATGGGGGTGGCGCCAAGGGTTACACCGACTACCCGGCGCTGGCCGCCTGAGCCGACGGATTTGACGGCTTTGCTTGAGCGCACTCAAGCAAAGGCACCGCCCCCCGCGCCAACATGACGGCATGACGGCGTGCATGCGCCAGCCGGGCGGCTGGCGCTGCAGCATGTGCAGCTGGAGGGTGCGATGCAACGGGACCACGGCGGACCGGGTTGGCGCAAAGCGTTGGCAGACAGGCAGCGCGGTTGTGTTGCGCGCGGCCGGTCGTGGCCGGCGCACCCGCTGGCGTGGCTGCTGACCGGCCGCCTGCTGCTGGCGGGCTGGGCCGGACTCAAGGCCCTGGCGCAAACCGCTGTGGCGCCGGTGGTGGTTCTCACGGTGCACGGTGCCATCGGCCCGGCCAGTGCCGACTACATCATTCGGGGCCTGGCCCGGGCGCACCAGCAAAACGCTTCACTGGTGGTGCTGGAGCTCGACACCCCGGGCGGGCTGGACAGTTCGATGCGCCAGATCGTGCAGGCCATCCTGGCCTCGCCGGTGCCGGTAGCCACCTACGTGAGCCCGCAGGGTTCGCGCGCGGCCAGTGCCGGCACCTACATCCTCTACGCCAGCCACATCGCAGCGATGGCACCTGCCACCACGCTGGGGGCGGCAACCCCCGTGGCGATCGGCGTGCCCGGTGCGCTGACAAGGCCCGCTCCCCAGGCCGCACCCCCCGGTGATGCTCCGGCCTCGGGCGAAGGCGAGACACCGGCCTCCCCTGGGGACGCCATGTCCGCCAAACAAGTGCACGACGCAGCGGCCTTCATCCGGGGTCTGGCCGCGCAGCGGGGCCGCAACGCGCAATGGGCCGAACGGGCGGTGCGCGAGGCCGTGAGCCTGACCGCGCAAGAAGCGCTGCGGGAGAACGTGGTCGATGTCATGGCCAGCGACATCCCCGACCTGTTGAACCAGATCGATGGCCGCACCGTGCGCACCGCGGCTGGCGATCTGCGCCTGGCCACGCGCGGCCTGGCGACCGAAGCGCACCCGTCCGACTGGAGGCACCGCCTGCTGGGCGTGATCGCCAACCCGGGTCTGGCACTCATCCTGTTGATGGTCGGCGTATACGGCCTGATGTTCGAGTTTTCTTCGCCCGGTTTTGGCTTGCCTGGCACCGCGGGCGCCATCTGCCTGCTGCTGGCCCTGTTTGCGCCGCAGTTGCTGCCGGTGAATCACGCCGCCCTGGCCTTGATCCTGCTGGGTTTTGCGCTGCTCGCGGCCGAGTTGATGGTGCCTTCCTTCGGCGTGCTCGGGGTCGGAGGCATCGTGGCTTTTGTGGCAGGGGGGCTGCTGCTGTTCGACCGCGACGTAGCGGGACTGGGCTTGCCGCTGCCGCTGATCTTTGGCGTTGCGATCTCCGCCGGCGCTGCGGTGCTGGTGGGCGGTGCACGTCTTTGCAGCGCACGGACTGGTGCTGAAGGTGAACCCCGACCCCGAATTCCCAGCCGCCGCTCAAAAACCCCTTGAAGGAGAGCCAAGCCATGTTTGATTTCAACCTGGGCCTGGGCACGGTCTTCGTGCCCCTGCTCCTGCTCTTGCTGGCGTGGGCGTTTCGCATCCTGCGCGAGTACGAGCGCGGTGTGGTGTTTCAGCTGGGCCGGTTCTGGAAGGTCAAGGGTCCGGGGCTGGTGATCGTGATTCCCGGGCTGCAACAGATGGTGCGGGTGGACCTGCGTGTGGTGACGCTGGACGTCGAGCCGCAGGACGTGATTTCGCGCGACAACGTCTCGGTCAAGGTGAACGCGGTGGTCTTCTTTCGGGTGGTGGAGCCCGACAAGGCCATCATCCAAGTGGAGAACTACCTCGTGGCCACCAGCCAGCTCGCGCAGACCACGCTGCGTGTGGTGCTGGGCAAGCACGAACTCGACGAAATGCTGGCCGAACGCGAGCGGCTCAACCTGGATGTGCAGCAGATCCTGGACGCCCAGACCGGCGCCTGGGGCATCAAGGTGACCAACGTCGAGATCAAGCACATCGACCTCAACGAATCCATGGTGCGCGCCATCGCCCGCCAGGCCGAGGCCGAGCGCGAGCGCCGTGCCAAGGTGATCCATGCCGAAGGCGAGAAGCAGGCGGCTGTGTCGCTGCTTGAAGCGGCACAAATGCTGGCTCGCCAGCCCGAAGCCATGCAGCTGCGCTACCTGCAGACCATGACACAGGTGGCCGGTGATCGCGCTTCGACCATTGTGTTTCCCCTGCCCATGGACCTGCTCGGACGCCTGCTGGACAAGGGCACTGCTGCGGGCCAAGCGCCGAACGGGCCGAGCGAAACGCGCGAGTGACCCGCCACCCCATCCTTGCAACACGACCACCGCACCATGGAACACCCACGCATCTGCAAACCGACTCAGCCCTCCCGGACGCCCCACCTGACGGACTACGACACCACCGTGGCCCAGTTCAGCTGGTCTGAAGCCCAAGCGCAGCTGGACGGCTTGCCCGCAGGCGGCGGGTTGAACATGGCCCACGAAGCGGTGGACCGGCATGTGATGAATGGTCGCGGGCAGCAGACCGCCATCCGGTGGCTGGGCAAGCATGGCGAACGGCGAGCGCTGAGTTACACCGAGTTGTCGCGGGCGAGCAACCAGTTTGCCAACGCGCTGGAAAGCCTGGGCGTGAAACCGGGCGAGCGGGTGTTCGTGCTGATGGGCCGTCTGCCCGAGCTCTACGTATCCGTGCTGGGCGCGCTCAAGGCGCGCTGTGTGGTCACACCGCTGTTCTCGGCGTTCGGCCCCGAGCCCATCGCCACCCGGGCCGACTTGGGCGATGCGCGCGTGCTGGTGACCACCCCGGAGCTGTACCAGCGCAAGCTGCGGGCGCTGCGCGAACGCTTGCCGGGCCTGCGCCATGTGATCGTGGTGGGTCCGGCGCCCACCGAAGATGCCGGCCTGCATGCCTGGGACGCGCTGGTGGCCGCTGCGTCCACGCAATACACCATTGCGCCGACCGATCCCGAGTCCACCGCGCTGTTGCACTTCACCAGCGGCACCACCGGCCGACCCAAGGGCGTGTTGCACGCCCATGCCGCGGTGCTGGCCCACGCGGTGACCGGGCGATTCGCGCTGGACCTGCACGATGACGACGTTTTCTGGTGCACCGCCGACCCGGGCTGGGTCACCGGCACCAGCTACGGCATCCTGGCGCCGCTGGTGTGCGGCGTGACCAATGTGGTGGTGGAAGCCGAGTTCGATGCCCAGACCTGGTACGGGGTGCTGGCGGGCGAGCGCGTCACCGTCTGGTACACCGCGCCCACGGCCATCCGCATGATGATGAAACTCGGTACCGAGGCGCTCAGGGGCCACGACCTGTCGGCCTTGCGCTTCATGGCCAGCGTGGGTGAGCCGCTCAACCCCGAGGCGGTGGTCTGGGGTGTACAGGCCTTTGGCTTGCCGTTTCACGACAACTGGTGGCAGACCGAAACCGGCGGCATCATGGTGTCCAATTTTGTGTCCATGGACATCAAGCCCGGCTCCATGGGCAAGCCGCTGCCGGGCATCACGGCGGCCATCGTGCGGCTGGAGGATGGCCGGGTTCACCTGCTGGAGGAGCCCGACATGGATGGTGAGTTGGCCCTCAAGGCACCCTGGCCGTCCATGATGCGCGGTTACCTGAACGAGGACGCCCGCTACCGCCGCTGTTTCGTGGACGGCTGGTACCTCACCGGCGACCTGGCCCGTCGCGATGCCGAGGGCTACTACTGGTTCGTGGGGCGCGCGGACGACGTCATCAAGTCGGCCGGCCACTTGATAGGTCCGTTCGAAGTGGAGAGCGCGCTCATGGAGCACCCGGCGGTGGCCGAGGCCGGCGTGATCGGTATCCCGGACCCGGTGCTGGGCGAGATGGTCAAGGCCTTCGTGGCGCTCAAACCCGGTTTCGACGCGGGCGAGCCGCTGCGCCGCGAACTGCTGGGCCATGCCCGCAAGCGCCTGGGCGCAGCGGTGGCGCCCCGGCAGATCGACTTTCGCGACAACCTGCCCAAAACGCGCAGCGGCAAGATCATGCGACGCCTGCTCAAGGCCCGCGAGCTCGGCCTGCCCGAGGGCGACCTGTCGACGCTGGAGAGTGACGAAAAGAAGTGAAACCTGATTGCGCACAACGAGAGGCCCGCCATGACCGATAAGATCCACCTCGACCGCGCCCACCTGCATCGGCTGTACGGGCAGATGCTGCGCATCCGCCGCTTCGAGGCCAAATGTGTCGAGCTGTACCAGGCGCAGAAGATCCGCGGCTTTCTGCATCTGTACGACGGTGAAGAGGCGGTGGCCACCGGCGTGATGGCTGCGCTGGAAGAGCGCGATGCGGTGCTGGCCACCTACCGGGAACACGGCCAGGCGCTGGCGCGCGGCGTGCCCATGGGGCCCCTCATGGCCGAAATGCTGGGCAAGGTGCAGGGCAGCTGCCGCGGCCGTGGGGGTTCCATGCACATCTTTGATCGCCAGCGCCGCTTCTTCGGCGGCAACGCCATCGTGGGCGGCGGCCTGCCGCTGGCGGTGGGCATCGCCATGGCCGACAAGCAGCTCCGCCCGGGTGCTGTCACCGCCTGTTTCTTTGGCGAGGGCGCCGTGGCCGAAGGCGCTTTTCACGAAAGCATGAACCTGGCCGCCGTCTGGCAGCTGCCGCTGCTGTTCGTGTGCGAAAACAACCGCTATGCCATGGGCGTGCCACTGGAAGACGCCGAGTCGCAGACCGAGGTGTACCGCAAGGCCGAGGCCTTTTGCATGGCCAGCGCACCGGTGGACGCCATGGACCCGATCGAGATGGAAGCCGCAGCGCGGCGGGCCGTGGCCCACGTCCGCGCCGGCCTCGGACCGTATTTCCTGGAGTGCCGCACCTACCGCTTTCGCGCGCACTCCATGTTCGACGTGCAGGCCTACCGCTCGCGCGAGGAAGCGGATGCCTGGAGGCAACGCGACCCGATCGAGCGTCTGCGCACCTGGATGGTGGAGAACCAGCGGCTCAGTGCCGACGAGTCGGCGGCCATCGACGCCAGCATTGCCGCCGAGATCAACGCGGCGGTGGCCTTTGCCGAGGCCGGCACGCTGGAGCCGCTGGACGAGCTGGAGCGCTTTGTGCTGATGGACAGCGTGGTCCAGGAGTGCGACTCCCGGGAGCAGCCCGCATGAGTCAGACCCCTTCGCTCATGACCTACCGCGAGGCGTGCCGCCAGGCCATTCGCGACGCCCTGCTCGCCGACCCGCGCTGCTTTGTGATGGGTGAAGACGTGGGCAAGTACGGCGGTTGCTACGGCGTCACCAAAGGTTTGCTCGAGGAGTTCGGGCCGCAGCGCATCCGGGACACGCCACTGGCTGAAAACGGCTTTGTGGGCGCCGGCATTGGCGCCGCTCTGGCTGGGCTGCGCCCCATCGTGGAGATCATGACCTGCAACTTCAGCCTGCTCGCGCTCGACCAGATCATGAACAACGCTGCGACCTTGTCCCACATGTCGGGCGGGCAATGGGCGGTGCCGCTGGTGATCCGCATGGCAACTGGTGGCGGGCGGCAACTGGCGGCCCAGCATTCGCACAGCCTGGAGGGCTGGTACGCCCACATTCCCGGGCTCAAGGTGGCGGTGCCGGGGACCGTCGAGGACGCGCGCCACATGTTGGCCGCCGCCCTGGCCGATCCCAATCCGGTGCTCATCTTCGAGCACATCGTGCTTTACAACACAGAGGACACCGTCGAGGCAGGCTTGACGGCGGTCGACCTGCAGCGCGCCAAGGTCCGGCTTGCAGGGCGCGACGTCACGCTGGTGACCTACGGCAACAGCCTGCCCAAATGCCTGCAGGCCGCGCAGGAGCTGGCGAGGGACGGGGTGGAGGCGGAGGTGATCGACCTGCGCATGCTGCGCCCGCTGGACATGGAAACGGTGAGTGCATCGGTGTGCCGGACCCGGCGTGTGGTGATCGTGGACGAAGGCTGGAAGAGCGGCTCGATTTCTGCCGAGATCGCAGCCCGCCTGGCCGAAGACGCGTTGTACGAACTGGACGCGCCGATCCTGCGTGTCTGCAGCCGCGAGGTGCCGGTGCCGTATGCGCTGCACATGGAAGAGGCGGCGCTGCCGTCGGTCCAGGAAATCGTGGCAGCGGTGCGCTCCCTCCTGGCGGCGAGGATCTGAGCGTGGTCGGTTTCACCATGCCAGCCCTGGGTGCCGACATGGAATCCGGCCAGATTGTGCAATGGCTGGTCAAGCCCGGTGACCGGGTGCGCCCGGGCGATGTGGTGGCCGTTGTCGAGACGCACAAGGGCGCCATCGACGTCGAGTGTTTTCTCGACGGCGTGATCGATGACCTGGTACCGATCGGGCAGTCCTTGCCGGTGGGCGCCGTGCTCGCGCAGGTGCGCGGTGCCGCGAGTGACGCCGGCGTGGCGCAGCCGGCGCCCGCAGCCAGTGGTCCGGCTTCGATCCCCGAACCGCCGCACCGTCTGGAGCCAGCCCGGGTCGCGGTGGCCTTCGTGCCAACCGGCGAACGGGCGATGATGGGACGCGTCAAGGCCTCACCCGCTGCGCGCAGGCTGGCCCGGGAGCAGGGTGTCGACATCGCAATGCTGCCCGGTCACGGCGCCGGCGGGGCGGTCGTTCGGGCCGACGTGCAGCGCGCGATCGCGTTGCAGGCGCCGCTGGTGCCGCCGGCGGCCGGCCCCCCTGTACAGCGGCTGCGCCCGGGCGGCTTCGACCCGGTCCAGATGCGCCAGGCGATCGCCCTGGCCATGGCGCGCTCCAAGCGCGAGATTCCGCACTACTACCTTGAAGAGACCTTCGATCTCGGGCCGGCGCTGCAATGGGTCGAGGCGTTCAACCGCGATCGCCCGCCCACCGAACGCCTGTTGCCGGCGGCCTTACTGCTCAAGGCCGTGGCGGTGGCCTTGCGACAGGTGCCCCGGTTCAACGGTTTCTGCGTCGACGGCGGCTTTCAGCCGGCCCAGGACGTGCATGTCGGCTGGGCCATTGCCTTGCGCGGTGGTGGGCTGGTGGCGCCAGCCATCCACCACGCCGATCGCCTGGACCTGCCCGCCCTGATGGCAGCGCTGCGCGATCTGGTGCAGCGCGCGCGGGCCGGCGGCCTGCGCAGTTCGGAGCTGACCGATCCGACCATCACCGTGACCAGCCTGGGTGATCGAGGTGCCGCAAGAGTGCAGGGCGTAATCTATCCGCCGCAGGTGGCCATCGTCGGATTCGGCCGGGTCAGGCCAGGGCCGTGGGTGCAGGACGGTACCGTCACCGTGCGCCCGCTGGTGCATTGCAGTCTGGCCGCTGATCACCGCACCAGCGACGGACACCTGGGCAGCCAGTTCCTGGCGGCCATCGCGAAGGCGCTGTTGCTGCCTGAACAACTTTGAAACGGGAGCCCGACCCCATGAACCCGCAAGACATCCGGACACTGACCGCCGAAGTGCTGGCCGGCATCGCCCCCGAAGCCGACCTTTCAGGGGTCGACGAACACGCCGACCTGCGCGAGGCGCTGGACCTCGATTCCATGGACTTCCTCAACCTGGTCGTGGGTCTGAGTCGGGGCAGCGGAATCAGCATCCCGGAAAGCGACTACCCGAAGCTGTTCAACCTGGCTGGCCTGCTGGCCTACCTGGGGAGTCGGGCAGGCCCGCTCGACACCGGCCTGCCGCGTCAACCAGGTTGACACCGTCTCGCCCAGGCCACCTTCTGATCAAACACTGCGGCACCATGTCCATGTTTCCCCAGAGCGCCCTGAAACCCGGCGTGCGCAAGCGCGAGGTCTTCGGCTGGGCCATGTACGACTTCGCCAACTCGGGCTACACCACGGTGGTGCTCACAGCCGTTTTCAGCGCCTGGTTTGTCGGCGGTGTGGCCGGCGGTGAGGCCTGGGGCACGCTGGCATGGACCAGTGCGCTGGCGATCTCCAGCCTGATCGTGATGCTCACCATGCCCGGGCTCGGCGCCTATGCCGACCTGCGCGCAGCCAAGAAGCGGCTGCTGGTGCTCTCGACACTGGGATGTGTGCTGGGCACCGCCGCGCTGGCCGGTGCGGGGCCGGGTGACGTCGCCTGGGCCCTGGTGGCCATCGTGTTGTCGAATGTGTTCTACAGCTACGGCGAGGCACTGATCGCCGCCTTTCTCCCCGAACTGGCCACGGAAGACCGCATGGGCAGCGTGTCGGGCTGGGGCTGGAGCTTCGGTTACCTCGGCGGCATGCTGACACTGGGACTGAGCCTGTGGTACGTGACCCACGCGCAGGCGCAAGGCTTGCCCGCTTCGCACTTTGTTCCGGTCACGATGCTGATCACCGCAGGCATCTTTGGAGCCTCGGCACTGGTGACCTTTGCCTTGCTCCCGGAGCGGGCCCAGGCACTGTCCCGGCCCGCACCCGGTGCGGGCTTTCAGGCCTCGCTTGCGCGTCTGAAGCGGACCTGGCGGGAAGCGCGCTCGTTTCAGGATTTCACCGCCTTGCTGGTGTGTTCGGTGGCCTACCAGGCGGGCATCTCGGTAGTCATTGCGCTGGCGGCGGTCTACGCCGAGCAGGTGCTTGCCTTCCAGCAGACCGAGACCATGCTGCTGATCTTTCTCGTCAACATCGCCGCAGCGCTGGGTGCGTTCGCCTGGGGCTATGTGCAGGACCGCATCGGACACTGTCCGGCACTGGGCATCACCCTGGCGGGCTGGATCGTGATGACCGTGCTTGCTGCGCTGGCGACCGGGCCGGGCCTGTTCTGGCTGGCGGCCGTGATCGCCGGGCTGTGCATGGGCAGCAGCCAGTCGGCGGGCCGGGCGCTGGCGGGTGTGCTGGCACCCGGGCAGCGGCGTGCCGAGTTCTTTGGCCTATGGATGTTTGCGGTTCGCCTGTCGGCCATCATCGGCCCCATGACCTACGGCCTGGTGACCTGGTCAACCGGTGGCAATCACCGTCTGGCGATTGCTTCGACCGGGCTGTTCTTCGTGGGTGGCCTGTTGCTTTTGACGCGGGTGAATGTGCAGCGTGGCATCGCAGCCGCAGCAGCGGCCAACGACGAGGCCGCCGCGCAGCCGCGCTAAAACGCTCGCGTCCGCCAGTTGCCCCGCCGTGCAGCGCTCAGGCCTCTGTGAGGGCCAGGCCGCGGCCGATGGCGTGCTGCGCCCGATCCCGCAACTGGACCGCTGCAGCAAAGGGCTCCAGCCCGGCGGCGACCACCAGCGGGGCGCCGATGCGAACCGACAAGGCCGCCCTGTGCGGCCACCAACGACCGGCTCCGAGCAGTTCCCTAGTGCCTCCCAGCGTCACCGGAACCACCGGTGCGCGGGCGTGCGCTGCTGCCAGAAAACCGCCGAGCCGGAAGGGAAGCAGCCCGGGGGCGGCCACAAAGGTGCCCTCGGGGAACACCATCAGGGTCTGGCCGGACTGCACCACCTCGGTCATCCGCTGTGCGTCAGCGACGCTGCGGCGAGCGTCGAAGCGTTCGACAAAGGCCGTGCCCATGCGCCTGAGGAAGGGTCCTGCCACCCACTGCCGCTCGAGCTCGCGTTTGGCAACAAACGCAAGCGGCCGGCCCAGAGCCGCCACCAGCACCAGACCGTCCAGATAACTCGCATGGTTGCTCACCAGCACGCAGCGGGCATCGGCCGGCAACTGCTCCAGGCCCTGCACCTGCAGCCTGGTGCCTGTCAGATACAGGAGCAGGCGAGCGGCACGTTGGCAAAAACCCCAGGCCATGGCCGGGGTCGGCATCAGCATGGTGAGCAACCAGGCCACCGGCGCCATCAACCCGAACAAGGCCAGGGCGCGAACCCCGAACAGCAGGTCTGACAGACGCTCAAGGCTGTGGCGCAGCCGCAGCACCAGCGCACCGCCCACCAGTCTCAGCCACTGCGCGCGCACGCTATTGTTCGCAGCACTCGTGCCCCCCTGTTCGACCAGCGCCCGGCAGGCCGAGCGGCGGACCTTTCCGCTGGATGTCTTGAGCACCGTGTGCGGTGCGACCAGCAGGATCTCGTCGGCGGGCTCCCCGATGGCCGCCACCACCGCGTGCGCCACCGCCTTGCGCAGGGTGTCGACATGCTGGCGGTCGCGGGGGCTGACCTCCGCCAGGACCACCAGGCGCTCGGTGCCGCTGCCGGCGTCGCGCCGGCCGAAAACCGCCACACAGCCTTTGCGAACACCACTGACGTCACCCACCGCCTGCTCGATTTCCTGCGGGTACAGGTTGCGGCCACCCCGGATCACGATGTCCTTTACCCGGCCTGTGACGAAGACGTCTCCTTCGGCAAGGTAGGCGCGGTCTCCGGTGTCCAGCCATTCGCCCTGCGGATCGCAGAACAGTCTTGCGGTCTGTTCAGGTGCGTGCCAGTAGCCGGCGGTGGCCGAAGGCCCGCGGAACTCCAACCGTCCCTCGATGCGCTCGGGCAGCACGGCGCCCGCATCGTCCACGATGCGCACATCGTGTCCGGGCAGAGCCCGCCCACAGGCCACGAAGCGCAAGGCCGTCGGGTCGCTGGCTGCCGTGGCGCGGCGCTGCGACTCGAAAACAGCGCGGTCGACGAGGTCGATGCGGGGGCCGCGCCTCAGGGGTGGAAACAGCAGACCCACCGAGGCCTCGGCCAGGCCGTACACCGGCGTCATGGCCGTGGAGCTCAGCCCGCAGTCCGCAAACCGCTCTGTGAAGCGGGTGACCGTGTCCGGGCTCACCGCCTCGGCGCCGTTGAATGCCAGCCGCCATCGGCTCAGGTCCAGCCCGGCCAGCGATGCGTCGTCGATCCGGTGCAGACACAGTTCGTAGGCGAAGTTGGGACCGGCCGACAGCGTGCCTCCATGGTTCGAGATGGCCTCCAGCCAGCGTCGGGGTCGCCCGAGGAATGCCAGCGGTGACATCACCACCAGCCGGAATCCCACGGTGAAGCTGCCCAGCCAGGCGCCGATGAGACCCATGTCGTGGTAGAGCGGCAACCAGCTGACGAACACGTCCTGCGGCGTCGCCTCGATGGCGCTGGCCATGGCGCGTATGTTGGCCAGCAGGTTGGCGTGAGTCAGGACCACCCCCTTGGGCTGCCCCGTGCTGCCCGAGGTGTACTGGATGAAGGCCACATCGTCTGCCTTGACCGGTGCATCGCGAAGCGGGTGGCCCTGTCCCGCTGCGATCAGCCCGTCGGGCGTGTGTGTTGCCCGCAGTCCCGGCACGCGGGCCTGGAGCAGGCGCGACACCTGCATCGCTTCGGGAACGCTGATCAACAATACTGCCCGTGCATTGGTCAGGATGCCGGTGTGCCGAACGACATGGTCTTCGAGCTGCGACGGGCGCGCAGGCGGGTAGATCGGCACCGGAATGCCGCCGGCGCGCAGGATGCCCAGGTAGGTAAAGAAATAGGCTGGTGAGGTCGGCAGCATGATGGCGACGGTCTGGCCCGGTTGCAGACCACAGCGTTGCAGGCCGGCTGCCAGCGCGGCGCAGGTGTCGTGCAGCTCCCGGTAGGTGATCGGGGTCTGCGACTGATCGGCCAGACAGACGATCTGCACCTGGTCCGGGTGCTCGGCCACGTGGGCATCGAGAACCTCCAGCAGCGTGCGGGCGCTGGTCCATGCCGGTGCGCCGTGGCTGGCCGGCACCGTGTCGCGGGGCCGATCGGGTGTTGCAACGACGCTCGTGGCCGCTGTTCCGCCAGCGGCTGCCGGCTTCATGCGACCCTGCTGCAGGGCGGTCCAGAGATCACGCACGGTTTCGGCTTTTTCCAGTGTGTCCTGCGGCAGTCCGACGCCTGTTGCCGCTTCGATGCGAAGCAGCAACTCCATGCGCCCCAGGCTGTCGAAGCCGAGATCCCGATCCAGCGAACTGTTGTCCGTGATGACAACGGGTGGTGTGGCTTCGCCAGGGTGAAGGTCGCTGAGCGTTCGCAGCACCAGCTCGCGCAACTGTGCTTCACCCCAACCTTGCTCGCTGCGGTGGTCGGCCGTGTTGTCCATGGATCCCCTGCTCCTGAAGGCGGCTGCTTTCCGAGCCTGCCCGGTGCAGCAACGGATGAACGAGCCAGGTTGACCAGACCATTGTGGTGCAGGAGAACCGTCACCGGTATAACCTAGGACCCATGAAACTCTACAACTACTTCCGCTCCTCGGCCTCGTTTCGCGTGCGCATCGCGCTGGCCCTCAAGGGTCTCGACTACGAATACCTGTCGGTCCACCTGGCCAAGGGTGAACACAAGCTGCCGGCCTATGCCGATATCGCGGTGGAGGGCCTGGTGCCGCTGCTCGAACTCGACGACGGCACGCGCCTGACGCAGTCCATGGCCATTATCGAGTACCTTGACGAACTGCACCCCACGCCAGCCCTGCTGCCGGCCGATGCGCTGGGCCGTGCGAGGGTGCGGGCGCTGGCGCAGATCATTG
>LNFM01010446.1_pt1 | contig 13066 bp, 18 predicted proteins | sample 596031 | NCBI WGS metagenome assembly LNFM01 (sample SAMN04254537, study PRJNA301005) | activated carbon metagenome | isolation source: dual media filters at the Ann Arbor, Michigan drinking water treatment plant | place: USA: Ann Arbor
CGACTAAAACGCCAGAGCCGATTAAGCCCATTTTTTCAAAAGAAGAACGCATGCAAACCCTTTTCAATAAAATAATTTGTAATAGGCAACAAAATTTAAGTACGCACAAATACAGTTAACACTTAACTATGAGCTTACAATAAAACAATAGGTTCATTTTGCGCTATTTCAAGTCAATTGAATAGCTTAAAACACTAATTTTGCTGAAAGAGTCGCGCTTTTATGTTGGACACAAACACAACCAAAACACATATTGTGACAATTGAATATTGCACCCAATGCCGCTGGTTACTACGCGCAGCTTGGATGGCGCAAGAGTTATTAACAACATTTGAAGATGAGTTAAAAGCAGTGAGTTTGCAACCTGGTACAGGCGGCATATTCGAAGTGCGTTTAAATGATGCTGTACTATTTAATCGCAAAGAGTATGGCCGATTTCCAGAATCAAAAGAATTAAAACAGCTTATTCGCGATGTGATTGACCCCACGCGCGATTTGGGTCACAGCGATAAAAAATAGTCTTTATCAATCATCCTATTCTCAATCTGTTTGCCCTTTTTTAAATGTGGTTGATAGTGACAATGCGAACTATTTGCAATTCTGCAAGGCATTTTTAATTGAGTTAAACTGCGTCCAACTGAGTAAGAAAGGAACACTTAATTACTCAATTTTACTCAATTTAGGAGAATAAAAATGTCAGATAATCATGGTGTCGATACGCCCGTTACTAAAGCACTTAACACTATTTTAGAGCTAGAATTAGCTGGTGTAGTGCGTTACACGCACTATGCATTAATGGTGTTTGGTTATAATCGTATTCCAATTGTTTCTTGGTTGCGTAGCCAAGCGTCTGAGTCTTTAGCACACGCCGATAAAGCAGGCGAGCTTATTACCCATTTGGGCGGACACCCATCGTTGTCGATTGGGCCATTGCTTGAAACACATAATCACGATATCGGTGACATTTTACGTGAATCGATGGCGCACGAAAAACTAGCATTAAACGCTTACAGAGCGTTGCTAAAGTTGGTTGAGGGTGAATCAGTGATGCTAGAAGAATATGCGCGCGAGATGATTTATCAAGAAGAATTACATTCAGGCGAAGTCGATAAAATGCTACGTAAACCAGGTGAGATTGCTAAATTTCACGAATAAATCAAAATTTAACCAATAAATAGGGTTAAGTTTTATAAAAAAAGCGGCATATGCCGCTTTTTTTACGATCAATATAACGGCTTAATGCGCATTAGTAGAAGACTTTTCAACTTCTTTATCTAATCGCTGCGCACCATTAAAACGTTTTGCCCAATAGCCATCTTTCATACTTTCAACACGCACCGTTTTACCAGAGCTAGGTGCGTGAATAAATTTGTTATCGCCCATATAAATGCCCACATGCGAAAAAGCAGATTTTAAGGTGTTAAAAAAAACCAAATCGCCCGGTTGTAACTCTTCTTTTTTCACCGTTTTACCAATTTGTGCAATAGCACGTGCGGTTGGCGGTAATGTTAAATTGGTGGCTTGGCTAAAAACATAGCGTACAAAACCACTGCAATCAAAACCAGTTTCTGGCGATTTTCCGCCATATTTATATTGAATACCCGTCAAGCTCAGCGCATTAACAAGCACATCTTGCGCGCGTGTTTGCCAATTTGCAGATTCGCTTTGATGACCAGTACTTTCCTCTTCATCAACGTTGTGTAGCATAACGCCAGCGGCATTTTCTAAAAATGATTCTTCTGCGTTTACGTTAATACAGTTAAAAAAAACTGCCAGACAAAAAAGTAAGTATTTCATGTAATCAGTTTTTGAATTTTGCAATTGAATTGAATCAATAACTATCATTAATACAAGTGATCGAAATAATTTCAACACTTAAATCCAATATTTCTCCATATAAAGATATAACGAATAAACTGTATATATCAATTGACAGTAACGTTAGGCTAACAAGTAACCAGCCATAAGGCAATACTTTTTCTCGTGTAGCCAAACCGCAACAACGATTCATGGGATAATTTGTGCATGGTTGAAAATTCATTATTAACACAAGTTTTTAAGCAGGGCGGAACATTAGCAGAGGCGATTGAAGGCTTTTCTGAGCGTCATCAGCAGTTGGAAATGGCGTTGGCGATTGAAGCTGCTATTAAAGATAACAAGCAACTGGTCGCAGAGGCTGGCACTGGCACTGGTAAGACATTTGCTTACCTTGTTCCTGCATTACTTTCGGGCGGAAAAGTGATTATTTCTACTGGCACAAAAACGCTGCAAGATCAGCTATTTAACCGCGATTTGCCCAATGTGCGCGATGCGCTAAAAGTGCCCGTAACGGTTGCCATGCTAAAAGGCCGTTCTAATTATGTATGCCACTATCATTTAGAATCCGCAACCCAAAGCGGCCGCTTTGCCAGCCGCGAAGATGCCAAATATGTGCATTTAATCAAAAATTTTGTAGAAAACAGCAAAACGGGCGATAAAGCCGAATTGGTAGATGTGCCCGAAAATGCCACGATTTGGCTTAATGTGACCAGCACGCGTGACAACTGTTTAGGCCAAGATTGCAATTTTTATAAAGAATGTTTTGTGATGGAAGCGCGCAAAAAGGCGCTAGCGGCGGATGTGGTGGTTGTAAACCACCATTTGTTTTTTGCCGATGTAATGCTGCGCGATGAAGGCGTGGCAGAGCTATTGCCCAGCGCCAATACCGTTATTTTCGATGAAGCGCATCAATTGCCAGAAGTGGCGGGTTTATTTTTTGGTGAAGATATTTCCACCAGCCAGTTAATTAAATTATGCCGCGATAGCACGGCTGCACATCTAACGTTGGCCAAAGATTGTGTAGCGCTGGGCGAAAGCATTCCTAAGCTAGAAAAGGCCTGCAAAGATTTTAGGCTGGTGTTCCAGTTTGAAGGTTCGCGTATGCCAGTACAAAAAGCTTTGGCGCTCAAGAATTTCGAGGCTGCTTTTAGCGATATGCAAGCCATGCTAAGCGAATTAAACAAAGTACTAGAAAGCCAAGCCGCGCGCGACCCTATGCTGGAAAAATGCTGGCAGCGCGGTGAAGCGTTAAGTGCGCAATTGGGCAATTGGATTAAAGCCGAAAATGCCAACTTAGTGCGCTGGGTAGAAGTGTTTACGCAATCGGTGCAATTACACGCTACGCCACTAAGTGTGGCAGATGGCTTTAGCAAACAATTAAACGCCCAACCGCGCGCCTGGATTTTCACTTCGGCAACACTGGCGGTGAAGAGTGATTTTAGTCATTACATTGCACAAATGGGCCTGCATGCCGCTGAAACAGGCTTTTGGGAAAGCCCGTTTGATTACGGCAACCAAGCCTTGTTATACGCCCCACCCAATATGCCAGACCCTAACAATAGTGTTTACGCTGCCGCTGTAGCCGCAGTCAGTTTGCCTGTGATACAAGCTAGCCAAGGCCGTGCGTTTGTATTGTGCACATCTCTTAAAGCTATGCGCGAAGTACATGCGCTACTAAAAGACGCGTTTGCAAGCGCAGGCATGGAATACCCATTATTGATGCAAGGCGAAAGCACACGCACCGAATTACTAGACCGTTTTCGCGCGCATGGCAACGCCGTACTAGTTGGTTCTCAAAGCTTTTGGGAAGGCGTCGATGTGCGCGGCGAAGCGCTTTCAGTCGTCATTATCGATAAATTACCTTTTGCTCCGCCAGATGATCCTGTACTTTCAGCGCGTATCGATAAAATGAATCAAGAAGGCAAAAATGCCTTTATGGAATATCAATTACCGTATTCCGTGATTACCTTAAAACAAGGCGCAGGCCGATTGATACGCGATGAAACCGATAGGGGCGTGCTGGTGATTTGCGACCCAAGATTAATTACAAAGCCTTATGGAAAACGCATCTGGCAAAGTTTGCCGCCGTTTAAACGCACTAAACAGTTGGCGGATGTTGAGGCGTTTTTTAAAACCGATCAACAATAAGCCGTGCTGAGTTAACAGTACGGCTCTTAAATTACTAATTACCTGTTACTATTTAGCTAGACTTTGATTTTACGGCGCAAACTAACTAAGCCAAATAAGGCTGAGCCAAATAACCATGCCGCAGCAGGCGCTGGTACTGGGCTGACATTAACGACATCAGAACTTTTGAGAACAATATTATCAAATTTATTAAGGTTTGCGACGCCAAGACCTTGCATCCAACTTACTTGAGTGACATTAGTAAAGTTAGAAAAGACAAAAGTCTGTAAACCGTCACCAGATGCGCCACCAATATAATTAAAGGTTTGGCTAATGCTACTACCGTTTGCTAAAATCCCACTAAAAGTTAAATCAAAAGGTAACTTTGGTCTAGTAAATCCATAGCTACCACGTGCAATTTCGATTGATACCAAATCAAACGCATAACCTTCAGATTGAGTAAGGGTTACAGATGACGGGTTACTATCAAGTCCGACCATATTAATAGTTGAAACAGGAGATTGGGAGCTATGTAGATAATCAAATTTTGGAGGATCAAAATCATTTCCCGAGGCAGTAAGAATATAACCGTCCTCAATATGTTGAGTCGTACCAGGAGTGAATTGATTAAAGTCAATCGTCACGTTACTAGCAATAGCGTTTTCTGCCAGCGATACTAATAACAAAAATATAAGCGTTTTCATGAGCTAACTTTCATTAATAATTTAAAAATTTTAATTCAGATATATAGTATTTTGATTGCGGGGGGGGGGCAATAGCCCGTTTGGGCCAATCAAATTGTAATGTACATTCATATCGCATATATGTACAATTTACTGTACATATAGAATTTGAGGGCATTTTAAATGGACGCAATAACTTACACAACCGCACGCGCGCAGCTTGCCAGCAATATGAATCGCGTGTGTCAAAATCACGAGCCATTGATTATTACGCGTAATCGCGAGCAATCGGTGGTAATGCTTTCTCTTGAGGATTACCAAGCATTAGAAGAAACGGCGTATTTACTGCGCAGCCCAAACAATGCTAAACGCTTGATGGATGCGGTGATTGAGCTAAATACAGGTAAAGGCACGGAAAGAACGCTGCTTGAAGAAAAGCTGGCAGAATGAAGCTAATATTTGCCGAGCCAGCTTGGCAAGATTATGTGTATTGGCAAACGCAAGATAAGCAAATGCTTAAGCGTATTAATCAACTCATTCAAGAAATTCAGCGCGAACCATTTACTGGCATTGGCAAGCCCGAACCGTTAAAGCATGCGCTAAGCGGCTACTGGTCGCGCCGCATTAACGATGAGCATCGAATTGTGTACAAGATTGAAAATGATTCCTTGCTGATTGCACAATTGCGCTACCACTATTAATGCTTGTTATTCCCGAAACCGAATACGAACTCACCGCCATCCGCGCGCAAGGCGCAGGTGGGCAGAATGTGAATAAGGTTTCTAGCGCGATTCATCTGCGGTTTGATATTGTTGCTAGCAGTTTGAGCGATTGGTTGAAGCAAAAGCTAATTCATAGCAAAGATAATCGCATTACGGATGAGGGCGTGCTGATATTAAAAGCGCAGCAATACCGTACGCAAGAGGCGAATAAAAAAGATGCGATTAAGCGTTTGCATGAGATTGTGAATGCGGCAAATCAAGTCAAGCCGACTCGCTATGCGACTAAGCCTAGTTATGGCTCAAAAAAACGGCGATTAGAAGGCAAGACGATTCGCAGCCACGTGAAGCAATTGCGCGGTAAAATAGCGGCTGATTAAATCACATCAAACAGCATGAATTTACTGGCACTCGACACCTCTACTGAATTTTTATCGTTAGCTTTAACTAAGGACGATAAGATTTTTACGCATTATCAAGCCGCCGGTTCGACGGCATCGCAATTGGTTTTGCCGCAAATTCAGGTTTTGCTGGATAGCGCCAACATGAAACTGAAAGATTTAAACGGTATTGCGTTTGGCGCAGGACCGGGCGCGTTTACTGGCGTGCGTATTGCCAGTGGCGTGGCGCAAGGGCTGGGTTATGGTGCCAATTTGCCGGTTGTGGGCATTAATACATTAGCTGCGGTGGCCGAGGCAAGTGGCCAAGACAAAGTGATTATTTGTTTGGATGCGCGTATGGGTGAGGTTTATCACGCCGCTTTAATTAAGCAAAACGGTGTTTGGGTTGAAATCAGCGAAACGAAAGTCTGCAAACCGCAAGATGCACCAGCGATTGAGGGCGATAGTTGGGTTGGCGCTGGCAGCGGCTGGGCTGTTTATAGTGAAAACTTAACACAAATTTATACCCAAAATTTAAAGCAAATATTGCCGAATTTTTTATATGACATCACACCGACTGCCGAAGCGATTTTACGTTTAGCGCAACCCGTTTTTGAAGCGGGGCAAGCTAAACCTGCGATGGAGGCGATGCCGATTTATGTGCGTAATCGCGTGGCGTTAACCACGCTAGAGCGTGAACAAGGTTTGCGATTATGAGCGCCATGTTTGACCAAGCTAGAAGCCTAAAACCTAAGTATCAGCTTCGGCCTATGCAGATGGCGGATTTGGATGCCGTGATGGCCATTGAGCCGACGATTTATACACACCCTTGGACGCGCGGCAATTTTAGCGATTCGCTCAATTCGGGTTACAGCGCTTGGATTCTAGAAGCGAATCAGAAAATCATTGGATATGCGTTATTGATGATAATATTAGATGAAGCGCATCTACTCAATTTAAGTGTTGCAAAAGACCATCAAAAACAAGGTTTGGGCCGATATTTATTAGAACATATGCTGCAAATCGCTAAAAATCACAAAGCGGCCAATATGTTTTTAGAAGTGCGCCCTAGTAATATTTCGGCTATCGCTTTGTACGAAAATACGGGTTTTTGCGAAATGGCGGTAAGGCGTGGTTATTATCCTGCGGACCCAAAAATTTCAAAAACGGGTCGCGAAGACGCTGTTTTAATGGGGCTTGCGCTATGAGCATGACACGTGAGGACACTTTTAAAATAACACGTGAAGACGTTTTACGAGAATTAGAGCTGCTACCAGTTTGGACACTGCGCGCACCGTTGCCAGAGCAATCAATTATTGAATCAACGCCATTAACCGCTGAGCCAACGTCGTTAACAATTGAACCAGAGCCGTTAGCCATTGAACCAGCGCCGTTAGCCATTGAACCAGCGCCGTTAGTCATTGAAAAAGTACAGCCTGTTTTGGTTGTGCCAGTTGAGCCAAATGAAATTGAAAAAGATAGTATTGAAACGTCTCAAGCCGTTTCTAGCTCAGCGGTATTCATTACATCAGACGATAAAAAATGGGTATTTGTGTTGCCAGAAGCGCCAACTGGCCAAGCGGCTGATTTGTTTAATAATATTTTACGTGCGCTTAGCATCAACAAAACGCAAACTAGCCAAACCCAAGATTTAATGCAAGATATTGCTGGTTTAAATGTTGGTGTGGTTGTAGCAGTGGGCGAAAAAATAGCGCAGCAACTGTTTGCTAGCACTCAACCGTTGGAAATTTTACGCGGTAAAATACATGATACGAATGGTCTGCAAGTAGTGGCAACTTACCATCCAGATGATTTATTGCTGCATTTACCTAATAAAGCAAAAACGTGGGATGATTTGTGTATAGCATTAGATGCAATAAGCCACTAATCGCAAATACTTGAAAATAAGTGTGTTTAGCCCAATTTTAAAAGATATGATGATTTTTAAGGAGTTTGAAATGCGTACTTTTTGGCAGAAATTTTTACCATTAGTTTTAGTGTTAAGTTTATCCAGTTGTGGATATAACGCGTTTCAAAGTTTAGATGAAGAAGCAAAAGCCAGTTGGGCAGAAGTGCTCAATCAATATCAACGCCGTGCCGATTTGGTACCGAATTTGGTTGAAACCGTGAAAGGCTACGCCGCGCATGAGCAAGAAGTGCTGACTGATGTAGCGAATGCGCGCTCTAAAGTAGGTAGCATGCAAGTCACGCCAGAGTTATTAAACGACCCAGAAGCATTTGCACGTTTCCAAGCCGCGCAAGGCCAATTGACTGGTGCGTTATCACGCTTGATGGCGGTGGCAGAAAATTACCCAAACTTAAAAGCCGACCAAGGCTTTAGAGATTTGCAGGCGCAGTTAGAGGGCACTGAAAATCGCGTAACGGTTGCGCGTAATCGCTATATCACCACCATTAAAGATTACAACGTTGCGGTGCGTAGCTTTCCGAATAATTTAACCGCGATGATGTTTGGCTATAAAACCAAACCATCATTTACGGTAGAAAATGAAAAAGCGATTTCTGTGACGCCTAAGGTCGATTTTGGTGATAAAAAGTAGTTAAGTTACCCATAAAGTTAACCCAGTTTTTTGGTTGAAAAGTGTTTTTTAAACTGAAAGCGAGCTTGTATGCGCTATGTATGATGCTTTTATTGGCATCTAATATAGCGCATGCAGCGCTTATTGCAATCCCAGAAATTAACTCGCGCGTCACCGATTTAACCCAAACTTTATCACCTCAACAGCAAGCCCAACTTGATTCTAAATTAGCCGCTTTTGAGCAACAAAAGGGCAGTCAAATTGCGGTGCTCATACTACCCAGCACGCAGCCAGAAGATATTGCGCAGTATTCCATTCGAGTTGTAGAAAAATGGAAAATCGGTCGCGAAAAAATTGACGATGGACTGCTTATTTTAGTAGCCAAAGAAGATCGAAAAATACGCATAGAAGTGGGCTACGGCCTGGAAGGCGCGATTCCCGATTTAACCGCCAAGCGTGTGATTAATGAAATCATCTCACCTCAGTTTAAACAAGGTAATTTTTATGGCGGCTTAGATGCGGGTGTCGATAAGCTGATTGGGCTAATTAATGGTGAAGCTTTGCCTGCGCCCAAAGCCACTGCCGCTAGTGGCAGTAATCTTGAAAACTTATTGCCTATCTTGTTATTTGGCGGCCTGATTTCAGGCTTGTTTTTACGCAGCCTATTGGGTACTTTTGCAGGCAGTGCGGTCAATGGTAGTTTAGTCGGCGCTATGGTTTGGCTATTGGGAATTGCGCTGGGCGCGGCTGTTATTTTTGCCATTATTGCCTTCTTTTTTACCATGATGATGGGCGCGCGCGGTGCAGGTGGTTATGGCGGTGTGCCCATGGGCGGCGGCTGGAGTGGGGGTGGCTCAAGCAGTTGGGGCGGTGGCGGCGGTGATTTTGGCGGTGGCGGAGCTTCTGGTGATTGGTAATGGCGGAGGTAATAGCTAAATGAAACGTAGACATCCCATTGCGCGTTTTTTTTCGCATGCGTTGAGTGCGCTAATACCATCTAATTGGCAGGTGCAACGGCATTTTTCGAAAGCAGCTTTACGCAATATTGAAAAAGCCATTAAAGCCAGCGAATCAACGCATTGTGGTGAACTCCGTTTTGTGGTGGAAGCAGGTTTGCATCCGCTAGAAATACTGGCCAAAAAAATGCCAAAAAAGCGTGCGATTGAATTATTTGGCTTGTTGAACGTTTGGGATCCCCAACATAATAATGGCGTGCTGATTTATTTGCTGCTAGCCGACCGCGATGTAGAAATTATTGGCGATCGCGGCATTCATCAGCATGTGGGCAACGATGGCTGGGAGATAATCTGCCATGCGATGGAATTGCAATTCAGGCGTGGCGAATTTGAAGCGGGGGTGTTGCAAGGTATTTCTGATATTGGGCGTTTGTTGCAACAACATTACCCAGCCGTTGGTGAGAGCAAAAATGAGTTACCGAATAAGCCCATTATCCTTTAAAGTTTTGATCCGCTTTTTTACACTGTTTTTATCGTTAAGTTTTTTGTCATGGAGTGCCAAAGCTGACTTAACGGATATGTCGCGAATTTTCCGCCAAACGCCCAGTTTAGCCGCTTTTGAAGTATGTTTTGGTGGTGGTTGTGCAGAGGTTAGGCAACTGAACTTAACTAGCGAAGAGTGGCAAAAAGTAGCCGCTATTTTTAATGTGCAACACACAGTTAACTCAGGGCAAGAGCGCAAACTGATTGCTCAAGGTGTGGCGCAACTAGAGACGATTATCGGCGAAAAAATTGGCACCTCACAAGATTTGGCAGGTACTTTTTTTGAAGGCCGTTTATCAGGCCAGCTAGATTGCAATGACGAATCCATTAATACAACCACTTATATGCGTTTAATGCAGCAAGCCGGTTTGCTTAAATGGCACGAAATTGAAGATACACGCACACGTAATTTCTTTTTTAACGGCTGGCCACACTCTACTGCGGTGATTCGCGACAGCAGCACAAGCGCCCGTTTTGCGGTAGATAGCTGGTTTTACGATAACGGTGCACCGCCAGTGATTGTGCCGTTTAAAGAATGGAAAGCAGGCTTTCGCCCTGCAGATACGCCAATCGATCATCCCAGGCTGAAAAATTAAACAAGCTACCTGCTAAGTGCTTACTGACTTAATGCGTTTTTAACGTTAAAATTCGGTTTCAATTTTTATTCGTTTAGATTCCCATGCGTGCATCCCAATTTTTTATCGCCACCCAAAAAGAAGCCCCAGCCGATGCTGAGTTAATCAGCCACAAATTAATGGTGCGCGCAGGCTTAATTAAAAAATTGGGTAGCGGCCTGTATAGCTGGATGCCGCTAGGTTTACGTGTGTTGCGCAAAGTAGAAAACATTGTGCGCGACGAAATGAATAAAGCAGGCGCATTAGAATTATTAATGCCAGCCGTGCAGCCAAAAGAGTTGTGGGATGAAACAGGTCGCTGGGCCGTGTTTGGGCCACAAATGCTTAAAATTAAAGACCGCCATGACCGCGACTTTTGTTTTGGCCCAACGCACGAAGAGGTGATTACCGATATTGCGCGCCGCGAAATCAATAGCTACAAGCAATTACCACTTAATTTTTATCAGATTCAAACTAAATTTCGTGATGAAATTCGCCCGCGTTTTGGTGTGATGCGCGCCCGCGAATTTATGATGAAAGATGCGTATTCTTTCCATACTAATTTTGAGTCATTAACCAAAACCTACGCTGATATGCACCAAGCCTACAGCAATGTTTTTACACGCTTAGGGCTAAAATTTCGTGCGGTAAAAGCCGATTCTGGCGCCATCGGTGGTGACGGGTCGCAAGAGTTTCATGTGCTGGCCGACAGTGGCGAAGATGCGTTGGCTTATTGCGAAAACTCAGATTACGCCGCCAATGTGGAATTAGCTGAGGCCTTACCAGAAGCAAATGCTAGAGCTAGTGCTAGCCAAGCTATGGCTAATGTTGAAACGCCAAAGCAAACCACTTGTGAAGATGTAGCAAACTTACTAGAAATTTCAGTCAAAAATATGGTTAAGTCGATTGCCTTAATGGTGAAAAAAGACGAAAAAGAACAGTTTTATTTGGTTTTGTTGCGTGGTGACCATAGCTTAAATGAGGTAAAAACAGGTAAAGCATTAGGTGAATTCAGATTTGCTACAGAAGAAGAAATCCGCGCCAATCTTAACTGCCCACCAGGTTTTATTGGTCCAGTGAATGTAGGTGAAAATGTAACAGTAATTGCCGATAAAACAGTCGCTAATATGAGCGATTTTGTTTGTGGTGCCAATAAACCAAAATATCATTTAAGCGGTGTTAATTTTGGTCGCGATTTGCCAGAGCCAGTTTTGGTTGCGGATATTCGTAATGTGGTAGATGGCGACGCCAGCCCTGATGGAAAAGGTACGTTAAGTTTATGCCGCGGTATTGAAGTCGGCCATATTTTTCAACTGCGTACTAAGTATGCACAAGCCATGAATGCAACGTACTTAGATGAAAATGGTCAATCTCAAGTGATGGAAATGGGCTGCTACGGTATTGGCGTATCGCGTATTGTGGGCGCGGCGATTGAGCAGAGCAACGATGAGAAAGGCATTATTTTCCCATTAAGCATGGCGCCGTTTTCAGTCGTTATCTGCCCAATTGGCATGGATAAAAGTGATCTGGTAAAAAATACCGCCAACCAGCTGTATGCTGATTGTGTAAAAGCGGGTATTGATGTGTTGTTTGATAACAGAGGCGAGCGACCAGGTGTGATGTTTGCAGAAAGCGATTTGATGGGCATTCCACACCGCATTGTAATTGGCGACCGTGGTTTGGCTGAAGGTAAGGTGGAATACAAGTCACGTAGTCATTCAGAAGCGCAGAACATTGCTTTGGAGAGCGTTGTGAATCATTTAAGTGCTTTATTAAATAGTTAAACAGAATGCTAAAAAAACTATTTCTAGCTTATTTGTTAGGCGCAACATTATTAGGCACAGCGTCAATTTGCTTTGCTGGTAATCAGCGCGAAGAACCGCTTTCTAATTCAGTTAAAGCGTTGATGCAGAAATCCATTAGTGATTTAGGTTCGCCTAAATTGATTTTTGCTAGCCAAGAAGAAGGGCAAGCTTGGCTGGCCGATATGTCGCAACGTTTGCAAAAACGCATGCCCGACCATGTATATAGAGAAGATTTTTTACGTTCTGTGCATTACGAAGCCACCCGCGCAGGTTTGGACCCGCAGTTGGTTTTGGGCTTAATTCAGGTAGAAAGCGGATTTAAAAAATATGCTTTTTCAAGCGTGGGTGCGCGCGGCTACATGCAGGTGATGCCATTTTGGGTTAAAAGTATTGGCAATCCTGAGCATAATCTATTTCATTTGCGGCTTAATCTGCGCTATGGCTGTACGATTTTGCGTCATTACTTAGATATAGAACGCGGTGATTTATACCGCGCACTCGGTCGTTACAATGGCAGTTTGGGTAAACCGCAGTACCCCAATTTAGTGGTGGGCGCATGGAAAAAGCACTGGCAGTATCCGCTCAACAAGCTTTAAATTTTTTATCTGCAAGCCCTCAGTTGCTTGCAAAAATACATCAAAATTTAGCAGTTGTTCGCTAAACCACATAAAAAACTTGGCAATATGACAAAAATAAGTCTAGACTACACCTAGTCAATTAGGTTGAGGCTGGTTAAAAGCGTCGTCATATTGTCACTGTTCTTGTTTTAACGCTTTGTTCTAAGTCGCTGAATTAATTGGCTGTAATACTCAAAAACATTATTTTTATAAGAGTTTTACCTTTTAATTTTGGGAGAAAAGTATGTCGAAGTTAACAGCATTGGC